>Ga0335069_10012002_pt1 | contig 12204 bp, 6 predicted proteins | sample Lox_Sample_11_FD_206714 | JGI IMG/M metagenome (GOLD analysis project Ga0335069, IMG submission 206714) | Soil microbial communities from Loxahatchee National Wildlife Refuge, Florida, United States - Lox_Sample_1.1 | ecosystem: Environmental > Terrestrial > Soil > Wetlands | place: USA: Florida...
GAGGGCGAGGAGCGAGGAGGAGGAATACTCGACGTATTGCGACGACGAGCGACAACGCCAGCCGGGATGGATCGGCGCCCAGATCGTATCAGTTATTTCCGGACGAGCCCTAACTACCTGCCGGCCGTCATAGAACCGCTCTGACCCTCTGTCAAGCGAACGAGCCGGCGCGCGCTGAGCGGCACGGTCTATTGGCTGTGCTCGACGGAAGGTGAATCTCAAGTCGAGGGATCCATTGATGAACTGACTGCTGTCTTTAGGCTTGACAGCGACAGTCGATTACCGCACCGTGACAGGGGTGCCTGATGGTCCGCATTCGAGCGGTCGATCGGGAAGCAACTATCCCGCATGAGGAGTTTCAAATGACTCGACTACTTCGTGGCTCTGTCAGTCTCGCTGGTTTGTGTGCAATCACCTTGCTTGCTGCTTGCGGGGGCGAATCGGACAGGAAGGCCACGCGGGATGGCGGCGGATTGAGCGACGCCAAGAAAGCCGAGGGCGGGGTCAATCCAGACATCGGGGCTTCGGATCTGGTGCCGCTGGACACCGCGCGTTCCGACACTCCGTCTGTCGTTTCCGATACCCCCTCTGTCATGCTCGACACTGCGCCGGCCAACTCTGACACTCCGGTGGGGACACCAGATGTGCCGCTCACCGACGGGTTGCCGCCTGATTCGGCCTCGGCTACCGAGGCGAGTAGCGCAGAAACTCTGAGTGACACGGCGGTGCCCGACTCTGCACGCGATTCGGGGCTCGCGGATGCGGCGCCTGCGGATACACTGCCCGCGGAAGCAGGGACAGATACGCCAATTGGTACTGGCGGAAGCGGTGGGATCTCGGGCACGGGCGGAAGCTCCGGCGGTTCAGGGGGCAACGGTGGTGCGGCTGGCTCGGGTGGGAGCAGCACCGGCGGCAGCGGCGGCTTGGGCGGTACGGGTGGCGATGGTGCGGCTGGCTCGGGCGGGACTGTTTCGGGTGGCGCGGGTGGCGGCGGCGCTTCCGGCTCCGGCGGCGCGGATGCCGCCGTCCCGGATGCCCCTGTCGACACTGCGGTCGCGCCAGATGCAGCCGTGCCAAACCCGGGGATTACCAGCATCGCGGCTGGGGCTGAGCACACGTGCGCCGTGGTAAACGGCGGCGTGCACTGCTGGGGTGGCAATTCTAGGGGCCAGCTTGGGAATGGCACCACGATCGACAGCGACGTTCCGACACAGGTGTCGGGTCTGAGCTCAAACGTTAGTGCCGTCGCCGCCGGCTACCAGCATGCGTGCGCGGTGGTCAACGGCGCCGCGGAGTGCTGGGGCGCCAATCAATATGGCGGACTGGGAAACGGCGTTACGGGCGACAGCAATGTTCCTGTCCAAGTTTCCGGCCTGACCTCCAACGTGACCGCCATCGCCGCTGGGGAAGACCATACGTGCGCGGTGGTGAACGGCGGCGTGCAATGCTGGGGCTTCAATCACTTTGGCCAGGTCGGTACCGGTACCGCGAGTGACCGCGTCTACCTTCCGGTGCAGGTGTCGGGTCTGACGTCGAACGTGACCGCCATCGCCGCTGGGAGGTACAACACGTGTGCGGTTGTCAACGGCGGCGTCCAATGCTGGGGCTGGGGCGCGCTCGGGAACGGTACCACGACCGAGAGCGACGTTCCCGTGCAGGTGTCGGGTCTGACGTCGAACGTGACCGCCGTCGCGACTAGCGGCGAGCAGACATGCGCGATAGTGAGCGGCGGCGCGCGCTGCTGGGGCTACAACGACGACGGCGAGCTTGGGAACGGTACCACGACTGAGAGCGACGTTCCGGTGCAGGTGTCGGGTCTGATCTCGAAGGTGACTGTCATCGCTGCTGGCCCCACTGGTCAGACATGTGCCGTGGTAGACGGCGGCGCGCTGTGCTGGGGCATAAATGACAATTACGAGCTCGGGAACGGCACTGCGACCAACAGCGATGTTCCCGTGCAGGTGGCTGGCCTGACGTCCAACGTAACCGTCATCGCAGCTGGGTACTATCACACCTGTGCGGTGGTCAACGGCGACGCCCGTTGCTGGGGCTACAACGGCCATGGCCAACTCGGCAATGGCACCACGGCCGACAGCAGCACACCCATGCAGGTGGCTGGTCTGATGTCGAACGCGATCGCCGATATCGCGGGCGGTAGATACCACACCTGCGCGGTGGTAAACGGCGGCGCGCGATGCCTGGGCTACAACGGCTTTGGTCAGCTCGGAAACGGCACCACCACCGACAGTAATGTTCCTGTGCAGGTGTCGGGTCTCACCTCCAACGTGAACGCCGTCGCGGCCGGAGATGGGCAGCATGCGTGCGCGGTGGTCAACGGCGGTGCGCAATGCTGGGGCTATAATGGCCACGGTCAGCTCGGGAACGGCACCACCACCGACAGCCACGTGCCGGTGCAAGTGTCGGGCCTGACCTCGAACGTGACCGCCGTTGGCGCTGGGAAGGATCACAGTTGCGCGGTTGTCAGCGGCGGGCTGCAATGCTGGGGTCATAATGGCCAAGGCGGGCTCGGGAACGGCAGCACCACCGACAGCAGCGTGCCCGTGCAAGTGTCGGGCCTGAGCTCGAACGTGACTGCTATCGCGGCCGGCTTGTATCACACATGCGCTGTAGTAGGCGGCGGGCTGCAATGCTGGGGCGCCAATGACAATGGCCAGCTTGGGAACGGCACGACCGACAGCCACGTGCCCGTGCAGGTCTTGGGCTTGACGTCCAACGTGACCGCGGTCGCGGCTGGGGACGGGCACACGTGCGCGGTGGTGGGCGGCGGATTGCAATGCTGGGGCGCCAATGCTGCCTACGGCCAGCTCGGGCACGGCGCCGGGGCCGACAGCAATGTTCCCACCCAGGTCTCGGGCCTGACCTCGAACGCGACCGCCGTCTCCGCCGGGGAGCACCACACATGCGCGGTGGTGAACGGCGGCGTGCAATGCTGGGGCGGGAATAACAATAGCCAGCTCGGGAACGGCAGCACGAACGACAGCAATGTTCCCGTCCAGGTGTCGGGCCTGACCTCGAATGCGACCGCCATTGCAGCGGGGAGCTCCCACACCTGCGCACTGGTGAACTGTGGCTTGCAATGCTGGGGATACAACAACTATGGCCAGATCGGGACCGGCCCAGTCACCAGTGCTGTTCCCGTTACCGTCCAATTCCCGTGAGGTGGTAATGGTGCTGGCTGGGGGCGGGTCGCGTGACCCGCTCTGATCGAACCATGGCGCCACCTTTCCAACCCACCGGCCGCGCCCCGAGCACTTGGGCCGCGCTGGGCGTCGCGGTTTATTGGCTGTGCTTCTTTCTCGCCTACCCCTATCGCGAGCTGATCGACGACGGCCCAGCCAAGGCGGTGTTGCAGGGCCAGCACTTCGAGCCGACTCGACTGGTGCACCAAGGGCTGCTCCGTCTGCAGGGCGCGCTGTTCGAGCCATCCATGCCCAAGGCGATGGTGCTGGGCATTCTTCTCCACCTGCTCATCGGCTGGATCTGGTGGCGCAAGATCCTGCCACGGCTCGCGCCGGACGTTCGCCCGCTGGCGGGCCTGGGGCTCTTGGCTTTCATGGTGCATCCGGTGTCGCTACAGACCGCGGTGCACGTGGCTCAGAGATCGGAGATCTTGGGTGCCTTGCCGTTGCTGCTCGCGATATGGCTGGTCTGCGCGGTGCCGCCCGCGGCGCTTGCCACCAAGCACGTGCTCGCGCTCGGCGGTCTGGGCGTGCTTGCGCTTCTGTGCAAGGAAACCTATTTGGTGGCCATCTTGGGACTGGTGCTGGTTTGGCTGGTTGCGCGCGAAGCAGCGCACGCACGGCGGCGACTGTTGGCCTTGGCCTTGTTCCTGACCGTGCTGGCGGCCGGCCGGACGTATTTGGGCGGCAACATCGAGCCGGGCACTGACGCGGCCGACGTTCATCGGCGCACGGCGGTCTTCGTCAAGGCTTTCGCCGACGGCCAGCCCATGCCCGCCGCGGACAGCGTTCTGTTTCCAGTTCGCACCGAGCCCGAGAATCTTCACACCCAGGTCGCCGTGCTGCCGCTCGTGGCTCGGGCCGTCCTGTTTCCCTTCGCCCTGGTCAAGGATGTCGGTTTCTTCCCCTATGGGCAGGCGGGCTTCGGTTGGGGAACGCCATGGTTCTACTTGGGGCTGATTCTGCTGCTGGCCGGCGCGGCCGTCGGGTATCGCGTGCGCCGACGTTCGGGTTGGGGCAGCGCGCTTCTCCTGTGCTTGCCGGCGTTCCTGTACGCCACCTACTGGCTCGTGCCGTTGGCCGACCCCCTCGTTCTGTATCGCTTGTATGGCGTCGTGCTGCTGACGATGGGCTTGTCCTTGCCCATCGCACTCAAGGACGTGCCCAAGGGTCGCGCCATCATGGCGGCTCTCGTGGGCGCGACCGTGGTGGCCAGCGGCGTGCGGGCCTACGAAATGTCGAACCCCGTGCGCGAGGCGCGCCTCGAGGTGGACCGAGCGCCTGACAACTACCGCGTATACATCGCGTACTTGCACGCGCTGATGGACAGTGGCGTGCGCCCGGTCGACTGTCACGCCGTCATGGATCCGGCGCTGGCCAAGGCGCCCAGCACCTCCTTCGTCGATGTCGAGCTGGCTTGGTGCTTGTGGAACCAGAAACATCTCGACGAGGCTCGTGCCTACGCGCGCCAGGCGCTCGAACAGGAGGTCACGCCGGACAACCTGCACGTCATGGTCGACATGTTGATCGGCCCGCGCGGCGAGTCGGTGTTCATCGACAAGATCCATCCGGCCAACTTGCGGCGCCTGAGCGCCGAGCCATCGAAGGGCGGACGCGCCCCACCCGGTCCCGCCGTCGGCCAGCCCGAGAAAACGCGATCGGCAACAAGTCCGTAAAGCGCGCTCTCGCACCACGACGCGCAAGGCGCTATCGGTCAGGCATCCGCGCAAACATGTCGCTGGTCTTTCCCTCGTCGCAAGCCCATCTAAATTGAGGAGAATTGATGTGGTTTGGGCGCGTGCGCGAGTGGGCAGCTCAGCGCGAGCGGCTCGGGGGGATTGGATGCCAGCCTTGAAGGCAAAGAAACGCCGGCGAACGCGCGGTCAGCAGGCGGCTGCGCGAGCCGGCCTGGCGAGCAGACAGGCGCTGCCCAAGGTGCCGTCGGGGATCAGGGGGCTGGACGAGATTACGGCTGGCGGTCTGCCGCGCGGCCGCCCGACGCTGGTCTGCGGCGGACCCGGCTGCGGCAAGACCTTGTTTGCCATGGAGTTTCTCGTCCGCGGCGTCTGCGAGCACGGCGAGCCTGGCGTCTTCATGGCTTTCGAGGAGACCGAGGAAGAGCTGGCCGCCAATGTGGCCTCGCTCGGCTTCGACATCAAAGAGCTCGAGGCGAAGAAGAAGCTCCTCATCGACTACGTACGGGTCGAGCGCAGCGAGATCGAAGAGACGGGCGAGTACGACCTCGAGGGACTGTTCGTCCGACTGCAGCTCGCGATCGAGACAGTGGGCGCCAAGCGGGTGGTTCTCGACACCATCGAGTCGCTCTTCGTCAGTTTGCCCAATCCGCTGGTGCTGCGCTCCGAGCTGCGGCGCCTGTTCCATTGGCTCAAGCACCGGGGCATGACGGTGGTCATGACCGGCGAGAAGGGCGAGGGATCGCTCACGCGTGAGGGCCTCGAGGAGTACGTCTCGGATTGCGTGATCTTTCTCGATCATCGCGTGAACGAGCAGATCTCGACCCGTAGGCTCCGCATCGTGAAATACCGAGGCTCGGTGCACGGGACCAACGAGTATCCGTTTCTGATCGACGAGAACGGGTTCTCGATTTTCCCGGTGACTTCCCTGGGCTTGAATCATAGGGCCTCCACCGAGCGGATCCCGTCCGGCATTCCCCGGTTGGACGAGATGCTGGGGGGCAAGGGCTACTTCAAGGGGAGCACCATCCTGGTCACCGGCACGGCCGGCACCGGCAAGACCAGCCTGGCGATCCTGCTAGCCACATCGGCGTGCGAGCGCGGAGAGCGGTGCCTCTACTTCGCCTACGAGGAATCGACGGAGCAAATCGTGCGCAACATGCGCTCGATCGGCATCCGGCTCGAGCCGCACATTCACAAGGGACTGCTCCGGATATTGGCTTCGCGGCCCACCACCCAGGGGCTGGAGATGCACCTGGTCTCCATTCACAGGGAAGTCGACGAATTCGGACCCGAGGTGGTGTTGCTCGACCCAATCACCAGCCTGGTCACGGTCGGGACCGGCCAGGACACGAAATCCGTGATGACACGTCTGATCGACTTTCTCAAGAATCAGGGAACGACGACCTGCTTCACCAGCCTGACTTCCGGCGGCGAAGCCGTGGAGGAGAGCGCGGTCGGCATCTCATCGCTCATCGATACCTGGTTGCTGCTCCAGGTCGTGCGCAGTGGCGGCGAGCGTAACCGGACCCTCACCGTCATCAAGTCTCGCGGCATGGCGCACTCCAATCAGACCGCCGAGTATCGGCTGAGCGATCGGGGGTTCGAGTTGCTCGATACCTACCTCGGGCCGACCGGCGTGGTCACCGGCTCCGCGCGCCTCAGCAGGGAAGCCGACGATCGATCCGCGCTGGCGGCCGGCAGCGAGGAGATCGCACGCAAGGAGCAAGAGCGGGAACGGCGGCGCTCGGCTCTCGAGCGGCAAATCACCGACTTGCGCGAGCAGTTCGAGTCTGATGACTCCGCGCTCAGTCACGAGATCGAGGAGGCCAAACGCCGCCGGGACAAGATCGGCACTGAGCGGGCTGCCATGGCTCGCAGCCGTCAGGCCTTCGCGTCCCCGGGAAGTACGAGCAAAACCAAGACGAGGAGACCAGACGGTGGCGGCTAGGCTGAAAAGCAAAGCAAAGCGCGCAACGGCGATTGCCGAATGGGAGCTTCGCCTGTACACCGCCGGCCAGAGCCAGAAAAGCATCACGGCGCTGGCCAACCTGAAGCGCCTGTGCGAGGAACACCTTAGAGGCAAGTACCGCATCGAGGTGATCGACCTGCTCAGAAACCCACAGCTCGCGCGCGGCGACCAAATCCTCGCGATCCCCACCCTGGTGCGCAAGCTCCCCGAGCCGATGAAGAAGATCATCGGAGACCTCTCGAACGAGGAGCGCGTGCTCGTCGGTCTCGATGTCCGCGCCGTGCGAGGGAAACGCAGATGAGCGCGACAACGAGCAAGGCGCGCCTGCCATGTCCGAGGAGCGTGTTCGGGCTGGATCCACGGGAGAGACGGTGATGGCCGACAAGGCGCCCAAGAACCTGCGCGCCGAAAACCAACGGCTCACCTCGGAGAACCAGGAGCTTCGCTTGCGGCTGGGCGAGGCCGAGCAAGCCCTGGAGGCGATTCGCACCGGGCAAGTGGAGTCGCTCATCGTCGAGGGTCCGGACGGGCCGCGCGTCTTTTCGCTCGAGGGCGCCGACCACGCGTATCGCGTGCTGGTCGAAGCCATGAACGAAGGCGCGGCGACGCTCGGCGACGACGGGATGGTTCTGTACTGTAATGCGCGTTTCGCGCAGATGCTCGAGGTTCCTGTCGAACGCGCCATGGGCGACTCCGTCCGGCGGTTCCTCCCCGAGCATTCCCGACCGGCGTTCGACGCGCTCGTGCGCCGGGCCAATGGAGGCGAGAGCCGAGGCGAAGTGGAGTTGCGCAGCCCGGGCGGCCAAATCGTGCCCGCCTACCTATCGCTGAGCATGATCCGAGATGGTAACCTGCGGCGCTACTGTCTGATTGCCGCGGACTTGCGCGCGCAGAAGCGCAGCGAGGAGATCCTGGCGGCCGAACGCTTCGCTCGTTCGGTGCTTGAGCAGGCGGCGGATGTCATCGTAGTGTGCGACGAGAGCGGGACCATCATTCGGGCGAGCGAGTCGGCCCAGGAGCTGTGCCCGCAAAACCCGTTGGGTTCACGTTTCGACGAGGCATTTCCGCTGGTGTTCTCCGAGACGCCCGACGCCGGCACGCAAGCGAGCGTGGCAGAGAGGGCGACGCGGGGCGAGATTCTCCGAGCGGTACCGGCGTCCCTGCCCGTCCCCCACGGCACGCAGGCGGATGTCCTGGTGAGCGCGAAAGGGCTGCACGGCGCGGAGGGCGGGGCCCTCGGTTTCCTGGTCACCCTGGTGGATGTCAGCGAGCGCGTGCGGGCGGAAAAAGAGCTGGCCAGGGCCAAGGACCAACTGGAGCTCACGCTTGATAGTATGACCGACGGCTACTTCGCCCTGGACCAGGGCTGGCGCTTCTTGGCCGCCAATCGCGTCGCGGGAAGAGACTTCGCGAATGGCGCGAGGCACGTGGTTGGGCGCGAGATCTGGACGATAGGCAGCCTGCCGGAGAGTTGTTCGCTGCGCGAGAGGTTCAACGAAGCAAAAGAAAGCGGGCAGCCTACCCACTTCGAATGCGAGGTGCGCCCAGGGTTCTGGGCCGAGATGCACCTCTACTCGCGCCCGGGCGGCGTGCTCGAGGTGTATTATCGCGACATCTCGGGCCGCAAGAAGGTCGAAAACGCTCTGCGCATCGGCGAAGAGCGGCTGCGCCAGGCCCTCGAAGGCGCGCAAGAAGGTACCTGGGAGTGGGATCTCAAAACGAACGTGCTCTCGTGGGACCCACGCTCGAAGGAGCTGTTCGGGTTCGCTCCCGAGGCAGGCGTCGATTTCGATTGTTTCATGGCAGCGGTTCATCCCGACGATCGCCGGAAGGTGAGAGAGGCGCTCGAGGTCGTAATCCGGGACCGCGCCGACATGCGCATCGAATTCCGCATTGTCCCACCCGAAGGTTCGATCCAATGGCTCTACGTTCGTTGTGGGGCCTTCTACGACGAAGACGGCAAGCCGAGTCGTATGTCCGGCATCGTGCTCGACGTCACCGAGCGCAAGCGTGCCGAGGAGCGACTCAGGAAGGCTCTCGCCGAGGCGGAGGAAGGCCGCCGCACCCTACAGGCCCTGATGGAGAATGTCCCGGAGGGCATCACGGTGGCCGATGCACAAGGCGAGATCATCCGGATGATCAGTCGATTCGGACAGGAGCTGCTCGGGGGCGCTCACGAGCAGCTTTCCGTCGAGGAGGCAGCGAGCCGGTGGGCGGCGTACTACCCCGACGGACAGACCCCCATGGATCCACAGGAGCTCCCGCTGATGCGTGCCCTTCGCCGCGGCGAAGTCGTCAAGGATGCCGAGATTGTCCAGGTGTGCCCGCTAGGGCGACGCCTGCACCTGCTGTGCGACGCCGCCCCTATCCGGGACGGCGAGGGCCGTATTCTTGGTGGCGTGTCTGCCTGGCGAGATATCAGCGAACGCAAGCAGATGGAAGATGCGCTTCGCGAGGCAAACGTCCGGCTCGCGGAAGCTGACCGCCGCAAGGACCAATTCCTTGCCGTGCTCTCGCATGAGCTGCGCAACCCGCTCGCGCCCATCAGGAACAGCCTTTTCGTGCTCGACCACGCGGCCCCGGGCGGAGAGCAGGCGCGCCGGGCGCGCGAGGTCATCGACCGCCAGACCGGCCAGCTCGCTCGGCTGGTCGACGATCTCCTGGACGTCACGCGGATCACCCGCAACAAGATCCAGCTCCAGCGCCAGCGTCTCGACCTGAACGAGCTGGTGCGCAAGACGCTCGATGACCATCGAGCGGTATTCGAGCATCAGGAGATCGCCCTCGAACTGACCTCGGCCCCAGTTCCCGTGTACGTCGATGCGGACTGGAACCGCGTCGCCCAGGTGATCGGCAATCTGCTCCACAATGCCGCCAAGTTCACCGAGCGAGGAGGAACCACGCGGGTCAGCGTAGAAGTGGACGAAGCCGCACGACAGGTTATCGTTCGAATGAGGGACAATGGGATCGGGATGGCGCCGGCGATCCTCGCCCGGCTGTTCGAGCCGTTTTCACAGGCAGACGAGACGCTCGACCGGAGCAAGGGCGGTCTGGGACTGGGGCTGGCGCTGGTCAAGGGGCTGGTCGAGCTCCACGGCGGGGAGGTATCGGCTTACAGCGAAGGGCTTGGCAAGGGTTCCGAGCTGGTCGTCAAGCTGCCGCTCGCGGAAACTCAGTCAGCGGTCGAACCCCACGAACCCGAGCATGGTGGCTGGCGGCGAGTTCTCATCATCGAAGACAACGTCGATTCCGCGGACAGCTTGGGCGAGGCACTCGGGTTCAGCAATCATGAAGTGGCGGTGGCCTACAGCGGTCCCGAAGGCCTGGACAAGGCGCGCACCTTCCACCCCGACGTGGTTCTGTGCGATATCGGTTTGCCCGGCATGGACGGCTACGCGGTCGCGCGCGCCTTTCGCGCCGACGAGGCCTTGAAGGGCGCTCACCTGGTGGCGCTGACCGGCTATGCCTCGCCCGAAGACCGGCGCCGGGCCGAGGAGGCCGGCTTCGAGCGGCATCTGGCCAAACCGGCGAGTCTCGTGCAGCTAGAGCAGGTTCTGGCAGAGGCGACCAGCACGGCATCGGCGCCGTGAAGGCGCGCGATGCGGGTTGCCATGGACGTGAGTCGTTACCGGGCCAGTATCGCGTCGAGCACGACCGCGGCCATGATCAGCGCGGCGTAGGCGTTGATGGCGTTGAAAGCGCGGCGAAAGCCCGAGCTGCTACGCATGCGCAGGGAGCGCCAGACGACGACAACCAACCATGCGCCGCCCGCGGCGAGACCCAGGGCCACGAAAGGCGAGCTGGAAAGACCGAAAATTGGCAAGAGGAGCGCCGAGGCAGCGGTGGCCGTCGTCCACATGAAAGTCATGCGGGAAAGGGAATCCACGCCCATGCGGCGGGCAAGGGTGGGCAGCTTGGCGCGCTGGCTGTCGTCGCCGATGCGCATGGCGAGCAGCCAGAAGTGCGGCACCTGCCACATGAGCAGGAAGAACGACAGAGAGAGAATGGGTCCGTCGAGGGTGCCGCCGGCGCACAGCCAACCGATGGCCGGGGGAATCGCCCCGACCACCGAGCCGACCACCGAAGCCAGCGAGCTGACGGGCTTGAGGGTGGTGTAAAGGCCGTTGTACCAGAGCAGGGCGAGCGCGCCGAGGCTTGCCGATTTCCAGCCCCCGCTTTGCCAGAGGCCGATAAGAGCCAGGCCGCCGAGCAACGCGGCGATCATCACGACTGCGAACGGCGAGATCTTTCCCGCGGGAATGGGCCGGCCGCGCGTGCGCTCCATGCGCGCATCGAGCCGGTGCTCCTGCGCTTCATTGAGCGCGCAGGCCGCGAAGGCGAGCAGCAAGACAGCGCCCGCGACCAACAACAGCCGCCAGGACGGGGCGTGCGCGAAGGCCAGATACCCCGTCGCCGCCGAAGCGGTCGCCATGAGCGACATCGGCAATTTGAAGAGCTGGGCAAAATCGTGGCGGTTCACGGCTCGTGCGGCGTCAGTGCAGCGACTTGATGTACGCGACCAGGTTGGCCACGTCGGAATCGGTCAGATCGGCCTTGGGCATCTGAGGGAGAAAACCCTTCACCACCTCCTCGGGAGGATGCCGGATCGACCGTTTGAGGTAGTCCTCATCCGCGGTCAGGGTGACCTCCTTGTGCTCGGCCAGCACGGCGACCCGGCTGCCGAAAAGCCCCTTCCAGGTCGGGCCGACCAACTTGCTCCCGTCGTTGCTGTGGCAGGCGACGCAGCCCTTCAGCTTGAAGGTGCGTTCGCCTTTCACCGGATCCGGCGCGCTCGCTCCGCTGGCCTGCGCCAGCGCGGGCGGCTCGGCGGAATCGCCAAAGTACCAGGCGGAAAAGTCCTTTTCCGGAATGACGTGGACCTTGGAAAGCATGTAGGAGTGATTCACCCCGCACATGACCGTGCACTCGATGTCGAAGTCGCCCAATTGGGTGGGCTGGAACCACGTGTAGTTGTTCTTGCCCGGGACCACGTCGGACTTGATCCGAAAGGCCGGAACATAGAACCCGTGCAGAACGTCCAGGGACTTGAGGTTGAGACGCACGGGACGGCCAAGCGCCACCCACAGCTCGGGAGTCTGCCGCCCATTGGGGTAGGCGAACGACCACGCCCATTGCCGGGCCGTCACGTCGATCACCATGGCATCGCGCGGAACCTCGCGCAGATAGCGATAATTGGTCCAGCCGTAGTAGAACATGGTCAGGAACAGCACGACCGGGGCGCCAGTCCAGATGATTTCCAGCGCGGTGTGGCCGCGAATGTCTTGCGCCTGGCCGCCTGCCGATCGGCGGTAGCGGATTGTGAAGGCGATCATCAAGA
>Ga0335069_10012003_pt1 | contig 12203 bp, 8 predicted proteins | sample Lox_Sample_11_FD_206714 | JGI IMG/M metagenome (GOLD analysis project Ga0335069, IMG submission 206714) | Soil microbial communities from Loxahatchee National Wildlife Refuge, Florida, United States - Lox_Sample_1.1 | ecosystem: Environmental > Terrestrial > Soil > Wetlands | place: USA: Florida...
GAATGCGAGAAGCGAAGGCGCAAGAGATTCAGCCGTCGTCAGGTTCGCTAAGCGACCGTATGGATGCGGTCGAAGAAAATGAGCGCGTGCTCGAATCGCGTGTGGAACAACATGATCAGACCAAGGTGGAGACAGCGTCGAAATTCAAGCTCAAGTTGGACGGAATGGTTCTCTTCAACGCGGGAATGAACCGCGGTGAGGTCGACAGCGTCGACGTGCCGAATCTTGCTTTGCGTCCCATGCCTGGTCAGAATGCCGGCAGTGTGTTTGGCACATTGCGCCAGAGCTTGATTGGATTGCAGGTGCTCGGTCCCGAGTTCGCGGGCGCCAAAACAAGTGCAGAGCTTCAGTTCGATTTCTTCGGCGGCTTTCCGAGCGAACTGGATGCGAGCGCGATGGGATTGGTTCGCATGCGCGTCGCACGGGCTGAATTGCGCTGGGACAAATGGTCGCTTCGTTTTGGGCAGGATCAGCCGATCATTTCTCCGAATTCTCCTTCCTCGCTCGCATCGATCGGAATTCCTGCGCTTGGATTCTCAGGAAATCTGTGGACGTGGACACCGCAGATCGTGGGTGAGCGTCGCTGGCAAGTCGGCGAACAATCGGGCGCGAAGCTTGAGTTCGGCTTGCTCGATCCATTCGACGGCCAAGAGCCTTCCGGATTCGAACGCAGGCCGGAAGCAGGAGAACGCTCGCGCAAGCCCGCGTTCGCAGTACGCCAGAGTTGGTCGCGAGGAAAAGGTCCACGCGCGGCTGAGATTGCCGCGGGTGCCTATGTCGCACAGCAAGATTATGGCTTCAGCAGAACTGTGACGGCCTGGGCTGGCACCGTCGACTGGAACGTCCCTCTGCAAAGCAAGCTCGCACTCAGTGGAGAGTTTTTCCGCGGACGTGCTCTCGGTGGCATGTGGGGAGGAATCGGGCAGAGTGTTGCTTTCTCGGGAGATCCGGCATTGAGCACATCGACTGTTCGAGGGATCAACACGATTGGCGGATGGTCGCAGTTGAAGTACTCACCAACCAGCAAACTCGAGTTCAACGGAGCCTTTGGAATAGACAATCCGTTCGCGTCTGACCTTCGTGGCGAATCAAGCGGCGAGTACCCCGCAATTTTTCAGAACCGAACGACAATGGTCAACGTGATTGACCATCTACGCTCGAACCTACTCGTATCACTCGAGTACCGGCACATACGTACAGGATTCGCAACGCGCTCCTGGACTGCGGAGCACGTCAATGCTGCCCTGGGAGTACAGTTCTGATGCGGCGCTGTTGTTTATTGTTGACCGCGTTCTGCATCTGCGAAACCCTGCTCGCGGCGCAGACGCAGGTGACAGGCAAAGTCCGCGTCGCTGGGGAACACGGTCCTCGCGTCGACAGCTCGGGTGTTGTGGTTTGGCTTCAGCCGCTCGATGCACCACAACCCAGACCGCAAGAGCAGAAGACGTATCGGCTCACGCAAAAGGACAAACATTTCTCTCCTCATCTGCTGGTGGTTCCGGTTGGCGCGTCCGTCGAGTTCCCCAACAAGGACCCTTTCTTTCACAATGTATTTTCGGTTTATAACGGCACGCGCTTCGATCTGGGACTGTACGAGAGCGGCAGCTCGAAGCTAGTCAAGTTCAATCGCCCCGGGCCTTCCTACATCTTTTGCAATATCCATCCGGAGATGAGTGCAGTCGTTCTCGCACTAAGCACTCCCTACTACGCGGTTACGAACAAGGTCGGCGACTTTGCCATCGAGAACGTGCCTGCGGGCGACTACGAACTTCAGGTTTGGGCTGAGCGCGCAGAGCCGGATGACATGAAGAAGTTGTCGCGTAGAGTGACCATCGCAGGCAAGCCAGCTCGGCTGGAAGCCATGAGTATTGCAGCCGCGCCGAGCATGGCCGAAGGACACAAGAACAAGTTCGGCCACGATTACGAGCCTTCACCGACTTACAAATTGCCGTGAACGGTGACTTGCCGGTCGTTGGTGATGGGAGAATATTCGCGCGGCATCCTGACCAGCATCGTGGTTCCGCGCTCAGACGTCGATTCCACCGCGATATAGCCGCCATGATCGTGCAATACCTTCTTTGCAATAGCTAATCCCAGCCCTGTGCCACTGCTCTTCCCCGAACTCACGAAAGGATCAAACAGCGTTTCGCGGATAGCGGCAGGGATGCCCGGCCCATCATCAAGCACCCGCACGACGAATTCGTCGTTCTCTCCGGAGACACTTACGACGACATGCCCGCCAGCTGAACCCAGCGCCTCGCATGAATTCAGCACGAGGTTGAAGAAGACGCGCTCCAGCTTGTGCGGATCGAAGACGCCGCTCGTGTCGCCGTAGGCACGCAGTAGGATTTCGCAAATTCGGGAGTCCTGACGGGCGTTGACTGCATCAATTGCCCGCCGCACGCACACTGCGATGTCAGCGTTCACGGGCTGCAAGCTCGACTGCTCGCGCGTAAGCTCCCGCAGCGAATCGATGAGATCGATCATCTGCTCGGTGGCGGTTTGTATCTCCCTATAGATCTCATCGCGATCGAGCTTCAACTGATCGGCCTCGTACAGAAATTCTGCGTTCGCAACCACGGCAGCCAGATAATGACGCAAGTCGTGCGATATGGAAGAGGCTGTGTGTCCAAGAGCCGCAATGCGTTCCGCAGCCAACTGATTACGCTGCGATTCGAGCAGCTTCGGCCGCATTGCTGAGAATGCCGACGCAAGCTGTTCGACTTCAGCACTTCCCTTCACATTGATTTCGTACTCGTAATCTCCCGCAGAAAGCGCCTGGATTCCTTGAATCACATTTTCGAGAGGTTGCGTCATGGCATGCGCGATGACGCTGAAAACGATTCCGCCAACAAAAACCGTCGTGAGTGCAAGGATGAAGATCGTCCTGTTGATGCGCTCGAGATAGGCCTGCGAAGCTTGAAGCGGCACCAAAACGAGACAAATCACCCGCGGTGAGTGGGCTTGGAGGTGAACGGCGCCCACGGAGTAAGGCTTGCCCCCAACCTGCAACTCGTTCGTACTCGGAGGCCCAGTATCCGCGCTTTTCAGCTCAAGATAATTGGCTCGCAAAACGATCGGAATTGTAGACGCGATCACGTCTTGCCCCGAAATGATCGCGATCTCGCTTCTCGAGGTGCTCGCAAGCCTTGCGGCCAGGCCCTTGTTCACCTCGTACCCAATGGCAATTACCCCAAGATCGCGCGCCTCCTGCATGGCGCCCGCCCGCAATTCGTGAAAGAAGAACCAGTACAAGCGTCCGTGATCAAGCCACCAGCTCGAGTGTCCTCCGGGCCCGACAGAACTGCGAAGCTTCTCCACGGTGACCTGGTCTGACCAACTATCGTTCGCGAAATGTTTCGCCAGCAGCCTACCGTCGGGAGAAGCCAGCAGAAAAGCATCGCCGCCCGACAGTTTCCAGAACGCCTCGGAACCATCCTGCACCGTCGAGCGATCCTGGGTCGCCATCAACGCCTTCAAGGTCGGCAACTCAGAAAGCAGCGCGGCAGTACGCGACAATTGATCTTCACGATCAGCCTGCACTGTTTGCAGCAGGTTTTCCGATGCAATAAGACTTTCGCCAACTTGTTTTCGCACCTGTCCTCGAACTGTTCGCTGCACAATGAACAGACTGGAAGCTGTGAGCGCTCCAATCATCGCAAGTGAAGCGATAACCAGCCGAGTTCGAAGACGAATGGCCATTTAGCGAGTACTGCGCGGCAATACCGGTTCGCTGACAAACTTGTATCCCACTCCATGTACAGTCAGGAAATACGCCGGACTTGTCGCATCCGCCTCAAGCTTCTGCCGCAAACGAAGTATGTGATTGTCCACTGTTCTGGTGGTCGGGTAATTGTTGTAGCCCCACACCTCGTTGAGCAACTCTTCGCGGGAGACGACACGGCCGGGCGTTTTCGACAAGAAGCGGAGTACCTTAAACTCCTGCGCCGTCAGGGCGACATTCTCACCCCTGCGCAAAACCTCCATCGTTGTGAAGTTGACCTGCACATTTCCGAACTCAAGCAACTCTTGTGGAAATGCTTCCACCTGCTTGGCAGCCGATGATGTGCGTCTCTGTTCAGACCGGCGCATGGCGCGGCGAACGCGAGCGAGCAGTTCCTTAGGACTGAAAGGCTTTGTCACATAATCGTCCGCGCCCAATTCAAGCAGCAGTACTTTGTCTTCAGTCTCTGAGTTCGCACTCAGCACAATGATGGGCACTTCGGGTGCACTGGCCTTGAAGTCGCGGCAGAGTTCCTTCCCAGACCGTCCCGGCAACTTCAAGTCGAGCACAACGGCGGACGGTTGTTTTTCCTGGAATGCTGCCAACCCGGCCACTCCGTCAGGAGCGAGGTCGACATCGAGTGAATCTGTCTCAAACAATCGCTGCAATGCCTTCTGCAAAGGCTTGCTGTCCTCAACCACAAGCACGCGGTCCATCGTGCCTCCTTCCGGAGCAGTATGTATGCCAACCACGCAAACGACCGGACTTCCAGACTAGATGCACTGTCCTTGTAACGTGTCACGAAATTGTCAACGCAGGGTCACGTGTTCGGCTCTTCGCGGGAGTGTTGCTCATTTGACTCAATGACACGACGACGCATGCGTCCGCGCCTGTGACGGCAAATTGGGGCAAAATGAACGGCGACTCCTGCTGGAGTTCCTGCCAGAGATCAGTTCGCTTGTCACGCGATACTTGCGCCTTCGCGAGAAGCCAAAGAACTCGGCAGCATTTCTCGCTGATTTGGCGAGCAGCCCTGGTGATCGAGTGTGTCTGTTCTTGGACGGGATAACATCCGGGCTTCCCTGACTGCGAAAGGTGAAGGGGCCTTCTGGATCGGAATCAACTCTGTAAACCACGGTTGCTGGACGCACGCTGGACCGCTGATCGAGAGTCTTGCCTCGCTCTGATGTTCAGCGGCTGCCATTACGACTTAGCTATTTCAAACCGTTCACCACGTATAGGTCAGACAGCACGGTGCGGCAGACATACACGTAAGACTTTTCGTCGTTCGAGAGGTAGTACTGAAGGACAGACTCGACCCCCGCAGGATCGGGTGGGGTAATCTGCTTGAGCAGTTCACGTTTCCCGGTAGCAATTTCCACGCGGAAGACGTTGCTCGGCACTGCCGTGCGTTGGTGAACAATCAGATATTTCCCGTCTGCGCTCCACTTATCCACGTAGTCATCGGTCCTGAGACCATTGATGGCTTTCGTCGGGCCGCCATGAACCGGATACATGGCATAAGATCCAGGCGTGGCCGAGGGCGCGACAAGGTAGCGCCCGTCAGGAGAAATCGGCAGGGCCAACGAACCTGCGATGCCATCGGGGGTGATCGGTGTCGGCACACCTCCTTCCAGCGACTGCAAGTAACTTCGCAACTGTGCTCCGGGTTCACGTCCGGTGAAAACGACTTCTTTGCCGTCAGGCAGAAAGCGCACATAATCATGCTCGAAGCGGTCGTTCGTGATCCTGCGGCTCGCCCCCGCTCCTACGGGCCACAGAACGAGTTGCGCAGGTTCACTCGTGTCGTCAGCTATGACCCATTTGCCGTCTGCAGAGACATCGGCCCAAGTTCCATCGCAAAGGCGTATTGCGGGTGAACCATCGACTCCGCCCACGTAAATTCCATTGGCAGAAAGTGCCTCCCCAGTTTCGTCAAACAGCACAGTCTTGCCATCCGGTGAGATCGCAAAAACGTTCAGCCACTCGAGCCAGGAGATATCTCGCTCTTTCGACGCTCCCGGCGGAAGGACATACATTTGCTGGCGTGCGTTCTCGCTGGTTAATAGCACGCGGCCATTCTCGTCGATGTCCTGCAATGTAAGGGTGCCGGGCACCCTCAATATCAAGCGTTGCCGGCCATGAAGGTCAACGCCATAAAGTGCTCTTGCTGCACCAGTAGGCGCAGCAGTAAACCAGAGCTCTTTGCCATCGCGTCTCCACGCAAATCCCCGCAGCGAATCGAACATCTGCGATTCGTAATTCTTGTTTCCGCTGCGATCCGTGATTACGACGCGCCCATTGTCTCCACCCGGAACGTGTTCAGCAAAGGCGAGTAGTTGATTGTCGGGCGATATCCGCAAACTACTAATCGAAGCTCTTCCCTGATAAATCGTGGTTCCAACCGGATATTCGATTGAACTTGTGCCGGTCGAAACCGCGTTGGCAAGCACCGGAGCATGTAGCCTGACTACAGCCATGCTCGTTCCATCCGGCGAGAAGTCGGCGAATTGCACCATGTCCAGCAACTCGCGGGGAGCGCCCCCGGTCAATGCCATGCGGGCAAGCGTGCCAACCTGGAGGAAGCTGTTATTGACTGTGTTCAGCAACAGCGCAACTTCGCCAGTCCGCGAGACGCTTAGAACCTGAGCGTGCGGGACACCCAGTGGCCGTGAATCGCTGCTGTTGTAGCGTGTCATGTACGGCTCGACAGGATTGCCGTCCCACGCTGCCCCGTAAACGATCGTCTGCCCGTCTGGGGCGAAGCGCGCCATGCGCACCGAACCGCGACGAAATGTTAGGCGATTGAATTCAGGCTGCTTTGTGCGCCCCCAGAGGGCACGCGCGGCGATCATGCTCAAAGCGAACACAACGACGGCCGTGATCCCCACTGTTGCTATCACTCGCCAGCGACGGCCTGAACTGATCGGTTGCACCTTTCCGGTAGCTGACGCCGTGCTCACCGATTCCAGATTGAATGCCACATCGCGTGCAGATTGGAATCGTTCTGCTGGATTCTTCTCCAAACAGTGCCGCACGATGCGATCAAGCGCGGGCGAAACAGCGCGGTTGGTCTCGGTCAGATCGGGCGGCTCGTCGTTCACGATGGCCGCCATGGCTTCGGCTGTTGATTCGCCGTGGAACGCCCTCTTGCCGGCGAGCATCTCGTACAAAATCGCGCCAAAGCTGAACAGATCGGAGCGCGCATCCGCAGCCTTGCCTCGTACCTGCTCCGGAGACATGTAACCCACCGTGCCCAGAACCGCTCCCGCCTCGCTGTTGATGGTGCAAGTCGGTGTCTCATCGTTCTCGGTGGCGTCAGCACGCGTGAGTTTGGCGAGACCGAAGTCGAGGATCTTCAGGCGGCCGTCATCGGTGATGAAGATATTTTCCGGCTTCAGGTCGCGATGCACGATGCCTTTGTCGTGCGCGGCTGCGAGTCCGCGCACAAGCTGGAGGGCATTATCGACGGCTTTGCGAAGAGGCAGCGGTCCCGAGCGAAGGCGCTCGCGCAAGCTCTCGCCTTCAAGCAATTCGCTGACAATGTAGGGTGTGCCGTTCTCGCTGCCGATGTCGTAAACGGCAAGGATATTGGGATGATTCAGCGCGGCGACGGCGTGCGCCTCCTGCTCGAAACGGCGCAGTCGCTGCGGGTCGGAGGCAAAAACAGCAGGCACGATTTTGATTGCGACATCGCGCTTCAGGCGCGGATCACGCGCACGGTAGACCTCTCCCATGCCACCCGCGCCGAGCGCGCCGGAAACTTCATAAGCTCCAAATTTCGCGCCCTTGGCCAGCGCCATCGTACGCTCCAGCCGCGTGACCGCAATTTCACCACTGAGAGTTGGTGCATCGGTAGATGCGCCATTGTTGAGCATTGGATTCGCGACACTAATGTCACGACTTTCCAAAGCGAGTGAATTCTGTTGAAGCCCGATATTTCTCGTGTCCGCTTTTTGTCCGCTTTGCACTCCGATTTGGCCTCATTTTGGCCAAATCAGCACGAATGAGCACGAACGAACGCCAACGCTCGGTTCTTCGCAACAGCTTGAATTTGTTTAATTTACAGGAAAAGATTGGAGGCGCGGGGCGGAATCGAACCGCCGAATAAAGGTTTTGCAGACCTCTGCCTTACCACTTGGCTACCGCGCCTGGATGTGAATGAACCCGGCGATGATCGTGCTCTCAGCGTGCTCGCGTTACAACGAGTCTAGTCCAGCATACTAAAAAACCAGCACACTAAAAACCCTCGCGCTTGCGCGAGGGCCAAAATTTCTGGAGCGGGAGACGGGATTTGAACCCGCGACTTCGACCTTGGCAAGGTCGCACTCTACCACTGAGTTACTCCCGCTCGACATTCACAATACTAGCAAAGCGCTTATACTCGGTCAAATCTGGAATCCGTATTCCCATTGATTCGGAAAGGTTTGCGTGAGACGCCTAAGCGCAGGGGCGCCCGCAGGCGTGGCACGAATGAAGTCGTGCCCTGCCCAAAACGCTTCCTGGCTGGAGTTTCAGTGTTACTGGACCTCATCAGCAGTCCTGCTAGTGTTTCGCGCCCGTCCACTGAGGGTCGAGTTCCGGCTGCACAAGGCGGCCGTCGCGAATGTGGATCATGCGGTCACCGAAGCAAGCAGCCTCGGGATTGTGAGTGATCATGAGCACCGTCTGCTGAAACTCGCGATTGCTTTCGCGCAGCATCTCCAGCACGATCTGCGAATTCTCAGTGTCAAGATTTCCGGTCGGCTCGTCCGCCAGCACGATCGCCGGTTTATTGATCAGCGCGCGCGCCAGCGCGACACGCTGCTGTTCGCCTCCGCTCATTTCGCTGGGAAGGTGGTCGAGCCGCTTGTCGATGCCGAGCAGTTTTGTGATCTTGTCGAAGTATGCACGATCGTGATTACCATCCTTACCGGCGATGTCGCGCGCAATCTCGATATTGCCTCGAGCATCGAGTGTAGGCAGAAGATTGAACTTCTGGAAGACGAACCCAATTTTCTTTTTGCGCAGCTTGGTGCGCTCTGCATCGCTCAACGAAGCGAAATCGACTTTGTCGATAAGGACACGGCCGCTGTCAGCGTGCGTTAGTCCGCCAAGAATATAGAACAGGCTGCTTTTGCCGCTCCCGCTCGGGCCCACAACGGAGAGATATTCTCCCCGCTCAACTTCAAATGAGACGCCGCGAACGGCAGGCACGTCTACCTTGCCGATGCGGTACGTCTTGGTCACATTTTCTACTTGAATGATTGGCGCCATCTCGAAACTTTGATGATACACGAACGCGACGCGCGGGGCGCCTACACACCTTGTCCACGATCTGTGAGGAAAGCTGCGCGACAGGTCCCAGCCCCTGACCGAATTCCGCGTAAACTTCCGAAGAACTGAAATGGTCAGGCGACCGCGCACCTAGCCGAGGCGGGCTTGGGGCCGCGCTTGCGTACCAACAGTACGCGAATGCGTTCTAGCAGTTCAGCGGGCGCGTACATGCCTTTGGGGAGAAAGACGTCGGCCCGCGTGTCTGTTTCGTACACCTTGATCTTGCCGGAAAACAGAATGGCCGGGGTGTGCGGTGAAATGTCCTTGATGCGCCCGATTAACTCCGTTCCGTTCATCCCCGGCATGACAACATCACTCAGCACCAGATCAATGCCACCCTGCTCGAACACGCGCAACGCGGTCTCGGCATCCATGCACGCGATGACACGGTACCCGCGAGTTTCAAGCATGAGTTTGCGAATTGAAAGAGCCTGTTCGTTGTCGTCTACGCAGAGGATCGTACGTTTGGGTTTCATTAGTGTCGTTTCTCTGTGGCAGGCAAGTGCGCTCGCCTGCAGGGAACAGTACCGAAGCACGAATAGATCGATGCTACGGAGAGTTCCCTCTCCTGTGAAGTGATGGTTTTCGAAATATGCAACGGGTAACGCGAGCGCTTCGTCCGTGGTCTGAATTTATTAGAGCAGCGCTACTCCCCGCATGACTTCTACAACGTGTCCGCCGACTCGAATGTTCGTGACACTTTCGCCGGAGCGCGTTGCGCGAATACGAATAAAACTCGGACGCCTCATTTCAATCCCCTGTTCAATGAGTCCCTGTACATCGCTCGCAAGCACGCCGTTGCGCACAGCCCACGCAGTGCAGCAACCGGCGGCGGATCCGGTCGCCGGATCTTCGCCGTTGTAAAACAGCATGCGGGCATGAAGCGTCGCTCCGGGTGTAACGGTTTCGCGCGTCACCCAGTACACGAACTTCGTTTCTGTCTTGGCGAGATACTCCGCGGCGGTGCGCTGGTCAAAACGCAAATCACGCATCGCCTGCAGATCTTTCAGTGGAATCATCACGAAAGGCATGCCGGTCGAAACTGTCTCGATCGGCAGAGACTGATCGATCGCCTCAATGGGCACACCAGTTGCGCGGGCGATATCTTCGGCAGCGTGATGCGTGCCGAATTCGGGATCGCGCTGCGTCATCTCGCCGACCAGCAACCCGTTCTCGTCAGTCTGGAAACGAACCGGAATTTTGCCGACATTGAGGTCGAGTTCGATCAGTTCTCCACCGCGCTGCCGTTGCAGGCGAAACGCGGTACCGAGTGTTGGGTGACCAGCGAAAGGAAGCTCTTCCTCGACGGTAAAGATGCGCACACGCACGCCGCGTTCGCTTTCAACCGCATCATCGCCGGGAAGGATGAACGTGGTCTCGCTCAGGTTCATCTCTTTCGCCAGCAATTGCATTTCGGAATCGCTCAACCCTCGAGCGTCGGTAAACACTGCGAGTTGATTGCCCTCGAGCGGACGTGATGTGAAAACATCGAGTTTGACGAACGGATACTCTCGCGAAGTGGGCATGGTCTAACGGTTCGAAGCGGGTGGCGAGCCGCAATCGAATCTGCAACAGCCTAGCGCAGCCTTCTCTGCTTGGCTACGCACGCAACTCACTTTCCGGTGGATATGCGGTGGAAATCAGGTGGAAATCTGCGATTGCCTCAGTTGCGCAACAAATCATCCGCAAGCGAGTCCACGAGTGAAACAGCTTTATGCACTGCTTTGCATGCTGTGTCGCTCATCACAGCGCCCACCTCGAAACTCTCGCCGGAAACCGTAACGAGCGCGGCATTCGGCGCGCGGCCGTAGAGTTCACGCGCCGTCGCCAGCAACACTTCAGGAGAGACGTGGTGTGTGAGGTCGCTGGTTGCGACTTCCGGAGCCTGCAGCTTGCGCGTGCGGATTTCACCGGGAGTGCCGACTGCGCTGGCATCGACGAAGATGACCGCGTCCGCTGCCGCAACTTGCTCCGCGAGTTCGGGACCAAGCTGATGCCGTTGCAAAAGCTCTGCACGCGCGGCAATCGGCGAATTTTCCAACGCGTCCATCACCGCCGGGCCAATTCCATCGTCACCGCGCAGCGGATTGCCATAACCAATGATCAGAAGCATGCAGTCGTCTGTATCAGGGCACGACTTAGCGTGCCGCAGTCATTCAAGTTGGGGTGCAAAATCGGAACTTGAAAACTCAAAATCCAAGAAATACACCCCACCGCATGGAGGCACGCGGTGGGGTGCTATCAGTCTAACGCGCGATCGTATCCAGCACGCGTCCATCGGGCGCGCACAACTCGATCTGCATCGCCATGTGCCCGTCGGCATGGGTCGAGCAGCTCAGGCACGGGTCGTAGCAGCGCACCACGGCTTCTACACGATTCAACATGCCCTGGTGGAGTTTGTCGCCCTTCACAAAGTGCTTGGCGACTTGCAACACGCCCTTGTTGATGGCCATGTTGTTGTGTCCGGTGGCGATGATCAGGTTGACATTGCGCATCAAGCCATTTTCATCGACCGTGTAGTCGTGAATGAGCGTCCCGCGCGGAGCCTCGGTGATACCGACGCCGTTCAGGTTGTTGACCGCGGCAAACGCGCGCACGTGCTTGCTGAGAATCTCTTTGTCCTCAAGCAGCGTCTGCATGCGTTCCAGGGAGAACAGCACTTCGATCAAACGCGCATAGTGGTAGTAGAAGGAGCTGAGCACGGTATGACGCTCAAGCTCGCGGAACTCGGCCAACTCCTCGTCGGCCATCGGCGTGCCTGCGGACTTGCACATGTTCATGCGCGCCAGCGGGCCTACTCGATAAATGCCTTCGGGATAGCCGTATGGCTTGAAGTAGGTGGTCTTCAGGTACGAGTCGTCGTTGTCGTACTCGCCAATGTAATCGCGATACTGCGCGCCTGTGATGTGATCGGCAACGATCTTGCCGTCCGCATCAATCACACGTAGCCATCCGGTATAAGCCGAGAACTCGTTGTCCTCATTCGCCATTGCCATGAACAGCGTCGGGAAATTGGCAAATGTTCGAATTTCGGTGCGGAAGCTCTCAATCTGTCCCTTGAACCACGCAAGCGCGCCCTTGGTGATTGTGATCGCCTCGGGAATCTGGGCAAGAATCGTGTCGCGCTGTGTCGCCTCCAGCGGATGGCTGACGCCGCCCGGAA
>Ga0335069_10012004_pt1 | contig 12203 bp, 12 predicted proteins | sample Lox_Sample_11_FD_206714 | JGI IMG/M metagenome (GOLD analysis project Ga0335069, IMG submission 206714) | Soil microbial communities from Loxahatchee National Wildlife Refuge, Florida, United States - Lox_Sample_1.1 | ecosystem: Environmental > Terrestrial > Soil > Wetlands | place: USA...
GCGACAAATCCGTGAAGAACCGGTCGCTGTCCGGGTAGACGTTCTTGTCGATGATGCGCTCGCCGCCTTGGACGATCATCATGGACGGAGACGGGATGCAGACCTTCGGTGTCCTGCCGGTGGCCGATTTGAGGAACTCGAAATCCTTGACTTGAATCGGATGCGATCGCGCGATCGGCGCCTGAACCTTGACTTCGGGCGGCACCCACTCGAGCTCGACGCCGTCCTCACGATGCCATTTCAGCGGATTGTGTCCTTCCTCGAACACGACGCCGCCGATCTGGGTGAGGAAATCGAGGTGCCAGTAGTCGCGGCGCAGCTCGCCGTCGGTGATCCCTTCCAGGCCGGCATCTTCCTGAAGCTTGACGACTTCGCGGATCGACTCGTCTTCGATGTCGCGCAGCCGCTCCGCCGTGATGTTCTTGCGCAATCGCTGGAGGCGGGCCTGCTGCAATTTTTCCGGACGGAGCAGGCTGCCGACATGATCTGCGCGAAACGGACCCTTGGCACTCGCTGGCATGGCTTCCTCCCTATGTTGTTTTTTTGCTCGCATTGCGCCGGACGGTTCCGGAATTGTCAGGTTCTCCCGGTGAACTTGCGCGCCGCTTCGAGGTGGCCGTAGCTTTGCACCGGCGCGCACATCAGGAAGCGGTAGCCTTCCTTGACGACGCGCTCGGCGTTGCCCTGCTCGATGTGCGGGTGGCCGACCACGACGTTGTGCTTCTTGCAGGTGTCGACCACGCGCTTCATCCATTCCAGCACGACCTTGTGCTCGTACTGGCGCGGGTAGCCCAGCTCCTGCGACAGGTCGCCTTCGCCGATCAGGATGGCGCCGATCCCCGGCACGTTCTTCAGAATGTCGTCGAGATTTTCGACGCCGCGCGTGTCTTCGATTTGCAGGATGCAGAAGATTTCGCCTTGCGGATTGAGCGGCCAGACGTCGGCCTTCTGATAGTATTCCTGCTGGGTGAGCCCCCAGTAGCGTGCCGCGGTGGTCGGGCCGTCGCCGCGGATGCCGGGCGGCTCGTAATGCGGCGCCGATTTCAGCCGCGGGTAGCGGCAGGCGCCGACCGCATTGGCGGCTTCCTCGACCGTCGAGATGTGCGGAAAGACCACGCCGTAACAGCCCATGTCGAGCGCCTGCTTGGCATGCCACTGCGCCATCTCCACGCCGTTGACCGGCACGCGGGCGAGCGGCGTCACGCCCGGCGCCACCGACGCGGCCTTGGCGATCTGGGCGCGGTTGAGCATGTATTGCAGGCAGTCGCGAAGCAGCCGTCCGTCCCACGGCTGGTGCTCCATCTCGAATATGCAGCCGTCGAACTTGGAGGTGGCGATCGTCACGGCGCTGTTGATCTCGGCGGCGACGAAGCAGGTGAGCGCATGCTGTCCGGCCTCGAGCGCGCGGATGATGCCGTTCAGTCGCGGTAGTCCGGCCATTTCCCCGGGTCTCCCTTTGCGGGGCGGCACTCTAGCTTGCCGGTCCTGCGATGGCGAGCCGCGCTGCGCGCGGCGCGGCGACGCCAGGTCCGGCGGGTTTGACAATGGCGCACCGCGCCGTAGCATTTGCCCTCCGCAACCCCACAGCGACGTTGTCATGATCATCGACTGCCACGGCCACTACACGACCGAGCCCAAGGACCTGCACCGCTTCCGCAAGGAGCAGACCGCTGCCGCCAACGCCAAGGACAAGGCGGCGACGCCCTCGCGTGCATCGCTGAAAATGTCCGACGACGAGATTCGCGAGAGCATCGAGCAGAACCAGCTCAAGCTGCAGCGCGAGCGCGGCACCAACCTCACCATCTTCTCGCCGCGCGCTTCCGGCATGGGGCATCACGTCGGCGACGAGAGCGTCAGCCTCGAATGGTCGCAGATCTGCAACGACCTGATCGCGCGCGTGGTGTCGCTCTATCCCGACAATTTCATCGGCGTCTGCCAGTTGCCGCAATCGCAGGGCGTGCCGCCGCAGCACTCGGTCGGCGAACTCGAACGCTGCATCAAGGAGCTCGGCTTCGTCGGCTGCAATCTCAATCCCGATCCGTCGGGCGGCTATTTCAACGCGCCGCCGCTGACCGACAAATGGTGGTACCCGTTCTACGAAAAGATGGTCGAGCTCGACGTGCCGGCGATGATCCACGTCTCCGGCTGCTGCAACCCGGCAATGCACACCACCGGCTCGTACTATCTCAACGCCGACACCATGGCGTTCATGCAGCTTATCCTGTCCGACCTGTTCAAGGATTTTCCGACGCTCAAGCTCGTCATCCCGCACGGCGGCGGCGCGGTGCCGTTCCATTGGGGCCGCTTCCGCGGGCTTGCGCTCAACAACGGGCGGCCGGAGCTCGCCGAGATCATCAGGAACAACATCTTCTTCGACACCTGCGTCTATCACCAGCCGGGCATCAACCTGCTCACCGAGGTGGTGCCGGTCGACAACATCCTGTTCGCCTCGGAGATGGTCGGCGCGGTCAAGGGCATCGACCCCAAGACCGGGTTCAACTTCGACGACACCAAGCGCTACGTCGACAAGGCGCCGCTGCTCAGCGATGCCGACCGCCACAAGATCTTCGAGGCCAATGCGCGCCGGGTTTACAGCCGGCTCAAGACCAAAGCCGCGGCCAAGGCGGCGGTGTGACCGGAAGGCCGCGGCCGGTCTCGGTCCGGCCGTGACGCATCGAGGGAGCCGCTTTGGCGAAGTCGCAGGCAAAGCCGAGAACGCCAAGGGGGGCAGGGGCGGCGCGTGCCGCCGGCGCGTCGCGGCGGCGCAACCGGCCCCAGGTCGTCCGGTTCGGTCACCGCGAGATCGAGACGCTCGGGCTGAGCCAAGGCTTCTGGACCGACCTCTATCACCGCTCGATGACGGTTTACTGGCCGGTGTTCTTCGGCAGCGCCGCGCTGGTCTTCGCCCTGCTCAATGTAGTGTTCGCGTTCCTGTTCTGGCTCGGCGGGGACCCGGTCGCCAATGTGTCCCCCGACCTGCCGCTGCCGCTGTCGCTGTTCTATTTCTCCATCGAGACGCTGGCGACGGTCGGCTACGGCGACATGCACCCGCAGACCAATTACGGCCATCTCGTCGCCACCGTCGAAATCTTCACCGGCATGTGCCTGCTTGCGGTGATGACGGGCCTGGTGTTCGCGCGCTTCTCCCGGCCGCGCGCCCGCTTCGTGTTCGCCGATCATCCGGTCGTCACCACGCACGAAGGCGTCTCCACCCTCATGATCCGCATGGCCAATGCCCGCCACAACACCGTGTCGCGGGCGAGCGCGCGGCTGTGGATCATCCGCGCGGAGCGTACCAGGGAAGGCGACCAGTTACGCCGCTTCTACGAGCTCAAACTCGACCGCCACGAGCATCCGATGTTTGTGCTGAGCTGGATGCTGTTCCATGTCATCGACACGGAAAGCCCCTTGCACGGCATGACCGCGGCCGACTTCGAGACGGGCGATGCGCTCCTGGTGCTCAATGTCAGCGGCGTCGACGACAGCTCGGCGCAGCAGCTTTATGCACGCCGGGTCTACTCGTGGCGCGATCTGCGCTGGGGGCACCGGTATCGCGACATCACCAGCGTTTCGCCGCAGGGCCGATTCCTGCTCGACTACACCAAGTTTCACGACGTGGTGCCGGAAGGACAGTAAGATAGGGCGGCGGGCGATCGGTGGAGCGGCCCGCTTGGGGGAGGAAATAACGATGCGCGTGAGCAAACGCGGTATTGGCCGGGCGGCGGCGCTGACCTTCGGCGCGTATGCGCTGGCGTATGGGCTCGTGCCCGGCGCCGGGCTTGCCGAGGACAAGACCTACGTGATGAAGATCTCGACCTCCACGCTCAACGATACGCCGCACATCGTTTGTAAAAATCTCGCCGCCGCCATCGAGCGCGATTCCGGCGGGCGCATCAAGGTGGAGGTCTATCCCGCGAGCCAGCTCGGCCCGATCCCGCGCACCATCGAAGGCGTCCAGTTCGGCGCCATCCAGGCCGTCGTGCTGCCGCCGGAATTTTTCGTCGGCATCGACCAGCGCTTCGAGGTGCTGGCGGCGCCGGGGCTGACGAGCTCCATCGAACAGGGCCAGCGCATGGCGGCCGATCCGGCGGTGCGCAAGCTCATTCTCGGGCTCGGCGCCGAAAAGGGCCTGCACGGCGCCGGCCTCTACATCGCGCAGTATCAGAACGTGGTGTCGCGCACGCCGATCCGTCGCCTCGCCGATTTCCGCGGCAAGAAAATCCGCATCCTCGCTTCCGACTTCCAGTCGGAGGCGCTCAAGCGCCTCGGCGCCACGCCGGTGGCGATGACGCTCGGCGACGTGCTGCCGGCGTTGCAGCAGGGCGCGATCGACGGCTCGCTCATCGGCCCCACCGTCATGGTCAACCTGCACATGGGCGACGCCGCCAAATACGTCACCATGATCAATCAGCCGGCGATCTTCATCGTCATCGAAGTCAGCCGCTCCTGGTACAACGCGCTGCCGAAGGATTTGCAGGAGATCGTCGACCGCGACGCCGAAGCGGTCAGCGTGGCGATCAACCCGGTCGCGGTCGAGACCAACGCCGCCGGCGAGAAAGCGTGGGCCGATCATGGCGGCGAGCTGGTCAGGCTGCCGCCGGACGAACAGGCGGAAATGCTCAAGATTCTGGGCAGCGTCGGCGACGATGTCTCCAAGAGCAAGCCCGCGGTCGCCGAAGCCTACAAACTCGTCAAAGAGGCGGCGGCGCGGGCGCAGTAGCTTCGGCTTCAAATCAGCGCGAGAGATCCGGCAATGATCGACGCGGTGCTCAAAGGCGTGCAGGCGTTGCTCGCCTTCACCCGCGCGGCGGCTGCGCTGTGCCTGCTCTGCAGCGTGGCGATCAATTTCATCAACATCGTCGGCCGCTATTTCCTCGCCGTCTCGATCCCCTGGGCCGAAGAGATCATGCTCTTTCTGATGGTCGGCTGCGTGTTCACCGGCTGCTGCGCGGTGGCGTGGGAGGGCCGGCAGATCCGCATGGATGTGGTCGTTAACGCGCTGCCGCCGAAGGCGCGTGCGGCGCTGACCCTGCTCTCGGAACTGGTGATGATCGCCACCGCGATCGCGGTCGCAGTGTTCGCCTGGCCGATCATCACGCAGCTTGCCGCCTTCGACGAGCGCAGCCAGGCGGCGGATTTTCCGCTGTTCATCCCGCAGGGGCTGGTGCCGCTCGGCTATGTGCTGATGGCGCTTCTGGTGGCGCTGCGGCTGCTGTTCGGACGCCGCCGCGCGACCGCGCCGCGCGACGCTTCGCCGTCCTGACCCGGCATGGCCGCCTATTTCATCTATTTCGGCCTGCCGGTCATCCTGCTGATCGCCGGCTTTCCGATCTTTCTCATCCTGCTGGTGACCTCGATCGTCGCCGTGCTGCTGGTCGCCGACGTGCCGCCGGCCGCGATCCAGACCTACATGTTCGGCAGCCTCGACAATTTTCCGTTGCTGGCGGTTCCGTTCTTCGTGCTGGCCGGCGAGATCATGGCGCGCGGCGGTATCGCCCGGCGGATCATCGCCATGATGATGGCGATCGTCGGCGGCGTGCGCGGGTCGCTGGCGGTGACCACGGTGGCGGCGTCGGAACTGTTCGGCGCCATGTCGCACACCTCGGTCGGCACCGTCGTCGCCATGGGGCGGATGATCTATCCGTCGCTCAAGGCGGGCGGCTACGACGAGCGTTTCGCCGTGGGCCTGATCGCCTCGTCGGGCGCGATCGCGGTGGTCATCCCGCCGTCGATCGCCATGATCCTCTACTCGATCAGCGCCGAGCAGTCGGCGGTCATGCTGTTCACGGCCGGCATCCTGCCGAGCATCCTGATCGGCGTCATCGACGCGGTCTACGTGGTCGCCTATGCGCGTGTCAAAGGCATCCCGCGCGGCCCGGGTGCCGACTGGGCCACGATCCGGCGCACCAGCATCGACGCGAGCTGGTCGATCGGCACGCTGGCGGTGATCTTCGGCGGCATTTACGGCGGCGTGTTCACGCCGACCGAAGCCGCCGGCGTCGCCGTGGTCTATTCGCTGTTCATCACGATGGTCGTGCACCGCGAGGTCGATGTCGCGGAGTTCTGGCGCATCCTGGTGAGCGCGAGCTTCCTCATCGCGCAGATCCTGCTGATCGTTACCTCGGCCGGCGTGTATTCGTGGCTGCTGACGACGAGCGGCATTCCGCAGCAGATCGTGTCCGCCATCAACGCCCTCGGCCTGCCGCGCTGGGAGCTGTTGCTGATGCTCAACGTCATCCTGCTGGTGGCCGGCAGTTTCCTGGAACCGCCGGCGGCGATCCTTATTTTGACGCCGCTGCTGCTGCCGATCGTGCGGCAGGCCGGCGTCGATCCGGTCCACTTCGGCATCATCGTTGCCGTCAATCTCAGCCTTGGCATGTACACGCCGCCGTTCGGGCTGAATCTGTTTTCGTCGCAGACCATCTTCGACACGCCGCTGTCGCGCATCTATCGCGGCGTGCTGCCGTTCCTCGCGGTCAATTTCATCGCGTTGATGTTGATCACCTACATTCCGGCGATCTCGATGGCGCTGCTCGGGCGCTGATGGCGCGATTTCTCGCAAGGGGAGAGGGGAAGGAAAGCGCAGCGTACCCTTTTGTATCTTCACCTCTCCCCGCCGGCGGGGAGAGGTCGCGAGCGTAGCGAGCGGGTGAGGGGGTATTGCCGCGATTCTGCGTGAGTCGGGACGCCCCCTCATCCCCGGCTTTCTCGCCCGCGGGGAGAAGGAGGAGAGGGCCGCGGCGCTGTGCCGTAACGAGCGCTGCGCTCTCCCGCGCGTTCGCGCGCGGTATCAGCGGTGTGCCTCCTTGGCGCCGGATGGCGGGTTCGCCATCTAGGCCGCATCAAATGCCGCGTCGGTTATGCTGTGCGGCGAAGCCGTGGCCCCTAAGGCAACCCCCGAGAGGCGACCGCCATGTCGATCCGTCCGGTCAAGAGCATCGTGTCGTCCAAGCCCACCATGGAGGGCGCCGGCGTGCATCTGCGCCGCGCCTTCGGTTTCGGCGACACCACCGAATTCGATCCGTTCCTGCTGCTCGACGATTTCCGCAACGATAACCCGGGCGAATACCTCGCCGGGTTCCCGTGGCACCCGCACCGCGGCATCGAGACCATCACTTATGTGCTCGCCGGCGACGTCGAGCATGGTGACAGCCTCGGCAACCGCGGCGTGCTCGGCGCCGGCGACGTGCAGTGGATGACCGCCGGCCGCGGCATCTTGCATCAGGAAATGCCGAAGGGCGACAAGCTCGGCCGCATGCATGGCTTCCAGCTCTGGGCCAATTTGCCGTCGTCGCTGAAGATGACGGAGCCGCGCTATCAGGACATCAAGGCCGCGGAAATTCCCGAGATCGTCGACGATGACGGCACCCGCGTGCGCGTCGTGTGCGGCGACTTCTGGGGCAGGCGCGGCCCGGTCGAGGGCGTCGCCGCCGATCCGCGCTATCTCGACGTGTTCGTCCCGGCTGGCAAGCGCAAGACGCTGCCGGTGGAGTTGGAGCGCCACGCGTTCGCTTACGTTTTCGAGGGCTCCGGCGACTTCCGCGCCGCCTCGCGGCCGTTCGGCGTGCTCACCGAAAAGACTGACGGAGCGAATGAGATTTTGGTCCGCGAGCAGACCGGCAACCGCTCGCTGGTGCTGTTCGACTCCGGCGACGAGGTGACGGTGCAGGCCGGCGACGAAGGCGTCCGCTTCCTGCTGGTGTCCGGCAAGCCGCTCAAGGAGCCGGTCGCCTGGTACGGGCCCATCGTGATGAACACCCAGGTCGAACTGCGGCAGGCGGTCGCCGAGCTGCGCAGCGGCACGTTCATCAAATAACGGTGCAGCGCGACGGTCGGGCCAGGGCGTGCCGCCGGCCCAGGCCGATCGTCAATCCCGCATCGCTTTGAGGTGCTTGACCAGTTTGGCGCGCAGCGCCGCCTGTTCGTCGGCGGACCAGGTGCGAAAGCCCTCGCCGGATTTGAAGCCGAGCTTGCCGTCGGCGACGAGCTTTTGCAGGTAGGGCGACGGTCCCGGCCGGCTGTCGATCGCCGGCAGCACGATGTTGTGGATCGCAAGCGTCAGGTCGGTGCCGACGAGGTCGGCGTTCTCCAGCGGACCGAGCACGGCGAGGCGGCGCCCGAACGAAGCCTTCACCACCGCGTCCACGGTCTCGGCATCGCAGATGCCGTTTTCGACCAGCGCGATCGCTTCGCGCCACAGCGCGTGCTGCAGCCGGTTGCCGATGAAGCCGGGCACGTCCTTCTTCACGTGCGCCGGTTTCTTGCCGGCGGCTTCGTGCAGCGCCATGGTCCACGCTACCGCCTGCGGCGACGTCCACGGCGTTTCGATCACCTCGACCAGCGGCACCAGGAACGGCGGATTCCACCAGTGGGTGCCGAGGGCCCGCTCGCGGCGGGCGAGGTTCTCCATGATCGCGGTGATCGGGATGACGGACGTGTTGCTGGCAAGAATGGTGTCCGGCCGCACATGGCGCTCGATCTCGGCGAACAATTTTTGCTTGAGCGGCAAGTCCTCGGACACCGCCTCGACCACATAATCGGCGTCGCGCACCGCGTCGGCGAGGCCAGCGACGGTGTGCACGCGCTCGATCGCGCCGACATCCTCGCCGAGGTCATGCAGGTTGGCGGCAATCCGCGTTGTCACGGTTGCGAGGCTTTGCGTGATCGCGTCCGTGACGGTCACCTGGTGACCCGCGAGCGCGAACACCTGGGCGATGCCGTGTCCCATCAAGCCGGCGCCGATCACGGCGATCCGGGCTTTAGCCGCTTCGGTCATGGCACCCAGCCTGGTTGTCTTCAGCCCGCGGTGTAGCCGCCGTCGGCGTAAAGGATATGGCCGGTGTAGAAGTCGGACGCCTTCGAGGCGAGGAACAGCAGCGGCCCGGCCAGATCGGTCGGCTCGCCGAGGCGGCCCTTGGGCACGCGGGTCAGGAAGCCCTTGCGCACCGTGTTGGCACGCTCGTTGTCCTCGAACATCCATTGCGTCAGCGGCGAACGAAATACCGTCGGGCCGAGCGCGTTGACGGTGATGCCGGAATCGCCCCACTCGCAGCCGAGCGCCTTGGTGATGCCGTCGACCGCCGACTTCGAGGCGCAATAGGCGGTGTAGCCGGCAGGATGGCCGAGCAGCCCGCGCGCCGACGACATCAGGATCACTTTGCCGCCGCCGCCCTGCTTGATCATCTGTCGCCCCGCCGCGCGTGCCATCAGCCAGGATTGCGTGACGTTGGCATCGATGATTTCGAGGAAATCCGCCGGCGGCTGGTCGACGATCTTCGACACCTTGTTGAGGCCGCCGGCGACCACGAGAATGTCGATGCGGCCGAAGCGGTCGATCGCGGCTTTGACGATGGCATCGCAATTGGCTTCGGAATCCGGCCGCTTGGCGATCGTCTCGACCTTGCCGCCGAGCTCCTTGCAGGCGTCGGCGACTTTCTTCAGTTCGGCCGCGTTGCCGGCGGCGAGCAGGACGTTGGCGCCGGCGCCGGCCAGCACCTTGCCGGCGAGCGCGCCGAAGGCGCCCGACGCGCCGGTCACGATCGCGATCTTGCCGCGCACGTCGAACAGCGACAGCGGGTTTTTCAGGAAATCTTCTGACATGATGCTCCTCTTCTCCTTCTTCCCGCGCGCGGGGAGAAGGTCGCGATGGGGGGCGTTTCAGTCTGTCTTAAAAAGCCGCAACGCCCCTCGCCCGGATTGCTGCGCAATCCGACCTCTCCCCGCCGGCCGGGAAGAGGCAAGCGGTCACTTCGGCGCCGGCGCGATGGCGACGAGAATCGAACAGACGTGGTTGGTGCGGTTGACGATCTCGCGGTTTTCGTTCGGGCCGATGAAGCACGAATCGTGCTTCTTCAGCACCGTCTCCTTGCCGTCGACGATCAGCGTCAGCTCGCCTTCGAGCACGAAATAGACTTTCTCCGGCGGTGAGGCGTCGGGGCCGGCGCCGCCGCCCGGCAGGAAATGCGAGATGCCGACGATCAGGCTCTTGGAGCCGCCGGCCTCGGCACCGAACAGCCGCAACCCGGTAAAGTCGCGGTGATTTGGCGCCTCGTAGGTCTTCGCCTCGGCGAAACGCTTGACCTGCATCAGAACTTCTCCCCCTTCTCGATGCGATAGCTCCCCTTCGGGTCGGCGATGGCGACGAGCCGGATGATGCAGCCGTCGCCACGGTCCCAGTTCCAGGGAAAGAACGCAAAGGTGCAGCGCCGACCGGTGACCTTGTCGATGTCGCCGCCGACGTTTTCGATGCCGAGGATGCCGTTTTTGAACAGGATGCGGTGGACCGGCTCCCACTCCGGGAAGTCGTCCTTCCAGTCGCGTCCGCCCGACCATTTCTTGTATTCGGCGGCGAGGTGGGGGTGCAGCGGGCCATTGCGCTGCGGGCCGATCGCAGTCGCCAGCGGATGGTCGTTGGCCTGGGTGTCGTGGCCGACGACCTTCACCTTCTTCTCGACGAACCACTCGCCGGCAGACGGCACGAAGCCGGGCGCGTAGCAGAAGTAGTCTTCGCTGTCCTCGTACTTCTTGTGCCAGCCGGTGTTGACGATCACCACATCGCGCGGCCGCACCACCTTGCCGGCGGCCTTTTCCAGATCGTCGTAGGTGATCGGCTCCCATTTCTTCTTGGGGATGGAGACGACGATGCCGGAGCCGAAGAAGTGAGGCAGCGGCACTTCGTCGATAAACGGCGTGCCCTGAACGACGTGCGCGGGAGCGTCGATGTGGGTGGTGTTGTGCATCGACGTCGTGATGCGCTGCGACAGCACGCCCGACTTCGCCATGTAGTGAATGCGTTCGATCTTGACGTCTTCGAAGTACGGCCAGTTCGGGGACTGATAACCGAAGCGATGAGACAGGTTGTAGAACTTCAGTCCCATCGCGTTGTTCTCGTTCTCCTCGAACGAGACGCCGCGAATCTTCTTGGCCACGCCGATCCTCCCTGCACGCGAATGGTGCCGCTTATAGCATCGGGCCATATACCATTACACCGGATATCGGTTATAGACCCGGTATCGAGCGCGACAGTCAGACCTCGCGCGCATGGCGAAAGACGGGAAACGCATGGTCCGGAAAATTGCGCTCGAGGAGCACTTTCTGTGCCCCGGCTACGAAGAATATTGGCGGACGACAACGCTGACGTTCGACCCGGCGGTGGTCGGCGGCTTGCTGGCAAGGCTGACCGATTTCGGCGACGGGCGTCTCGAAGCCATGGACCGGGCCGGCATCGCGCGCTCGGTGCTGTCCATTGCCGGTCCCGGCGTGCAGAGCGAACCCGACAACGCCATCGCGTTGCGCCGGGCCCGCGAGGCCAACGATTTTCTCGCTCGTGAAATTCAGAAGCGGCCGGACCGTTACGCCGGCTTCGGCCACCTCGCCATGCAGGATGCCCGCGGCGCCGCCGACGAGCTGGAGCGCTGCACGCGCGACCTCAAGTTCTGCGGCGCCATGATCAACGGCCACACCAACGGCCAGTACCTCGATCATCCCTCGCTGTACCCGTTCTGGGAGCGCGCCGAGGCGCTGCAGGCACCGATCTACATCCATCCGACCGATCCGATTTCGCCCTCTCCGGCGCTGAACGGACTCGACGGGTTGCGCCGCGCCACCTGGGAGTGGGGCTTCGAGACCGGCTCGCACGCGCTACGGCTGGTGTTCTCCGGCCTGTTCGATCGCTTCCCCCGCGCGCGCCTCGTGCTCGGCCATCTCGGCGAGACGCTGCCGTTCCTGCTCTGGCGTTTCGACAGCCGGGCCAAGATCTACGGCGTCAAGTTGCACAAGAAGCCGTCCGACTACATCCGCGAGAACATCGCCGTGACCTTGTCGGGCATGTACGCGGCCGAACCGCTGAACTGCACGATCGCCGCGCTCGGTGCCGACCGCGTGATGTTTGCGGCCGATTATCCATTCGAGACGGCCCCGGAGGTCGGCACTTTTCTCGACCAGGCGCCGCTGGCCGAAACCTTGCGCACGGACATCGCCTACGGCAACGCCGTGAAATATTTCGGCCTGCCGAAGCCGTGACCGGGGCTCGTCCCGCCATGGCGACTGCAAAAATCCTCGTCGTCGATCCGCACGCCGAAATCTATCGCGACCGGCTGCAGGGTGAATTTCCCGCGGCGCAATTCGTGCTCGCGCACCATGCCGGCGCGTTGCCCGAGGCGCTGTCCGACATCGACGTGCTGATCTCGTTCGCAATCGAGCTG
>Ga0335069_10012005_pt1 | contig 12203 bp, 13 predicted proteins | sample Lox_Sample_11_FD_206714 | JGI IMG/M metagenome (GOLD analysis project Ga0335069, IMG submission 206714) | Soil microbial communities from Loxahatchee National Wildlife Refuge, Florida, United States - Lox_Sample_1.1 | ecosystem: Environmental > Terrestrial > Soil > Wetlands | place: USA...
CGATCTATCAATCGCTGTTTCGCTCGGTTCTGTACCAGCAACTGGCCGGCAACGCCGCCGCCGCGATCGAGCGCCGCGTCAAAGCGTGCTTCGGCGGCGTCGTTCCGGCGCCTGCCGAATTTCTCGCTGCCAGTCCCGTAGCAATGCGCGCCGCCGGTCTCTCACGCCAGAAGCTGGCGTACCTCCGCGATCTCGCCGCCCACTTTGCGGACGGCAGGCTCGACGCCCGCCGCCTCGCACGGCTGCCGGACGAGGACCTGGTTACCGCCGTCACCACCGTTCACGGGATTGGCGAGTGGACGGCGCACATGCTGCTCATCTTCTCCCTCGGCCGCCCCGACGTCCTGCCGGTTGGCGACTACGGCGTGCGCAAAGGCATGCAGGTGCTCTATCGCCTCCACGAACTGCCGAAAGTGGAAAAGATGCAACGCATCGCCGCCCCGTGGCGTCCATATCGCAGCATCGCCGCCTGGTACCTATGGCGCAGCCTGGACGCCGGCAGTTGATCACTGAGGCTGGGCTCATTTGCATTTCAATGAGCCGATGATTCAAAGGTCAATCAATCAATTCTGCAGGAATTGCTGCACCACAGTGAGGAACCTCTCGAGCTGGTCGTGGTGCACCCAGTGGCCGGCCTTTTCGATGTTGATCGCCTTGTAGTTGCGGAAGGCGCTGGCGCGCCCGTCGATCTCCGGATCGGAGGCCCATGACTCGGTACCACGGACGAGCAATACGGGGCACGTGATCTGCCCCCAGATCTCGCGCGCCTCCTTCATGTTGAAGAGGTAGGGTGAGGCGGCACGCACGTAGTTGTCGAACTTCCAGAGGTACGTCCCGTCTTCATCGCGATAGGAGCCGTGGATCGTCAAGTGCCGGGCCTGCTCCGGCGTCAGGTGCGGATTGGCGTCACGCATGCGCGCCACCGCCTCATCGAGGCTCTTGTAGCGATGCGAATGGCGGCGAGCCAACGCCTGCATCTCGCCGATCCACTCGGTCATGCGTTGTTGCGCCGGCGTATCACGCAGCATCGACGGCGGCGGACCAAGACCTTCGATGGCGACCACCTGGCGCACGCGATCGGGATAGACGCCGCAGTACTGCAGGGCGATCGAGCCGCCGAGCGAGTGCCCAATCACGGTGATGGGAAACAACTGCACGGCGTTCAACAGCTGCGCGACGTCGAGAACGTAGTCGATCATCGCGTACGCCCCGCTGACCGCCCATTGCGAATCGCCATGGCCGCGCAGGTCGGGCGCGATGATGTGGTAGCGGTGCCGCAGCTCGGTCGCGACCCAGTCCCAGTTGCGCGCGTGGTCGCGGCCACCGTGAATCAGCAACAACGGTGGCTTGTCGGCGTTGCCCCAATCGACGTAGTGCAGTTTGAGCCGCTGCGAGTAGAAATAGTGAGAGGTGGGGCCGAGGATCAGCTCGCGCGGCATGATGGTTTCGCCAGGAGGAGAGCGCAGATGTGATCCTTCAGATCTGCGCTCGGCACTCGTCCTACACGACTTGGGTGACTGCCTTGACGAGCTGCGACTTTGGAACGGCGCCGACGATTTGATCCTTCACCTCGCCGCCCTTGAAGAGGATGAGATTCGGAATGCCGCGCACGCCGTACTTGGAGGGCGTTTGCGGGTTGTCATCGACGTTCATCTTCACGACCTTGAGTTTGCCGGCGTACTCCTTGGCGAGTTCGTCGACGACCGGCCCGATCGCTTTGCAGGGACCACACCACGGCGCCCAGAAATCGATCAGCACCGGCAACTCCGCCTTCAACACCTCACGATCGAAGGACTCATCGGTCACTTGCTGGACATCACCCACGGTTCATCCTCCTCAGAACCCGCCGGCTTGGTTGCCCGACGGCGTGTGGCTGTGAGACATAACCCTCGTCGGGCACTCATTCAAGTAGAGATCAAGCACTCCGGGCAACCCGTCGGACTCAGCCGACCGCAGCGACCCATAAGGCAGCGGGCAATAGAAATGACGCCGGCCGCACGCCGTGGTCTTTCAATTTGGCGCCGGCGTCGCTAAGAGCCGCGCATGGATCTCTCGTACTCACCGCAAGAAGAGCGCTTCCGCAGCGAGCTACGGACCTGGCTCCAACAGCATCCGCCCGGACCCGAACCCGAACGCATGGACGAGTGGGTCACGTACGGCAAACGCTGGCAGCGCATGCTGTACGAAGCGGGCTGGTGCGGTGTGGCATGGCCGAAGGAATACGGCGGTCGCGGTGCGACACTGATCGAGCAAATCATCTTCCAGGAAGAAATGGCGCGCGCCAAGACGCCGTTGTTGATCAACTTGGCCGGTCTGACGATGGGCGGGCCGGTGCTGATTGCTCATGGAACCGACGAACAGAAGCGCCGCCATCTCAAGACGATTCTGTCAGCCGAGGAAATCTGGTGTCAGGGATTTTCGGAACCGAACGCCGGCTCCGACTTGGCGGCGCTCAACACCCGCGCGGTCCTCGACGGCGACGATTTCGTCGTCAACGGCCAGAAGGTCTGGACCAGCTTCGCACGCTACGCTGATTGGTGCATGCTGCTGGTGCGCACCGATCCGGATGCGCCGAAGCACAAAGGCATCACCTTCCTGCTCGTCGACATGCACGGCCCCGGTGTGACGGTACGACCGCTGAGGCAGATCAGCGGCGACGAAGACTTCAACGAAGTGTTCTTCGAAGATGTGCGCGTGCCACGCAAGAACACCATCGGTGAGGTGAACGGAGGCTGGGAGATCGCCATCACAACGCTCATGCACGAACGCGCCACCCTCACCTTCAGCCGCCAGCTGCAGTCACGTGTGGCGCTTACCGACATGATCGGTTTCGCGCGCACCTGGCAACGCAACGGCCGCCGCGCCACGACGGACCCGATCATTCGGCAGCAACTCGCGCAGGCGGTAATCGAGAGCGACGTGATCAAGTACACCGCCTATCGCAGCCTGACGAAGACCCTGCGCGGCGGCGTTCCCGGCCCGGAAGGCTCGGTCGAGAAGCTCTTCTGGAGCGAGATGTATCAGCGTATGCTGGAGACCGCGCTGACAATGGAAGGTCCGTATTCCCAGCTCGTCAAAGGTTCCCCTCGCGTACCTGACGGCGGGCAGTGGCCACACCTGATGCTTTATTCGCGCGGCCGCACCATTGCGGCCGGTAGCTCGGAGATCCAGCGCAACATCATCGCCGAGCGTGTCCTCGGGCTGCCGCGAGGGAAGTGAGGGCGATTGCAGATTGCGGATTTTCCTCAATCTGCAATCCGCAATCACTCCATGGATTCGATCTCGAATCCCATATCGGCGATCATCTGGTACGCGTCGCTCGCGGCCTGGCCGGGCGTAGTCAGGTAGCCGTCGACAAAGATCGAGTTCGCGGGGTACAGCGCCAGCGCCTGGAACCATCCCAGGTTGCCCTCGCGTCCTCCCGCCATACGAATCTCGCTTTCCGGGTTGATGAACCGCATCAGGCACAACGCACGCAGACAGCGACCTGGCGTGAGCTCGCGCTTGCCGCTGAATGGAGTACCTGCGATGGGAATCAAGAAGTTGAGCGGCAGCGAGTCGACGTGCAGCTCGCGCAGCGTGAATGCCAGGTCGATGATATCGTCGTCCGTCTCGCCCATGCCGATGATGCCGCCGCAGCACGTGTGTAGTCCGGCCCGCTGCACGCTGCGGACCGTATTGATGCGATCCTGATACGTGTGAGTGCTGCAGATGTCGGGATGGAAACGCTCGCTGGTGTTGAGGTTGTGGTTCACCCAACCGATCCCCGATTCTTTCAGCTCGCGGGCTGCCTGCTCCTCCATCAAGCCGAGGGACACACAGAGCTCGAGCTGCGGATACTCCGCCTTGATCGCCCGTGCCACCGTCGTAAAACGCGCAATATCGTTTTCACTCGGGCCGCGGCCGCTGGTCACCATGCAGTACCGCCGCGCCCCCGCCGCCACCGCCCGGCGCGCCCCGGCGAGCAGCTCCGGCACCGAATCGAGACGGTAGCGCGGAATCGCCGCGTCGGAGATGGCCGATTGCGAGCAGTAGTGACAGTCCTCCGGACACAACCCACTGCGCGCGTTGCGCAGCTGACACAGCTTCACGCGCCGCCCGTGGTAACGTTCGCGCACACGGAATGCGGCGTGCAACAGGGTCACGAGTTCATCGTCGGAGGTTGCAAGAATTGCGACTGCTTCGTGCCGCTCGACCGCGCCGCCGGCCAAGACCCGGCCGGCGAGATCATCAAAAGATGGGGTGGAGCAGTTGGCCCGATCAAGCTCGGTATACATGCGTGTAGCAGCTACCAATATGCCGCGCGGCCTTCAAGGCTCTATGCCCGCTGCACGCTGTGCACGGCACACCCGCAGCCGGCATCAGGCACCGCACCTTTCTTACAGCAGTTCCTGCCCTGGTAGACTGTTTGGCACTTGGCCTGCTTTGCGAACGAGTGAGGCGCGAGGCAGCCAACGATAGAAGTTTCGTCTCACCTCTGGTAGGCAGCAAGGAAGACAATGCGCCGTAGGCGAGTCATTGGGGTTGCGGTTGTCGCCCTGGCGATTGCCCTAGTCGCAACGTTCCGCTGGCGTGGGCGCGAGGAACCAATCGGTCCGACCGCTACGGCGGAACGCGCTCCGATCGAACGGATCGTCGTCGCCTCGGGAACCGTCGAACCCGAGCACCTGGTCGAGGTGCGCTCGAAGGTCAGCGGTATCGTTCAGCGCTTCCAGGTCGACGCCGGCGATCGCGTCACCGCTGGACAAGTCGTCGCGGAGATCGACCGCGAGACCCTCGAGGCCGCCGTGCGCGAGGCGCGTGCCGTCGTTCATGAAGCGGAGGTCGACCTCAACCATGCAGGCCTCGATTTGCAGCGCACGGAAGATCTGTTCCGGCGTGGGGTTGAATCGAAGGAGGTCCTCGACCGCGAGCGCGCCGACCATGAGCGCGCCGATGCCCGCTTGGAGCGGGCGCGCGCCACCCTCGACCGGCTCGAGCAGGAGCTGGCGTATGCGACGATCACCGCTCCGATCGACGGCCTGGTCCTACAGCGTGACCTGAACCCGGGTGCCGCCGTCGCCTCGGTAGCTTCGGTCACGGGCGGCACTGTTCTCATGACCATCGCCGACACCTCGCAAATGCACCTGCTCGGTGTCGTCGACGAGAATGAGATTGCCCGCGTGCATGTCGGCATGGAGGCGCGTATCCGCACCGAGGCCTACAGCGACCGGACGTTCCCCGGACGTGTGCGCAAGATTGCCTCGATCGGCGACCGAAAGAACAACGTGACGTCGTTCAAGGTCGAGGTCACCATCCTCGACGGCATCGACGCGCTGTGGCCGCGGATGTCCGCCGATGCCGACATTGTCTCCGAGGTGCGGGACAATGCGCTCGTCGTGCCGGAAGCAACGCTGTTGTACAAAGGCAACGACATCTTTGTCGAAGTGGTCGGACACGCCTCCGGACCACACGTCTCGCAGCGGCTCGTGCATACGGGCATTTCCAATCACAACCGCGTCGAGATCGTCGACGGTGTGGCGGAAGGCGAGGTGGTGAGGCTGCAATGACGGGAAGCGCGTTGTTCGTATCTCGTGAAGCGTATCTCGTTTCAGAATTCTCCGGCGAGATACGCTTCACGAGGGACGCTTCACGCCCATGATTGCCCTGCACGGCGTCACCAAGGTCTACCGTATGGGCGAGGTCGACGTTCGCGCCCTCAACGGTATCGATCTGCAGATTGCACGCGGTGACTACGTTGGCGTGATGGGCCCGTCGGGCTCCGGGAAGACGACGTTGATGGAGATCCTCGGCTGCCTGTCGCGGCCGACGACCGGCACTCTGGAAATCGACGGCCGACGCGTCGACCAACTCGACGACGTCGGCCTGGCGACGTTGCGCGGCGAGCGCATCGGTTTCGTCTTCCAGACCTTCAACCTCCTGCCCCGTCTGACGGCGGTCGAAAACGTCGAGCTGCCGATGTTGTACCGTCGTACGCCGCGCGGGCAACGGCGCGCACGCGCACTCGAGTTGCTGGCCCGCGTCGGACTCACGAGCCGCGCGACCCACCGGCCCAGTGAACTCTCCGGCGGCGAACGCCAGCGCATCGCCATCGCCCGCGCCTTGGTCAACCACCCGTCCGTCGTTCTGGCGGACGAGCCGACCGGCAACTTGGACACCGCCACCGGCGACTCCATTATGAGCCTCATCGAGGACCTCCACCGCGACGGTCAGACCGTCGTCCTGGTGACCCACGACCCGCGCATCGCGGCGCGCGTCAGCCGTGCGGTGTATTTGCGTGATGGCGTGGTGGAGCGGGACCACCGCACCGGCCAGAGGCCGGTGCCACCTTGATTGGAGATCTCCGCTTCACGAGATACGCTTCACGATGCTTCTCGAGATCGTCCGCCAAGCCCTCTATACCATGCGTCTGCACCGCCGCTGGGCGGCGCTGACGGTGTTCGGGATCGTCTGGGGAACGGCGTCCGTCGTGTTGCTGGTGGGCTGGGGCGTGGGGGCGCACCAGATGACCGACCGCGGACTCCAGAAGGTCGGCAAGAATCTCGTCTACATCATGGCGGGCCGTGTGGGCGCGGACCTGTCTCCGGCAGACGAGCGTCGCGTCTTGCACCTGGAGATGGATGACGTCGCCGCCGTGCGCGCGTCTGCACGCCGCGTCGAAGTCGCCAGCGCCGAGGTGTTGCACTTCACGCTCGCCCGCTACGGCGCCGCCAGCCGCATGACCGACGTGCGCGGCATCGAGCCGGCGATGCAGGAGTTGCGCGGCGTAACGCTCGCCGCCGGCCGCTTCATCTCGGCCGACGACGTGCGCTTCCAACGGCGGGTCGCCGTCATCGGGCAGACGGCGCGACAGCGCCTGCTCGGATCGCGTCCTGCCGTCGGGCAGCGCATCGATCTCAACGGCTTGAGCTTCGAAGTCATCGGACTCCTGAGCCGCGTTGGGACACAGCTCAGCCGCAATCGCACGGAGACCGATGAGCAAGTGTGGATTCCGCTGACGACGGCGCAAACGCTCGCCGATCGGGGTAACCACATCGACCTCATCCTCGCCCGCCCGTCGGACCGCCGTTTCAATGAAGAGCTCAAACGTGAAGTGCGTACGATCCTCGCGCGCCGCCTTCACGTGTCGCCCGCGGATGAGGAAGCCGTGTTCATCATCAGCCTGATCGACATGCTCTCCGGCTTCGACTCCGTGTTCGCCTTCCTCAACGTCTTCCTGATCGTCCTCGCCACCACCACCTTGTTCATCGGCGGCATTGGCGTGATGAACATGATGCTGGTCTCGGTCAACGAGCGGCGGCGTGAGATTGGGCTGCGACTCGCGGTTGGCGCACGCCGGCGTGACGTCGTTGGGCAGTTCCTCGCCGAGACCTTGGTCATCACGCTGGTGGGCGGCGTCACTGGGATTGCGCTGGGATTACTCGGGTGTGCCGTGCTGGGTTTGTTGCAGGGCGATCTCGTGCCGGTTCCGGTGATCGTCCCGCAGGTGGTCGTCCTCGCACTCGTCGTCACCATGGTCGTCGGTGTGATCTCCGGACTGGGACCGGCGTGTCGGGCTGCAGGCATCGACCCGTCCGAAACGTTACGGGTGGAGTGATGGTCGGCGACCTCTTCGTCGAGGCGTTGCGCAACACGCGAGCCCACTGGCTGCGCGCGCTGCTCACCAGTTCGGGCATCATCTGGGGCATCGCACTCTTCGTCGTCATGGTCGCCATCGGCGACGCCAACCAGCGCCACTATCGCGAGAAGCTGGAAGTCATCGGTCGCAAAGTCATCTGGGCAATCCCAGGCCGTATTGCTCGCGAGGGCAGCGGCGAGCGTTCAGCGCGTGACGTGTTGCTCGACCTGAAGGATCCGCCGCGGCTCAGCGACCTGCCGTTGATCGAGCGTGCTGAGCCCGAGCTCTGGGCGCAGCCGCGCGTCCTCAAAGGGGGTGGTCATATCAAAGTCGTGTGGACCCTCGGCGTCGGGCCGCAGGCGACGCGCATTCGCAACTTCCAGGTGGCGCGCGGCCGCTTCATCACGCGCGCCGACCTCACGCAACACCGCCGCGTTCTGGTCATCGGTGCCAAAGTCGAGCAACGACTCTTCGGCCGCCGCTCGGCCATCGGCGAGATGGTCCGCCTCGAAGGCTACCCGTTCCAGATCGTCGGCGTCTCCGTCCCCAAGGGCGAGCAGATGAACAACATGGGGCCGCGTGATGACGAGCAGGTGTTGCTGCCGATCACAACCGCACAGACGTTGTTCACGGGCACCGACCAGATCGACTACGTCATCTACGAACCGCGCACACGCGAGGAGGGCACGCGATCGATCGAACGCGTGCGGACAATCCTTGGCCGGCATCACTACTTTCACGTCGAGGAGGAGGAAGCGCTGTCGTTCGTCAACATCTCCGAAGCGATCAAGCTGATCGGGACCATCCTCACGGCCATCACGATTTTTCTCTCCGCGTGCGGGATTCTTACGCTCGCAGTTGGAGCCATCGGCGTGATGAACATCATGCTCGTCGCAGTGACGGAGCGTACCCGTGAGATCGGGCTGCGCAAGGCACTCGGTGCCACGCATCGCGACGTCTTTCTGCAACTTGTCTGCGAAACGACGATGCTCACCGTCGGCGCCGGGGCGGTCGGAGTCGCACTCGGAGCGGGAATCATCTACTTCCTGCGCGTCATCCGCGATACGTCCGAGCGCGCACAATTCCTCATGCCCCAGGTAACGTTCTCACCAGCCCAGGCGCTGCTGGCCTTCGCAGTCTTGGTCACCGCAGGTATCCTCGCTGGTCTCGTCCCTGCCCTGCGCGCGGCCCGCCTTGACCCCGCGGTCGCGCTGCGCGAGGAGTGAGACGGGCAAGCACCTCGGCATGCGACGCATTCGTCGGACAATCGGCTCACTCGGGCTCGCGATCGGTACACTGTCGTGTGTACCGCCCGCCCCCCCGGCGCCGCCGGCTCCGCCAGCAACGCCGGTGTTTTCCGAGGAACAGCTCAAGGCTCCGGAGCAGCTCGATGTTGCGATCATCGATTTCAAGGAAGCGCCCAGCGCTGATAGCAAGACGGTGGATGTGAGCGGCACCCTGGTCAATCGGGGCACGCGGACGACCAGCGAGGTGCACGTGCACGTCGAGGCCCTCGACAAGGAGGGCGCGGTCGTCGCGAGCACCAACCCCGCGCCGTCGACGCAGCTCATCGCACCGGGATCAACGGCGACGTTCTCGGCGAAATTTGAAAGGCGCCCGGAGATCGACCGCTACCACGCTGAGGCGATTAGCCGCTAACACGGCGGCGCGGGCCATGTGGTTGCGGCGCTTGCGGCACATCGTCCGCGCTTTCTTCGGCATCACCCCCACCCTGGACTTGCACGGCCTCGGTGTACGCGACGCCATCGCGGAAACCGAACGGTTCGTGCGACATGCACATGCGGCCGGTGAGCCTGCGGTGCGAATCGTCTACGGCAAGGGGCACGGCAGCCCTGGCGGACGCGGCGTGTTACGCGACGTCATCCCGCGCTGGCTGGAACGCGAAGGCACCGTGTGGGTCCAGCGCTACCAGCGCCTGCCCGACGCCAGCGGCGCAGACGGTGCGGTGCAGGTATGGCTGCGCGCGGTTGACTCCTCGGACACCGTTCCTTAGACACGATGACATGGCGATTCGATGGAACATGCCCTCGACTTTCGTCGCCGTCGCGCTGGTGCTGACTGCCGGGTGCCCGAGCATGCGAACCCAGCCAACGTCATCCGCCGTCGATCGACAAAAGGTCGTCGACCTCTCCTACGCGTTCGGTCCGGACACCATCTACTGGCCCACCGCTGAGTCCTTCACACTGGAGCGCGTGCACTATGGCCCAACCGACCAAGGGTACTGGTACGCGGCCAACAACATCTGCATGGCGGAGCACGGCGGCACGCACATGGACGCCCCCATTCACTTCGCGGAGGGCAAACGGACGACGGAGCAAGTGCCGTTGTCGTCGTGTATCGGCCCGGCGGCGATCATTGACGTTCGCCAACAAGCGGCAGCCGACCCGGACTACCGATTGGCCGTCAGCGACCTGGAGCAGTGGGAGGCGGCCAACGGGAGAATTCCGAACGGCGCCATCGTCATCATGTTCAGTGGCTGGGGCCGCTACTGGGGTGACAAGCTCCACTACCTCGGCACCGCCAAGAAAGGCGACGTCGCCCATCTGCACTTCCCGGGCTTTTCGAAAGAAGCCGTCGAGTTTCTCGTGAAGGAGCGCGACATCGCGGCGATCGGCGTCGACACGGCCAGCATCGACTACGGTCCGTCGACCGACTTCGCTGTGCACCGCGTCATCAACGGCACCGACAAACCAGGTTTCGAGAACCTCGCCAATCTGGACCGGCTTCCGACACAGGGTGCAACCGTAATTGCGCTGCCGTTGAAAATCACCGGCGGCAGTGGTGGTCCGGTTCGTGCGATCGCGATCCTTCCATAGGATTCGCCGCGTGCCGACCCGCACCGTGCTCCTTGGGTCGGCAATCGCCATCGTGACCTGCTGCTCGTCGGGTTGCGCTCCCTCCGAACCCGCTTCCGCACCGCCGAAGATCGTCTTTCAGGACACCACGTACGACTTCGGGCGTGCAGCGCAGGGAACCAAGGTCACACATACGTACACCTTCCAGAATGGCGGTAATCTCGATCTTTCGATCGACAACGTGCGTGCCTCTTGCGACTGTACCGTGGCGGCCTTGTCCGCTCGGGTTGTTCCACCAGGTGGGGACGGAGCGATCGACGCGAGCTTCGATACCGCGCACGACAGCGGACACAAGACGCGCACGATCACCGTTTACTCGAACGACCCGGTGCATCCCGTAACGACACTGAGCTTGGTGGGCACCATCGACGCCGAAGTGGCGGCCGATCCACCGGCGCTGTACGTCGGTCATCTGCGCCGCGGCCAGGCGGCACCGACTGAGGTGCGTCTATCGGCCGCCGATCCGTCGGCACTGAGCACCGCAGATACTCACGCAAAGATCGTCGACGCGAATCTCCGCAGCGTCGCCGGCGGGGCACGGCTGCGCGTCGCGATCAAGCCAGACGCGCCGGCCGGCCGTTTCAAGGATACCGTCACAGTGCGCACCAGGAGTGCGCGACAGCCCCTGGCGACAATATCTGTCGTCGGAGTCGTCGACGCCGACGCGCCGTCGGCCCGAGCTGGAGAGTAGTGCCTGGTGACGTTCTCGTTTCCCACCGCTAGACCGTTCGATGTCGTCGGCTTGGGGCTCAGCAGTGTCGATCATCTGTGCGTCGTGCAGCGCCACCCGCGCCTCGACTCCAAGCAACAGCTCGTCGCCTATGAGGTGCAGCCCGGCGGGCAGGTGCCAAGCGCGCTGGTGGCCTTACAACGTTGGGGGCTGCGCACCGCCTATATTGGCAGCTTCGGCGACGACCATGGCGGCGTGCTGACGCGTACGGCGCTGGCAAGCGAAGGCGTCGATCTGTCAGCCACGGTCATCCGTGCGAACACGCGGCAGCAAGTGTCGGTAATTCTGATCGACGAGATTTCCGGCGAGCGCTCCGTGTTGTGGGAACGCGTCGAGAGCTTGGTGCTCGGCGCCGATGAAGTCTCACGCGAGCGCGTCGTCTCAGGTCGTGTCCTGCTGCTGGACGCGGTCGATCTGCGCAGCGCGGTTTCCGCCGCGCGACAGGCGAGGGAGCAAGGCGTTCTCACCGTGCTCGATACCGACAACCCAACTCCCGGCATCGACGATCTGTTGCAGTTCACCGCTGTGTTGATCGTCGGTGCCGAGTTCCTCGTACACCTGACGGGGGAGACCAACCTGCGCCGCGCATTACGCTCAGCCGCCAAGCGCGGACCATGGTTCGTCGGTGTCACACTCGGGCCGGGAGGTGCCCTGGCCTACGTGCACGGCGAGTTCCACTACATCCCCGCGTTCCGCGTCCCGGTGGTCGACAGCACCGGCGCCGGCGACGTCTTTCACGCCGGCAGCATCTACGGCCTGCTGCAGGGTTGGCCGGTTCCCGACACGTTGCGCTTCGCCGCCGCCGCCGCCGCACTCAAGTGCGAAAAGCTCGGCGGGCGTCCGGGGATTCCAACGCTGGAACGCGCTTTGGCGCTAGCGCGGGTGTCAATCGGCACTCTTGTTTCCTCCCCGTAACAAGGGGCGAGGCATTTCCCACCAGTCCGCACCGCCGCTGCGCACCGCGTCGGCAGGGGGGAAG
>Ga0335069_10012006_pt1 | contig 12202 bp, 13 predicted proteins | sample Lox_Sample_11_FD_206714 | JGI IMG/M metagenome (GOLD analysis project Ga0335069, IMG submission 206714) | Soil microbial communities from Loxahatchee National Wildlife Refuge, Florida, United States - Lox_Sample_1.1 | ecosystem: Environmental > Terrestrial > Soil > Wetlands | place: USA...
TTCGACGGCGGCGGCTGCGATTCGTGGGCGCACGGCTGCGCGATCGTCGGCCACATGCCGCGCGCGAGCCTGCGGATTGACTCCGCGGGAATAGCCGAGTTCGTTGACGCGCGCGGTCGGAGGCGGGAGCACACCGCCGATCCGTTCGCGACGCTGGATCGATTCCGGCGAACCTACGCCGAACGCATGCGAGCCGACGGCCCGGGCCCATTCGCCGGTGGTTTGGTCGCGGTACTCAGCTACGATCTCAAGAACTGGATCGAGCGGCTGCCCAGTCGGGCGCAAGACGATCAAGGGCTGCCGGTACTCGAATGCGCCTGGTACGACTGGGCATTGGTCTTCGACTACCACCGCCGTGCCTGGCGGTTGCAATCTGCATATCTCCGCGACGATGAGCTCGCTGCGGTGGCCGCGGAGCTGAAGCGTGAGCGAGTCGCAGTCGCGATCGCCACACCGGCGCCAGCGGAAATCACCTCGAACTTCTCGCGCCGAACCTACGGCGCGGCGGTCGAGCGCGCGCTCGGATACATCGCCGCCGGTGACATCTATCAGGTCAATTTGGCGCAACGATTCGAAGCGGTCCAGCGCGCCCCCGCCGCGCAGCTCTTTGCCTGGCTGCAGCAGCGCCATGCGATGCCCTTTGCCGCGTTCGTCGACTGCGGCGACTTCGAGGTCATCAGCACCTCGCCGGAATGCTTCTTGACGCTGGACGGCGACGCGATCGCGACCTTTCCGATCAAAGGCACGCGCCCGCGCGCCGCCGCCGCCGCGCGCGATGTCGCCAATGCGCTGGCCCTCCGGCGCGACGCCAAGGAGGCCGCCGAGCACGTGATGATCGTCGATCTCGAACGCAACGATCTCGGTCGCGTCTGCAGGGCGGGCACGGTTTCGGTCGACTCATTCGCCGCTGTCCACTCGTATCCGACGGTGCACCACCTGGTGTCCGAAGTCCGCGGCCGGCTCGCGCCTGAACATGTCTGGCCGGACGTGCTGCGCGCGACGTTTCCGGGCGGCTCGATTACCGGCGCGCCGAAGATTCGCGCCATGGAAATCATCGATGAACTCGAACCGGTGCAACGCGGGATCTACACCGGGGCGATCGGCTTCATCGACGGTCGCGGGTGCGGTGTGTTCAACATCGCGATCCGCACCGCGATCGCTCGCCACGGACGACTGACGTATCACGCCGGCGGGGCGATCGTCGCCGAGTCCGATCCCGATCGCGAGTACGACGAAACGCTGCTCAAAGCGCGCGCGTTTTTCCAGGTTTGCGGAACGGCGTGAGCCTGTGGTCGGCACGGTGTTTCTGAATCGACGGTTCGTCGCAGCGGCGCGCGCCCGTGTCAGCGTGTTCGACCGCGGGTTGCTTTACGGCGACGGCTTGTTCGAAACGCTGCGCGTGTATCGCGGCGAAGTCTTTGCGCTCGATACCCATCTCGCGCGTCTGCGTGCCAGCGCCGTGTTTCTTGGCATTCCCCTGCCACGGCTCGACTGGACGGAGATCATCGGCGCGCTCGTGCAACGCAATCGACTGATGGTGCGCGACGCTTCGGTGCGCATCACGCTGACGCGCGGCCCCGCGTCGCCTGGGCTGGTCCCGCCGCGGCGTCCGCACCCGACCGTTCTCATCGTCGCTTCACCCCTGGCTGGCAACATTGCGCGGGCGCAACGACGCGGCGTGCGGGTGACCTTGCTGCCGCTCGCGCGTGCTGCCGATGTCTTGGCTGGTCACAAGCTGCTGAATTACGTGCCGGCCATCCTCGGCCGCATCGCCGCCGCCTCACGCAATGCGTTCGAGGCGTTGTATGTCGATGAGCGAAAACGGCTGAGCGAGGGAACCACCAGCAATCTGTTCATCGTCCGCGACGGACATTTGTTCACTCCACCGGCCCCGCGCGGCGTGTTACCCGGCATCACGCGCCGGCTCGTCATCGATCTCGCGCGACATGAACGCATGCCGGTACACGAGCGCACGCTGCGAGTCCCCGACCTCCTCGCCGCCAGTGAAGCCTTCTGTACGTCGTCGCTGATCGAGATCGTTCCGATCGTGCGGGTCGATGACGGGGCGATCGCCACGGCAACCCCGGGGCCGATCACGCGGCTGCTCCAGCGCCGCTATCGCGCGATGGTGGCGCGCAGTTGACCGGCGCGCGGGAGTTGCGCTTTATGATTCGCGATGCCCGAGCGCGTGCGTTGTCCGACGTGTCGCCAAGAATGCGCCTGGCAGGGGAACCCCCACCGGCCGTTTTGCTCCGAGCGCTGCCGATTGCTCGACCTCGGCAATTGGCTCGGCGAGCGCTATCGCGTGCCGGGGGCCGCCGCCGCAGATGAATCCGACCGCGAGACCGAGAACGATGACGAGTGAGGCGCAGGTGAATTGAATGATTCATCCAACCGCTGTCGTTGACCCGCGCGCACGGATCGATCCGAGCGCTGAGATCGGGCCGTACGTCGTCATCGATGGCCCGGTGGTTGTGGGACCCGGCACGTCCGTCCACCCGCACGCTGTTCTCCTTGGCGACACGACCGTGGGCGCCGGCAACGTGATCCACAGCGGGGCGGTGATCGGTGATGTGCCGCAAGACCTGGCGTTCGCACGCACGGAGAGTGCCGTTCGCATCGGGGATCGCAACGTGATCCGCGAGCACGTCACGATCCATCGTGGCACCAAGGCGGGTTCGGTCACGGAAATCGGCGATGACAACTTCTTCATGAACAATGCACATGTCGGGCACAATTGCCGCATCGGAAACCACGCGATCATCGTGAGCGGTGCATTGCTCGCCGGCTATGTGGAAGTCGCCGACCGTGTCTTTGTGTCAGGGAACTGCGTGGTGCACCAGTTCGTTCATATCGGCCGCTTGGCGTTGCTGCGCGGGCTCTCGCGCACCAGTCGCGACGTGCCGCCGTTCTGCATCATGGACGGCACGCACACGGTGCGCGCGATCAATCGCGTGGGTCTTCGCCGCGCGGGATTCGGGTCCGAGCAGATTCGTGATTTGCACCGCGCCTTCGTGCGGTTGTTTCGCCGGCGCAGCAATCTGCGCCTGGCGTGTGACGAAATTGCCGCGCAGGCACCGTCTGCGGAGGTCGCCGAGTTGATCGACTTCATCCGCGGCTCGCGGCGTGGCGTCTGCTTTGGCCCACGGGTATCTTCAGCCGAACCGGCGGAAATAGAATAGCCTCCGGCGAGGGCCGCGGCCCCGTTCGCAGTTCTGCGTCAGATGTTTCGCAGCCTGCGCTAAGATTTGATTTGCGCCGAGCGGGAATCCGCTCACCTGGTGTGAAGTGTCGGTTGGCCCGAACATTGGACGGTGCCGATCGTCATGTTGATCGCAGCCATTTGCCGGTTACTTTTCGAGAAGTGGGGTCGCTTGAAAGGGTATTCTGATTCGATTAGCGTGAGTGCATCATGACACGGAAACGACGGTTCGTAGTTGGGGCCGCGTTGCTGGTTGGCGCGGTGACGTACCTGGTCTACGCCGGGGTGCGCGAGACCTCGGTGTACTATCTGACGCTCGAGGAATTCTTGCCCAAGCGAGACTCACTGCAAGGCGAGGGCGTGCGTATCGCCGGCCGCGTGCGCACCGGCAGCGTGGACAAGACGACGACGAGTGCCGGCACCGAGTTGCGCTTTGTGCTCGGTGATTTCAACAAAGACGACGGAGTTCCGGTGCACTACACCGGCATCCTGCCCGACATGTTTGCCGAAGGGCGCGACGTGATTGTCGAAGGCAAGTACATGCACGATGGCGTGCTGCGCGCGCAGACGATCATGACGAGCTGCCCGTCGAAATACGAAGCCGAAGCCGCAAAGCCGAACGGCGCGCCGCCGAGCGCCGGTTGAGAGGAGACGTCATGGAAGTCGGTGCTCTCGCCCTCACGATCGGGTTGGTTTGCGCCGCGTACTCCGTGGCGATGTCGCTGGCGGGCGGGTTCTTGCGCCGCCGCGACTGGGTGGCCAGCGCGGAACACGCCGCGTACGCAACCTGGGGCCTGACGCTGATCGCGGTGGCGTGGCTGCTCAACGCGCTGGTCTCGCACGACTTCAACATGGAGTACGTGGCCAGCTATTCGAGCACGACGTTGCCGTGGAACTACACCGTGACGGCGCTGTGGGGCGGGCAGCAGGGTTCGCTGTTGTTCTGGCTGCTGATTCTGACCTCGGTCACGGCGGTGGTGCTGCTGCAAAATCGCGAACGCAACCGCGACCTGATGCCGTATGTCACCGCGGTGCTGATGACGACGTCGGTCTTCTTCCTGGTGTTGTTGAACTTCGTGACGCCGCCCTTCCAGCGCCTGGCGTTCACGCCCGCCGAAGGCCGTGATCTCAATCCGTTGCTGCAAAACTATTGGATGCAGATCCATCCACCGTCGTTGTACATCGGGTTCGTGAGCTGTGCCGTGCCGTTTGCGTTCGGCATCGCGGCGCTGGTGACCGGCAAGCTCGGTGACGTGTGGATTCGGACGACGCGCCGCTGGACGTTGTTCGCGTGGTTCTTTCTCAGCCTCGGCAATCTGTTCGGTGCGGAGTGGGCGTATCTGGTGCTCGGATGGGGCGGGTATTGGGCCTGGGACCCGGTCGAGAACGCCGCCTTCATGCCGTGGTTGACCTGCACGGCGTTCCTGCACTCGGTGATGATTCAAGAGAAGAAGAACATGCTGAAGGTGTGGAACATGGTGTTGGTGATCCTCACTTTCCTGCTGACGATCTTCGGAACGTTCTTGACCCGCAGCGGGGTGATCTCGTCGGTCCATTCGTTCACGCAGTCGGGTCTCGGACCGTTCTTCATCGGGTTTCTGGCGATTGCCGCGGTGATCTCACTCGCCTTGCTGTTGTGGCGCTTGCCGCAGCTCAAGAGCGAGAACGAGCTGGATTCGCTGGTGTCACGCGAGTCGACGTTCTTGTTCAACAATCTGGTGTTGGTGGGGATCGCGTTCGCGGTCTTCTGGGGCACCGTGTTCCCGGTTCTGTCCGAGTGGGTCCGCGGCGTGAAGATCACCGTTGGCCCGCCGTTCTTCAACAAAGTGAACGCGCCACTGGGCTTGATCCTCCTCTTCCTCACCGGCGTTGGGCCGCTGATCGCGTGGCGCCGCGCCGGGTGGCAGAGCGTGCGCCGCAATCTGGTTCCGCCGTTCGCGGTGGGGTTCGCGTCCGGCGTCGTTCTGCTCGCGGCGGGCATGCGGTCGTATTGGGGATTGATTTCATTTCCGACGGCGGTGTTCGTACTCGCCGGCATCGTCATGGAGTACTACCGCGGCGTGCGCGCGCGGCAGGCCGTGATCGGGGAGAATCCACTCGTGGCGTTGGTGCACCTGATCGGCAAAAACCGCCGCCGCTACGGTGGGTACATCATTCACATCGGCGTGGTGATGATGTTCGCGGCGATCACCGGCACCTCGGTGTTCAAACAGGAACAGCAGGTCACGTTGAGCACCAGTCAGACCTTCGCGATCGGCGGCTACACGCTGCGCTACGACGGCATCGAGCAGGAGTCGACGCCGCACATCGCGTACCTCCGCGCGAAAATCACGGTGCTGCAAGGGGACAAGGTCGTCGATGTGTTGAAGCCGGAGAAGCGCTTCTACAAGAAGCCTGAACAGCCGACCACCGAAGTCGCGATCCGCTCGACGCTCGGTGCCGACCTGTATTTGGTCCTCGGTAGCTTTGATGACGCCACGCAGTTGGCGACCTTCCTCGCGTACGTCAACCCGCTGGTGAGCTTCCTGTGGTGGGGCGGTGTGGTGATCGCGCTGGGAACCGTGATCACGATGCTGCCGGGCGGCGTGACCGCGCGCGAAACCGCGATGGCAGCGGGCCGCTTCGGAGATCGCGTGGTTGTCGAGTAATCCATGCCGCGCTCGTCACATCCTCTCGTTTCGATGCTGGTCGTGGCGCTGCTGCTGATCCCTGCGGCGTTGCGGGCGGACGCGCCGACGTTTCAGGAGATCGAGGAGTCGTTGACCTGCCAATGCGGCTGCGGCCTGACGGTTCACAGTTGCAATCATCTGGGGTGCGGTTCGGCGTTGCCGTTGCGCGCGGAAATCCGCGAACAAATGAGTCAAGGTAAGGACAAGCCGGCCATTCTGGCTCATTTCGTCGAGAAGTACGGCGAGAAAATCCTCTCCTCGCCGACCACGAAGGGATTCAATCTCACCGCGTGGGTGACTCCCTTTGCGCTCGTCGCGCTGGGCGGCACGTTCGTCATCTTCACGTTGATGCGCTGGAGAAGCCGCAGCCACGTGCAGCGTTCTGGAACTCCGGCCGACCCGCACGCATCGGCTCAGACCGAGTACGAGAAGATTCTCGAACGCGAACTCAAGGAGTTCGACACCTGATGGAAGCCTTCATTGCCTTCGTGCTCGCGGTGAGCGTCGCGAGCTTCATCGCCTGGCCGTTACTGACACAGCAACAATCGCTAGCGGCTGTGCAAGGGGGACGGGATTTCGGACCGGGACGATGGGAGCGGCAGAAGATCGAAGCGTACGCTGCGATCAAGGAGGCCGAGTTCGACCACCAAATGGGGAAATTGACGGATACCGACTTTGCGACGCTCGCAGGCAAATACCGCGAACAGGCTCTGGCGGCGATCGCCGCGATCGAGACGCAGACCGCCGATAAGCCGCGCGCGGCTGCGGCTCAAAGGCCCTCGCGGATTGCCTACTGCCCGGGCTGCGGGCAACGGGTATCGCACGCGGCGAAGTTCTGTGCCGGCTGCGGCATCAATCTGCTCGCAGCCGGGAAATGATTCGGATCGTTTTGGGTACGGACTGAAGGCCAGGCACAACGGGCGGCGGCTATAGCCGCCGCCCGTTGCCAAGAGACGACTGCGCGGTTACTTGCTCTCACCCGCGGGAGCCTGCTCCTTCGACTTCTTCTTGCCCTTTTTGCCTTTCTTGCTCTTGTGCTTCTTCCCGGCCGGCTGTTCGGCGGCGGCGCCGGATTCGGCCTGGGCGTAGGCGGCGATTGGTCCGCCAACGAGCAGCAAGGCGGCGAGGGCTGTGATGACGAGGCGCTTCATGATTGGTTCTCCTTCCAGGTTGTGGGTTCCTTATTGCGCAAAATTGGTTCGGCTGCAATTCCGTCCACTGCTGTTGATCAATAACCAATCGGAGGTCCTCGCACGCCGAGGCCGATCCCGGCGTTGAACGGTTGGGTCGCGGACCTGGGTGTCCCACCAGCGTCCCACTTGCTCGAATTCTCCGCCGTACGGTCTGCTACAACGGGTCCGGCAACAACCCCGCTGCATTTGCCCCACGCCGTGTCGTTGTCATCCACGATCGCCGTGCCAACCGCAGCTTGCGCGGAGGGCACCGCCCGCTGGTTGCAAAAGGAGGTGGGTGTCCTTGTCAGAATGGCACGCAGCGGATTGGGAAGCGTCATGGCGACGACGGCAGGCACGGCTATCCAACGCGGATGGTCCTTCAAAAGTTGCGCAAGGCGCGGGAGCGGGTGGCGCATCAGCAGGTTAGGACAAACGCGGCGCACCTTAGCAGACGCCGGCGTCGGCGTCATCAGGCACGGCGTAGGTTGTCGCCGCGGTGCGGCTAGCCACGCGCGACGAGGCCATCCGGCCCAGCTGCATCCAATCGCCCGGCGCGGAACCTTATGCGGGCGGTGGTGTCTTGGAGGAGCCGCTCGCGGGGTCCTGTCTGCGCAGGAATTCGCGCAGCTCGTCGATCTCCCGTTGCAAGATGCGGTTGCGGCGCGAGATATTGGCAACGTAGAGGAACAACAGCACCCAAATCGCCGAATAGGCCGCAAACAGGAATGAGAGATTCGCCATCAGGCTGTCCGGTTTAGCGCGAATGCCCGTGCTCCACGATCAACCGTTGATGGAGCCGCTCGATCTCATCGTGCAGTCGCGCGCTTTCGTTGCGCACCCATAGCAGCCAGAACAGCAGCGCCGCAAACGCCACGAAGCTGACCAGCAGCGTCGCTTGCATCCGCGGATCGCCGAGCCCGGAACCGCCTTCACGGGTCACCAATACCGCCGGGTGAATCGTGCGCCACCAGTAGACCGCCCGATTGATGATCGGAATGTCCACCGAGCCGACGATGCCAAGCACCGCCGCGTACCGCGCGGCTTGATCGGCATTGCCGGCGAACTCGCGCAGCATCAGATAGGCCGCGTAAATCAGCCACAGAATCAGCGTCGTGGTGAGGCGTGCATCCCAGGTCCACCAGGTGCCCCAGATCGGCCGTGCCCAGATCGGGCCGGTCACCAACACCAGCGTGCAAAAAAGCATGCCGACCTCGGCCGCCGAGTGGGCCAGCCGATCCCAAAATCGCGTGCCGCGCCACAGAAACATGGCGCTCGCGAGCGCCACCAGACCGAACGCGACAAAGGTCATGATCGCGGCCGGCACGTGAAAATAGAAGATCCGCTGCACGATCCCCTGGGCGCTGTCGGTCGGAACGTAGACGAACACCATGTAGATCGCCGCCAGCATTGTTGGACCCGCGACTGCACCCAGGACCCAGTCTCCCCAACGGCTTGCCATCGCCATACCGCGTTCCCCCTCCGCACCACTCACTCTTCGACAGCATATTCAAACACGAGCCACCCGACAACCAGGAACAGCGCGTCAAAACCAAGCAGGAGATTCAGCCACTGGCTCACGTCGCCCAGCGCCTTTCCGGCTAGCACCCGCGCGCTCGCCTTCACCCCGCCGATCAACACGGGTACCACCATCGGCAGCAACAGGAGCGGCAGCATCACCTCGCGTGCGCGGGTCCGAACCGAAATCGCGGCGAACAACGATCCCACCGCGGCGAACCCAATCAGTCCCAACAGCACAATCGGAATCAGCCGGGCCAGTGCCCAACTCAGCGGCAGGTTGAAAAAGAACACGAAGATCGGTCCGACAATCAGTTGGGCGGTGACCATGAAGATGACGTTCCCGACCACTTTCGCCAAGTAGATGCTGCCGCGGTCGACCGGGCAGAGCAGCACGCCTTGCAGACATTCGTTCTCGCGCTCAGTGAGGAAGGAGCGGTTGATCCCCAGCACGCCGGCGAAGATGAGCGCCACCCACAAGACCGCCGGCGCCGCCTCGCCGCGCAGCTCGCTCATTGGATCAAAGGCGAAACTGAGAATGAGCAGCGTCAACAATCCGAGCATGAGCAACGACGCCAAGGTCTCCTTGGTGCGAAACTCGATCTGCAGATCTTTCCACAGAAGCGCTAACACGATCGCGTCGCTGGTTTGCGGTCACGCCGCGGCGCGGGGCGGTTGCTGCATCACCGCGAGTAGCCGGCGCTCGAATTCGTCTCGTGCTTCGGACGCGACCGCGCCATCCCAGACGAGTTTCCCGCGTGCGAGAATGACGGCACGGCGGCAGCTCGCGAGACCCTGGGCCACGTCGTGGGTGGTCATCACCAACGCCGCGCCGCGCCGGTGCGCGGTGTCGAGCACCGCACGCAGGATCGCACTTGCATTGACATCCAAGCCGGTGAATGGCTCGTCCAGCAGCAGCAGATCCGGTTCGTGCAACAGCGCCCGCGCCAGCGCACAGCGCTGCTCCAATCCGCGCGACAGCGTGCGCACCGGCCGATTCGCCCACCCGACCAGTCCGACTTGCTCGATCACATCGTGCACGCGGTGCGGCGGGTCGGCGACGCCGAACATGCGCGCATAGAAGGAGAGATTCTCCATCGGGGTGAGGTCGGGGTAGAGGAAACTCTGATGCGACAAGAAGCCGGTGCGGCGACGCACCTGCGGATTGCCGCTGCCGCCGTCGGCGCCGAAGATCTTCACCGATCCGCTCGACGGGCGCAGGAGCGTCGCGCACAGCCGTAGCAGGGTCGACTTTCCGGCACCGTTGGGTCCGAACAGTGCCACCGCCTCGCCCGGTGCGAGCGTGAAATCCACGCCGCGCAAAGCGGGCACCCCGCCGAAATTTCTTGTCAAGCCGCGCGTTTCGATCGCCGCTGCCGCCATCGCGTGCGGCTTATCGGATGCGATGCGAAAAGGGAAGTCGCGGTGCCTATCGGCGGTTTAGTAGTCTTCGATATAGTTTTTGACCACGATGTCGCGGACGCGTTCGGTCAGCTCGTCGCGGGCAGCGATCCCGAGACCCGCGGTCTCGATCGGCTCGCCGATGACGATTTTCACTCGGCCGCCGGGGCGAAAGATCGCGCTGCCGCGCGGCAGGAACTTGCGCGTCCCGCTGACGGACATCGGAATGATCGGCAACCCGGCCCGCAAGGCGAGCGCAGCGCCACCCTTCTTGAACTCGTGGATCTTGCCGTCCCGACTGCGTGTGCCCTCGGCATAAAAGAGAATGCAGAACCCCTCGCCGATGCGTTCGCGGGCCTGCCGGTTGATGATCTCCACCGCCTCCTCAGGCTTGCTGCGGTCGATGATGATGTGGTCGCTGAGCGCCAGTGCCTGTCCGAAAATCGGGAACCGGAGCAGCTCTTTCTTGGCGACAAACCGCACCTTCGCCGGCACGCACGCCACCGTGGTCCAAATGTCGAAGTTGCTCAGGTGATTGGAGATGATCACGTACGAGCGCCGCCGATCGATGTGTTCCGCACCCTCCAAGTCGACGTGGATGCCGCAGAGGGTGAGAATCCACCGGCACCAAATGCGCCCGATCACGTCCGGAGGCCACGACTGCCGAGTGATCAGCGTCAGGAGGATGCACACCACGCCCCAAAAGACCGTGATGCAGAACATCACGATGGCCGCACCCACGCCCCACAGGAATTGCAGCGGGCTGCTGAACGACGCGGTCGTAGTGGCAACGGAGTCCATACGTAGGGGGTGCCAGCGCCGCAGCGCGAGGGTTTGACTACCCCAGCCTCAGGACGCTTTCAACGATCAAGTGTGCCGTTCAGCACGCGAACACAATGGCACCTGACTCGGCATCGCGATGGGCGCGCGGAAGCTGCGGGCTGTTATAGGCGTGGCCGATTCGACCGAGCCGATCAACCACGATGACACCGGCGATTGCGCCGGTGCGGGCCGCCAGGCAAGCGACGGCGGCGCGCGCGGCGCGCATCGGATCGCGTCCGTCGCGGAGCAGGTCGACAGCGGTCTTCGCCAGCGCTACCCGGATGATCGCCTCGCCTAAGCCCGTCGCCGACGCCGCCCCCGCCTGATTGTCGGCATACGTGCCGGCGCCGATGATCGCGCTGTCGCCGAGGCGGCCGGGGCGCTTGAAGCGCACTCCCCCGGTCGAGGTCGCCGCGGCCACCACACCGGCGCGATCGATGGCGACCGCTCCAACTGTGCCGCCGCTGTTTGACGGAGCCCGCTCCAGCCAACGCTGTCGTTGATGTTCGGTGATCAACGCGTTGGGCCGACAGCGCGCAATGCCATGCTCGCGCGCAAAGGCCTGCGCTCCCGATCCGACCAGCAAGACGGTGGCGTCGTCGTGCAAGATGGCATGCGCCAACCGAATGGGGTTGCGCACGCCACGCGTCGCGCCACATGCGCCGGCGGCGAGTTGGCTGCCTTCCATGACCGAGGCGTCGGTCTCGACGGTGCCGGCACACGTCAGCACCGAGCCGAGTCCCGCGTTGAAATGCGGATCGTTCTCGAGCTCCGCGACCGCGGCGACTACAGCACGGACTGCATCGCCGCCGCGCTCCAGAATGGCCCACCCGCTGCCGACCGCGCGGCGGCATCCCGACTCGACGGCTTCCCCGAAGCGCGCGTCGATCTGACCGGCGCCACCGTGGACGAGCAAAACGGGACGCGACATGGTGGGCTTCAATCGACCGTACATGAATTTGTCAAGCAGCCACGCGGCGCGGTATAGAGCGCCTTGGCGGAGACGAGCGCAGATCAATCATCCTATGCCGTCCCGACATCGCTGCCCATGACCGGGGCCTCGACCGAAGAGTTGTATGCACGCGAGACCGCGAGTCTGACGGCGGCGCGCCTGCCGGCGCTGACCTTGGCGTTTGCGACCGTCTTCAGCGTCGCCTGGCTGCTGGAGTACCTCGCCCATCCGGAGCGGATGAAGTTCTACGCCGTGATCTTCGGCGCGGAACTGCTGGTGTGTCTGGCTGCCGTGCTGCTGACCCGCACGAGCACCGGACGACGACACAGCGTCGTCATCGTCGACATCACCTGCGCTCTGTTGTGCGGATTGATTGCGTCGTATCACGTGACGTTGCACGGCGAGACCGAGATCATGGCGCTGGCGTTGGTCTACCTCGTCACCGGCATTACGGTGGGGTTACCGC
>Ga0335069_10012007_pt1 | contig 12200 bp, 8 predicted proteins | sample Lox_Sample_11_FD_206714 | JGI IMG/M metagenome (GOLD analysis project Ga0335069, IMG submission 206714) | Soil microbial communities from Loxahatchee National Wildlife Refuge, Florida, United States - Lox_Sample_1.1 | ecosystem: Environmental > Terrestrial > Soil > Wetlands | place: USA: Florida...
GGGGTTTCGCCATAGGGGTCGCGCAGGTATCCTTCTACGGCAAAGTCCTCGCCGAACTTGTGCAGCGCAAGGTGCTTTGCAAGGAGCATGCCGTGGCCGCCTGGGGCGCCAGCACTGGCGGTGAAGGGAACTGACCCCTCGCCGAGGATCTTCGGCGCATAGTAAAGGAAAAGCTTGTCGACAACGCCGGATGTGAGCGCGGTCCAGTTCACCGTCGCGCCGCCCTCAATGATCACGCTGGTGATCGCGTGCTTCCCAAGGTGGCGCAGAGCGTCGGCCAGGTCGGGCCTCCCGTCGTCACGCGCGGAGATCTGTTCGAGCTGCAAGCCCAGTTTCTCCAGTTCCTGCCTCTTTGCGTCATCAGCCTGCGAGTAGAGGACAAGCACGTCGTTCTGTGCAGTTTTCACCAGGCGCGACGTCAGCGGCAAACGGAGGAAGGAGTCGAGAATTACGCGCAACAGCGGACGGCGGCGGGGTAGACCGCTGCGGTCGGTGAGCAGGGGATCGTCGGCAATCACGGTACCAACGCCAGCCATAATGGCGTCGTGCTGATGACGTAGTTCATGGACATGCTTGCGCGCGATCTCGCCCGTGATCCAGCCGCCGGTAAAACCGCCGGCTGCCACTGCACTCGGATTCCGTGATCCCGCAGGTGGCGGGGCAATCTTTCCGTCCAAGGTCATCGCCGCTTTCAACGTCACGAAGGGAATGCCCCGGCGGATGTACTTGGCGAAGCTTTCGTTCAACTTCCTGGCTTCGGATTCAAGCAGGCCAACGTCGAGCTGAATTCCGGCAGACTGCAGTTTTGCAAACCCGGTTCCGCTCACCTGCGGATTCGGATCTTTCATCGAGCAAACGACGCGTCGAATTCCGGCGGCGATGACCGTATCCACACAGGGTGATGTACGCCCCTGATGAGAACATGGCTCAAGATTGAGGTAGAGTGTGCCGCCGTGGGCGCGCCCACCGGCGTATTCCAACGCGATCACTTCGGCGTGCTTCACACCCTCGTACGTGTGTGTTCCGGCACCCACCTCCTGCCCGGATGGATCGACGATCACTGCGCCTACGGCCGGATTGGGTGAGACAAGGCCGATTCCAGCACGCGCGAGTTCCAGCGCCCGCCGCACGAATTGTTCGTCGGAGTTCATGAGAGTAGAACCATTTGACCACGTTGGACGAATTTCCACCACGGAGGGAGAAGGGAAGGCATTGCAGATGGCAGAGTTCAGATTGCAGAAGTTAGCTCGCTTCTCGCGCGACTATTGGGAACCGAGACCTGGTTCACGCAAACAGTGATTCCACAAACTCCTTGGCATCGAAGGGCAGAAGATCGCCCGCCTTCTCACCCACTCCGACGAAGCGCACGGGAAGTCCCAGTTCGCGTGAGATCGCCACGACCACTCCGCCTTTGGCTGTACCGTCCAGCTTGGTCAGGACGATCCCTGTCACTCCTGCCGATTGTGTAAACAACCGTGCCTGTTGCAAGCCATTCTGTCCCGTTGTGGCGTCCATGACCAGAAGCGTCTCATGGGGCGCGCCGGGCACAATCCGCTGCGCCGTGCGTGTCATCTTCTCGAGTTCGAGCATCAGGTTCTGCTTGGTATGAAGCCGGCCAGCAGTATCCACGACTACGTAGTCGGTCTTCCGTGCAGTTGCTGACTGCAGCGCGTCAAACAAGACTGCTGCTGGATCGCCACCCGCTTTCGTCTTGATGACTTCCGTGCCGGTGCGCTGTCCCCAGATTTCCAGTTGTTCGATAGCTGCTGCGCGGAATGTGTCGGCTGCGCACAACAGGACCGTCTTGCCCTGTGAGCGAAAGACCTGCGCAAGCTTCCCGATCGTGGTCGTCTTGCCGGTCCCATTCACGCCGACAACCAGGATGACTTCGGGCGGTTGATCCACTTTCCTCGGTGGACGCGAGTCGGCGGCGGTGAGGATCGCGAGTAGTTCTTCCTTCAACAGGCGTTTGAGTTCGTTGACATCTTTGATTTGTTTGCGGTCTGCCTTGTCCCGGAGTTTCTGGAGGACTTCATGCGTGGTGGTCGTACCCAGGTCAGCACTGATGAGTGTGGCCTCCAGGTCATCAAGCGTGGAACGGTCAATCTCCTGGCCGATGGAGACGACGTCCTCGATGCGCTCGGCCAGATTCTCACGCGTGCGCGTGACAGCTTCCTTCATGCGCTCGAGAAAACTCGGCTTCTGTTCCTCGTCGAGGCTGCCGAACAGGGTCTGAATCATCGCGGGTCCGTAGGCTGATTATATAGGGCTACGAGCTTCGAGCCGCGGCTACGAGCGAACTGCTGCAGAAAACAAAGCTTGTCTCAGTGATGTTTGCGCAGTGCCGATAACACGCGGCAAGACCGTCCCTGTGGTAAGAAGCGCGGAGCCTTTTGCTGGTGGCTCGTTCCCAGCTCGCGGCTCGAACCTCTCAGCCCACTACGACCGTGTGGTATCGATGGTGAGCGGATCGGAATGTATTGGCTTGATGACGAGCGGCGCCGGAGGTTCGAGCGGCACAGCCTGGCCAGCTTGCTCGAGCTTGATATCGCCGCGCAGGAACACGGCCAGCAGTGCGGTCACTGCGTTCGGGTCTAGGCGCTTCCCGGAAAGGTTTTCAATGATCCGCACTGCTTCGAACGGATCATGGGCCTTCTGGTACGGTCGGTTCGTAGTCAAGGCATCGAATGTGTCGGCAACGGCGATGACGCGCGGCAGCAAGGGGATTTCGTCACCCTTCAGCCCATACGGATAGCCACGCCCGTTGAGTGACTCGTGGTGTAACTCGATACCCGGCAACATTTCGCGCAACTGCGTCACCGGACGCAGGATGTTCGCACCCTTGGTGGTGTGCGTCTTCATGATCTCGAATTCTTCCGGAGTCAGAGCGCCCGGCTTCTTCAGAATCCGATCTTCGATGCCGATTTTGCCCACGTCGTGCAACTGCGCAGAGATACGGAGGATTTCCAGGAAGCCGGGATCGAGCCCCATTTCCGTGGCGATCATGAGCGAGTACTTCGTGACCCGGTCGGAGTGGCCGCGAGTGTAGGGATCCTTTTCGTCGACCGCGCCGGCGAGCATCTGGATCGAGCCCATGAAGAGGGCCTTGTTCTCATCGGCGGCGCGCTTCAGGTCCTCGACGAACTGCTCGAGCTCGTCGGACATCGTGTTGAATGTCGCCGCGAGTTCGCCAATTTCGGTACGAGTCTTCACGTGAACACGCTGGGTGAAGTCACCGCGAGCAATGGCGCGGCTCGATTCAGCCAGCGTCCGCAGCGGGCTGGTGATGCGGCGGGCGGAGACAATGCTCAAGCCCACGCTGAGAAAAACAGCCAGCCACGCCAGCAGGCGTCCGGTGCGCTGCATTTCGTAAATACTCCGGTAGGCTTCCTCGCGCGGCTTTTGCACGACCACGGCCCAATCGAGGGCGGACACGGGACTGTAGGTGCCCAGCATCTCCGTGGTAGTTTTGCCCTCGCGGAGGGCGAATTCGCGGGTTGCTACCAGCTGGGCCTTGGCGCCATCGTCGACAAAGCTGCGGACGATGTCGAAGCTCGTCATATCCTGCCCGGTGGCATATTCCGCCGAGCCGGCTGCCACCAGGCGACCTTGGGCGTCCACCACATAGGGCATCAGGCCAGAGCGGCTCACTTCCTGCAGGCGCTTGATCAGGAATTGCAGGTCCTCAACGGATCCGATCATCCCCAGGAAGCGATCGCCGTACTTGATGGGAGTGCTCACCAGCATGACGGTACGGGCTGACTTGCCGCTCCCCACGACCAGCGGCTGACCGCTGTAGCCCCGCCCCTCGCGCGCTGCCGCGTAGGCGCGCTCCAGTTCGCGCTGCAGGAATGCATCGGGTTCGATACGCCCGGCCGAGATTCCCTTGGCGTCCGCGTTTAATACCGTTGCATAAGCCAGGTCATTGGACGAAGAGACGAAGTTCTCAAGCAGTGCGCGCAGTTCCGGAGCTTCGATATTCTGCGCTCCGATGTCGTTTCCACTCGTAACCTGAATCGAAGATGCCAGGTTGGCCAGCATCAGACGCAGCGTTTCCTGGTGCTGGGAAATGTCATCGGCGAGGGAACGTGTCACCGTGTTCTGCAGAATCATCTCATTGGTTTTGAGGCGTTCCCGGTTGAGCTCTTCAATCTGCGCCGAATAGAAATACATTGGCACAACACTGATCGCCAGCAGCACGCCGAGGATGACGTACAACAGCGGAACACGCGTAGGGATAGGCAGTTTCAGTGTCAAAGAGACAATCCTGCGGCCCAAGCGCGGGGGCCGCTTGGCCATCTCTCCAACATTCTAAGTTTCAAGATGGACGGGAACTTAGGTGCTTCTGGTACACCTGACCGTTACGGAAGTACTCCGTCTTCGATCACTATCGAATGGGCCGGCGCCCCGGTGCCGGGACGGGCCCCGGTTCACTTCTGTGATTCCCCGACCCAAGGCCCGTGCGTTGTGTCACGTCGATCGGGTTTGCAGCATGATACAAACTTGAGGATGCCAGGCAAGCCCTCAACCACATCCAGGCCCACTGTAACCGCACATGCGCCGTGTCGCGCCGATATGGCTGGCGGCACAGTCGATCTCTGGCCTCTGTATCTGTTCCATCCCGGGGCACTGACGCTGAATTTCGCCCTGGAAATCCTTACGACGTGCCGCATCACGCCGCTCAAGGGGCGTCGCATCGAACTTTGCTCGCTCGATACCCGCCAGGAAGAGGCGTTTGCGAGCCTCGACGAACTGAGCGCCGCGCGCAGGCATCGGCATCTGCTGGCGGCGTATCTCGTGCGCTTTTTTGCGCCGGAGGAGGGGTTGCGCATCGAGACGAACTCACAGTCGCCCGCCGGCGCCGGCATCTCGGGGTCGTCGGCGCTGATGATCTCGACCACGGCGGCCTTGGCGCGCTTTACGGGCAGAGAACTTGATCTGGAAAAAATGCGGGTCATCGCCCAAAACATAGAAGCCCAGATTATCCGTGTGCCGACCGGATGCCAGGATTACTACCCGGCGCTCTACGGCGGTGTGAGCGCGATTCACCTCGATGCAGACGGGATTCGCCGCGCTGCCGTACCTGTGGCGCCGGAAGAGATTGAGATGCGTTTTGTGCTGGCCTATACGGGCGCACCGCGACAGTCGGGTATCAACAACTGGGAGGTATTCAAGTCGCACGTTGACGGCGACAAACATGTGTTCCGTAATCTGGAGAAGATCGCTGCGATCGCTCGCGAAATGCACCAGGCTTTGCTGCGCCATGACTGGGAAGACGTCGCACGTTTGCTGCGCGAGGAATGGAAACTGCGTCGGACAAATGCTCCGGGCATCACGACGCCGCTGATCGACAAGCTGATTGCGGTGGCGGGAAAAAACGGCGGCCGCGCCGCCAAGGTATGCGGCGCCGGAGGCGGGGGCTGCGTCCTGATGATGGTGGAGGAGGGCGCGAAGGAAGCCGTCGCGCATGCAGTGGCTGAAGCGGGCGGGCGCACATTGCCCTTGAAAGTTGCTCAGGAAGGGCTGCGCTATGAGACCCAGGCGTAGCCGTCGATCTCGCGGCGTAGTTGGGCGAGATCACCTGACAACGCTTATGATCTCCTTGAAGAGTTTCACTTCCCCTCAGCATCTGTCCATCCACTTCAAATGACCGAAGTTCCTTCCTCCCAATCAAAAAGAAGCCACAGGCTGCTTTTCCGGCGTGTCAGTTACTGCGCATCCTGGACGCAACGGAACCCGACCCCTCCGGAACGGTCCATGCTGGGAGCCATCAGCAAGAGCTTGCCGTGTTCGCCGAGCTTGTAGGCCTGGGGAAAGTAAAAGAAGGAATCCTGCGGCTGGTAATAGCTGCCGCCTCGCAGAATTCCGCCGCGAGAGTGTTCGTCCTGAAATTCTTCGGTCCACTGCCAGACGTTTCCGACCAGATCCATGACGCCAAACGGGCTGGCACCCTTGGGGTGCGCAGCAACTGCATCCGGAGCACGCATGGCCCGCCCCTGGCCAGGAACGGGCACAGCATCGGCCTGCCAGTCATTTCCCCATGGATAGGCGCGTCCATCGCTGCCTTGCGCCGCATACTGCCACTCCCATTCGTGAGGCAGACGTTTGCCTGCCCAGGCCGCGTAAGCGCGGGCATCTTCGAGCGAGACCCATGTCACGGGCTTGTTCTCCCATCCCGATGGATAGGTTCCCTCTTTCCAGTCGTGGAGGAAGTTCAGATCATCTTGCGGATCATAATGAGTGGCATCGACAAATTTCTTGAACTGCGTGTTGGTCACCGGATACTTATCGATCCAGAATGACTTCATGTGCAGGGTGTGATCGTGAAAGCGGCGCGGCGAATCTTCCCACGGATACTGCACATCGACTCCGACATCGTCGAATCCTTCAAGCTCGATACCCACCACGCGGAAGTGGAAGTCACCCTCGGGAATGTTGACCATGTCCGCAGGCGATCCCGAAGGCGGCTTGGTGACGGCGATGGGCACGATCTGCTGCGGCAAGACCTTCCACTCGTGGGAGTACGTGGAGAGCGGAGTCATACTCCATTCCTTCATCTTCGCCATCAATGTTTGAACCTTGGCATCCGGCGCTCCGGGAGCGGCCAGCAAAGCTCCGAAGCCGTGGCTCTCGATGGGGAAGCTCAGTTCCACTTTGCCAGCCTGATTTTTCACTGGCTGGAGTTCGACTCCGTGATAGAGATCGAAATAGCGCATGCCGTTTTCAGACGGCAGTTCGATCTGCGAGCCTTCTACGTTGTAACTATTGCGATTCACAATCGTCCAGACGGTCTGCTGTCCCAGCGGCCAGCGGCTGGCAAACACCCCATAGCGCGACATCAGCACCAGCGGCTCCCAGTCGGGACTGACCAGAAACGGAGCGAGTGCGCGCTCCATGGTAGCGAGGCGGCGGGTCGCCTCGGCGTCGCGCGCAGTGATTCCGTTCCAGATGCCCCATACATTCTCCCAGCTCTCCCAGCCCACACCGTTCAGGAAGGCGAACTGCAGGTTGTCGGTCTTGTCGCGTTTCCAGCGATCGGAAATGTTGACCTGGTGCCGTGTTTCAAGCCACTTGTACTTGTCCACCCTGGGCACAAAAGAGTATTCATATTGCCCCCAGGTCATCAGATCCCAAGCCAAGTCGCCATCTGAAGGATCGGCCTCCGGCTCGAAAACGAGCGGATGACCCGTCTTGTCGGAGGCCAGCGAAAAAGACGCTGGAACCCCGTCCTGAGTGTCGCCGTTGACCTCCAGGCATAGAGCGGATGAGGTCGTGTTGGTTCCGATCGTCAATCCCCATATTTGGATAGGTCGGCCAGATGAGAACCGCATCGATGCCGCCGTATCGTTTTTCCAGGTCATCGAGATAACGGTCGACCGTGTAGCGGCGGGCGACGGGGTCGTAGAAGTAACGATCGTGAACCATCATCTGCGGCTGAATGAAACTGGACTGTGTCCACTGTAGGGCAGGCAGGTCGTAGCGCGAGCCGTCATAGCCGACGCGAATGCGGCGCTCCTCGCGCCAGCGGCGAAGATCGGTGAGCCATGTATCGTGCTCCTCCGGAGTGCAGGGATCCATTCCGCCGAACCAGGATCGTCTGTCCCATGGCGCCCGGTTGAAGCACTCGGGCGAAGGGATCTGCTGGCCCTCGGGTGAGCGACCGAACTTCAACACCAGTATGGAGTGTCGGAGAGCCTCATATTGCGAAGTGGCGGTGTCACTTGCATCCTGGGCTGAAAGCACGCCGACAGCAAAGAGAAGAGTTGCAACAGCGAAAGGCGCGACGCGGAATCTCATGAGTGCACTCCCGAAGACAAGTGGTTATTTCGGACGAATACACAGGTCAACGCGGCCAAGTTAAAACGTTTCAAATATGATGTCAAACCAGCGAACTCCCACACGGAATCAGTCAGAAAGAGTTCATTGCTGATTTACGCGTGCTGGCGTTTTCTGTGCTCTTGCCCACGTGGCAGCGCTGACAAGAACGGTGACGCTATGCGATTCCGGCGCTCGCAAGGCACCGCTGGGCGGGAGCAGCTGTCAGTGGGGAAGGATCCCCATTTGCATTCATTCACTGTTACTTGGGGATGATCGCTCCGCAGATGGGTCTATAATTATCGTTATCGGGCCCGGGGTGCTGCATGCCGTTCCGATCTTATCTCCTGTTGCCGGCGACGCTGTTGATCGGTTTGCCTTTTGCCCGTGCTGGCGCGACCCCCCTGCCTCACATGACGAAACAGACGCGTCAGGAAGTTGTCCGCGCTTTCAACGCCGAGCTCTGCTACATCCGAACCAACTTCCCGATGGGGAAGACGGGGCTCAGGCTCAAGGACGGAAAGCTCACACCTTCGGGAGAGGACTTGCAGCACCTGATGGCTCTCTGGGGACCCGCTGCCAAGCCGGGCGACCAGGCACGAATTACCGACGTCGTGATCAAGGATGACCACATTCACTTTGAGTTCAACGGCGGCCCGGTCAAGAAGACCAAGTGGTATCAACGGATACAGATTCAGGGAGCGGGCGGTTCCACTCCGATTGCCCCATCGGACTCTAATGCTAACGCTCGCGGATCGTTCGTCGACCTCTACTTTGATAAGTATGTCCCTGAACTCACGGGCCCTGAACTGAAACAACTGCTCCGGCCTGTGTTTGACTTTGATTCCAAGTCCGGGGTGGAAGCCTACCTCGAGACGGTTCCCCCGAAGGTCAAAGCCGCGATTCAGAATCACCGGGTACTGGTTGGGATGAATCGCGACATGGTGATCTACTCCAAAGGGCGGCCACCGAGGAAATTGCGCGAGCACGACGGCGAGACCGAATACGAGGAATGGATCTACGGCACACCTCCGCAGGACGTAGACTTCGTCCGTTTTGTGGGAGATGAAGTCGCCCGCGTCGAGACGATGAAGGTCAATGGCGAGAAGGTCGTGCGCACAGAACGCGAAGTGGATGTTCCTCAAGTCGCTGCTTCGGAAGAACCTAGCAATCGCCCAGTCAACGCCCCCAGCCTGCGAAGGCCTGGAGAGGACATGCCGGAGGCACGGCCGGCCGGAGGAATTGACCCCACTCTGCCGCAGGGATCGCCACCTTCGAACGACCCCAGCGGTTCCACGCCGAACTAGAGTGGGGCTCAGGTCCAGAGAACAGACCAGATGATCGAGGCCCTCGACCTGACACCTGTCACCTGCTCCACTACACTATTCGTGTGAAGATCGCCCTTGGCCAGATCAATCCCACGGTCGGGGATTTTTCCGGCAACGCTGCCAAGATCGTTCAATTTGCCGGGCAAGCTCGTAGTGCCGGGGCCAGCCTGATTCTGTTTCCCGAATTGTCGGTGTGCGGATACCCGCCTCGCGATCTGGTGGAAAGGCCGTCGTTTGTCGTACGGAACCGCGAATGGGCGGAGAAGATCGCGTCGGAGACGCAGGGAATTGCCGTCATCTGCGGCCTGGTGACTCCTGCGCATGCCGAAACCGGTAAATCCGTGATGAATTCCGCGGCTCTCATAGGCGACGGCCGCATCCAGTTCATTCAATCGAAGATGCTGCTTCCGACGTACGATGTCTTCGACGAAATGCGCAATTTTGCCCCGGCGAAGAGCCAACAACTCTTCCGTTTTTGCGACAAGCAGGTTGCGTTGACGATCTGCGAGGACGCCTGGAACGACAAGCATTTCTGGAACCGGCGGCTTTACGGAGTCGATCCGGTCGAGGAACTTGTGCGCGCGGGCGGGGATGTCGTGCTCAATGTCTCGGCCTCGCCTTTCTGGCTCGGGAAGCGCGAGTTGCGGCGTGACATGCTGGCAACGATTGCCAAGAACAACAAAATTCCTGTGGCGATGGTCAACCAGGTCGGTGGCAACGACAGCCTGGTGTTCGACGGATCCAGTGTGGTAATGGCTCCGGACGGGCGCGTGGTAGCTCAGGCGAAGTCGTTTGCCGAGGATATTGTCTTCTTCGATACGCAGAGCCTTACCGGCGATAAGCACGAGCAGATCGAGGGCGAGGAGGGCAGCGCGTATGCGGCACTCGTCCTGGGCACGCGGGATTATGTGCGGAAATGCGGATTTCAGCGCGTCATCATCGGCCTGAGCGGCGGCATCGATTCCGCGTTGACGGCAGCCATTGCGTCCGACGCGCTGGGTCCGGAGAATGTGATCGGAGTCGGCATGCCGGGGCCCTATTCTTCCCAGGGTTCGATCGACGATGCCCGGCAGCTGGCAAAGAATCTTGGGATTCGCTTCGAACTGCTCTCGATCAACGACATCTACGAAGCATGTGTGAGGACACTGGCGCCTGTCTTCGCCGGGCTGCAAGCCGACGTTACCGAGGAGAACATCCAGTCACGCAGCCGAGGGCTGGTGTTGATGTCCTTGTCGAACAAGTTCGGCGCTCTGGTGCTTTCGACGGGCAACAAGAGCGAGGTGGCGGCGGGGTACTGCACTCTCTACGGTGACATGGTCGGGGGCCTGGCCGTTATCTCGGACGTTCCCAAGACTCTTGTCTATCGGCTCGCTGCGTATCTGAACTCGGACCGGCCAGTAGTTCCGCAGGCGACGATCGACAAGGCTCCTTCTGCCGAGCTACGGCCCGATCAGAAGGACTCGGACTCCCTTCCGCCCTACCATGTGCTGGATGCAATTCTGGAGGACTACGTCGAGGAAGCACGATCCGCCGAACAGATTGCCGTTGCTCACGATGTTGACCTTGGCCTGGTCAAGCGGGTCATCCGCATGGTGGAGCGTAGCGAATACAAGCGCCAGCAGGCCGCACCCGGCATCAAGATTTCCAGCAAGGCGTTTGGATACGGACGCCGTTTCCCCATCGCGGCAAAGTCGGAGCTGTAACGGTGTTTCCCATCGGCACAAGGGAAATGCGATAAGATCACACAACCTCAAGTCGAGCGCAGAGTTGGCATGTAAGCCAGAGGTGGCGAAGCGGTATTTTCGCATCCTGGCTGAGGTCGGGGTGGGCGACGAGCGTCCGGAGCTGCAAATGGCTCGCCGGAAGTCAGGGAACGTAACCCGAAATTGATCCGGCCGTGTTGAAAAGCACACATCCTTTGAAAGGAATTTATGTTTAGAAGCGTAGTCGTAGGTCTTTCCTTGGCCGCCATGGCTTTTGGACAAACAAAACCGGCAAAGCCAGCCGCCAAGCCGACCGCGAAGGCCAGCGCGTCTTCTCCTGTTGCCGCCAACAGTCTCCCATCCGAGGATGCCGTTAACTCTTTCATGTACCAGATGGTTGGATACAACCCAACCGTTACGTGGAAGGTCGCCGACATTCGCCCGACGGAAGTTCCGGGCCTGACCGAAGTCTCGGTGGTGATTTCGGACCAGCAAGGTTCTACCCAGAACAGGTTCCTGGTTACCGCCGACGGCAAGCACGCCATCACCGGCGAGATCATCCCTTTCGGCCCCAAGCCTTTCGAGGGAGCTCGCCTCAAGTTGGAGAAGGGCGTCAACGGCCCCTCGCGGGGACCGGCCAAGGCCCCCGTCCTGGTCGTTGAGTTCAGCGACATGCAGTGTCCCCACTGTAAACAGGTTGCTCCTGTGCTCGAGCAGGTTCTGGCGCAGGAGCCAGACGTACGCTTTGTCTTCCAGAATTTCCCCCTTCCCGTGCACAGCTGGGCCGACAAGGCTGCCGGCTACGTGGATTGCATCGGGCGCACCTCCGGCGACGCAGTCTGGACTTTCATTCAGAAGACTTTCGAAGATCAAGCCAACATCACCGAGGCCAACGTGGATGAGAGGCTGAAAGAGATCGCCACTGCGGCCGGAGCCAACGGCGATGACGCGGCTGCTTGTGCCGTCAAGCCTGCCACCAAAGCCCGAATCGAGGCTTCGTTGGCGTTGGGCAGGTCGGTCAACATTACAGGTACGCCGGCCATCTTCGTCAATGGGCGCTTGTTGAGCGGAGGCGTGCCGGAAGAAGTTCTCAAACAGGTTGTGGAGTTTGCGGCGTCCCAGGAAGGCGAGAAACAGGAAACATCCAAGTAGTCGATTGCAGGTGGCCGGACTTAGATGCGGTGGCAGGGTCAAGCCGACAACCAGCCTACAGACGGCGGACTACCTGCTCCGGCTATTTGGTCAACCAGATTTCCGGCGCTTCGTCTCGTTCCGGACCGCGAACGACATAGGGCGTGATCACGATCAGCAATTCGTCGTCTTCCTTCTGCTTGCCACTCTCCGAGGCCAACGC
>Ga0335069_10012008_pt1 | contig 12200 bp, 12 predicted proteins | sample Lox_Sample_11_FD_206714 | JGI IMG/M metagenome (GOLD analysis project Ga0335069, IMG submission 206714) | Soil microbial communities from Loxahatchee National Wildlife Refuge, Florida, United States - Lox_Sample_1.1 | ecosystem: Environmental > Terrestrial > Soil > Wetlands | place: USA...
CATTGCGCGACGTCTTGGAGACACGCCCTGCCGGACCGTGAGGGCAGTGCGCTCTCCGTCAGTCGAAGCCGACAGGTCTTTGCGGTCGTACGGTTCAACCAAACGACTCGACCAGCGCCAGGTACAACGCGAACAGGAACCCGGCGACGGTCGGGAGCACGACGTGTGACCCGCCATCATGGATGGATTCGGGGATCATCGCGTCGGCGACCAACGCGAGCACGGCTCCCCCGGCCAGCGCTTGCACGAAGATAGCGATTCGGAGCTGCCGATGAACATCTTGCCAGCCGCCGCGGCCAGCACGCCGGCGACCAGGACGGTCGACCACAGGCTGAAGATGACTTGCGGACGGTAGTCGGCTTTTGTCAGCATGACGGTGCTGGCCGCCGCCTCGGGGATGCCGCCGAGGAACATTCCCAACATCAGCGTGAGCGACAGACTGGCCAGCCCCTTGAACTTCGCGCCGATCACCAAGCATCCGGGAATGGTGTCGAGGATGTTGCCGAACACGATCGCCAGGCCCGCCCCATGGCCGGCCTCGGTCAACATCTTGTTCGCTTCGGCGCGACTGATGTGATCCAGGCTGTGGCTTGCCACCTTCGCCCAGGTTGATGGATCGGACCCGCCGGCGCTCAAGTTGCTGATCGCGCGGTCGTGGCTGAGCCGCTCGACCGCTCTGACCATCGCGGAATCCGATGCAATCCGTCGTTCAAAATCCTCTCTGCCGATTTCCAGCAGGTCGGTCTCGTCGACCGATCGGATGGTGGCGGTCCGCGGGCCGCCGCTGAGCAGGGCCATCTCCCCGAAAGCGTGTCCGACGCCGAGTTCGGCGATCGACTTTCCGGCGACCGCTCCGCCGCCAGGGGCAGCGGCCAGGACTTCGACCTTCCCCCGCGAGACGATGTACAGCGCATCGCCGGGATCGCCGGCACGAAACACAATCTCCCCGGCCTCGAGGTGGCGGGTACGCACGCTCGGCAACAGCTCCTCGATCCCTTCCGCGGGCAGGTGGCGAAAGAGATCGCATTGCGACAGCAGCCCGATCAGCTCCTTTGCTTCTCCCTGCTTGCGTTCGAGGGCGTACTCCTGAAAGCGCGATGCGTAGCGAATCGCGGCACCTCGCCGCTCGAGAAAGAGAGACGCCGAATAGTAGATGACGGCGCCGATGGCGAAGCCGCCACCGACAAACGCCCACGCCGAACGCGCGTTGAACCCGACATGGTGCAGCTCCTGCGCCCCGACAAAGGCGAGCTCGATGGCGAGCGCGCCGATCAACGCTCCGGCGGCGAAAGCCAGGATGCCCGCCAGCACCCGCTTCGAGAACGGAACATAGAGCCCAATGGCGACTCCCAGCAGCGAGGACGACGTTGTTCCCAGGCCGACCAAGGACACCGCGAGCAGGCTACCCAAGTAGATCATCGCGGACGCAGGCTCACGGTTGTTAGGCAGATGTCCGCGATGGGGCAGTCACGACATTTTGGGGTGTCGCTACACAGCGTCCGGCCAAAGTGCCAAAGCATACGGTCGATCTCACCCGGGGAATAGCCCGCCGCATCCGGCCAGCCTGTGCGACGGGCCATCTTGAGTATCAGGCCATGAAAGAACAGGTAGCCGGACTCCTGGCTCACGGCTGTGGTGAGCCGATCGTCGCCGTAGCCATACAGCAGAAGCCCAATCCGCGAGGTGACGCGGACGACATGAAGGTCGATGGCCACGAACCGGTCGGACAATTCGCTCAGGGCCAAGTCTCTCGTTTTGTAACCCACCCCCCTGATCGTGCGGAACTTGTCCTCACGAAAGTCGTCCTGGTACTGCTCTTCCGCCTGGTGCACATAGCGCTCCCAGGTGAAGCCCGGTTCCATGACGACGCGCCTTGCCTCCATGACTACATCCGTCCCCGCCTTTGCCCCCCAACGGTAGCCATGTCCCTCGTTTTTGAGAGCGACGAAAACATCCTGCACCGCCGTCTCGGTCACATGGTCGTAACTGCGGAACGCGTCCCGGAACTTCTGCACCCTGAAGCGGTACGGCTCGCTACGGGTGGCACGTTCAAGGAGAGCGTTGACGAACCTGTTGAAGATCTCAATGGGGGACTGTTGCCGGTTGCTGACCAGTTCATTCCTATAGTGGGATCGCCACTCCGCAATGGACTGCTCCTGGTCGCCGTCTTTGCTGCGCACGCTTGCTATGCGGGCAAGAATGTCGCTCATTTCGGGAACGGTAAAGTCCATGATCCCCTAGCCCGAATTTGTTCTTCGACGCTTGCCGACTACCACGCCGTCGTCGATCAAGACAGTGCGATGGTGCGGCGGCGCGATCCTCGCCGCACTTTGCAACACCGCCGGTTGCAGCTAGGATGCCCCGCATGAACGCGAGGGCAATTGTCGAGCAGATCAAAGCGCTCCCGAAGGACGAGCAGGCCGAAGTCTTCGAGATGGTGCATCGGCTCGAAGACGATGCGATCCCCGACTCCTTCTGGCAGGGCCTCGACGACGTCCGGCACGGGCGCGTGGTGGACATGGAAACGGCGCTCCGCGATCGCCCGCCGAAGTGAGCTACCACTTCAAAGCGTCGGAGACCTTCTGGCGCAACTTCTACGGCTTGCCGGACCGCCAGAAGGCGGCCGTCCGCCGAGCCTGGCAGATCTTCAAGGCCAATCCGTTCGACCAACGGCTCGGTGTCCACAAGATCCACGCCCTCTCCGCCAAATCCGGAAAGACCATTCACGCCCTTGTCATCGAAGCCGACCTGCGCGCGGTCTTCTTCGTGGAAGGTGATACTGTCTTCACTGTGGACATCGGCACGCACGCCATCTACCGCACCTGAGCACCGAAGCGATGTACAGTCTCGACGAAAGGAACGATCTTACGTCGGACCCGATCTGCAGCTGCAAGCCGCGCATCACGGTGACGCCGCGGCGGCCCGGCTTCGACTTCGAGGGCCTCGAACGCGAAGTGCCGCGCGCTTGGCACCCGGGCGGCATCGGGCCCACGGCGTTTCTCGAGGCGCTCTCGGCGATGGCGCCGGTGGTCGAGGGCTTCTTCATCGACGACGTCCGCCGCCTACTGCCGCGCGTTGGCGATGCCGCGCGGCGCGCCGAAGGCGATGCCTTCCTCCGCCAGGAGGCCGCCCACGCCGGCATGCACGCGGCGTTCAACCGGCTGCTTGTGCGGTGGGATGTGCCGATCGAGCCGATCGCGGATTCCGCGCTGCGCTGGCTCGCGATCGTCGACTGGACCTCGAGCGGTCTCAGGAGTGCGGTCGCCATGGCGGGCGAGCACTTCCTCGGCGAGATCGGCCACGCGATCCTCTCGCGGCCACAGCTGCTTGACGGCGTCGACCCGCGCATCGCCCGGCTGTTCCAGTGGCACGGCTACGAGGAGGTGGAACACAAGGCGGTGCTCTTCGACGTGTTCCACGCGGCACGCGGTCACGGACTCTATACGTACGCTGTCCGCATCACCGGGCTGTGGATCGCCCTCGTGCTCCTCGCCCTCGCGCTGCCATCGGTCTGCTACCGCATCCTCGCCAGCGCCGGGGCGGCGCACGATCTCGGCGCGTGGCGCGGCCTCATCCACTTTGTCTTCGGGCGCGGCGGGATGCTGCACGGTCGATGGCGCGCCATCGCTGCCTACCATCGGCGCGACTTCCACCCGTGGCGCTACCTCGACAACCGGCGCTTCCTGTCGGATCTCGGCGCCGCGATCGTCGACCCGGCATGGGAGGTCAGAGCGCACTGAAGCGTGGCGGGCTTCAGCTCATCCGCGCCGAGGCGCTTTGTTGTTCGGGTCATCTCCTTCCCACTTCACAGCAAGTTGGGTGTTGGCTGTTTGAGATTGTCGGCTTCGCACGCCAACGGCAGATCGCCAAGATCGTGGCCGGCCGGCCGACTCGCCACCGCTGGGGCGATTTCCTCTCCAAGAGTCCGGTGGACGATTTGGTGCGTCTGAGCGGCGAGATCGATGTCCTTGTCACCACCGGTGCGCCGGGGGGAACACAAGGAGGCGCCTATTCTGGTGCAACCGAAACCCTTCCGGTGGCCTGACTATGAAATCGGCCTGATCTATGTCGCTGTGGCTACCGGCGTCTGCTTCTTGATGTATCCCTACTTGGACTTGCCCAACCTGATCATGGTGTATCTGCTGGCGGTGATGGGCACCGCTGTGCAGTGCGGGCGAGGGCCCGCGATCCTCAATGCTCTCCTCGGCGTTCTCGCCTTTGATTTCTCTTTTGTCCCGCCCCGATGGTCGTTCACGGTGGAAGATGCCAAGTACGTCGTGACCTTCGTGGTGATGTTTCTGGTCGCCGTGGTCATCGGTCATTTGACCAGCCTGATAAAACGGCAGGCCGAGGCTGCCCGTCTGCAGGAGCGTCAGACCGCGGTCATGCATGCCCTCAGCCGGCAGTTGGCCAGCTCTCGGGGAGTTGAGAAGATTTTGCAGGTGGCGGTGCAACACATCTCGGCGATTTTCCAATGCGAGGTGGTGGCGTTGCTGCCGGACGAAACCCAGCGGTTGCACGCGGTCGCCGGGGACCTGGACTCAGTTTTTCACCAGCACATTCTCAAAGAGATGAGCGTGGCCCAATGGACGTACGACAAGGGCCGGATCGCAGGGTGGGGACCCAGAACTCCCAGAGCTCCGAGAATCTCTACGTGCCGCTGCAGGCGGCCGACGTCACCTTGGGGGTGTTGGCTCTACAGCCGATGGATTCGAAATCGCCCGAATGGCTGCTGCCGGAGCAATTGCGCCTCCGCTTCCTGGAATCTTTGGCCAAGGAGGTAGCCCTGGCTTTGGGTGTCGAGCGTCTGCAAAAGACCGCCGCACTGTAAATCCGTCATTTGACTACCAGAACCTGCAGATCGCCGTCGCGCCGCAGCACGTTGACGCCCACGTCGTGCTCGTGGCGGACGAGCAGGAGATCGACCGACGCGCCTGCCACTTCCAGGTTGTGAATTCGCAGCTCGCCCAGCGATGACGGCAGCTGCGGCCGGGTGAAGCTGACGCGAACCTCGGGGGCGTTGATCTCTAGACCCAGGCACGCTTGCAGAAGGAGGAACACGGAGGCCGCCGACCAGGCCTGCGGGGCGCAGGCGACGGGGTAGGGCACGGGTCCCTCGCCGGGATCTTGCGCGAAGCCGCAGAACAGTTCGGGCATCCGGTGCAGGTCGAAGTGCAGTGCCGCCTCGAACAGTCCGGTCCAGATCTGCAGCGCTTGCTCGGCCTGACCGTAGCGCGCCAAACCTTGCGCGATCAGTGCGTTGTCGTGCGGCCACACCGAGCCGTTATGATAGCTCATGGGATTGTAGCGGCTCTCGCATGCGGCAACGGTGCGCACGCCCCAGCCGGAGAACGACTCGGAAGCGAGGAGCGTTCGGGCGACGCGCCGGGCACGCTCCGTGCCGGCGATGCCGGTGAACAAGCACTGACCGGCGTTCGATGTCCGCACGCGGCACGGCTGCTTGTCGCCGTCGAGTGCTAGTGCGTACGTAGACAGATCCTCGCACCAGAACGTTTGCTCGAAGCGATCGCGCAGGTCTTCCGCTTGTCGCGTCAGCTGCGCCGCGCGCTCCGCCTGCCCCAGCGCGGCAGCCAATGCGGAGCCGGCTCGCCGCGCCGCGTAGACGTAGCCTTGGACCTCGCACAGGGCGATGGGGCCACGGGCGGCCGAGCCATCGGCATGGAAGATCGCATCGTCCGAGTCCTTCCATCCCTGGTGGACGAGGCCATCGGCGGACTGGCGGTGGTACTCCACGAAGCCGTCGCCGTCGCGATCGCCGTAGCGGTCGATCCAGTGCAGTGCGGCGTCGACGTTCGGCCAGAGCGATTCGATGAATGCCCGGTCACCGGTGCGCTCGAAGTACGCGCCCGCCAAGAGCACGAACAGCGGTGTGGCATCGACGCTGCCGTAGTAGCAGCCGAAGGGCATTTCCTTCAGCGTCGCCATCTCTCCGCGACGGATCTCGTGGACGATCTTTCCCGGCTCGGCGTCCTGCTCGGGGATGATTTCCGTGGCCTGGGTTGCGGCCAAGTAGGCGAGAACGCCGCGGGCGAACTGGGGCCGCAGCCACAAGCACTCAAGGGCGGTGATGATGCCGTCGCGGCCGAAGGGCGTGTTGAACCACGGCACACCGGCGTACGGGTAGGGACCGGTAGGGAGTTCGGTGGTCAGCATGTGTAGATCGGACACCGCCCGATTGATCCACGCGTTGATCTGGCCGTTCGACGTCCGGACGTGGCAAGACCAGGCGCGGTACCGTTCCAGGTCGGATTGGGCTTCTGCACGCGCGTCGTCGAACGCGAGCGGCCGGGGCATTGCGGACTCCGAACTCAATCCACATTCGGATGGACGTTCGCACGCGACGGTCAAGAGGAGAGTCGCCTCCTGCTGGGGTAACAGCGACAGCTCGAACCGCGCCGTCGAGACCGTGAGCGAGGACGGTTGCGGCTCGAAGTGCAGCCGCGTGCGGCGCACCACGCCATCGAGTCCGCGGTAGCCGAGGACGACGTGCTCGCTTGTGACTTGCGGAGCCAAGTCCTGGCCGCGCGCCGCGCGCTTCATGCCACGGACCTCGAAGATGTCCGCGAAGTCGGCGTCGAAGTGCAGGCCGAGCGTCGTGTCTACTCGTTCCCGTGCGTGGTTCTTCACCCGCAGCTGTTGGTACCAGACGCCTCGCCACAGGAACTTCCGCAGCGCCAGGTGCAGCGTGCCGAGCGGCAGCCACAATTCGCCGTTGCGCAGCAGGTCTGGGTTGGTGAGGGCGACGGCCAGCTGGTCATTCTCCTCGCGGACGGTCGAGCTGAGGAAGAACGGCCGCTGCCCTTCGAGTTCCAGCAGCAGGCACGACAGGAAGCGCGTACCGTCGTGATACAGCCCTTCCTCGCCGAGCCCGCCGGGCTTGATCTCGCCGTAGCGGTCGAGGACGGCAAACGTGTCGCCGTGCTTGAGCACGCGCGTGCGCTCGTCGGCGGGGCTGGAGGCCGCGAGGATGTGGGCAGCGAGCGTCACTGTCTGCCGCGCATATCGCCTATGGTCTCAGACCATATGCCATAGGCGATCCGCTTCATGCGGGAGAGGGCGCGTGCGGCCCGCGTATGGTGTGGTGACGAACGCGTGAGGTGAGGCATCCCATCGTTCGTGCATGCCGTGCACAAGGCGCCGGTACACATCGACGTAGTTCCCCGCCATGCGCGCGGCGTCGAAACGCTCCTCGAAGACCTGCCGGCAGGCGCGACGGCTCAGGTTGGCGACGCGCGCGACAGCGTGCACCGCCTCCTGGATGCTGTCGACCACGAAGCCTGTCACGCCGTCCGTGATGACCTCGGGCACCGACCCGTTGCGCCAGCCGATCACCGGCGTTCCGCACGCCATCGCTTCGATCATCACCAGACCGAACGGTTCCGGCCAGTCGATCGGAAACAGGAGCGCGTGGGCGTTACCCAGAAACTCGTCCTTCTCTCGGCCGCCGACTTCGCCGACGAACTCAACCCAAGCGCGTGACTCGCGCAGCAGCGGCGCGATCGTTTCATCGAAGTATGCGCGTTCCTCGGGATAAATTTTGGCGGCGATCTTCAAGCGCATGTTGGCGCGGCGAGCGATCTCGATGGCGCGATCGACGCGCTTCTCGGGCGACATCCGGCCCAGAAACGCCAGGTACTCGCCGGGTCGCTCTCGAAAGGTGTGCAGACCCCTTGGCAGCCCGTGGTAGACGGTCCCCTGCCAGTTGGCGTCCGGGAGCGGCCGGCGCTGGTCGTCGGAGATCGAAACCAGCGGCACCTCGGGGTACGCCGCGAACAACGGTCTCAGGTCCGGGGCGTGTAGTCGCCCGTGCAACGTCGTCACGCTCGCGCACGGGTAGCGCCGGAGCAGGGGAAGGTGGAGGTAGTCGCAGTGGAAGTGGATGACGTCGAAGCGGGAGACATCGGCAAAGACCAGTTCCATCAGCCGGATGTGGTGCGGCAACGTCTCGCGGCAGTCCGCATCACGCCACAGCGCCCGTGGGCAGGCGGCAACGAGCTTCGCGTTCGTTTTCGAATCGCCGCTGGCGAACAGGGTCACCTCGTGCCCGAGGTGCACCAGTTCTTCGGTCAGGTACGAAACGACACGCTCCGTACCGCCATACAGCGTCGGCGGCACGCTTTCATACAGCGGGGCGACTTGTGCGATTCTCATCGGAGATCCTCACTTCTTCTGGTTGTTGACCCGGACTTGCGGCAAACCGTTGCGACCCTTCTGGAAGTAACAGATCTCGACGAGCGTCGGCCACAGCTCGATCGAGCCTTTGATGACGCTGACGACGTCGTCCACGATGCGCAGGAGGTTCTGCTGGAAAAAGTCGGGCTCGAACCCGTAAAACGTTTTCTGCAGATTCGCCGCCAGCAGCCGCAGGCCCTCGGCGCGCTGCGGGCTAGTGGTTTCCTCAGCCGCCTCCATGGCGCGGCCGTACAGCCGGGCGGTCTTGTCGAGGATCTCCTCGGCGTCGCGGGCCGTTACCTCGCCCTCGTAGTCGAACGCGATGCTCAACTCGTCGAGGCGGGACAATGAAGCTTTGATCTTCCTCTTGAGCAAGTTGGACACTTCCTCGTTGAAGACTTCGCCGGCCGGCGGGTTGCGCATGTAGTTGCTGCGGGTGTGGTTCTGCGCGGCGTCGACGTGGGCGGCGGCGACGCCGTTCTGCTGCACCCACAGCCGGTAGATGTAGTCCTCGAAGCGCAGTCGCGTCGGAAAGAACGGCGGCAGCCCGAACGTGTTGTCGTAGCCCGCGACGCCGCAGTCCATGCGCCAGTTCTTTTTCGTCACCGCCGGCCGGAAGTTCACCAGCACGTACAGGTCGTTGAGGTCGTCGGCGTCCGCCTGTCGCTCGTCGCCGAGAAACATCTCGACGTAGTCCATCGCATCGATGTCGTTGGTGCCGGAGCGGAAGGTTTGCGCCATCTTCACCACCGCGTCCTCCGGCAACGACCCGCGCTGGAGCAACAGCGAGTTTTCGCGCGTGAGCCCCTTGCTGGCGTTGGTCTCGAGATCCATCGCAGTGTCGACCAACAATTCGCCGCGCTCGTAGTTGTCCGGAACTTGACTGGCGGGCTTGCCCAGTACGTCGAGGAAGGAAGTCAGAATGTCGAACGACTTGCGGCTGTACCCGTTTTCACCCAGCTTGTGCAGGCGGCCGCGGCACACCTCGTCCGAGTCCAGGGATTCCGGGCTGTGCTCCATCAGCGCGTACGGCCGCATGTCGTCGTCGGCGCTGACCATCAGGCCGCCGAGGGTGTACATGAGCGTGTAGTTGCGGTTGCCACCGTAGCTGGGCCGGAACAAGTTCTTGACCAGCCCTTCCAGTTTCTTGTCTCGCAAGCGCTGGTTGAGGTAGGCGAGGAACTGGTCCTTCTCGCGCGGGCCGACGTAGTAGAGATCGTTGTGCGTCTTGGTCTGCTCGAGCAGCGAGTAGTACTTCTCCTGATTGGCCGGGCTGGAATCGTCGAAGACGATCATCGGCACGGCATGGCCGTTGCGCCAGAAGTGCTCGTCGTAGTGCTCGACCGTCTCGCCCACTTCCCGCAGCCGGTACGTCGGGATGACGAAGAACAGTTCTTTGTCTTGCATGGATGCTTCCCCTGTATTGGTGTCGTGCGATTGAACGTCGGGCTGACGTGCTGAACGAGACGCAGCGCTACGCAGTCGCCAACCTCAAAGCCGGAACCCGAGGCGCACCGGCGGTTGCGGCTGCATAGACGGCCGTCCTGGCCACGACCACGCTCACTCAGCGCGCGTCGTTCGGATGAATTGGATCAGAGCAACGGACTTCTGAGACGTGATGCGCGAGCAAGAGCAGTGTTTCCGCTCCGTGAGCGCTGGCGATTGGCGAAGCCGCCGGCGCGAACGCACAAGGTGGCAGCGGCCTGCAAGTCCAACATGGCGTTGGCAATGAAGACCTGGTTGAAGGGATTTCTGACGATCTTTGCCGACTCGTCGTTTGCGCCGAACGGTCGGCGCGGACCAGCGATTGAAGATTCGCGGTCTAAGCATCTAGGGTGGGTGTCCATACCTATGTTCAGCAGCAGTTCGCGTACCAGCCGCACGCTCTCCTTGGTTTCAACGAACGCCTGCAGCGCATTTTGCGTATTGCACGGGTCCTTGCGTGCCACTCTTGCCTTTTGACGAAGTCAGTCCCGGCGACGGTAATTGCAGTTGGTGTTGAGAGTGGTCGACGCATGCTGATGACGTGTTACAGGAGCGACGCCTCGCTCGCCGTGTCGAAAGCATTCGCTTCCGCTCGCTGGGCAATCTGCAGGGCGGCGAGAAACTTGGGCACGAAGTCTGCGGTCTCAGCGTTGAGGTGTCGCTGCTCGGTCAATTCCCAGAACGTCGCGCCCTGGTGCGCAGCGAGCAGGCGGGCGATGGTGTGCTCGCCGGCGTTGTACGCGGCCAGCGCGAGATGCCAGTCGCCGAACAGATCGTGCAAATCCGCGAGGTACCTTGCGGCTGCTTGCGTTGATTTCAGTGGATCGCGCCGTTCGTCGCGGTAGCGATCGATGCGCAGGCCGTAGTGACGCCCGGTGCCCGCGAGCAGCTGCCACGAGCCAACCGCCCCGGCCCGTGACACCGCGTGGGGACGAAACCCGCTTTCGATCAGCGGCAGATACACGAGTTCCGGCGGCAGCCCGGCCTGGCGTAGAATTGCCGCCATGCGCGGCACGTAAATTCGACTGCGTACCAGCGCCGTTCGCAAGGAATTACATCCGCCGGATTCGAATCGCGTGACATGCTGCTGGATGCGGGGATGGGTGAAGCGAAACTCAGCGGCAACGACCTGCGCCGCGTGCGATCCGTGGCCACCGGCGACCATCGAATCCAGCTCGCCATCGACCGTCGGCCGGTCGATTTGTGGCGCGGTCCACACGCGCGGAACGAGTTGCGGCTTGGCCGCTGCGCATCCGGACAGGGTGGCCGTCGTTGTCACGGCCCCAACAACCGCTGCTACGCAGAGTGCGGGCAAGCCCTTTACGATCCGCATTCGGGGTTGAGAGTGAGCGATTTTGTCGAATTGCACCTCGCGCGTTTGACGCGGGAAGCGACGTCCAAATGGTCGCAGCCCGGTCCACACGAGGACCGAGGAGATGCTGATCATGACGATCCAGAGCAATGCGTTCATAGCAAACTGCCGAGGCAGATTTCGTGCGAGAGTCGCCAACCGCGACGGTTCGCGCTCTTCGCAGGTCTAGTCATCGCGGCCGGTCATGCCGGCGCACGTTCGAAGTGTGGTGTTAGCGGGGGCGTTTCACAGGTCGCGTATCGGCGCGACCTTGCTGGCATCGACGCTCAGATCGATCATTGATCCGAATGGCAAGCGCACGCGCACGTAGTAGCGCAGGCGCGGGGTTTCGGTGACGCCCAGGACAACTCCTCGCGACCGGGAAGCCACTCCGGGCGCACTCAGCTCCAATTCGCTCGTGTCGACCGACACGGCGTCTTCAGCTTTGAACATTGTCGAGACCTCCTAGGCCGCTCTCGATCGACGCGCGTGTGCCGATGGGCATGATCTTCCTGGCCAACCGGCCGCGGCGATGCTTCGGGAATTGCTTCCCGCACTCACTGGTCCAGATCCAGATGGCCAGAGCGTAGGCGCCGATCATCACGATCCACAGTAGAGCGGTCATGCCCGCTTCTGTCGCAGGCTCCATGCCAGGCGCTCCTGCCATGCGGTTCGGCGCAGGCTGGGCGATAGCGGGGTCCGAGGCGTTGAACTGCAATGGGCGTTGTCTGCAAATTGCAGTCAGTTGGTCGATCCGGTCCGGCGATCGCGTTCTCTCGCTCGTGGTGCGCGGCGTTCGCGGCTGGATCGCAGAGCGCAATGCGTTGCTGCACAATGCACGGTCCCGCCGTATTCGAACCAGCCGTGACGGGATTGGCGTCGTGTGATGCGACTTCATGCATGCTGCACTTGTTGTATGCAGGATGTATTGCAATGTGCAGGATAGACTAAAAAGATACATGACAATGCAAGCGCATGCTCAAAAGGACGGCGAGCGTGCCCGCATCACGAGCAGCAGCGCGATACGAGACCAAAACATACGCAATGCGTAGATACAGGAGTCTGATGTGAGCCGCGGGCGATCGTCGCGGCGCCGGAGCGCGCCTACGGAATACGCAGGGATGCGCCAGGGCGTGTGCCGGCAGGCTGCCCGCTCGCAGCGACCTTTGGT
>Ga0335069_10012009_pt1 | contig 12198 bp, 10 predicted proteins | sample Lox_Sample_11_FD_206714 | JGI IMG/M metagenome (GOLD analysis project Ga0335069, IMG submission 206714) | Soil microbial communities from Loxahatchee National Wildlife Refuge, Florida, United States - Lox_Sample_1.1 | ecosystem: Environmental > Terrestrial > Soil > Wetlands | place: USA...
GCCCGCACGCGTCGCCGCGCCGATGGCCGGCTGAGAGCCGGCGTGTTATGCGAAAGTTATGTCGATCGAGCGCATCACCATCAGCGTGCCGACCGACGTCGCGGCGCGCATCAAGAAGGCTGCCGGGAAGAGGCCCGTGTCGGCTTGGGTGACGAGCCTCATCGAAGAACGGCTCGACGACGCCGAGCTGGAACGACTGTGGAAAGAGTTCTACCGCAGCGTCAACCCGAGCCGCGCGGACAAGAAGCGAGCTGACGCGATGTTCCGGCGCCTCGTGAAGCCACCTCGTCGCCGCAAGAGCGCGGCGTGAGGTCGGAGCGGGCATCGAAACAGGGAGTCGTGCTCGACGCCGCGGCGTTCATCGCACTCGAGAAGCGAAACGCGGTGGTGGTCCACCTCGTGGATCGCTTTGCGGACGAACAGATCCCGCTCGTCACTTCCGCCGGAGTCGTCGCGCAGGTCTGGCGCGGCGGATCGGGTGCACAGGTAGCCGTGACGTTCCTGCTCCGTCGAACGCAAGTGATCGATCTCACATACGCCGTGGCGCGCGTGATCGGGAGGATGCTCGGTGCCACCGGCGCGACCGATCCGGTGGACGCGCACGTCGTGCTCATCGCCCGCGAGCGCGGATGGCCTGTCTTGAGCTCGGACGCGGACGATCTCCACGCAATCGACCCGCATCTCGAAGTCCAGAGGATCTGAGCTTGGTCACGCTCACGAAGGAGCAGTGGGTCCGCCTGTACAAGGAGGTCTCCGGCTTCGCGCAGGCCAGCACGTTCACCAAGGACAAGAAGCGGCAGTGGACGGCGCGTGACCGCGCGCAGGAGGCGGTGCAGAACGCGTGTCTGCGGCTGCTCGAGACGAAGCCCGCTTCGGTGAAGACGTACGAGGACGCGCGCGACTACCTCCTCGGGGCCATCCGCAGCTCCCTCTACAACGAGCGGGAGCGGCAGCAGACGCGCAAGGAGGCGGAGAAAGAGGTCATGGCGGAGGAGGTCCATCTCGGCCGATGGACCACGCCGTCGGCCGAGACGATGCACCTCGAGAAGGGCGAGCAGACGCGGTCGCACGGGCGCGCGGCGCGCATCGTGGAGCTCACGCGCGAGGAGCTGAAAGGCGACGCGATCGCGCTCGGCACGATGGACTGCATCGCCGACGACATCGACAAGCCGGCGGATCAGGCCGAGAAGCTCGGCTGCCAGATCGAGGAGGTCTACGCCGCACGCATGAGGCGAAAGCGCGCCATGGCACGCGCGATTGCGCGCTACGAGCGGGAGGGCCATGCTCCCGAGAGCGAGGAGCGGACGTAGATGGCGCGGCGCAGTCCGGAGGAGATGCTGGCGGTGCTCGAGGCACAGGCTCGCGAGGACGAGGCCTTCGAGGCACCGATGCGCGAGCTCGCTGCCATGAGCGACGCGCAGCTCGACGAGCATCTGCGCGGCCTCGGGCTCGATCCGGCGCAGCTCGAGAGGGAGGCGCTCACGCTGTTCGTCGAGGCGGCGCCCGGGGAAGCCGCCAGCGCGCTGCCGAGCGCCGTGCAAGCCGTCCCGCAGCAGGCCGGCAAGTCGTCGTTCGCGGGAGAGACGCGCAGGCGGCGCCCGCTCGCCGTCGCCGCATGGCTCGCCGCAGGTGCTGCGGCGGCAACCGCGGGGGGCGCACTCCTCTATTCGCTGACACGCCCGGCCCCCGAGCAGCCCGCTCCTCCGGCGCCGTCGCCTTCGCCCAGCGAGGCGCCCTCCGCGCTCCCCGAGCCGACGCTCGTGGCGATGACGCCGGCGGACGAACGCAAGATCGCCGCCGCGGCGCTCGACCAGGGCCGCCCCGACGAGTGCCTCCGCCTCCTCGATCTTGCGAAGCAGGCCGACCCCGCCGGGGACGTCGCGCCGGAGGTCCAGGCGCTGCGAGATCGTGCGAAGCGCGCGCTGAAGGACAAGCCGTCCAAGCCGCACGTGCCCTGACGCCGGCGGCGTCCACACCTACATCCGCCCACCAAAAAGAACCCCCGCGTACGATTCTTCGGTTCGGGGCGACGAATTTTCGATCGAGCCGAGCCTATTGGGTAGGAGCGGCGACGCGGCAGACGCCGCGCGCCTCTCGGCGTGTACGTCGGGCGTCTCGGATCGAACCATTTGCCTCGTGACTCGCGAGGAATGACGCCCGAAGGACATGTCGGTCCTCTCGGCGAAAACCACGAGCGGCAAAGCTCGTAGGTCGAGACGCTCGGCGTGTCCGCCAAGCGTCGAGGCACGAACGTCTCGCGGCTCGGCGCGTCCTTCGCGACGCGGAACATGTTCGCCGAGCGTCGCGAATGTCGAGACACGACGCTCGTCGTGTCCGTCGAGCGTCGCGGCTCGTATGCCGAGACGCGCGGTTCACACCCCGAGACGCCGAACTCACACGATCAGTCGCTTTGCATGTTCGCAACGACGCTTGGCTTACGAATCCGGACCCCAAACGCACCCAACGACGGAGTTTCCAGTGACCCAAAGCAAGTCCACCCACCGCAGTCTCGTGAGTCTCCAGCTGCCGCGCCCCGTGCCCAAGCTCGTTCCGTACGCGCAGGCCGTGGTCGCGGCGATGACCAACAACCCGCACTTCCCGACGCCCTTGCCGGCGCTCGCGGACGTCTCGGCGGCCATCACGGCGCTGCAGACGGCCGAGACGTCGGCACTGTCGCGGCTGAAGGGCACGGTCGTCGTGCGCAACGACAGGAGAGCGTCGCTCGTCACGCTGATGCAGGAGCTACGCAACTACGTCCAGAAGACCGCCGACGCCGACCCGGAGAACGGCGCGGCGATCATCCAGAGCTCCGGGTTCCCGGTGAGGAAGACGCCGGTGCCTCCGCCGCGCGTCTTCAGCGCCAAACCGGGGGCGGTCTCCGGCTCGGTGGTCGTCACCGCCGCGCTGGCGGCCAAGCGAGCATCGTACGAGTGGCAGTACAGCACCGACGGCGGCAAGACGTGGATCGAGGCGGCGCCCAGCTTGCGGGCGAGGACCACGATCTCGAACCTACCGGTGGCCTCGTCGGTGCAGCTCCGTTACCGCCCGGTCACCAAGGCCGGACCCGGCGACTGGAGCCAGCCGCTCGCCGTCGTCGTGAAGTAGAGACCGAAATCGCATAGGGGCCAGTCGCCCCGACCCTGGAAGGACCGGTGAGCGCCGCTCGTCAGCACGAGGGCGGCGCTCCCGGTCCTTGTTTTTTTCCTATTCTCCCTCCAAGCGCGCAGCCGATGACGACCGCCACGCCTCTCCCCGTATCGCGTTCCGGGCTCTCGGCCGACGAGCTGGCCGACTACCTCGCCGACATCGGTGGGACGCTCGTCGCCTACGGGTGCCCCACCTACCGGCTCGAGGACGTCATCGGCCTCGTCAGCCGCATCGAAGGCTTCGACGCGCAGTCCTTCGCGTTCCCCACGGGCCTCATCATCACGCTGCGCGCGTCCCCGGCGTCCTCCCCGGTGCTGCGGCTCGTGCGCGTGAAGCAGTGGTCGGTGAACCTCGACCGGCTGGTGCTCGTCGACCAGATTTTCAACGAGGTCGCCGATCGGAAGTCGACCATCCACGAGGCGCGCGCTCGGCTCGGCAAGCTCGAGAGCCGCCCGCTTCCGTACCCGCGCGTCGTTCAGTGGATCGCGTTCGCGGTGGCGTCCGGCGCGACGGCCGCGTTCCTGCGCGGGGCGCACGCCGAGGTCGCAGCGGCGACGGTCGCGGGGCTGCTGGTCGGCCTCATCGGCTGGGCGCTCGCGCGCATCCCGAACGCGCGCTTCCTCGCCGAGTTCGCGGGCGGTCTGGCGGCGGCGGTGGTCGCGCGGGCGGCGGCGATCTGGCACCCCGGCGTTTCGCGCGAGGTCGTCGTGCTCGCGGGCGTCATCACGCTCATCCCCGGCATGACGCTGACGACGGCGCTCGGCGAGGTCGCCCGCAAGAACCTCGTCGCCGGCGCGTCCAGGTTGACCGAGGCCATGGTGGGCTTCGCCTCGATCCTCTTCGGCATCGCCACGGAGCTCGGCATCGAGCACCTGACGCGCCTCTCGCCCGCGGTCCAGTCGGTGAGGGCGGGGCTACCCCTCGAATGGCAAGCCCTCGCGCTCGTCGGAGCTTCGTGGGCGATCGGAGTCCTGTTCTCGGTGCCGCTGCACTACACGTGGACGGCCGTCCTGTCCGGAGCCATCGGATACGTCGCCAGCACGGTGGGCGCGCACTACCTGCCGGGACACATCGCGGCGTTCCTCGGCGCGCTCGCGGTGTGCACGGCCTCCCACGTCTTCGCGCGCCGGACGGGTCGGCCCGCGCAGCTGTTCCAGCTCCCGGGTCTCACGCTGCTCGTCCCCGGCAGCTTCGGCTTCCTCAGCCTCGAGAGCTTCCTCAGCGGCGACGTCACGCAGGGAGCCGCGCAGGGCTTCCACATGATCCTCGTCGCCGCGGCGCTCGTCACGGGCGTGCTGCTCTCGAGCATCCTCGTCCCGGTGAGAAAGCTCCTCTAGCGCGGGACGGTCAGTCGACGTCGATGCCTTCGGTCGCTTTGAGGTGACGCTTCACGAAGGAGCACACCCAGTCGGGCCGCGAGAGCTCGATGTACACGGGGTGCCCGTGCATCCGCAGGTCGTCGAGCGCCGGCTGCAGGTCGGTCTGCAGCTCGGTCTGGAAGCGCTTGATGTCGAGCGTGGTGGCCGCCGGCATCTCGTCGACCACGGGCGCATCCGGCGTGCCGCGCACGCGAAATACGCGACTGTTCGTCCCGGCGCTGAGCACGACGTACGCGCTGAAGGCGCGGATGCCCGCACCCTTGGGCGCCTTCACGACGCCGCCTGCGAGCACCAGCAGCTTGCTCATCCCAGTGTCGCCGACACTACCACGCGACGCGAGTCGGAGTCGTGCGGCGCTCCATCGTTGCGTCGCCGACTTGACCCACGGCATTGCTCCCCCAGCACAAAACGACGTGATCGCGTCCGAGCGCGCACGCGTGGTCCGCGCCGAGCGCGACCTCGGCTGCGCCCGTGACGCCGGGAACCGGGCCCGGAAGCAGCGGCGGCCCTTGCGTGCCACGGCCGAGCTCTCCGTCGCCGTTGGAGCCCCAGCAGGTCACGCTGCCGTCCACGCGGATCGCGCACGCGTGAGACTCGCCGGCCGTCACGGAGACGACGTGGTCGATCGGCACGGGTAGCCCGTCGGCGTGCCAGTCGTTGTCCGGCTCGCGCCCGAGCTCGCCCTGATCGTTGCGCCCCCAGCAGGTGACCGTGCCGCTTCCGAGGAGCGCGCACGCCATCTGGTCGCCCGTCGTGACCTGCTGCGCGTTGCTGATGCGCGGCTGGGCGAGCGAGGGGGTGCCGACTCCGTTCCACGGCGCGTCGCCCCAGCAGCGGACCGTGCCGTCCGTGATCCGCGCGCACGCGTGCGCGGCGCCAGCGGACACTTCGGTCGCACTCGCGTCCGGCGGCCGGCTGGCGCCCGGGGGCTGCGTGTCGCCCTCGTCGCCCCAGCACGTGACCTTGCCGCTCTTCAGCAGCGCGCACACGAGCAAGCCGCCCGCGTCGATCTGCGTGGCGCCGGCGATTCCCTTCACGGGCGTCGGCGGCACGTTGGTGCGCGCGACGCCGTCGCCCCAGGCCTTGCCGGAGCCCCAGCAGGTGACGGTGCCGTCGCCGAGCAGCGCGCAGGACGCGTTCGCTCCGAGCGCGAGCTGGCGCGCGTCCTTCACGCCCGCGACGAGCACCGGCGTCGATCGGTTCTCCGTCGAGCCGTCACCGAGCTGCCCCTCGGTGTTGCGTCCCCAGCACCGCACCGTGCCGTCTCCGCGCAGCGCGCACGTGTGGAAGTCGCCACTGGCGATGTGCACCGGCGCCGCGGGGTCGACGGGCGCCGACGGCTGCGCGGCACCCGCAGGGGCAGGGGCGGAAGCGGGCGTCGGCGCCGACGCGCCACACGCGGTCAGCACCGGAATCGCGAGCCACGCGAGTCTCATAGGCGGATGTGCTCCCGGGGGTCACCCTTCTGGAACTTCGACAGCTCGTCCACGAGCCGCGTCACTTCCTCGCCGTCGGCAGGGATCTGGATGAGGAAATGCACGTAGAGGTCCCCCGCCGTGCGCCCCTTGCGCGCGACTCCCTTGCCGCGCAGGCGCACCGTCTGGCCGCTCTGCGTCTTCTCAGGCACCTTGAGCGCTACCGATCCGTCGATGGTCGGCACTTTCACCTTCGCGCCGTGGAACGCCTCGGCCACGGTCACCGGCAGATCGAGGTGCAGGTCGTCCCCGTCGCGCCGGAAGTACTGATGAGGCGTGACGTGAATCGTGAGCACCAGGTCGCCGCGCGCTCCGCCGCTCGGCGAAGGGGCGCCCTGCCCGGCGATGCGCACGCGGCTCCCCTCGTCGGCGCCCGCCGGGATGCGCACCGTCACTGGCGTGCCGCCGAGCCCCTGCGGGCGCAGCTCGAGCATCGTGCCCTTCAGCGCCGACGCGAAGTCGATGGTGATCTCGCTCTCGAGATCAGGCCCCTTCACCGGCCCGCGCTGGCGGCGGGAGCGGCTGAAGAGGTCCCCGAAGAGATCCCCGAATCCGCTTGCACCGCCGGCCGCGCCGCCACCCTGCGCGAAGAGGTCCTCCAGGTTCACCTGCTCGCCGCCGCGCCCGTAGCCGCTCGCTCCGCCGCGGGCGCCCTGCCTGGACGCCCAGTCGCGGTAGGCGCGAACGCGCTCGGCGTCGAACCCCTCGCGCAGCCCCTCCTCGCCGAACTCGTCGTAGAGCTTCCGCTTCTTCTCGTCGCTCAGCACGTCGTAGGCGTGGTTCACGTGCTTGAAGCGCTCCTCGACCTTCTTGTTGCCCGGGTTCTTGTCCGGATGGAGCTGCGTCGCGAGCTTCCGGTAGGCCTTCTTGATGACATCCGCGTCGGCCGTCTTGGCCACCCCGAGCACGGAATAGAGGTCCTCGGCCATGTACGCTGTTTCTAGCGCAGCGCGCCGAGCACGTCCTCGGCATGTGGCACCGAGAGATAAAGGCCGCGCGCGTACAGACGCCGCCGCTCGCGATCGTCCAGGTCGCCGGGGCGGCCGTGCGTGGCGACCTGCAAGAGGATGGCCGCCGTGACGCTCACGTTGAGACTCTCGACGAAACCGCGCATCGGCACGCGCACGCGCCCGGTGCACGCCCGCGCGATCTCCTCGCGCACCCCTTCGCGCTCGTTCCCCAGGACGACGGCCACGCGCGGCATGGCTCGCAGGTCCTCGGGCGTGAGCTCGCCGGCGGCGTCGGCGGCGACGAGCGGCATCCCGGCCTCGCGCGACCACGCCAGGACCGTGGCCGGGCCGCTGTGACGGACGAGGTCGATCCACTTCTCCGCCCCGCGCGCCACCGAGTGCGCCATCGCGAACGGGGTTCCCGGTCGCTCGACGACGTGGAGCCGCTGTACACCGAAGGCCTCGCACGTCCGCACGACAGCGGCGCCGTTGTGGGGGTCGTAGGGCCCGTCGAAGACGGCCGCGACGCTCCAGAGGCGCCGCCCGATGACCTCGAGCAGGCGGCCCCGACGCTCCTCGGTGACGAGGGGCTCGAGCACCCGGATGACCCTGTCGGCGTCGTGCCCCTCGGCGCGGGCCACCCGGACGTCGATGGTCTCCTCGGCACGTACGACGCCGGGGGTATTTCGCCTCATATTCGGCCGGAGGCTACAGTCAGTTGGATGGCTGCGCACCGGTCCCAGCCCTCGCCGGGCGGGCAAGCCCCCGGCGCGGAAGCGCGCGAGACGGCGCTGCCGGCGGTGCGCCGGAGGCGCCGTCGCACCGACTGGGGGAGGGTCCTCGCCCGGGTGCTCTGCGCGGTCCTGGCCCTCGTCGGGATGGTGCCGTTCGTCACCACGGTCGTGCTGCGCTCGACCTGGGCGCGGACCTGGGCGGCCCACCAGACCGAGCGACTCCTTCGCGAGCAGGGGCTGGTGGCGAGCTACACCCTCGCGCTGCACGTCTGGCCGCTCGCCGTGGAGCTCGACGACGTCCGCGTCGAATCGAGCGACGGCGGGGCGCCGGCCCTCACCTGCACCAGGGCCAGCGTGCGGCCGCGCATCTTCGCGCTGCTCGCCGGGAAGCTCGCGATCGACCAGGTCGAGCTCGACGAGCCGCACGTGCGCGCCGTCGTGAAGGATGGACAGGTCGTCAACCTCGCGCTCAAGCGCAGCAGCTCGGCGCCGCCTTCCAGCCCGAAGTGGCCCACCCGCGCCCCCTTCAACGGGTTCGCGCTCACCGACGCGGCGCTCGATCTCGACATCGAGGGCACCCAGGTCCTCGCCAAGTCGCTCGATCTCGACGTCGTGACCGACCAGGCCGAGACGGACCTCCCGGCCTTCGAGGTCTCCGTTCGAGCCGGGCAGGCCGACGTGCATCACACGCACGCGCTGCCGGGCGGAGGGGTGGCGACCGACGACGACGCCCTGTGTTCGATCGAGGGCCGGGCGCGCATCGAGTCCACGGACCTGCTCATCCGGAGGCTCGAGGGTGTCGGCTCGGCGGACCTCGAGCCGGCGGCAGGGACGACGCCGGGGTGTGATCTGCCCGCCGACGACAAGCGTCGCGTCGAGCTCTCTCTCGGGCACCTGCACATGGGGTTCCCGGGGCCGGACGTGAAGATCCCCCCCATCGACGGCCACGTGCGCGTGCGCGCGCCCATCGGCATCGCCGAACGCCTCGCGAGCATCCCCGAGACCGACGGATGGATCGGCCTCGACGCGGACGTCCGCTATGCGGAGGACTCGATCCTCCCGGACGTGAGCGGCAACCTCGAGGCGCACGGGGTCAGGCTCCTCCAGTACTCCTTCGCATCGGAGTTTCACAGCCAGTTCGCGGTGCGCAACAACGTCGTGACCAGCCCGACGACGACGCTGCGCCTCGGCAACGGCCTGGTCACGCTGACGGACACGGTGGTCGATCCGCTCGCGAAGGGCGCGCGCATCGAGAAGACCCGAGTCGACGTCGCCGGCGTCGACTTCACGGCGCTGCTGCGCGACCTCGGCGTGCACAAGAGCTCGTGGGTCGGCTGGGACATCCACGAGGTTCACACGACGACCGTCTCGGGCACCATCGTCCCGCTCAAGCTCGACGGCGAGCTGACCGCCAAGACGAACACCTTCGGCGTCTACGACCGGCCGGCGGAGGACAAGGCGCGCGAGCGCATCTTCGGCGTCGCCGAGGCGCAGATCGCCTCGCACCTGGCCATCCGGCCCGACGCGCTCAGGTTCGAGAACGTGCACGTCACGATGCCGCACTCGCAGATCGACGGCGGCCTCGTGTCGATCGGATTCCACAACGACCTCATCGTCGAAGTGCCCCACCTCTTGGCGGATCTCGAGGACGTGTCGCCCATCGGTCCGGTCGTCCTGAAGGGCAAGGTCGAGGCGGCGGCGAAGGTCACGGGCAAGTTCAACACCCCGGAGCCCGAGGGCGACATCAAGTCGGTCGCGGGGCTCGTCGTCAGCGACGTGTCCTTCGGGGACATCAGCGGCGGTCACGTGAAGGTGGACGTGAACACGCCGCAGGTCGACTTCACCGACGTGCACGGCAAGAAGGGCGACAGCCCGTACGACGTGCCGACTGCCACGCTACGCTTCGGCAAGGGCTTCGCCGTCGACGCCGTCGGGCAGAGCCCCGGGTTCGGGCTGCGCGACCTGCTCTCGATGTTCGCGCTCGACCAGGACCCTCGCTACGACGGGCTCGAAGCGCGCATCGCGACGCGCGCCAACGTCCACGTCGCCCTAGGCGGGCCGGAGGACGTGTGCGGCTCCGGGTACATCGCGGTCGACGCGAAGAGCGAGCTCTCTGCCGTCGGCATCTACGGCGAGCACTTCGCGAAGGGCGACGCCGACGTGTCGATGCGCTGGTACGACCGCCAGCAGGGAATCGCCGGCGCCGACGTCGAGGTGCGGTCCTTCGTGCTCGACAAGATCCAGCCGCCGAGCGGCACGCGCGCCGGCGCGACGGGGACGGTGCTCGGCTCGGCCTCCGTCCGCCGCGGGGGCGACGTCACGGCCAACGTGATGATCGAGAACGTCCCGCTCTCGCGCGTGGACGCGCTCGGCGCGCTCGGGAGCGACGCCGAGGGGGCCGTCTCGGGCGTCGCGCACGTCACGGGCAATCTCGACGACGCGCGCCCGGACGCGCAGCTCGTGGCGCGCGCCGAGCTCGACGTGGGCGGCCTGCGCCTGCGCGAGATCTCGTTCCCGCCGTCGCACCTCGACGTGGGCATGACGCAGCGATTCCCGCAGCAGACGCGCAGCATGGGGCGCACCAAGTGCGGCGCGTCCATCGCCCCACCGTTCGACAAGGCCGCGTACCAGGCGGACACGTCGTCGCACGGTCAGTGGACCCTCTCGGGCAGCCTGCTCGGCGGCACGGTGAGCCTGTCGGACGTCGTGGTGACGCGCGCTCGCTCGTCCCACCTGACGGGTCGCGTCTCGGTGCGCGGCCTCGACCTCGGGGCGCTCGCGCGGGTCCAGGCCGCGCGCAAGGAACAGACCGACGACACGGTGGTGCGTGCGAGCTCGTCGGACATCGGCGGCCAGTTCTGGGGCGAGATCATCGCCGACGACGTCCCGCTCGACGATCCGGCCAGGTCGAAGGTGCGCATCTTTCTGGGCCCCACCGTGCTGTCGCGCGGCGGACAGAAGCTGACGCTGCAACCACCGAGCGTGCCGCTGCTCGTTGCCGACGACGCGCTGTCGATGCCCCCGCTCGAGGTCACCCTGCAGACGCCCGAGGGATTCCAGGGCGGGTTCGTGGTGACCGGGAACGTCACGAAGCTCATGACCGACCCGACGCTCGCGCTCGACGCGCGCCTGCAGCCGGTGGACCTCGCGGTGCTCCAGCGGCTGGTGCCCAAGATCGAGCGGGCGACCGGCAAGGTCGAGGGCAACCTGCGCCTCACGGGGCACGCGTCCTCGCCGACCGTCGCCGGTGACCTGCACGCGACCGCGGAGGACATCGAGGTCCAGGGGCTGCCGAGCGCGGTGACCGACGTCAAAGTCGACGTGCACGCGAGCGCGACCGAGCTGTCGGCCGCGGGCGCCGCCAAGTTCGCCGGAGGGACGGTGGCGCTGCAGGCGACGATGCCCGTGCGCGGCACGGAGCTCGGCGCGCTCGATTCGCGCATCACGGCGCGCGGGGTGCGCCTCACCCCGGCCGACGGCGTGTCGGCCACCTTCGACGCGGACCTGGTCGTCGCCTACGACCCGAACGGACACGGCAACGAGGGTGGAGCGAACCTGCCGCGCATCAGCGGCGACGTGACCGTCGACTCGTTCGCCTACACCCGCCCCATCTCCCTCGCGACCGACCTCACGTCCCTCGGCGCGCGCGCCAAGAGGACGCAGGTGACCGCGTACGACCCGGCGCTCGATCTCGTGGCCTTCGATGTGCGCGTCCGGTCGCGCGCGCCGCTGGTGGTCAAGAACAACCTCGTCGAGGTGCAGCTCTCGATCGACTCGGGCGCCCTCGAGGTCACCGGGACCAACCAGCGCCTCGGTCTGCGCGGCGAGCTGCAGACGCTCCCGAACGGCCGCTTCCACTTCCAGAGCAGCGAGTTCGACGTGCGGCAGGGGCTCATCCGGTTCGAGGACCCCACGCGTATCGCCCCCAACGTCGACGTGACGGCCGTCACCGAGTACAGGCGCTACACGGACACGACCGCCAGCGCCGCGGCGGGCGCCGGCACGTCCACGGGCGGCCCGGCGGCGGCTTCGGTTGGCTCGACGCGCGGCGGATCGCTCTGGCGCATCACCCTGCACGCTTACGGTGACGCCGACAACCTGAAGGTCGACCTGACGAGCGAGCCCTCCCTCTCCCAGGAGGACATCGTGCTGCTGCTCGCCGTCGGCATGACCCGCGCCGAGCTCGACCAGCTCCAGGCGAGCAGCATCGGCGCGAGCATCGCGCTCAACTACCTGGGCGCCGCCAGCGGCGCGAGCAACGCCGTCAAGCAGGCCCTCCCGGTCATCGACGACTTCCGCTTCGGCAGCGCCTACTCCACCGTGACCGGCAAGACCGAGCCCCAGCTGACCATCGGCAAGCGCCTCACGAACGACGTCCGCGCCAGTGTCACGGCGGGCCTCTCGGAGGACCGGGAGCTGCGATCGAACATCGAGTGGCGGCTCAACAACCGCTTCAGCGTCCAGGGCTCGTACGACAACATCAACGACGTGTCCTCCTCCACCCTGGGCAACC
>Ga0335069_10012010_pt1 | contig 12198 bp, 6 predicted proteins | sample Lox_Sample_11_FD_206714 | JGI IMG/M metagenome (GOLD analysis project Ga0335069, IMG submission 206714) | Soil microbial communities from Loxahatchee National Wildlife Refuge, Florida, United States - Lox_Sample_1.1 | ecosystem: Environmental > Terrestrial > Soil > Wetlands | place: USA: Florida...
AAGAAGGCCCAGGAAGCGCAGAACTACTCGAACCTTCCGCTCTATGAGGCCGAATGGGCTCGCGAATCGATCCAGTTCTACACGCTCAAGCCCGCCGCCTTCGACAGCGATCGCGGCTACGAGTTCAACCGCGAGCTGCGCCGCGTGGGGGTCGGCTATTCAACCGACCGGAGCAAGCTCTTCCTGCACTGACGGGTCTGCACCTCGTCGCGCGCTCCGGGTGAACCGCTCGGCGCGCGCTACGATTCGGGCTTCTTGTCCGCCAGCCGGCTCTCCAGGCGACTGATCGAGTCGCGCGCGTGGCGCGAGAGCGTCTGGCAGATGCCGATGGCGATCGCCGGCTCCTCTTCCATGAGATCGAAGAGGTCGTGTCGGTCGAGCCGCAGGAGGCGCACCCGGCGGATCGCGGTGACGCTGGCGAAGCGGGTCTCGCCATCGAACAGCGACATCTCCCCGAACAGCTCGCCGGCGCTGGCGCCGACGGTGTACTGCCCTTGGCGCGTGATCTGCACGTCCCCGGAGACGATCAGGTACATGCAATCGCCGAACTCACCTTCGCGCACGATCACGGCGCCGGCGGGGAAGGAGTCCTCGCGCACCACGGCAGCGATCTCGCTCAGCTGGCGGGTGGTGAGGCGCGCGAAGAGATCCAGGCTGCGCAGGTGCAGGACGATCTCGACGCGGCTCAGCATGCCGGTGTCCTCGCGGTCGTCATGGGCCATTGCAGTATCCTTCATGGGCTCGGTTGCGACCAGAGGGGGCGTGTCGAGCGACGCGGTGAGGAAGGCCACGGTCAGCGCGTCCTGTTCCGCCAGCGCTTCCCGCGCCGCCTCCTCGAAGGCGGGCAGGCTGCGCCGCAGCGCCTCGGCGGCGGCGCGCGCGGCGCGGCTGTCGTCGTCGTCGAGCAGGGGCATGAGCCGCGCGCGCTCGCCCGGCGGGAGCAGCGCCTCCAGGGCCTCCAGCAACACGGCCCGGCCGCGGCCGCGCGGCGAGCGGGCGAGCAGCCGCCCCAGTACCGCGAACCGATCCTCGTTGCGCAGCGCGGCGAGCAGCATCAGCGCCGTGTGCGCCCCTTCGTCGACCCGCTCGCCGAGCCGCTGCAGGAGGACGTCGGACACGCTGCCGCTGCGCAGGCCGTAGCGCAGCAAGCGGGTGCGCTGGATGCCGGCGACCTCGCGGTCGATCAGGGCGCGCAGGGTGGCGGCGTCGACGTGCAGGTCGCGCAGGATCGGCAGCACGGCGCTGCGCGTGGCGCGTTTGCCGCGGTGCAGCGCGTCGAGCAGGGCGTTGGTCGCCACCGAACCGAGGCTGCGCAGCGCCGCGGCCGCGGCGGTCGCCTCCGCCTCGCTCCCGGCCGCGAGGCGTTCGACCACCCAGCCGACCTGTCCGACCACGCGCGCCGCACCGATGAAGCGCAGCACGGCGGCGCGCACGCGCGGATCGGCGTCGCCGGCGTAAGGCAGCAGGAGATCGGCCATCGCGGCGACCGGCAATCCGCCGCGCCCGGCAACGTCCGCCAGGACTTCCGCGGCACGCGCGCAATCGCGCGGATCCTCGAGGCGTGCGGCGAGCAGGGCGAGGCGTGCCGGCCAGCCGTTGTTGTCGCCGGCGTGGTCACCCTGATCGGCGGCGAGCAGCGCTGTCCGCAGCTCGTCGAGCGCGACGTGGCGGGTCGCGGTGTCGTCGCTCGCCGCACCGCGGGTGAGGATACTGTCGAGATCGCGCTCGTCCGGCCCCCGAATGCCGGCCCAGTACAACCGCGCGGTCGCGGCGAGACGCACCGCTTCCTCCGGGTCGGAGCGGAAGCCCACCAGCACCGCCGCGGCACGCGAACCGGGCCGGACCGAGGCGAGGCGGGCGTAGGCCTCGACCAGATCGGCTCGGGTCGCGGCGGTGGTGCCGCGCGGATCAGCGAGCAGCACCTCCAGTGCGCTCGCCGCCCCCGGCGCCGCCATCAGCGTCTCGCCGCTGCGGTCGAGCACGCCGTGCAGCGTCTCCACCAGCAGCTCGCGGTGCGCGGTCGGGGCGCGGGCGGCGGCGCGGGCGAGCGCGGGAACGGCGCTCTCCGGGGGTCCCGCCGCCACCAACCCGCAGGCGGCGCGCACGCGGTGCGGGTCGGGATCGATCAGCGAGGCGGCGAGCGCGCGCTGCGTCGCGGGGTCGAGCAGCTCGCGCAGCGGCAACCCCTCGTCGGTGCGTCCCCGGCGCGCGCTCATCACCTCGAGCAGCAGGGTCGGATAGATGCGCCAGAGCGCCAGCGCGGCGGCGACCCACAGCGCGGCGATCGGCAAGCCGACGAGCCCGACCGACGCCGGCTGGCCGAGCGCGATGACGGCGAGCACGATCAGGTTGCCGAGCACGCCGCCGGCGCGCAGGACCGGGCCCTCGACCAGGGACGTCGCCGCCGGGCGCTGGCGTTCCGGGAAGAGCGTCACGAGCACCTTCTGCGCCGGATCGTAGACCGCGTGGTCCTGCAGGCTCGCGCCGGCCATGGCCGCTACCGCGGCGTCCAAGCTCAGCCGGACGCTGATGCCGAAGAACCCGAGCAGGTAGATCAGCGGCGACAGGGTCGAGGCGAGCGGCACGCCGATGCGGCGGAAGAGCCGGGCGGTGCCGAGCAGCTGCAGGATCAGCACCGCGACGTTGATCCAGCCGCGGAACGCCGCGTAGAGCGAGAGCAGCCGCAGCTCGGCGTTGGCACCCTGCGTTGCCAGGTCGGCAACGTAGGAGAACTGGAAGTAGAGCATCGGGCCGAGGGTGCCGCACAGCAGCGCGCTGACGCTGAGGATCCGGAACAGGCGGCTCTCCCGCCAGAGCGGCGCGAACAAGGCGAGCGCGCCCGACGACGCGGCGGCGGCTTGGCGCCGGCGCCGGTGCGCCAAGGGCAGCGGCGCCAGCGATTCGGCCCGCAGCGCCAGTAGCCCGGCCAGCGCGAGCGCCGCGGCGGCGATCGGCAGCAGCGCGGCGATCCCCAGGCTGCGGCCGATGATGCCCGACGCGAAGCTGCCGGCGATCTCCCCGACCGTGCCGCCGGCTACGATCGGCGCGTAGAGACGCTTGGCCTGGCGGGTGTGCAGGAGGCCGCCGACGGTGACCCAGAACACCAGCACCGCGATCGATTCCACCTGCTTGGAGATCAGCACGAGGACGACGAACACGCTGCGCACGTTGGCGATGGCGAGCAACCACAGCGGCACGAGCGCGACGGCGAGGGCGAAGAACGCCTGAGCCAGGAGCGGGATCTGGGGGCGGCGCGCCGACAGGCGCACGACGGCGGAGGTCGTCACCACCAGCAGCGCCGAGCTGGCCAGAAACACGAGCGGCAGCAGCGACACGCCGATGCGTTTCAAGAAGAAGGTGTCGGAGGCGTTGGCGAGCGCCACCGAAGCGGCGCGGACGAGGAAGAACGTCGCGACGCTCCAGGCGAACACCCGCCCCTCGCCGGGCTCGATGCCGATGCTGCGCGCGAGGCGAATCACCGCGGCCGTCACGGTCGGGTCCTGTAGCACCGTCGGGGTCGCTTGACACCAGGTACGGGCCCGCCGCTTCCGGCGGCCGGCGCGCCCGGTCAGCGGCCGCGGCGGGTCAGTCGCCGGTGCTCGCGGACGACGACGAGGGCGACCAGCAGCCAGACGACGACCAGGGCGACGTTGATGACGAAGAATGACTGCGTCGACAGCGCGTAGAGGTGAATCCCGACCAGGATCGTGCCGGCCGCCAGGCCGTCGCCCAGGCGGACGAAGAAGGTCTCGATCGCGGGCTTGGCTTTGTACTTCATCTCGGCGGTGGTCGGCAGCCACAGGACCTGGCGCGCGGTGTTGTTGATGGAGTAGGCGGTGGAGTTCTCCGCCGTCTTCAGGACCCGAACCACGAGCAGGACCGGCACGATCGCCATCATCGAGTACGTGACGAGCGAGATGGCGGGGAGCAGCAGCAGGATCAACCCGAAGCCGCCGTAACGCAGGAGGCGCGAGGCCACCAGGGCCTGCAGGAACAGCGCGCAGACGTTCACCCAGAAGAAGAAGCTGCCGTAGAATGCCGTGGTCCAATCGCGGACGAGGGCTTTCATCTCGATCGAGTTGGTGACGCCGCGCGCGACCAGCTCCGACGCCAGCGCGTCCTGGACGACCTTGAAGAGCAGGTTCTCGCCGTTGGTGCCGACCCAGGCGGTGAAGAGTGTGACGCCGGCCACCGCCAGCAGGTACCGGTGGCGGAGCACGAGCCCGACCGCGCCGGCCTGGCCACGGGCGGCGGGTGCGGAGGCGGACGCCTGGCCGATCGGTCCGGCGCCGTCGCCCGTCGGCCCACGGCTGTCGGCGACGGCGGTCAGGACGATCGATCCGGCGAGCGGCAGGGCGGCGACGAGCAACAGCGCGCTGCTGTCGATGATGCCGGATCCCAGCAGCGTACTGGTCAGAAACGACCCGGCCACCGCCCCCGAGGTGGCGCCGATGGCGATCAGCGGCAGCAGGCGTTGGCCGCGCTCGTCGGTGTAGTAGTCGGCGGCGAAGGCCCAGAACTGGGACACGACGAAGACGCCGAACATGCCCACCCAGATGTAGAAGGCGACCCCCGCCGCGGGCATCTGCTCGCCGAGGAAGCCGGGGCGCAGGAGCCAGAACACCACCAGGTTCGACATGCAGAACCAGGTGCTCCGGACGATGAGCTGGCGGCGCGGCCAGCGCGCGGCCAGGCGCGCGTAGAGAGAGACCGCGCCGACCAGGAAGAGGCCCTGCGCGAAGCTCGTATACGCCTTGACCTCCATGTTGGTCAGGCCGCCGATGTCGGCGATGGCGATCCAGCCGTCGCGCAGCGGCTTGACGAAGTAGTACGCGCACAGAATCAGGAACACGTTGGCGACCATCACCAGCGCGCTCACCCCCTCGCCGGGCCGTACCTCGCTGAACAGGCACAGCATCCGCTCCAGCGTCGAGCGGCGCGACGCTGCGACGAGGCTCGTGTCGACGGGAACCGCCATGGCGATGGGGACCGTACTAGAAAGGATGCGCCATGTCAGACGTTGTCCGTTTTCCGTTGTCCGTTCCTTCAACGGACGGCGGACGGCGGACGGCGGACGACGGACAACGGAAAACGGCCAGCGTCCTTGAGCCCCCGCCGGTCGGAGTGCCAGACTCGGGGACATGGATCGTCTGACATACGGCGAGGAAGAGCTGCTGAGCAGCGTCGCGTACGATGAGCCGTTGATCGCCAACGGCGTGCGCTGTCACGGCGGGTTCGTCGGCGGCATCTACCGTTCGCCGCGCAGCGTCGGGCGCGGCCCGGCGATCAGCGCCTGGCAGGCCCAGCTCGGCGCGCGCGGCGTGCCGTTGATTGCCATCCCACCCGAACTGGTGCCGCCCCACTATCCGAGCGCGGCGCAGGCGGTGCTGCTGCTGCGCGAGGGCGTCCGCGAGCCGTTGGTGCGGACGCTGACGACGATCGCGATCATCGAAGGCTTCGGCGCGATGATCCGCGACCAGCGCGTTCCCGACCTGTCGTCGTGCGTCCGCGAACCGCTCGACGGCACCGCCACCGCACACCTGACGGCGGGGTTGTTCGAGGCGCACGCGCGCGACGAGGCCGGTCATCGCAGCGAGGGCGGGCACAAGCAGATGTGGGAGGTGGCTCGGGACCTGGCGCTCGGCCACCCCCCGGTGCCGCCGGACGTGCTCATGCGGCTGATGACCGGTCGCCGCGGCGCCGCGCGCCGCCGCCTGTTCCCGGCCTTGGCGGAGCCGCTCGAAGAGCTGCTGACCGTGATGGTCAACGTGATGGTCATCGAGGTGTTCGCCGCCGACACCTTCCGCTGGGCGGAGGTGGTCCTCGGCGATCCCGAGGTCTCCGCCGCGCCGGGTCCGGCGGCCGCGATGGTCGGCTATATCCGCAGCGACGAAACCCCGCATGTCGAATACCTGCGCACGGCGCTCAGCGAGCTGCGTGCCTGCACGCTGATCGGCACCGGCGGCGAGGCGGTCACGGGCACTGAGGTGATCGACGCGCTGCTGCTCCGTACGCTGCGCGCGCTCACCACCGACCGCCCGCGCTTGCAGCGTGAGGAGACCCGCGCCGACATCGCCACGGCCGTGGCGAGCCGTCCCGACGCCGCGGGCTTGCAGCGGCGATTCGACGCGCTCGAGGAGGAGTGGGTGCCGCCCGACGTGGAGGCGCGTCTTGCCGGTGCGATTCATTAGAGAGCGTGGGGCGCCCCCCGCGGCTTGCCAGGCGTGCCCGCCGGAGGGGATGTGAGGCCGGCATGGCTGCCGCACGCAACCCGCTGAGCCGCCTCTACCGCTCCGCCCGAATCCTGCGCGTCGCGGCGGCGGTCTACGGCAGCTACAAGCTTCCGGAGCTCCTCCACCGAGCGCTGCGCCGCCCGGACCGCCGCGATCGGGCGGCGCGCGCGGCCCAGCACCAGCGCAACGCCGAGCGCATCTTCGACATGGCCATCACCCTGCAGGGCTTGCTGATCAAGATGTGTCAGGTGATCGGCACGCGCTCCGACGTGTTCCCGCCCGAATACGTGCAGGTGCTGTCGCAGTGCCACGATCGGTTGCCCCCGCGACCGTTCGAGCAGATCCGCGCCCAGGTCGAGCGCGAGCTGGGCGGGCCGCTCACCGACTTCTTCGCGGAGTTCTCGCCGCAGCCGATTGCCGCAGCGTCGCTCGCCCAGGTGCACCGCGCCACGCGGCGCGACGGCCGGCCCGTGGCGGTGAAGGTGCAGTATCCCGACATCGAGGACATCGTGCGCGGCGACGTCGCCGACGTCACCCGCGTCTGTCGCCTCTACCAGTGGGTCGACCGCAACCCGCTCGACCTCCTGCCGCTGCTCACCGAGCTGACCACGCATCTGGCGCTCGAGCTCGACTTCCGGCGCGAGGCCGACAATGCCGATCGGGTGCGCGAGCTGTTCAAGGACGAGGGCTACGTGGTGGTGCCGCGGATCGAGCGCGACCTCTCCACCCGTCGCGTCCTCACCATGGAATTCCTCGAGGGTACCAAGGTCACCGACGTCGCCGGCCTGCGCGCCGCCGGCCTCAATCCGGCCGAGGTGATGCAGACGCTGACCCGGATCTACGTGCGCATGATCCTGGCGTACGGGTTCTTCCAGGCCGACCCCCACCCCGGCAACCTGCTCGTCCGCCCGAGCGGCCACATCATCCTGCTCGACTTCGGCCTCGCCAAGGCCCTCCCGCCGGGCTTCGGGCTGGGCATCTTCGAGCTGATGTTCTCGATGATGACCCTGAACGAAGCGGCGATGCTGAAGGCCTTCGAAGTGCTCGGCTTCGCGACCAAGACCGGCGACGCGAAATGGTTGGTCGAGGTCGCCCGGCGCATGGTCGAGGTCTCCGGCAAGCGCTTCGAGGGCGAGTTCACCGAAGACATGACCGAGGCGCTGTTCGCCGCCATTCGCGAGAACCCGATCATCAGCGTGCCGAGCGACTTCGTCCTCGTCGGCCGTGCGTTCGGCCTGCTGACCGGGATCGGCCACACCCTCGGCGCCCGCGCCAACGTCCTGGAGGCGATGGCGCCGGGCTCGTAGCGAGCCGCTGGAAAACGTCTACCCGCTGCGCTCAGGCCGGCGACCGCGCGGCGGCTCGCACCACGAGCGCGCCGAGCAGGGTGGCGACGAACGGGGCGTAGAGGGCCGAGTCCGCCGGGTTCGACGCGGTGAGCGCGCGCGGGACATACGAGATGAAGAAGATGAACCAGCACCAGTACATGCCGCTCTTGTGCAGCAGGTGCCAGCGGCGCGACCCGAGCCACGCCGCGGTGCGGTCGAACGAGGTCGCGGTCATCGCCGCGAGGAAGACGTAGGCGAGCCCGCCGCCGATCAGGGCCGGGGGACCGATGGTGAAGTCGGGGACGAGGTGCGCCAGCGCGATGATGCCGAGCAGGTGAATGGCGTGCGAGGCCGCGAACGAGACGCCGATGTAGCGCCGGTTGGCGAGCAGCCAACGGGTCAAGGCGTTGGGCCACAGGCGGCGCACCGACGAGGCGACGAACGCGGCGATGAAGAGCGCGAACGACGTTCGGGCGGTGAGGCGGACGGTCGCCCGGCAGCCGGCCTCACCGCCGCCGGCAGCGACCAGCACCAGCACGCACAGGGCGGCGACGACCAGGGTCGACCAGCCGACGATGGGCCAGCCGGCCAGCAGCGATCCCGTGCGAGCCGGCGTTGACGTGCGCGCGGTTGCCATCAGGCGAGGGGAGTAGTCGATGCGGACCCGCAGGGCAAACCCCCCAAACGACGCCGTGCCACCGGGCCTGTTTCACCACAGTCGGGATGGGCCGCAGGCCCAGACCCAGAGATCTGAAAATCTTGCTGGCAAGGCAACGCACCTTCGGGCGATGTCGAATTTTCGGAACAGCGGACGTCCTCGGTGGTGAAAACGCCCGTGGCCCCCGCGGCCGGGATGGTCTATCGTCGGCCGTTGTTTCGGGGCCATGCGAACGGAGTCGGGGAGTCTGGCAGGGGTGATCGCGCTCGCGGCCGGCATCGCGGCCGCGCTGGCGGGTGCGTTCGTCCTCGCCGCGAGCGGTGGTGAGGTCGTGCCCGGGTGGCCGGCGGGTCTGGCCTTCGGGCTCGCGCTGGTGCTCACGGCGCTCCTGCTGCGGCGCTTCCGTCGGCTCGCCGCCGCGGTCGAGAGCGCTGAGACGCGGCAACGGCAGAGCGAGCGATTCTCCGAGGCCTTGATGGAGCACAGCTCCGATTTGATCGCGGTCCTCAACCCCGACGGCACGGTGCGCTTCGCCAGCCCGTCACACCAGCGCGTGCTCGGTTATGCGCCCGAGGAGTTGATCGGCCGCAACGCCTTCGACCTCGTGCATCCGGACGACCAGCCCGGGCTGCTCGAGACTTTCGCACGCGGCATCGGCGCGAACGGCCCCGTCGTGTCGCGCGAGTTCCGCTTTCGCCACAAGAACGGATCCTGGCGGGTGGTCGAGGCGGCGGCCCAGGCGGTGCTGGACGATCCGGTGATCGCCGGCGCGGTCATCAACTCGCGCGACGTGACGGCGCGCCGCCGAGCCGAAGATGCGCTGCGCGACAGCGCCCGCTGGCTCGAGCTCCTGCTCAGCCAGATGCCGGCGGCGGTGTGGACCGTGGACCGCGAGCTGCGCTTCACCTCGACCTCGGGGGCCGCGCTGCAGCGCCTCGGCCTGGAGTCGGACGGGGCGCTCGGCCGAGCGTTGACGACCTACTTCGGCAGCGACGACCCCGACGCGCTGCCGCTGGCCGCGCACCGGCGTGCGCTGGCGGGCACCCCGCAAGACTTCGAGATGCAATGGAACGGTCGGTGGTTTCTCACCCACGTCGAGCCGCTCCGCGATCAAGACGGCGAGATCGTCGGCGTCGTCGGCGTCGGCCAGGACGTCACCGAGTCGCGCCGCGCCGAGCGCGACAAGGCCGCGTTGCTCGAGGTCGCGCACGACATCGCCGGCACCCTGGAGCTGCAGGAGGTGCTCGATCGGGTTGGACAACGAACCGCCGCGGTGGTGCCGTGTGACGCGGTGGCCGTGCTGCGCTGGGACGGGGTGCGTGAGACGTTCCGGATCATCTCGCAGGTCGGCGTCCCCACCGCTCTCCTGGCGGTCGGGCAGAGTCTGCCCCTGCCGCCGGGTTTCCGCGACGGTCGAGTGCCCGATGAGCAGACGCTGGTGCTGAACGACCTGGCCGAGCGCCCGGGGCCGATCTCGAAGCTGGTCAGCAGTTGCGGCATCACCGCCGTGGCGGCGACGCCGCTGGTCCTGCGCGGCCGCCGCCTCGGGCTGCTGGTCGCCTTCAAGACTCAGTCGCGCCGGTTCCACCCGCCGCAGGTCCAGCTGCTCGACAGCATCGGCCACCAGCTCACGGTCGCCATGGAGGCGGCCGATCTCTACGCCGGCCAGCGAGAAGAGGCGGCGGTCGCGGCGGCGCTGGCCCGCATCGCGCGCGAGCTGATCTCGGAGCTCGACCAGCCGGTGCTGCTGGAGCGGCTCTGCCGGCTGACCGTCGAGGAGCTCCAGTGCGACGTCAGCCGCACCTATCTGCTCGACCGGGAGCGCGCCGAGTACGTGCCGATGGCCAGCTCGGGCGACTCGCCCGAGGAATGGGAGGCGGTGCGGGTCGTCCGCATTCCACAAGCGCAGTTGGCCTCGTTCCCCCAGGCGCTGCTGGACAAGGACGTCGTCGAGCTCGACCTCCCGACCAACACCCCGGGCGCGCCACCGTCGCCGGTCTCGAGCCCGCCGCGCGTGCTCGCGATGGCCCTGCGCCGCGGCACCGAGCTGGTCGGGCTGCACGCGGCCCGCTATCTGGACCGCCATCGACCCTGCACGGCGGCGCAGCTGCGCATCGCGCGCGGCATCGCGCAGTTCGCCTCGCTGGCGCTCGAGAATGCGCGCCTGGTCGAGGAGCTCGACCGCGCCAACCGCGTCAAAGCGGACTTCGTCGCCAGCATGTCGCACGAGCTGCGCACGCCGCTCAACGTGATCATCGGCTATAGCGATCTGCTGGTCGACCAGATGTTCGGCGAGCTCAGCGCCGAGCAGCAGGAGACCGTCCGCCGCGTCGGAGAGCAGGGGCGCGAGCTGCTCGAGCTGGTCAACACCACACTCGACATGAGCCGGCTCGAGTCGGGCCGCGTCGCGGTGATGGCCGAGGACGTCGATCTGGTGAACCTCCTGGCCGAGATCGAGCTCGAAGCCCAGCTGGTCCGGCGCAATGCGGCGCTCGAGGTGACCTGGCACGTGTCGCCCGACGTGCCGCTGCTGTGGACCGACCCGGTGAAGCTGAAGGTGGTGATCAAGAACCTGCTGCTCAACGCCATCAAGTTCACCGACGAGGGCGGGGTGGTGGTGCGTGCGGCCGCCCGCGATGGCGGCGTCGAGATCGCGGTGTCGGACTCCGGCATCGGCATCGCTCCGCAGATGATCCCGCGCATCTTCGAGGCGTTTCGCCAGGGCGATCACGGCTCCGAGCGCCGCGGCGGCGTCGGCCTCGGCCTGCACATCGTCCACCGTCTGCTCGACATGCTGGGCGGCAGCATCGAGGTCGAGAGCGCGCTCCAGCGCGGCTCGACGTTCCGCATCTGGGTCCCGACGCGGATGGGTGACGCGCCGTCGCGACGCCACGATCTCGCCGCGCAGGACTAGCCGCTACGCCTCCGGTCTGTCCGCTGCGTCCTCCGTCGGTGAGTAGCCGTCACCGCGAAGGCTGCGGGTTGACAGGACGGCGTTTCCCGCCGAGAGTCCGCGCCGACGCTGCCAGCCGGGAGGGGTCTGCATGCTGAGACGAATTGCCAGGGCCGTGGCGCTGCTGCTCGTCGTGGCTGTCGCGGCCGCGGCCTTCTTCCTCGGCCGCGCTCATCTTCAGGTGCGGCGCGAGGCGGCGCCGCTGCCGACGTTGGCGGCGATCGTGGTGGAGGCCGGGGGCAAGGCGGCGACCGACGACGTGCCGGTCCGGCTGTCGGTCATCAATACCGCCAGTCAGGCGATGCCGCGCAGCGCGGTCCTCGACGCCGGCCGCGATCCGCACCACGACCAGCCCTACATGATGAGTCACCCGTCGTTCGTCCTGGAGTGGCAGGACGGCCGCATCCTGCTGGTCGATGTCGGCATGACGCAGGAGGGCGCGCGCGCCTTCGGGAAGCCGCTCGAATGGCTCGGCGGCGCCGACCCGATGGTCCCGCACGGCTCCACCAGCGAAACGCTCGGTACCGCGGCGCCGCGCGTGGCCGGGATCGTCTTCACCCACCTGCACACCGATCACGTCGGCGGCATCCTCGAGCTCTGCCAGCGCTTGGGCTCGCTGCGGGTCCCCCTCACCGACGCGCAAGCGGAGCGCACCAACTACACGACCCAGCCCGGGCGCACGCTGCTCGCCGAGGCGTCGTGCGTGCACCTCGAACCGGTGCGCGGTGGGCCGCTCTTCCCGCTCCCCGGCTTCCCCGGGGTGTTTCTCATCGACGCGGGCGGGCACACGCCGGGCAGCCAGATCGTGCTCGCCTTCGTGCGCGGCCCCGACCGGACGCTGCGCCGCTACGCGTTCACCGGCGACATCGTCAACGCCCTCGACGGCATCACGTACGACATCCCCAAGCCGCTGCTCTATCGGACCCTGATGGTCCCCGAGTCGGAGTCGCGGCAGGCGGAGCTGCGCGGGTTCCTCAAGCGCCTGCACGACGAGGTGGGCTTCGAGCTGCTGGTGTCGCACGACCA
>Ga0335069_10012011_pt1 | contig 12197 bp, 4 predicted proteins | sample Lox_Sample_11_FD_206714 | JGI IMG/M metagenome (GOLD analysis project Ga0335069, IMG submission 206714) | Soil microbial communities from Loxahatchee National Wildlife Refuge, Florida, United States - Lox_Sample_1.1 | ecosystem: Environmental > Terrestrial > Soil > Wetlands | place: USA: Florida...
ATTTGCGCGTTTACTTCGGCGCCAATCAGCACAGCCAGCGAACTGAAGTAAAACCACATCATCAGTGCGGTTGTCGCTCCCAGCGTCCCATACACGGCCGTGTATTGCCCAAAGTGATTGAAGTAAACGTCCAGTCCCATTGAACTGGCCAGCCACAAAAGCACGGCGAATATTGCGCCGGGAGCCTGTGCCGATATCTTCTGCTTAAGGTACGGGGCTAAGCAGTAAACCAATTCCACTGAAACGGCGCAGAAAGCTACAACCACAAACCATCGGATATATGGCCAGGCGCTGATAAGTTCCGGCCCTACGCCAAGACGAAGCGCGAACCACAAACCGAATCGTGAACCCAACAAGGACAGAAATATCGAAATCAGCAACATCGCTCCGACTGAAACCGTAAGGGAAAGCGCGACGAGTTGTGTCTTCCACATAGGGCGCGCGTCTTTGACTTCATAAGCGCTATTCAGGGCGGAAATCATTGCATTGAAGCCCGTCGACCCTGCCCAGATTGCCCCCAGAATTCCCAGCGAAAGCAAACGCCGGTCCGTTTGAAAGATCGACGTCAGCACACGGTCCAAAGCTCTCATCGCGTCTACCGGCACAATGTCCGCGACCGTATCGATAATGCGCACGTCGAGACCAGGGACTGGAAACAACGCAACCAAGCTGACGAGGAAGATTAACAGGGGACAAATCGAAAGCAGGAAGTAATACGACAGGGCGGCCGCGTTATTCAACTGGTCGTGGCGAATGCAGGCTGAAAAGGTGCCGCTGGCGATCGTCTTAACCTGCCCCCAAGACATTGGGCCCCTGGCCTCGACGCCCATGAAAATCAGTCCTTGAGCGTAAGAATACAAATAACAGACCTGTGCCCGGTTATCGCTCGGGGGAATCACTGATCTTTGCCGCTTCATCACCGCAACTCTTATCAGTGTGTGCGCATCACACAGACTCCTTCCGGCATGGCGCGATGGTGTGCCCTGATCTGGAGGCATGACAGTGACGCGGGACTCTTATCGATGCGCTTTGGAGCTCTGTTCCTTCTGCTTACGGTATCGGGCTGGTGTCAGCTCACCGTTCTGGGACCGCAATCGATATACAACGGCCAGAAGGTCACCGCAATCGACTTCATCGCGAACCCGCATCGCGACACTACCCCACTCCGCAGCTTGCTGGTTCAAAAGGTAGGAGAGACGTACTCCCAAGCCAACGTTGAAGCCAGCATCGCCGCTTTGCAGAAGACGGGCGATTTTCCGAAAGTTCAGGTAAACGTCGTACCGGATGTTGATGGATTGCGCCTGAACTTCTTGCTTGAACCTGCTTACTTCCTGGGCATGGTGAATTTTTCAGGAGTCAAGAGTTCATATACCCGCCTGCTGCAAGTCACCCAACTCTCCGACGAAGATCCCTACGACCCGGCACGAATTCCTGTTTCCGAAAAAGCTTTGACCCGTTTTTTTCAGGGGAACGGATATTTTCGCGCCGCTGTGAAAGCCGAACCGCAGATCGATGACGACCACCAGTTGGTGAACGTCAATTTCGTCGTCACACTAGGCAAACAGGCGCGAGTTGCCAATGTAAGCTTTGCGGGCACGAGCGCAACTGAAAATACCCGCTTGCAACATTCGATCCACTCCCTGCGTGCCCGGTTAACTGGCGGCCTCCTCAAGCCGGGGAAAAACTATTCTCGCGCTCGCCTGCGAAAGGCGACGAGTGAGCTGCGAAGAGCGCTCACCAAGCAAGCGTTCCTGGCAAGCACCGTTCAGGAGAACCCGCCACAGTATCACCCCGAAACCAATCTTGTTGACGTCAGTTTCAAAGTCAATGTCGGGCCGAAAGTTACGGTTCGAATCGCCGGAGCTCGGCTCTCTGCATTGCCATTTGTCTCCGGGCACCAGCAGAGAAAGCTTATTCCGATCTACTCCGAAGCCAGCATTGATCGGGACCTGGTGCAGGAAGGCCAACACAACCTGACCGAGTATTTCCAGAAGAAAGGATATTTCGATGTCCAGGTTAGGACCAACTTCCAAAAGCAACCGGGTGAGATCCTCGTCGAATACGAAATCAATAAGGGCGAGAAGCGCAAAGTCAAGTCAATCGGTTTCGCCGGGAACCACGAGCTCACGGAAAAAGATCTTCTCCCCGTACTTACAGTCAAGCGTTCTCATCTATGGACGCACGGCAGCATCAGCCAGAAGCTGCTAAAGCAAAGTGAAGGAAATTTGCAGGCCGTCTACCGCGATCACGGCTACGAGGATGTGAAAGTTACCTCGCAGGTAACCCGCCAGGAGCGAACCCTTAACGTCGTATTCAATATTGAGGAAGGACCCCAAACGGTGGTGCGTGACATCCACGTCACCGGCAATGATCACATCGCTCAGGACCAACTCGTGGCTCCTGTGGGATTTCAGTTGCGCGCTGGCGCTCCATTTTCACCACGTCGCGCTGCCGATGACCGCAGCCGTATCTCAGCCGCTTATCTCAACCGCGGATACCTCAACGTTGAAGTCAAAGCTCTAGTCAGCCGCGATAGCCAGGACTCTCACCAGGTCAATGTGGTCTACGCCGTCAATGAACATCAGCAGGTTCGTGTTTCTGACGTGCTCTACCTTGGCCAGGAACGCACCCAGCTTTCGCTGTTGCGCCGCACTACTCGGCTTGCGCCTGAATCTCCTATGCGGAAGGAACAACTATTGGCGGCTGAAAGTCGACTCTATGACTTGAATATTTTTGATTGGTCGACGGTTGGCCCACGCCGTCCAATCACCGATCAAACCGACGAAACCACCCTGGTAAAGGTACACGAGGCAAAGCGCAACGATATCACCTACGGATTTGGATTTGAGATCTCCCATCGCGGCGGAAATATCCCAAGCGGCACTGTCGCGGTGCCTGGCGGTCCTCCGGTACAACTCGGCGGCAATCAGATCGCCCCCAGTCAATCGACCTTCGCTAGCCCTCGCGGATCCATTGAATACAATCGCCGGAACATGCGCGGACTAGGAGAAACAGCGAGCGCATCGGTTTTAGTCTCGCGTCTCGATCAACGTGTCCTACTCACGTATACTCAGCCCCACTTTTTTGGCACGCGTTGGGGTTCGCTAACAACTCTTGCCGGCGAAAGAAATTCCGAGAATCCCCTCTTCACCGCGCGTCTTGGAGACTCGTCGTTCCAGCTGGAACGCTTGCTGAAGCGCAAGACCAATACTCGTCTCCAGTTGCGTTATGACTTCAACCGTACTTCCCTTTCCGACTTGCTCGTTCCAGAGCTGGTTTTACCGCAGGACCGCAACGTCTACTTGTCCACTTTTTCCGGTACATTGCTGCGAGATACTCGTGACAAGCCGCTGGATGCGCACCACGGCAGCTTCAGCAACCTGACCCTGGGGATCACGCCCACTGCGCTCGGCTCCAGTGCGGATTTCGCAAAGCTCAACGGCCAATACGCCTTTTACCAGCCGGTGCACTCGATGGTGTTTGCCAATAGCATTCGGCTCGGGTTGGCAAAAGCTTTCAACGGCAGTTTTGTGCCGACCAGCCAGCTGTTTTTCTCCGGCGGCGGCAATTCTCTGCGCGGTTTCCCAATCGACCAGGCTGGCCCGCAACGGCTGGTTCCATTCTGTGATGTGCTCACGGGTCAGACCGGCTGTGTCAACGTTACTGTCCCGGTCGGAGGCAGGCAGCTCTTCATTCTCAATTCTGAGCTTCGGGTTCCGCTAAGTTCGATTCTGAAGCCGTTGGGCGGAGTGGTTTTCTACGACGGCGGCAATGTTTATAGCGCAATCAATTTCAACAATTTCATCGACAATTACAGCAACACGGTGGGCTTCGGCATTCGCTACTCGACGCCGATTGGTCCAGTTCGCTTTGACATCGGCCGCAATCTGAACCCGGTGCCGGGCATCAATCCGATCCAATACTTCATCACCTTGGGCCAGTCTTTTTAGGAGCGGTATGCGTTGGAAAAAGATAGTTGGATGGACGATTGCCACACTCGCGCTTCTGGTCCTGGTGGGCGCCGTAGGAGGATGTCTTTATCTAAAGAGCTCCGCCTTCGAGCATTTGGCTATTAGTAAAATCGTTGCTCAAGCCAACCAGTCGACCGGAGGCCAATCGTCAGTAGGGGCTTTGCAGCTCAGTTTATCTCCGCTGACAGCAAAACTTAGTGACATTACGCTTCGCGGCAAGGAACCTGACACCGCTCCGCCGCTTTTGCACATCGACGAATTGACGGTCGGGATCACGGTCCAATCCATCCTGCAACGTAAGTTCACGCTGCGAGAGTTGCTGATCGACCATCCCGTGGCCCGCCTGGTGGTAGACAAGCAGGGGCACAGCAACCTTCCCCAGCCACGGGAGAATCAATCGCAAAGTCACACCAGCTTGTTTGATCTTGCCATTGGTCACTTCGCTTTAACGCGTGGCGAGCTCTATTACAACGACGTTCAAACGCCAATCGATGCCAGCATCGACGGTCTCAAGGCAAACTCGACTTTCGAATCCCTGACAACCGAATATCGCGGCTCTATCTCGTATGACAATGGACAACTGCATTATGGGAGCTACGCGGCGATGCCGCATAGCCTCAACTCCCAATTCCAAGCCAATCCGTCCCAACTTTCTCTCGATTCGCTCGAACTGCAGGTCGCTTCATCGACGGTGCAATTGCATGCCGACCTGAAGAACTACGGCGACCCGGTAATCACCGGTAACTACAATGTTTTGCTTCACACCCAGGATTTCGCGAGCATGTCGCCGTCCGTTCGTCCCGCCGGCGACGTTGCCCTAACTGGCACCATTCACTACCAGAACGACCCGAACGTACCGGTGATTCGCAACGTGGTGGTCGATGGCCGCATTAATAGCGCAAAACTGACTGCCTTAACTCCGCAAGCTCGCGCAGACCTCCGGGCTCTGAGTGGTACCTATCGCCTCGCAAACGGAACTCTTTCCCTTCCGCAATTAAACGCGGAAACTCTCGGCGGGCGAATCCGCGCTGAGGGGAAGATTGAGCACCTTGACGCAACTCCCAACTCACACATTCAAGCAACTATGCGTGACATCTCGGTGCGAGCGCTCCGAGAACTCTCCAATCCTTCCCAGCTGAAAGGCATCGCCCTCAGCGGCAGTCTGAACGGAAATGTCGACATGGCGTGGACCGGCCCCGTCTCGAACATCCGTGCCCGCTCCGACTTGACGATTCAAGCTGCCGGGTCGGCGCGCCACTCAGAATCTGAAGTCCCAATCAATGCCGTGATTCATGCAAACTATGACGGCCCGCAAGCCGCTCTGGGACTGCATCAGACATTCGTAAAGATTCCCGGCACAACCCTGACTGCAGAGGGAACTGTCAGCAAACAATCTCGACTGCAACTAGCGGTTACTTCGAGCGATCTCCATCAGTTGGAGATGATTGCGGCCTCGCTGATGCCGAATACTAAACTTCCTGTGCTCGCGGGAGCGGGAAATCTGAACGCAACCGTGCAAGGCTCAATGCAGAATCCGGAGATATCCGGGCAACTCGCAGCGCAACACCTGTCCGTCCAAGGCAGCGATTGGAAGACGGCCCAAGTATCCTTCCGTGCGGACCCTTCCAGCATCACTCTGTCGAATGGCTTGCTGACCAACGCGCGTAAAGGCCGGGCTTCGTTCAATGGCTGTGTCATGTTGCGTGACTGGTCCTATCAGCCCGACAATTCTTTATCTGCAAATCTGTCAGTCCAGCAGATGCCGATTTCCGATCTCGAGCGGCTCGCCAATGTGAAGTATCCGGTGAGCGGAGAACTATCCGGCAACATCGCGCTCGGCGGCTCCCAGCTCAATCCAGCAGGGCATGGCAATCTGCAGATCAAGAATGCGGTCGTATACGACGAACCCCTCGAAACTTTCGCGGCGGATTTTCATACCGAGGGCAAATCCGTTGCCTCCGAGATCAAAATCGCGGCCCCGGCCGGCGATGCCTCCGCAAACCTGACCTACACGCCCTCAACGAAGGCTTACGACGTTCACCTTGATGCGCCGCACATTGTGCTGGAGAAACTCCGCGCGATTCAGATGAAAGGTTTGCCTCTCAACGGAGTCGTCACTGTTTCCGCCTCGGGCCAGGGCACGGTTGATGATCCTCACCTGACGGCCAGCATTCACTTGGCCCGGATCAACCTGCAGCAGCAATCGATTTCGGATATAAAAGCAGACTTGCGAATCGCCAACAAACAAGCTGACCTGACCTTTGACTCGCAAGTCGATCAGGCTCCCGTCCGAGGCCACGCCCATTTGGCGCTGAGCGGGGATTATCCCATCGACGCAAAGATCGACACCGCTTCCCTGCCGTTGAACGTGCTTCTGGCCATGTACAAGCCGGTTCCGCAAGGTTTTCAAGGGCAGGCCGAACTTCACGCCACGCTGAAGGGCCCGCTGAAAGATACCCGTCAGTTGGAGGGACATCTCACCATTCCAACTCTTAACGTCAGCTACCAATCGTTACAACTGGGAGAGGCCGCACCCATAAAAGCCGATCTGGTGCAGTCCGTCCTCACTCTGCGCCCTGCTGAAATTCGCGGCACCGGCACTTCCTTGCGGGTTCAAGCGAGCATTCCTGTAAATAACGCGCGTTCCGCTTCGTTCACCGCGAGCGGATCCATCGACGCTAAAATTGTTCGCATCGTCTCTCCCAACTTTCAGAGCTCGGGTACGGTCTTGCTGGACGTGCATAACTCCGGAAAGACCGGTTCGCCGATCGAGGGGCAGGTTCGACTTCAGAACATTGCCGCTAACTCGCCAGATCTTCCGCTCGGAGTGGAAAAACTGAACGGCACAATCGACCTCGATTCGAGTGGCCTGCGCACGTCAGATCTAACGGCGCAAGTTGGCGGAGGGCAAGCTTCGGCGCGGGGAAATATTTCCTTCTCATCTGACTATAACTTCAACTTGTCGCTCCAGGCCCAATCCATCCGTTTGCGATATCCCGACGGACTGCGCACGGTCTTGAACGGCAATCTCAACTGGAGCGGCGACCGGAACGGCTCCCTGCTCGGAGGCAAGGTTCTGATCGGCGCGCTTTCATTTACCCCGGACTTCGACTTGGCAAGCTTCAGCAGTCAACTGGGAAGTAGCGTGGAAGTTCCATCTCAACCCGGCTTCGCTGACACCATTCATTTGCAGTTGGCCGTGCAATCGAGTGGAAATTTGAACGCGACCAGTTCCCAGGTCAGCATTCAAGGAAACGCCGATTTGCAGGTAACCGGGACTGCCCAGAACCCGGTCATTACCGGACGCACCAACCTCACCAGTGGTGAACTGTTCTATCGTAATACCCGCTACCAACTACAGCGCGGGATCATTACTTTCAACGATCCCAACCAAACAAAACCCGTGCTGAATATTTCTGTGACAACCACGGTGGAGCAATACAATCTGACTCTCACCTTGCGAGGGCCATTTGACATGCTGACGACCGCCTACACTTCGGATCCACCGTTGGCCACCGCTGACATCATCAACCTGATCGCGCGCGGCCAGACGACTTCCGAGTCTGCCGCAACACCGACGAGCAGCGACTCGATTATTGCGTCTCAAGCCGCCGGTCAAGTCAGTGGAAGCATTCAACAACTGGCGGGGCTTTCCAGCTTGCAGATCGATCCTCTTTTCGGCGGCAACAGCCAGGATCCGTCAGCCCGCGTTGGTATCCAGCAGCGTGTCACCAAGAATTTCCTTTTCACGTTCTCCACGGATGTCACTCAACCCGGCAGCGAAATTGTTCAGGGGGATTATCAGATCAATAAGCGCTGGTCAGTGAGCGTGGCGCGTGATCAACTTGGCGGGGTTTCGGTAGATGGCCGATTCCACACACAGTTCTGATTCCCCGAACTCGGCTGATGTAATCGTCATCGGCGCTGGCGCGGCCGGACTGGCGGCAGCGGTCGATCTGCGCCGCGCAGGGCTTTCGGTCTTGATTCTTGAGGCACGCGATCGCATCGGTGGGCGAATCTTCACTCAACGCGACCCCGCGCTACAACTCCCCATTGCGCTCGGAGCCGAGTTTATTCATGGGCTCAGCCCTGAGATCTTTCAGCCCCTGCAAGCAAAACAAATTCCCATCACCGAAGTTAGTGGCGACTCTTGGTGCTTTCAGAACGGGGGACTGTGCCGGTGTGATTTTTTCGGCGAGGTCGACGAAATTCTTCAACAGATGGACCCGGACCGCCCTGACGAGTCGTTTCTGAGTTTTCTGAATCGCACCATCACAGCCAACTCCGCCCCGCAGGAGCGTTCCGCAGCACAGTGGACGCTCTCCTATGTAAGTGGTTTCAACGCGGCCGATGTCGAAAAAGTCGGCGCACATTGGCTGATTCGAGAAATGGTAGCGGAAGAGAAGATTGATGGCGAGCGCGCCTTCCGATCGCAGCACGGATACTCAGATCTGATCGAAATCTTTCGTCAGAACCTGAAGCAACTGGAAATCGACCTGTGCATGGGCGCGGTCGTTAATTCTATTAACTGGAAAGCTGGTCACGTCGAAGTAGTCGCGAAGATCAATGATCAAGAACGCAGATTTGCCGCGAAGCGTGCGCTTATAACCGTACCCCTCGGAGTACTAAAAACGCCGGCGAAGAGAATGGGCGCGATTAGCTTCAATCCTGCCTTACCTGCGAGCAAGCATCAGGCTCTTGAAAAGCTCGCCATGGGGAAAGTGTTCCGCGTCGTTCTTCATTTTCGCCATCGCTTTTGGGACGATCTCAAGTCCCCCATTGAGGGAACGACCCTTTCAAACATGAGCTTCTTGTTTTCTCACGACGAATGGTTTCCGACCTGGTGGACCACTATGCCTGAAAAATTGCCTATCATCACCGGTTGGGCACCAGATCGTTGTGCCGACCGATTCGTCGGACAGCGCCGCGACTTCGTCATTGATCGGGCGATCCAGACCTTAAGCCGCCTTCTTAGCCTCAACCCGGTATTCCCCGCTTCTCTTCTCGAAGCTGCTTACTTTCACGACTGGCAAGCCGACCCGTTTTCGCGTGGAGTGTACAGCTACGGCATGGTCGGTTCCGACGGAGCCCAGGAGACGCTGGCGGCGCCGATCGACGGCACTCTCTTTTTCGCCGGTGAAGCCACCGCCACCGGCCAGACTGGCACCGTACACGGAGCCCTTGCCAGTGGACAACGTGCGGCAAGCCAAATCGCCTCACAATAGCGCTGTCGTCGCCAACAATTCCGGCCGAAATTACAGTGAATCCTGTATGTCGCCCGGGACACGCCATCCAGTACGGTGTTAGTCGGACAACTCGGGTTTACGTTTCGCTCTCCAAAGGGCTTCTTGCCTCTCGATTCCAGGAGTTTGTAATTACATGTTGCAGCCGACACAGCCTGTCGTGTGGCCCGGTCGCCCGTATCCTTTGGGCTCCACCTGGGACGGCGAAGGCGTAAATTTCGCGCTCTACTCCGAACACGCAGAAAAAGTCGAGCTCTGCCTCTTTGATGAGACGGGAAAGCGTGAACTCGCGCGCATCCCTCTTCCCGAGCAGACTGATATGGTCTGGCACGGATATCTGCCCGAAGTGCGGCCTGATCAACTCTATGGCTATCGTGTCCACGGACCTTACGCTCCCGAACAAGGCCATCGCTTCAATCCCAACAAACTTCTGCTCGACCCTTATGGGAAACAGGTTCATGGCACCGTCAAATGGAGTGATTCTCACTTCGGCTACCGCCTCGGACACAAGCTGCAAGACATGTCATTCGATCGCCGGGACGACGCTGCGGGCATGATGAAGAATCGCGTCATTGATTCTGCGTTTACCTGGGGAAGTGACGCCGCGCCCTGCATTCCCTGGCACGAGACCGTGATCTATGAAATGCACGTCAAGGGATTCACTATGTGTCACCCAGACGTGCCTGCGCATTTGCGAGGTACATACGCGGGTCTGGCCACGGCGCCGGTTATCGAATACCTGCTTCGTCTCGGCGTGACTGCTATTGAACTCATGCCCGTACATTGCTTCGTGGATGATCGCCAACTGGTGGAACGCGGTCTCCGCAATTACTGGGGCTACAACTCGATCGGTTTTTTTGCCCTCGAACCCCGCTATCTGGCCACCAATTCAATTCGTGAATTCAAAACCATGGTCAAGACCTTCCACTCCGCCGGACTGGAGGTCATTCTCGACGTGGTGTACAACCACACCGCCGAGGGCAATCACCTCGGACCCACGCTTTCGCTCAAGGGAATCGACAACAGTACGTATTACCGCCTGGTTCCCGACAACCAGCGCTATTACATGGATTACACGGGCACCGGCAACACGCTCAACATGCGTCATCCTCGCGTGCTGCAGTTAATCATGGACAGCCTGCGTTATTGGGTCTTGGAGATGCACGTCGACGGCTTCCGCTTCGATCTGGCTGCCACGCTCGCCCGCGAATTGCACGAAGTGGACCGTCTCGGCGCTTTCCTCGACATCATTCACCAGGATCCAGTTTTATCGCAGGTCAAGCTCATTGCCGAACCATGGGACCTTGGCGAAGGCGGCTACCAAGTGGGCAACTTCCCCGTGGGATGGGCAGAGTGGAACGATCGTTATCGCGACACCGTTCGTTCCTACTGGAAAGGCGACGGCGGTCTGCTTGGCGATCTTGCTTATCGCATTACCGGCTCCAGTGATCTGTACGCTCACAGCGGACGCCGCCCTTACGCCAGCATAAATTTTGTCACCGCACATGACGGCTTTACCCTGCAGGATCTTGTCAGCTACAACGAAAAACACAACCAAGCCAACGGCGAGGAAAATCGCGACGGGAACAATGACAACCGCAGTTGGAATTGCGGCACGGAAGGCGTTACCGGAGATCCCGCGATCCTATCCTTACGCGCTCAACAGAAGCGCAACATGATGGCAACCTTGCTTCTCTCGCAAGGCATTCCCATGGTGTATGCCGGAGACGCGATCGGTCACTCGCAATCCGGAAACAACAACGCGTACTGCCAGGACAATCCCATCAGTTGGATCGGATGGAACATCTCTCCGGAAGAGCGCGATTTTCTCGCCTTCGTGCAGCGCATGACTGGACTGCGCAAGAAACATCCCATCTTTCGTCGGCGCCGATTTTTCCAAGGACGGCCTATCAAAGGCGCGAATGTAAAAGATGTTCTCTGGCTCAAACCTGCTGGCGGTGAAATGACCGAGGAAGATTGGCGTAACGCTTCCCTTCCATGCCTTGGCATGTTTCTATCCGGGCACGGAATCGAAGAGACCGATGAGCGGGGCCGCAAGCTCGGAGACGAGAATTTCCTCGTCCTGCTGAATTCTTTCCACGAAAACATCGATTTCTCGCTTCCCGAGTTTCGCCCGGGCACGCAGTGGATCGCATGGATGGACACATCTCGCGAGAGCGGTTTGCGTCCCGCCGGAACTTACGAGGCCGGGAAAACCTACCCTTTGCAGTCCCGCTCGATGGTCGTGTTGATGGAGCGGCGGGGCAATGGCAGGAAAGAAGACGGGAATGATTCGACGTCATAAGATGCCCTTCGGCGCCGAAGTTGCTGATGACGGCCACATGCACTTCCGCCTGTGGGCACCGGCCGCCCGTCAAGTCGAATTGTGCCTGCATTCCGGTAACGGCTTCTTACTGATCCCGCTTCACCCAGATGAAAACGGTTGGTTTCAACTGCAAACCGATGCCGCCCGCGCCGGATCGAAGTACTCGTTTCGTATCGACGCCAAACAAAGAGTTCCCGACCCTGCATCGCGATTTCAGGCTGTGGATGTCCACGGCCCGAGTGAGGTCGTCGATCCCTCTCTATTCGATTGGCATGACGAGGCATGGCAGGGCCGGCGCTGGGAAGAAGCCGTGATCTATGAGCTTCATGTCGGCACCTTCACTCCGGAAGGCACATTTGAAGCTGCGGCTGCGCGCCTCGATTATCTGCAGGAGCTCGGCATTACCGCCATTGAATTGATGCCCGTCTCCGATTTCCCCGGGCGTCGCAACTGGGGATATGACGGCGTCCTCCCCTTCGCTCCCGATAGCAGTTACGGCCGGCCGGAGGGCTTGAAATACCTGGTGCAGCGCGCTCACGACCGCGGCATCATGGTTCTACTCGACGTTGTCTATAACCACTTTGGCCCTGAAGGCAACTATCTCCGTTCCTACGCTCCACAGTTCTTTACCGATCGGCACCACACGCCGTGGGGAGA
>Ga0335069_10012012_pt1 | contig 12196 bp, 13 predicted proteins | sample Lox_Sample_11_FD_206714 | JGI IMG/M metagenome (GOLD analysis project Ga0335069, IMG submission 206714) | Soil microbial communities from Loxahatchee National Wildlife Refuge, Florida, United States - Lox_Sample_1.1 | ecosystem: Environmental > Terrestrial > Soil > Wetlands | place: USA...
CTGAGTGGTATTGTTCATTACGCTAAACTGCGGTGGGCTCTGCTAGCGGAGTATGACTTATGACGAAGAAGAAGACTCTGGGCCAGGTAATCAAGCGTCAACGCGAGGCGTTGGGACTCACCCAGCGCGAACTGGCAGTCAAGTTCGGGGTTAAGCCCAGTCATGTGGCTTATCTCGAGAATGACCGTCGGCGTCCCTCGCTGATGCTCCTCAGCCGCATCGCGGATGTGCTCGGGTTGGAGAAAGAGGAACTCTTCCTCCTGGCTCATCCGGAAGCGCGATCGCTGATCAAGAGCCGTCGCGAAGAGGCTGAGACGGCGACGCCGGATCGCGATCAGGTGTGGCGCGATTTCGTGCGCGACAAGGCCTTGTTGGCGCGTCATCAGGTGAAGCCGCGCGAACTCAAGGTGTTGTCACAGGTTAATCTGCTGGGCCGGGTCTCGGCGCCGCGACATTTCCTCTTTATCCTCAACGCGATCCGACAGGCGGTCGAAGAGGAAGAGGGCTAAGATACCGACGAAGCGATCAGCTGGAGCACCCCGGCGTGCTCAGCTGAATTCGCGAATCAGGCGCGCGACACCTTCCAGCGCAGGCCGCTGCACAGACGGCTGAGTCTGTGGGACGAGAAAAACGATTCGCTCGAAGCCGAGTTTAACCAGCTTGGAGAGGCGCGGTATCGCCTTTTCGACCGGAGCCCCAGCTATCACCTGAATACTGAGGTCGAGCTTGCTGAAGGGTCGGCCGACCCGTTCCATCTCGACCTTGATACCCTCCAACTGTCCGGCCAGGTCGATACCGGGAAAATCGATCGGAAACCATCCGTCGCAATACTCCGCGACGCGTTTTGGCACCCACTTCGAATAGGCGCCAAGCAAAACCGGTGGTCCGCCCGCTTGAATGGGCTTGGGCCAGCACCACAGCGGGTCGAAATTAACGAACTGGCCGCGATACTCCGCCACGTCTTTGGTCCAGATGGCGCGCATCGCAAGGACCTTCTCGCGCGTAACTTTCCATCGGTCCTTGAACGACACGCCGTGGTCGGCCATCTCCTCGGCGTTCCATCCCGCCCCGATACCGAAGAGCATCCGGCCGTTCGAGACGCGATCGAGACAAGCAACCGCCTTCGCCAGATTGATCGTGTGATGCTCCGGAACGAGGCAGACGCCGGTGCCGACCTTGAGCTTAGTTGTGACGCTGGCGGCAACGGTTAAAGCGATGAACTGGTCGTAAAATTGTTTAAAGAAATCCGGCAGCTCGCCACCGAGCGGAGACGGGCTGAGACGGCTGGTCGGGATATGAGAGTGCTCGCCAAACCACAGAGACTCGAAGCCATTACTCTCGGTCCATCGCGCGAGTTCCGCCGGCTGAATCGATTCATGGGTTGGCACCGCGGCGATTCCGAATTTAGGCATCGTCTTCTCCTTCGGTTACAAGAGGCCCGTTAAAGCTGAGCAACTCAAACCTGTCGCAGGTATAGATCGAATGCCCTTCACGCTCAAAGCGTCACTCAGGTGGCCAATTGCTGTGAACAACGCCTCGCGTCCGTTTCCTCGTTTGGTGCGATTGGTGTAAAAATCAAAGAAGGACGGTTCGCTTATTGGTAGTGAGGCGGGACGATGTCTGGGAGTAAAGGGTCGCGGCGGCTGAATAAGTTTTGGTGGGTGCTGGCTGCGATGATTGGCGCCGGCATAGGCGCGACGGCAGCTACTACCCAAGGCTTGCCCAGCACTATATGGGCGATCGTCGGCGTCGGTGTTCCAATCCTTGTCGTCCTTGGGATACTCGAATGGACGGCCGATAGTTCCAAGACCGGCCGCCCGAAGCAATGGCGTGAGGTGCGCCGGCGTCCGGTTGCTCAAGCTCAGCGCTCGCGGGGCGGCAACAAGCTGGCACCCCGACGTGCGCAACTCCACGCGATCAATGGCCGCAAATCCGCTGAGCCGCCCTCATCGGGGAACGCCTAGCCTAATCTTCTCCTCTCCGGTTCATTCGACAAATTAGCGGCATTGCAGCATCCTTGCGCGAGGAGGATGGGCTGATGCTCGATCTGCTGATTCGTGGCGCGCAAGTCGTGACTCCGCAAGGGGTTGGTCCGTGGACAATCGGAATTAGTGGCGAGAAGATCGCGCTGGTCGGGATGGATGATCCCAGCCTGAAGGCGGGTCGCGAAATCGATGCGACCGGCAAGATCGCGATTCCCGGCGGAATCGAGCCGCATGCCCATCTCGCGAGCCTCATCGGGATGCATCCGGAGGGCAGAATCTTCACCCTTGGTCCCGAAGAGGACACGGTAGGAATGGCCTTCGGGGGTGTGACGACGCATATCGATTTTGTGTTCGTACATCCCGCGACCGATATCGCCACCGCCTTGCAACGTCGCCGCGATCGTTGGAAGGGCCAGTCGCACATCGATTACAGCTTTCATATTGCGCTGGGGGGCGAGTTGCCGATGCGCACCCTCGATCAGATGAGTGACGCGATCGCCGAGGGCTTTCCCAGTTTCAAGGTTTTCACCAATGAGGTTCTGCCGCCTCATCCGAAGCGTCTCCCCTTCAAGCTCGATTTCGGTCGTATCGGTTACGCGATGGAACGTGCGGCGCGCCATGGCGGAATTATGGTCGTGCATGCGGAAGACGACGATATCGTGCAGTTCAATTACGAGAAGTTTCGCGAGGAGGGGCGGATGGATGGCACGAATCTCCATCTGGTGCATAGCAAGCTCTCCGAAAAGCTGGCCTTCAGCCGCACGATTCAGCTGGCCCAGGCGACCGGCGCGGCCGTCTATTTCGTGCATACCTCGGCGCGCGAAGGGGTTGAGTCCGTTGTCGAGGCGCGAGGCCACAATTTGCCGATCTATGCCGAAACGCTCCATCACTATGCATGCTTCTGCGCCGACGATTACAAGCGGCCGCGCGGCTTCTGCCATCACACCTATCCCTCGTTGAAATTCCCCGATGATCAGTCGGCGCTCTGGGAGGGATTGGTGCGCGACGGTCTCTCTACCACGGCAACCGACGAGTATCCGACTTCGCTCGAGGTGAAGTTGCAGGGCAAAAATATCGACGATGTTACTGGTGGCAACCTGGGCGCGGAGGCCCGGATGGGAATCGTTTACACCGAGGGCGTGGTGAAGCGTGGTATGTCGCTGCAGCGCTTTGCGGATGTTACATCGACCAACGCCGCGCGGATTCTCGGTTTGTATCCGCGCAAGGGCGTAATCGCTCCGGGTAGCGACGCTGATATATGCCTGCTCGATCCTTCGGTTGATCGGAAGTTGGTGCGCGAAGATTTCCACGTAAGTGATTACAGCCCTTGGGAAGGATGGGAAGCGCGCGGATGGCCGGTGACGACGGTCTTGCGCGGCAAGACGATCGTTGAAGACGGACGCTTGATCGGAACGACTAACGACGGCCAACTGGTTTCGCGCAAGATCGACCCGGTTATACTGCGTCGCCCCGCCAGTTGATTTAAGTCCGGATCTGAGGGACCGTGCGGCTGGTTGATAAAGCTCGAACGATCACCATCCCGTCGACGATCTGATCTGGTGTACCTCGGTGCACCGATGTATGACTGAGAGTGTGCGAGCTCGACAACACGTGGAGCGAGCGTCCGCTCGCTATCTGACACATATCGGTCCGGAAATACCCGACCGCGTGGATCTAGCCGATGTTGGATCTAAGGCGGCGGTGCGTTACTTCGTTCTGACACGAGCGGCTGAAAAGGCCTGGAGCGCGATCAACCGTCAGATGGTGGAGCTGAAGGGGGGCTTCTTTTGGATTGCGGGTCCGGCGGGTTCAGGAAAGACACACTTGCTCAATTACGTTGCAGCGCTGAATACGCATGTTGGCCAACTCGATCACGTCGCCGGCCGAGATTTAACGATCGGCTTCTCCGTTACGGACGAGATCAGCGATGTCGAGCGCGCGATAGCGATCGAGGTTGCTCGTGCTTAGGCGACGAGAAGAAGGCGGCGAAAATCTGGCGCGATCTGCCGGGTTCCGATGCGTTGCATATAGCTGTCGATGAGGCGAAGCGGCCCGGCGTGAGAGCGGTCACAATGCTAATCGACTTTGGCGACTGCGAGGCCAAGGACCACGTAGACGCAATCGATACGCTCGCGGAACTGGCTAACAAGCCTAAACTGCCACGGCTTGTGATCATGGCTGCGGCGCGCGAACCGATCGATGTCGACGGAGCGCATGCCTATGCAGTTGGCTGCGAGCCGGATGAAGCGCCAGGCGTCGTCGTCGGACGGGCACGCTACCTCGATGAGGCCGAGCCTGGGACTTCCTTTGGGCGGGTTGGGCCAGCAGCTGACCACAGCGGGGCATACTTTCCGTTCGAAGCAGACGCGCTCGGGCTGATTAGCGAACTTTCCCGCAGTGGTAGCTATCATCTGGCAGCCGCATCGCAGCTCGCCCGTGCCGTTTTGCTTGAATGGCAGGCGGGTTCAAACGCGTCATTGATTCGCGCCACTGATTTGCCTGGATTCGATGGGGTTCGCGACGCCATCGAAAGGAACTTGAGTGAGAGCGGGGTCGCTGCGATGCGAATCGCGATGAGCGCCGCCCAAGGGCTCCATCCCAACAGTCGCGAGATGGCTGCCAGGATCGTCGGGTTCGTCGTTCTTCGACGCGCCTGCGGGAGCACTGCCGGCGCCGAAGTCGACGCCCTCATTGCGACCGTCCGTGATTATCCGTTGGACGCAAATGGCGGTGGGCGCGAGACCCTCGTTAGGGTAATCAAAGAGCTAGCTGCGTCGAGTCAGGGGACACTCCTCTTCGATGCTGCAAATCGGACCTTATGCTTCAATCCCGATGCGGCAAACGCTCAGCGGATAAGTTCTTTCAATACAGCGTTGCAGTTGCTACGCCGTTTTGACGCGACCCTGATGCCAGTACAGGACGCGCGCGGCTTGCAGAATTCGATCGAGGGGTTGCGGCTGGCGATGGCTGCTGCGTTGGAGGCCGCGATACGCAATCGCGAAGTGCTGAGCCTTGCCGGACAGCAGTTTGGCGCGTCGCTTCGATCGGAGCAGTTACGTTCTTTCGACGACTATATCGCCTTGGCGGAGGCCGGTGCCGACGCACTGATCGATGCCGACGCAACCATCGAGAATCAAATCGCCCGTGACCGTAAGCTGAGCGAGTACGACACTTTGGAGGCGTTGGAGATCGCGGTTCCGTGCGATGCGTGAGTATCTGCAAGCGACGGGACTAGATCGCTTCGACGAGGACGCGCGACGCAATTCGCCATACGGTCCGCAAGCGGCGGATTGCGCCGGCGCTTTCGCTGTACTCGAGTCGAGAGTCATCCCGTGCACGATGGAGACACAGCTTGCGCCGGAACTTATCCCCGTGTGCTCGCGCTGTAACTATGTGCTTGGCACACTTTCGCCACGCGAGGCGTTGAGCGATCTGCTAACCAAGGTTCGACGGGCCCTTGCGAGCAAGTTCACCGCGCTGTCGCAGAGCGCAATCGCACGATTGATTCGGGAAAACGATCGCGATAATCGGCTCGAAGGATTCCTGAAGATCGTCCAGGCTGCGCAGACGGATGCGCTTATCCGCGTCTTCGACGATCAATTAGCGAGGCATCTCGCGCAACTGCTGGAGGAGAATCGAGCGATTCTGGAAGTTCCGGAAGGAACAGCGCGAGCAAAGATATCGAATCTGAGTGTCGCCCCCTCGCGAGTGCGGCGGACCCAGCTGAACTCCCGTACCTGACAGTTAAACCCGGGTAGTCGGGGCGCTGATAGCGAAATCTACTTTAGTTTGCGGGGACGACCCGGCGGGAAAGCGCTTGCATGGCGCGGACCACCCTTTACGCCCATCCGATCGAGCAGGCTGAAGAAGCCGTCCCGTACGTTCTCCAGCAGCCACAAGGCAGCCAAGCCCAAGGTTATCGCGATTGCGACGATAACCTCGCTCGCGGTGCGGCGAAAACCTAATTGCTCAATTTCGAAGGGCGTATCGAATTCTTGTACCTGGTCTGACATCGCACCCTCGAAGTTACGGATTGCCGACAACCATCGCAAGTAGCTCCGGGCTCATGGCCAAGTGCCTAGTTGGCGATTTCGCCATAAATTCGCCATCAATACCGTCGCTGTGGAGGAATAATGATCCAAAAACCACCTTTCCCTTGACTAGAGTGGGGAACGGTGGGATGTTGTGGGGGCTAGAGGGATGCAAGTGGTATTAAGCGGGCGGTTTGACCACGCGCTGGACGAAAAGGGTCGGGTTAGTATACCGGCGCGCTTTCGTGAGGTGCTGCAAGCAGAAGGTCATGACCGTTTATATATCACGAATCACGTCCTCGAGGGCGAGCGATGTTTGGTGCTCTATCCGCCGCGCGAGTGGGAAGCCCTCGCGGGGAAGATCAAAGAGAAGGCACGCTTCGATCCGAAAGTTCAGCTGTTCGAGACCTTCTATATAGGGGGATCGCACGAGGTGGAGACCGACAAGCAGGGGCGCATCCTGATTCCGCCCAAGCTGCGAGCCTTCGCGAAGCTCGATCGGGAAGTGACTTTCTCAGCACAGATTGATCAGTTGCAACTGTGGGATCGGGGAGCGCTGGAGCGGGTGTTACTGAAAGCCGAAGACAGGTTCGCTAACGATCCGGAATTTTTGAACAAGCTGAACCTCTAGTTTGATGGAAAAGGGGATGGAATCGGGCTTGGGCGCGGCGAGCCGCCAACATGTGGCGGTGATGGTGGATGAGGTGGTGGGGCTCGTCCGCGCATCCAACCCGATTGTTATCGTAGATGCGACTGTGGGAACCGGCGGGCACGCTGAGGCAATGCTCGACGCGACCACGGCGCATCTGATCGGCCTCGACCGCGACGGTGCTGTGCTGCGCCTCGCGGCGGAGCGTCTAGCACGCTTCGGCGGACGGGTAAGTCTGCGCCAGGCTGATTTTGCCGAGCTGGCTCAGGTCCTTGATGAATCGGGGACGCCCTGTGCGAACGCAATTATCGCGGATCTTGGGATGAGCAGTTTCGCGCTCAATGATCCGCAACGCGGTTTCAGCTTTATGGCTGAGGGGCCGCTCGACATGCGGATGGACGAGCGGCAGTCCTTGCGCGCCTACGATCTCGTTAATGAAGAGACCGAAGAGGAACTTACGCGCATCATCCGGGATTACGGCGAGGAGCACGCTGCGCGCCGAATCGCACGGGCGGTGGTCGATGCGCGTCGGCGTCGGCCGCTGGAAACGACGGGTGACCTGCGTGCGGCGATCGAGGGTGCGGTCGGCAGTCGCAGGCAGCGCGGTATCAATCCGGCGACGCGGACCTTTCAAGCGTTACGAATCGCGGTGAATCGCGAGATGTCGAGTCTTGCGACGCTGCTGAATGATGGGCCGGCCCGGCTGACTGCTGGCGGGCGGATGGTGACCATTGCGTACCATTCCCTGGAAGATCGGCCGGTAAAGCAACGGTTTCGGGAGTTGGCCAGCTCAGGTGATTTCAACCTGGTAACGCGCCGTGCGCTTCGGCCTGCGGCGGAAGAGGTTGCGCGTAATCGACGGGCGCGCAGTGCACGGCTCCGATGCCTCGAGAGAAAAGCAAGCTGAAACGGCGGCCGCAGCCTGCGGCAAAGCCTTCGAAGCTCCTGCCGGCGTTGCTCGTCGTTGGGTTGGCGATCGTTGGCTTTGCGACCTTGATGATCCGTCTCGAGGTGACGCAGGAAGGCTATCGCCTGTCGGAGCTCCGTGTTGAAAATCGCGATCTCGAAGAGCGGAATCGAAAGCTGAAGCTAGAAGTCGCCGAGCTGACATCGCATGAACGGCTCCGCGGTATAGCGACTAAAGACGGACTTGGACCGCCGCCTGCGGGTCATGTGGTGGTACTGCCATGAACGGCGGGCTCAAGATGCGTCGCGGTCGAATCGGCGCGCTCACCATTACGATGGGTGTGCTGTTTGGCTTAGTGGCTATCCGCTTGGGATTCCTGGTCCTAATCGATGGGCCTTGGCTGGTCGCGAAGGCCCGCAAAGAGCATCAGGGGGAGATCACCCTCGCGGCGGTGCGGGGCTCGATTGTCGATCGTAATGGCAAGGAACTGGCGCTTTCGGCCAAGACGCAATCGCTGTATGCGCAGCCGGCACCGCTGATCGAGCATAGCACGGCAGCGCAGCGGGCGCGGCTCGCGGCGATGATCGGGCTCGATGCCGATAGCCTGGAGCATCGGCTCCAAACCAAAAGCTCTTTCGTTCGGCTGCAGCGGAATCAGTCTGATCAGGCTGCGCGCGCGGTCGACACACTTGGTCTTACCGGGCTCAGCCATGTGCCCGAGTATTACAGGTTCTATCCGGGGAGCGGCCTGGCCGCGGCGGTTGTGGGGAAGGCTGGTGCGGACGGCCAGGGCCTCTCCGGGGTAGAGCTTGAATACGATCAGTTGGTGCGGGGCGAAGCGGCGGAGGTGCATTTCGAGCACGACGCGCTAGGCCATCCGATTCTCGACCGGCCGGTGGAGTTGCAGGACCCACGGCCGGGCGATCGACTTCAGGTGACGATCGACGCCGCGATTCAGACACAAGCCGAGAACTATCTAGCCGATCAGGTGAAGACCAGTGGCGCCCACGCGGGAACCGCGATCGTGCTTGATCCCTTCACTGGCGAAGTGTTGGCGATGGCCAACGCGACCAATGCTGCGACCGCAGCCGCCGATGCGGCGCGGCTGCACAACTCCGGGGTACAGGACGCCTTCGAGCCTGGTTCGACGCTGAAAGGCCTGGTCGGTGCGATTGCGCTGGATAATCACGTTATCGACACCCAGAAACAGGTCTACGTCGAGAACGGTCAGTGGCACTTTGCGGGAAAAGTTATTCACGACGACACGCCGCGCGCATGGCTGAATCTCGGATCGATCATCGAAATTTCGTCCAATATCGGCGCAGGCAAAATCGCACTATCGCTGGGCGCTAAGCGCTTGGATGCCGGGCTCGAAGCTTTCGGGATCGGCCATAAGACGGGTATCGATCTCCCCGGCGAGGGCAATGGCCTGCTGCGTCCGGCATCGTCGTGGCTGCCGATCGAACTGGCTGATCATGGCTTCGGTCAGGGACTAGCGGTCACACCGATTCAGCTCGCGACTGCCTATGCGGCGATCGCGAATGGCGGTGTCGTGATGCGCCCCTATGTCCTGCAGGCGGCTTACGATGCCGACGGTCGCGAGATCTTGCGCCATACGCCGCAGGTGCTGCGGCGCGCAATCACGCCCGAGACGGCTCATACGATGAATGTTTTGCTGCGCGGCGTCGTTAATGGACATGAAGGAACGGGGCGTTTAGCGCAGGTGGCAGATTTCACGGTGGCCGGCAAAACCGGTACGGCGCAGATGGTGAATCCGGCGAACGGCCGCTATTACCAGAGCCGCCTGGTTTCTTCGTTCGTCGGGTTCGTGCCGGCCGGTGATCCGCGTCTCGTGATTCTGGTGGTCCTGTACGATGTTTCGCACGGCCATTTCGGCGGACTCTTTGCGGCCCCGGTCTTTAGCGCGATCGCGTCGAGCGCATTACAACATCTCGAAGTTCAGCCGGAGCGGCCCGCGGTTGAAACCGCGAGTATCCTGCCCTTTGGGGGAGGCTCCAGTGCTCCGGCTATCGATACGTATGAAGCATCGTCTCAATCGATGCCCGTGGACGCACCTTCGACGCCGATCAGCGGGCGTGCCTTTACGCCCAATTTTTTGGGAATGAGTCTGCGCGGCTCACTCGCGCTGGCACGTGCCGAACATCTGAATGCTGAGGTTCAAGGCACGGGTTACGTGGTTGCGCAGAAGCCTGCGCCCGGAGCGTCTCGAAAAAGCAATATCATCTTAAAATTGTCGCAGGACCCGATAATCGCGGATCAGTCGAAACGTCTGCCGGAGCAAAAACCGACACGACGCTCGGCCGCCCGTGCGATAGCCAAAAGTGACAGCAGCAACCGGAGAATCGATTGAAGCTCGCCGATCTAATCGCAGGGATAGAGTCGGTGAAGGTCGCTGGTCCCAGCGATATGGAAATTACCGGTCTGAGCTACGACTCGCGCCGGACGAATCCGGGCGATCTTTTTTTTTCGACCGCGCGCGATCCGGCTGCGGCGCAGGCGAACAGCGGACAAGCATTCAGCCGCGGAGCGCGGGCGGTGGTGATGAGAGGTGCGGTGGATGAACCGCTGCGCTCCGCGGGGACCCTCGTAGAGTGCGAACGGCCGCGCCTGGTGATGGGCGCGGCCGCCTCGCGCTTCTTCAATGCTCCGAGTCGACGGCTCGATCTGATTGGAGTTACCGGTACCAGCGGCAAAACGACGACCACTTACCTGCTGCGATCAATCTTTGAGGCAGCGGGACTGAAGACGGGTATCATCGGGACGATCGGAATCCTGACGCAGGGCCATCAAGTTCACGGTGGCCTGACGACGCCGGAGTCGATCGATTTCGAAGCGGCGCTGGCCGACATGGAACGCGAAGGAGTGAAGGCCATTGCGGCTGAAATCTCCTCTATCGGACTCGAAGAGGGGCGCAGCGATCAATTGTCCTTTCGCGCTGCGGTCTTTACGAATCTGGGCCGCGATCATCTCGATTATCACGCTACGACCGAAAACTACTTCGCTGCCAAGCTGCGACTTTTCAGCGAGTTGCTGCCGAAGAGCAGTCATCGCGAGGCAGTTGCCGTAGTCAACGGCGACGATCCCTATGGGGCGCGAGTACTCGAGCAGGTGCGTGGCGACAAGATCAGTTTCGGGATGGGTACGGCGCTCGACGTACATCCGTCGGAAGCGGACTTCAGCACGGATGGAATCAGTGCGCGTGTCGTGGCGCGCGGACGGCATTTCGAGCTTACGTCACCGCTGCTTGGTGAAATCAATCTGCGCAATATTCTAGGGGCCTCCGCTGTGTCGGTGGCCCTGGGCATCGACACGGACGCGGTGGTTGAGGGGGTGCGGCGATGCCCAGGGGCCCCCGGCAGATTGGAGGCGGTAACGGGGCCCAGGCGCGCGAAGGTGCTGGTTGATTATGCGCACAAGCCGGACGCCTTGCAGGCGATCCTCGAGACGCTGCGCGCTATCACTCCGCATCGATTGATCTGCGTCTTTGGATGCGGGGGCGATCGCGATCGCGGCAAGCGTCCGATCATGGGTGAGATCGCTGGACGCCTCGCTGATCTGGTGGTTATCACCTCCGATAATCCGCGCAGCGAACAACCCAATGCGATTATTGGGGAGATCGAAGCCGGCATCCGTCGTACGCATCTCAAGCCGATAAACGAGTCGGCGGCGCGCACGACCGAAGGCTACCTCGTTGAGCCGGATCGCCGTCAGGCGATCGCGCTCGCGTTGCGGCTCGCCGCGTCCGACGACGTCGTGGTGATCGCGGGCAAGGGTCATGAAGATTATCAGCTGATCGGCAATCGTAAGCTGGACTTTGACGATCGTGTTGTCGTTCGCGAACTAACGGCATCGATGCAAGGGTAGTAATAAAGTGCTCTATTTATTTCTCTACCCGCTTCACAATCGATTTCCGGTTCTCAATGTTCTCCGTTACGAGACTTTCCGATCGGTGTTGGCGGGGCTCGCGGCATTCGCACTGTCGCTTGCACTGGGGCCGATCCTGATCCGGCGTTTCCGTTTGGCCCATATCGGCCAGACAATTCGCGACGAGGTGCCGCAAAGCCATCAGAAGAAAGCTGGTACGCCCACGATGGGTGGGCTGCTTATCGTCGCATCGTGTCTCGCCGCCACGTTGTTGCTGGCCGACCCACGTGATCCGTTCGTGTGGATCGCGATCTTCGTCACGCTTTCATACGGCGCGATTGGCTTCACCGATGATTACCTCAAACTCAAACGCGGTCGCGGCAAAGGCCTGAGCGGCGAGCAAAAATTACTGTGGCAGTTCGCCTGCGCTTTTGCCGCAGCGATGATCCTGTACGTTGCGTTTGGGTTTAATCGAACTCTCAATTTTCCTTTTCTGAAAAGGCTCCATCCCACGCTACCGATCTGGATCTATGTGCCGCTGGCGATGGTTGTGATGGTGGGTTCGTCGAATGCGGTGAATCTGACCGACGGACTCGATGGCCTTGCTATCGGGCCGGTGATGACGACGAGCTTCTGCTACTGGGTTTTCACCTACGTTGCCGGCAATCTCAAATTCTCGACCTATCTCGACGTTCCGCACGTCGATGGGGTCGGTGAGGTTGCGATTTTTTGCGCAGCC
>Ga0335069_10012013_pt1 | contig 12196 bp, 14 predicted proteins | sample Lox_Sample_11_FD_206714 | JGI IMG/M metagenome (GOLD analysis project Ga0335069, IMG submission 206714) | Soil microbial communities from Loxahatchee National Wildlife Refuge, Florida, United States - Lox_Sample_1.1 | ecosystem: Environmental > Terrestrial > Soil > Wetlands | place: USA...
CTTCCCGATGCGCGTGCGTCGCTCGAAGACCTGCGCGCGCGCTTTCCCGAGATTCGCGCGATCAGCGCGGCGACGGGCGAGGGCGTGCAAGAGCTCGTCTATGCCGTCGCGCGCGCGATCGAAGCGGCGCCGCTCCCCGAGGTCGTTGCGGCCGAACCGGCGCGCATCGAGCTCTCCGCCGCGAATGCATTTCGGATCGAGCGCGAGGAGGACGGCGCCTTCGTCATCTCGGGCGAACGCGTCGAACGGCTCGCCGCGATGACGAACTTCGACTCCGACGAGGCGCTGGCGCGCTTCGAGCGCGCGCTCGGGAAGATGGGCGTCGAGAAGCGGCTCGCGGAGCTCGGGGCCGAGGAAGGGGATACGGTCCGCATCGGACCATACGAGTTCACTTACTCATGAAGTTGGGCGTTTTCGGCGGCACGTTCGATCCAATTCACAACGCGCATCTCTTCGTCGCGGAGTCCGCGCGTCTGCTCGAGCGCCTCGATCGCGTGCTCTTCGTGCCGACCGGCAAGCAGCATTATCGCGACAAACCGCAGGCGAGTGCCGAGCATCGTTGCGCGATGATCCTCGGCGCGATCGCGAGCAATCCCGGCTTCGCGCTCGACGAGACCGACCTGCACGGAACCGGCTACACCGCCGACCTAATGCCGCGGCTGCGCGCGGCCTATCCCGACGCGAGCTTCACCTTCATCATCGGCGCCGACTCGCTCGTCAACGCGAGCTGGGTTCGCTTCGACGAAGTGCTCGAGGCGCTCGAGCGCTTCGCGATCGCTCCACGAGCCGGCGTTCAAGCCGACGTGCTGGCGCGCGTCGTTGCCGCGATTCCGTCGGAGCTGCGCGAGCGCGTGAGGACGCTGAATCTTCCCGAGGTGCCCGAGTCTGCGACCTTGGTTCGAACGCTGATCGCGCAGGGCAAGAGCATCCGCTATCTCGTCCCCGAGCCGGTCTGGGAGTATATCGTCGCGCGGCGCCTCTACGGTTTCGATGCAAGCGAAACCACGTGAGTAAGCGGCTCGCCGTCATGCTGCCCGTGGTGGCGCTGCTCGCGGCGTGCGCACCCCAAGCGCCCGACGATAGCGCCGTCTGCGAGGCCTTCTCGAACGCGCGATCGGGCGTCGAAGTCGTTGCCGCCGGAACGGTCACCCGTTCGTTGGGCACGCAGGCCGGCCGCGTCAGCCCGCACGAGGGATTTCTCTTACGTCTCGACTCCGGCTGCAGCCTGATCGTGCGCGTCGAGGCGAACACCGATTTCACCGGTCCGATACCGATCGAGCGCGGAGAGCGCGTCGTCGTCAAAGGCGAGTACGAATACTACCCGCTCGGCGGCGTCGTTCACTGGACGCATCGCGATCCGCGCGGGCGCCACGAAGGCGGGTTCATCGAGGCCGGCGGCCAGACGTACGATTGAGCGAGACCGCGCGGCTGAACCGCATCGTGCTCGCGAGCGCGTCTCCGAGACGGCTCGAGATGCTGCGCTCGCTCGGACTCGACGTCGAGGTGTCGGCGAGCGGCTACGACGAGTCGCCGATCGACGGCCTCACCCCACCCGAGCTTGCGACGCGTCACGCGCGTGAGAAGCTGCGGGCGGTAGCGCCGCGGCGCGACGCCGGCGTGCCGATCGTCGCGGCCGACACCGTCGTGGAGCTCGATGGCCGCGATCTGGGGAAGCCGCGCGACGCCGCCGAGGCGGTCGCGATGCTCGCCTCGCTCTCCGGACGAGAGCATCTCGTGCACACCGCCTTCGCGCTCGCCGTCCCCGGGCGACCGGAATGGGTCGAGGAGCGGGAGACGACCCGCGTGCGTTTCCACGCGCTCGACCCCGCCGAGATCGCCGAGTACGTGGCGACCGGCGAGCCGTTCGACAAGGCGGGAGCGTACGGAATCCAAGGGCGCGCCGCGTCGCTGATCGAGGGGATCGAGGGCGACTTCTACACCGTCATGGGCCTGCCGCTGGCCCGCCTGATTCGCGCCTTCCGGCGGTTGGGATTCGCGCTTCCGGAAACGAAATGAACCGCCCTCAAACGCCGACGTAACGCGGGGCCGATTATCTTCACCTACCGAGACGAACGCAAACTCCTTGCGCTCATAACGATCATCATCGTTGCGGCCGCGCTCGCCCTCGTGCAGATCGGCGCGCAGCGCGCCGGCACGACGAGCCCGATCGCGACGGTCGCGAGCGCGATCTTCACCGTCGGCGAGACCGTCGTCACCGCGACGATTCGCGGCGCACGCGCGCTCGGAACGACGCTCGTCTCGCTGCCGGGGCTCGAAGCGGAGAACGCCGCGCTGAAGAGCCGGCAACGGCATCTGATCGAGGAGAACGCGCGGCTGCACGAGCTCGCCGCGGCTTACGCCGCCGAGTCGGCGGTTCGGCCGGTCGTCGACCTCTATCACGGCATTGAGGCACGCGTGATCGGCTTTCCGCCGGAGAACGAATCGCGCGCCGTCACGATCGACAAGGGCTCGCATGCGGGCGTCCGGCGAGAGGACGGCGTGATCGCGGCATCCGGCGTCGTGGGGCGCATCGATTCGGTCGGTCCGTTCTCGAGCACCGTCGTGCTCGCGACCGATTACACGAGCCGCATCCCCGCGATCGTCGCGCGCGGCCGCTGGTGGGGAATCGCGCGCGGAAATCTCGAGAGCATCGTCGTCGAGTACATTCCGCAAGATGCGCCGCTGAAAGTCGGCGACGCGGTCGTCACCGGCGAGGGCAGATCGTTTCACTCCGGCGTGCCGATCGGCGCGATCGTCTCCATCGATCGCAGTTACGCAACGCTCTACCAGACGGCCGTCGTGAAACCGGCGGTCGATCTCGGGGCTCTCGATCGCGTTGTCGTCGTTCCGCGATAAACCGCACGACGCGCCGTTCGTAGGGCCGTCGTGGTACGTCGCCGCCGCCTGGCTCCTCGGCGCGCTGCTCGCGCAGGCGACGCTCGGCCACTATCTCGCCGTGCGCAGCGTCGTGCCGAGCTTCGTGCTCGTCGCCGTCGTCTGGTACGCGATCCGCGTCGATACGCGACGCGCGGCCGTCTACGGGCTCGCCGCGGGGCTCTGCGAGGACGTCCTCGCCCCGCAGACCGGCGCCGCCTGGATGATCGCGACCGGCCTGAGCGCGCTGCTCGCGAGCCGGCTCTCGCGCGGATTCTTCGCCGACTCGATCCCGCTCGCCGCGACGGTCACCGCGGTCGCGACGCTCGTCCGGGCGCTGCTCTTCTGGATCGTGATGGCATTCGGCGGATACCCGCAGGGGCTGGGCACGATGCATTTCCACGAGGCGCTGCTCGCCGCGGCGCTCAACGTCGTCACGATCGTCGCGGCGATGGTGATCGCGCGCCGCCTCGAGGTCGCCGTCGAATGACGCCGCGCAATGCGATGCGATCGCAGTCGTGGCACGCGTCGCCGTGGCGCCTCGCCGCCTTCGGAGCGGTGCTGCTCGTAACGCTGCTCGCGCTCGTCGCCCGGCTGATCGAAGTGCAGCTCGTCGACGGCGCGCGCTACCGGGCCGAGGCGCAGGCGAATCAGATTCGTTTGATTCCGGTCGCGGCGCCGCGCGGGATGATGTACGATCGCCACGGGACGATCCTCGCGCGCAGCCGTCCGTCGTTCGCCGTCGGTCTGATTCCCTCGGAAGTCACCGACGTCGACCGCGAGCTCGCGACCCTGACCACCATCGTCGGCATCGACGAACGCAAGCTGTGGTCTCGATTGCTCCACCACCGCGGAATCGACTACCGCAACTTCGCGGAGGTCGTTGCCGCCGAACCCTACGGCCCGGTCGTGCTCGCGTCGGATCTGCCGGTCGCGGTCGTCGCGCGGCTCTCCGAGGTCCTCACCGATCTTCCGGGCGTCGATCTCGAGGTGCAGCCGATCCGCGACTATCCGCAGGGCGCCGCCGGTTCGCATCTCGTCGGCTACGCCGGCGCGATCACGCAAGAAGAGTACGAGCGGCTCAAGTACGCGGGCTACTCGCCGGACGACGTCATCGGAAAAGACGGGCTCGAGTTCGCCTACGACAAGTACCTGCGCGGAACGCCGGGCGGCCAGCGCGTCGTCGTCGATGCGACCGGCGCGGTCGTTCCCAACACGAGGCTCGCGTCGAAAGCGGCGGTTCCGGGCGACACGCTGATCACGAATCTCGACTGGCGACTGCAGCGCATCGTCGAGCGCGCGCTCGCGGCCGGCATCGCCGATCGCGCCCGCGGACGCCGGCTCTCCGGCGCGGTCGTCGCCGAGGATCCGTGGAACGGCGGCATCCTCGCGCTCGCGAGTTACCCGAACTACGATCCGAACGATTTCGCGCGGAGTCGCTGGAAGGCAATCGCCTACGACCTCAGCGATCCGGGAGAGCCGCTCTTTAATCGCGCGATCGCGGCCGCAACGCCGACCGGCTCGACCTTCAAGATGGTAACGGGATCGGCCGCGCTGACCGAGGGCATCGTGCGCGTCGACCAAGTGATCGACGACACGGGCGGCTGGGACTGCGGCGGCTACTACGCGCGCGACATCGCAGCGGGCGGCCTCGGCGACACGACCTTCGTCCCGGCGCTCGCGGCCTCGAGCGACGGCTACTTCTTCCGTCTCGCGTGGTGGCTCGGCAACGCGCGTCTGCGCAAATACGCGCTCGCCTTTGGATTGAACGCGCGCAGCGGCATCGATCTGCCGGGCGAGAACGAAGGGAACTGGCCGACGAACGCGTGGGAGATGCGCAACTTCGGCGTTCCGATGGAGCCGAGCGACGCGTGCTTCTTGGGAATCGGACAGGGTGCGATGCAAGCGACGCCGCTGCAGATCGTCAACGTCGCGTCGGCGGTGATCAACGGCGGCACGCTCTATCGGCCGCGCGTCGTTAGTGAGATTCGCAACTCGCGCGGCGAGACCGTCGCGACGTTTCCGCCGCGCGTCATCCGGCAGGTTCCGGTTACGGCGTCGTCGCTCGAAGCGGTGCGCGCCGGCATGGCGCGGGTCACCGACCCCGGCGGCACCGCGTACGGTTTAGCAATTACCGGTCTGCCGTACTCGGGCAAAACCGGCACCGTCGAGACGGCCGGCGGCAACGGGCCGAACACGACGTGGTTCGTCGCCTGGGCGCCGACGGCGCATCCGCGGCTCGCGATCGCGGTCTTCATCGATCGCAGCGGCGGCTACGGCGCGACCGTCGCCGCGCCGATCGCGCGCCGGATTCTCGTGGAGTACTTCAACAAGAAGCCGTAGAAAAAGCGTCTCCCCTGGCAACGAAAGGCTGGATTTGCAAATGCTCGCAGTACACGAAGATCGCATCGCCGCCGCCGTCGCGCGTCTCGGCTCCGAGAACGCGTTCGAGATTTTGGCGCGGGCGCGCGAGCTCGAGGCGCAAGGCCGCCGCGTCGTGCACATGGAGATCGGCGAGCCCGATTTCGATACGCCCGAGAACATCAAGAAGGCGGCGCTCGACGCGCTCTACGACAACCACACCCACTACACGCCCTCGGCCGGTCTTCCGTCGCTGCGCGAGACGATCGCCGAGTATGCGAGCCGTTTCCGGAGGCTGACGCCCGAGTGGCTCCCCGAGAACGTCGTCGTCGGGCCCGGCGCGAAGCCGATCATCTGGAACACGCTGAGCGCGTTGCTCGACGAGGGCGACGAGTTCGTCTACTTCGATCCCGCCTATCCGGCGTACGCCTCGGCCGCGAGTTATCTGCGCGCGAAGGTAACCGCGATTCCGCTGCTCGAGTCGCGGAACTGGCGGATGGATCTCGACGAACTGGCGCGGCGGGTATCGCCGAAGACGAAGGTCGTCGTCATCAACTCGCCGCACAACCCGACCGGCGGCGTCCTGACGAAGAGCGATCTCGAGTGCATTGCCGACCTCGCGCGGCAGAACGATTTCATCGTGATCGCCGACGAGATATACAGCCGGAACTTCTACCTCGACTCCGAGTACGTCTCGATCGCGACGCTGCCCGGCATGCGCGAGCGCACGATCGTCGTCGACGGCTTCTCGAAGGCCTACGCGATGACGGGCTGGCGGCTCGGCTACGCGCTGATCCCCGAGCGTCTCGCGCGCACGGTGACGCTCTTCAACAACAACACGTTCAGCTGCGTCGCGACGTTCGTCCAGATGGCGGGCATCGCCGCGCTGACCGGACCCGACGATGCGGTGCTGCGGATGAACGAGATCTTCCGGTCGCGCCGCGACAGGCTCGTTGCGGGCCTTAATGAGATCCCCGGCGTCTCGTGCTTGCTGCCCGAGGGCGCGTTCTACGCGTTTCCCAACGTTACGCAGATCACGCACGACGACCGCGCGCTCGCGAAGTTTCTGCTCGAAGAGGGCGGCGTCGCCTGCGGGGGCGGCTCGTCGTTCGGCGCGGCCGGCAAGGGCTATCTACGCTTCTCTTACGCGGCCTCGCTCGAAGACATCGACTGGGCGCTCGAATCGATCGCGAAGACGATCCCGAAGTTTAAGCACTAGAACGTCCGGCCGCCGCTGCCGAAGTGCTCCGGCCAAATCTCCGGCGCGAGCGCGCGCAGCAACGCGCCGTGCTCTGCCGGCCTGCCTTCCTGCTGATCGTACGCCATGATGAGCAGCAGCTTTTGAATCTTGAGCATATCCTCGTGGAGCACTGCGGGGTCGAAACCTGCGTCGGACATGGAGCTTTCCCTTTCGGTTAGAGGAGTTTCATCGCGCGCTTGACGTCGGCGAGCACGCCGGCCGCGATCGCGCGCGCGCGTTTCGTGCCGTCCGCGACGATCGTATCCACGAGTTGCGGATCGGCGAGGTAGGCGGCGTAGCGCTCGCGGACGGGGCGTAAGTACTCGTTGAGCTGCTCCGCGAATTCGGACTTGTCTTGCACGCAGCCGAGCGCGCCGGAGCGGCACTCCGCGGCGATGCCGTCGAGCCGCAGCGGATTGACGAAGCGCCAGAGCGCGAAGACCGGGCAAATCTCGGGACGTCCGGGATCCCCGCGGCGGATTTTCTGGGGGTCGGTGATCATCGCGCGCACCTTCTTCGTCGTCGTCTCTTCGTCGTCGCCGACGAAGATCGCGTTGTCGTACGACTTGCTCATCTTGCGGCCGTCGGTGCCCGGCACTTCCGGAAACTCCGAGAGCGTCGCCTGCGGCTCCACCAAGATCGTCGCGCCGTCGCCGTAGAGATGGTTGAAGCGCCTGACGATCTCGCGTCCGAGTTCGAGATGCGCGACTTGGTCGCGTCCGACCGGTACGTACTCTCCGCGAAAGACCGCGATATCGCAGAGCTGCAGCAGCGGATAACCGAGGAAGCCGTACGTCGCGATCTGCTGCCCGAGCGCCTCGATCTGGCCCTTATACGTCGGCACGCGCTCGAGCCACGAGATCGGCACGATCATCGCGAGCAGCGTCTGCAGCTCGCCGATCTCGGGCACGCCCGACTGCAGAAAGATCGTCGCCTTCTCCGGATCGACGCCGGCCGCGAGCCAGGCCGCGACCATCTCCGTCCGCGCCCCGCGTATCTTCGCGGGATCGTCGAAGTCCGTCGTGTACGCGTGGAGGTCGGCGATCTCGAAGAACGCATCGGCGGTCTCGCAGTAGTTGGCCCACTGCGTCAGCACGCCGACGAAGTGTCCGAGATGGACCTGCCCGGTCGGCCGCATTCCGGCCATCACGCGCGGGCGTTTCGCGGCGGTGGGAGTCATTCGCGCGTCAATGTTACCAACGAATCGTCAATGCCTTGCGAGCTGCTCGCGGACGTAGGCGCGCGCGGCTCTTACCGCGTGCGCGACGCCGTTTCCGCCCGCCAACTCGCACGCCAGGGCCATCGCGAGCGTGCAGCCGGTTCCGTGCATCGCACCGCCGATGCGCGGCTCGCAGAAGATCTCGACCCCGCCGGCGGTCGCGAGCGCGTCGGCAGGCGCGCCGTCGAGGTGGCCGCCCTTGAGGAGCACGGCGGCGGCGCCGCGGGCGCGCAGCTCCGCCGCCGCTTCGCCGATCGTCGCGCGCTGCGGACGCGCGCTTCCGAGCAGAAAGGCGGCCTCGTCGAGATTCGGCGTCAGCACGACCGACGGCAGCGTCGCAAGCTCGTCGCGGAGGGCGACGCGCGCGGGCGCTTCGGCCAACTCGCCGCCGCGACTCGCTTCGAAGACCGGGTCTACGACCGCCGGCAGCGATGGCCTAGCCTGGAGCGCTCGCGCCACCGATCGTACGGCGTGCAGCGTCGGCAGCGCGCCGACGCGGACCGCGCCGGCCGCCTCCCAGGGAAGCGCTGCGAATTGCGCCTCGAGCACGTCCGCCGGAACCGGGTGGAGCGCAACGACGCCGCGCCGGTCCTGCGCGCTGACGGCGGCGATCGCGGTGAAGACGCGCGCCCCGAGCTGCGTTCCGACGACGAGATCGCGCCCGACGCCGGCGACGTTCCACGGATGCGTCGTGCCGATCGAGAGGACGATCAGCGATTCCACGCGTCGACCAACTCAGCCGCGGCCGCGCTCGGATCGTTCGCGTTCGAGATCGCCGAGACGACCGCAGCCATCGCCGCCCCGTTGCTCCGCAGCTCCGCAATCGCCGCGCCGGTGATTCCGCCGATTGCGGCGATCGGAAGGTTCGTCGCCGCCGCAATCGCGCGCAGCCCCTCGATGCCGATCGGTTCGCCCGCGTCGGCCTTCGATGCCGTGGGATAGATGGCGCCCGCGCCGATGTAATCGGCGCCGGCCGCGGCTCGCGCCTCGGAGACGGTTCCGCAGGAGAGCCCGATCAGCAGCTCACCGAGCGCGGCTCGGACGGCCGCGACCCCATCGAAACCCGCATCGTCGGGACCGAGATGGACGCCGTCGCAATCGAACGCATCCGCCGCGCGCCAGTCGTCGTTGAGAATCAGCAGCGCGGCGCGTTTTTCGGTAAGCGCGCGCAGCGCGCGAAGCCGCTCGGGCACGATTCCGCGTTTCGCACGATACTGCACGATGCGCACGCCTGCGTCGAGCACGTCGCGCGCGAGTTCCAGCGTGCGCTCGTCGTCGTTGAGGATGACGTAGATGCCGTGCAGCAGCGCCGCGCGGCCTTCCCGCGTCAGCCGCGCCGCATCCGTTGCCATATGACGATATTGGCGGCGAGATATGCGAAAAAGACGAGGGCGACGACGATCGCGAGCGCGGGAACGCCGCGTTGGAGCGACCACGGAACGAGCAGACCGAAGCAGAGGACCGCCGCCATCAACAGCGCGACGATGCGCGTGAACGGGATCACGGCTTACGGATCGTTGCCGAGCAGAAGGTCGCCGAGGCGCATCAACTCTTCGTCGCCGCTGAAACGAAATTCGATGCGTCCGCCGCGTCCGTACCGCACGACGGCCACCGCGGTGCCGAAGCGCTCGCGCAGCCGCGATTCAAAATCGCGTTCTTCCGGGGATAGCGCGTGCAGCGCGGGCGCCGGCTTGCGCCGCGGCCCGGCCGTCGCGTCGGTCAGACGCTCGAGCGCGCGCACCGTCAGCCCTTCTTCGACCGCCCGGCGGGCCAGTTCGCCGCGCTCGGCCTCGGGCGCCGCGAGCAGCGCCCGCGCGTGTCCGGCGGAGAGGCGCCCCTCGACGAGCATCACCTTGATCGCGTCGGAGAGCCCGAGCAGCCGCAGTGCGTTGGCGATTGCGGGCCGGCTCTTGCCGAGCCTGCGCGCGAGCTCTTCCTGCGTGAGGCCGTACTCGTCGATGAGATGCTGGAAGCCGGCGGCCTCTTCGAGCGGGTTGAGGTTTTCGCGCTGCAGGTTCTCGACGATCGCGTGCTCGAGCGTCTGCCGGTCGTCGCTCTCGCGGACGATCGCGGGAATAGTCGGGCGCAGCAGCGCCGCGCAGGCGCGCCAGCGCCGCTCGCCCGCAACGAGCTCGTAGCCGTCGCCTCGCCGCCTGACGATGATCGGCACGAGCACGCCGTACTCGCCGATCGAGCGCTTGAGCTCGTCGAGCGACGCCCCGTCGAAGGTCTTTCGCGGCTGGAACGGGTTCGGCGTGATCTCGCCGACGGGGATGTCGCGGACGATCTCCTGGGAGCTCGCCGTCGGGACCGCGGCGTCGCCGAGCAGCGCCGCCAGGCCGCGCCCGAGGCCGCGTTTGGGCGCGCTCACGCGGGCGCCGCGGCCGGCTCGAGCATCTCGCGCGCGACGGCGAGATATGCCTGCGCACCGCGGCTGCGGTGGTCGAAGAGAATCACCGGCTTGCCGTACGACGGCGCCTCCGAGATGCGCACGTTGCGCGGGATCTGCGTCTTGAAAACCTGCTCCGGAAAGTACTTTTCGAGCTCGCGAATCACTTCGGTCGCCAGACGCGTGCGGCCGTCGAACATCGTCACGAGGACGCCGCTGACGTGCAGCGTGGGATTGAGCGCGTCGCGCACGCGCCAGATGACGTTCGTCAGTTGCGCGAGACCCTCGAGCGCGTAGAATTCCGCTTGCACGGGAATGATGCATTCGTCGGCCGCGGTCAACGCGTTGATCGTCAGCAGACCGAGCGACGGAGGCGAATCGATGAGGATGAAATCGTACGCGTCCGCCACCGGCGCGAGTGCTTGCCGCAGGCGCGTTTCGCGCGACAGGGCAGCGACGAGCTCGACGTCGGCGCCGGCCAAATTTATCGTCGCGGGCGCGATTTTCAGCAGCTCGATCTCGGTCGGCAAGAGGACGCGTTCGAGTGGAATCTCTTGCATGAGCACGTGGTAGATGTCGTGCGTCAGGCGGCCCTTATCGATGCCGAGCCCCGTCGTCGCGTTGCCTTGCGGATCTGCGTCGACGATCAAGACGCGCTTGCCGGCGACGGCCAACGCCGCGCCGAGGTTGACGGCGGTCGTGGACTTTCCGACGCCGCCCTTCTGATTGACGAGCGCGATGATGCGGCCCATCGTTATGCGGCTCCGCTCAGGTACTGCTCGAGAATGTTCAGCAGCAACGTGCGCTCGTTACGTTGGGGTTCGTCGGTGACCTGCTCGAAGAGCCAGGCCAACGCTCTTCCGACGCGCTCGTCGCCGTTGAAGCCGGCCGGCGCCTCGCCGCGGCGGACCAGCGCTGCGATGACGTCCTCGCCGTCAACGGCGAGTTCCCGGATCGAAAACGCCGGCTTTTTCGCGAGCTCGGCATGGACGCGCGCCTGGAACGCCTCGTTGGAGCCGTCGCGCTTCGGCAGCCCGCTTCCGGCGATGTCCGCGGCGCGCAATGCGAACAAGCGTTCGATATTTTCCGGTCCGACGCGGCGTATGAAGCGTCGCAGCGCCGCGTCGCTCAACGCCGGATCGGCGACGTACATATGCTGCCGGACGAGATGCTCGGCCGTCCGCACGGTATCCGAGGCGAAACGAAAACGCTCGAGCGAGTCGCGGGTCATCTCGGCGCCGGCGATCTCGTGGCGGTAGAAGTGCGGCCCGTCCTTCGTGCGCGGCTTCCCGACGTCGTGCAGGAGCGCCGATAGCCGCAGGACCGGGTCTCCCGGCGGCGTCGCATCGAGCGTGGCGAGCGCGTGCCCCCAGACGTCGTAGGCGTGCCACTCGTTCTGCTCGACCCCGATCCCCTCGGCCAGCTCGGGCCAGAGGTGCTGCAGCACGCCGGTCTCCTGGAGGAGACGAAGCCCAATCGACGGCCTCGCCGCGCTGAGCAGCTTGAGCAGTTCATCGTGGATGCGCTCGGCGGAGACCGTCGTCACGAGCGCGGCGGCGGCTCGCATTGCCTCGCGGACCCCGTCGGTGACCGAATACTCGAAGCGGGCCGCGAACTGCGCCGCTCGCAGCATCCGCAGCGGATCCTCGCGGAACGCGGCCGGCGCGAGGATATCGATGCGCCTCGCTCGGATGTCGGCCTCTCCCCCGAAGGGATCGACGATCTCGCCCGACGGCAGGGCGAGGGCGATCATGTTCATCCGGAAATCCCGCCGCGCGAGATCCTCGAGGAGCGTCACGGCCGTGCCGCTCTCGACGTCAAACTCGCGGTGGCCGCTCCCGGTCGAACGCTCCCGGCGAGGCGTCGCGACGTCGACGGTCTGGCCGTCGACGGTCAGCTTGAGCACGGCGAACGAGGCGCCCACGACGCCGACCCGGCCGAGCGGGCGAAGCCGTTGCTCGAGCGCCTCCAGCGAGAGACCGGTGACGACGTAATCGGAATCGACCGGCGGCATCTCCGCGCCGGCGAGGCCGGCCCGGATCTGATCGCGGACCCGGCCGCCGACGGCGAAGAGCGAGCCGGGTGGAAGGACGGCGGCGAGCCTTTCGTCGAG
>Ga0335069_10012014_pt1 | contig 12195 bp, 5 predicted proteins | sample Lox_Sample_11_FD_206714 | JGI IMG/M metagenome (GOLD analysis project Ga0335069, IMG submission 206714) | Soil microbial communities from Loxahatchee National Wildlife Refuge, Florida, United States - Lox_Sample_1.1 | ecosystem: Environmental > Terrestrial > Soil > Wetlands | place: USA: Florida...
TCGATGTTACGCAACGCAAGCAGATGGAAGACACGCTGCGCGAGCGCGCCGACCTGCTTGATCTCGCAACGGAGGCGATTGCCGTCCGAGAACTCGCAGGAAACATAAAGTACTGGAATTTTGGCGCGGAAACTCTGTACGGCTGGAAGCGCGAAGAGGTTCTCGGCAAAAATCTGCACGAGCTGCTGCGCACGCAGTTCCCGATTCCGCGGGAGCAGATCGAATCCATTCTGACCGCTGAGGGCACGTGGGAAGGCAATCTGACCCACACGACCCGCTACGGACGCGAGGTCGTCGTCTCCTGCCGCAAAGTGCTGCATAAAGATCGCGGCGTAGTGCTGGAGATCAACCGCGACATCACCGCGCGCCTGCAGGCGGAAGAAGCTCTGCGCCAGACCGAGAAGCTGGCGGCGATGGGACGCGTCGCCGGCATCATCGCGCACGAAATCAACAATCCGCTGGAGGCCATCGGCAACGCGTTCTTCCTGCTGCGCGACCACCCGTCGCTCGACGAAGAAGCGAAGCAGTACGCTGCGCTCGCCGAGCAGGAACTGATCCGCGTCGCGCACATCACCCGTCAGACGCTCAGTTTCTACCGCGAGTCGAAGCAGCCGGTCGCAGTTTCCATGGCCGAGCTGCTCGACAGCGTGCTCGAACTGCATCAGAGAAAACTGCAGCTCACGCGTATCGAGGTGGACCGCCGCTATCTGAGCGACGGACGCCTGCGCGGATTCCCCGTCGAACTTCGCCAGGTGTTCCTCAACCTGATCGGCAACGCCATCCAGGCGATGCCCGACGGCGGCCGCTTGCGCGTGAAAGTTCGCGATTCGGGCCGTTTCAACGGCAACGTGCCGGGCGTAACCGTCTCCATCGTGGACACCGGGCAAGGCATCAAGCGCGAAGACGCGAAGCGGCTCTTCGAACCTTTCTTCAGCACCAAGTCGGAGAAGGGCACCGGGCTCGGCTTGTGGATCAGCCGCGGCATCATACAAAAGTACGAAGGCAACATCACGTTTCGCAGCGTCAGCACGTCATTCGGCAAGGCGACCTGTTTCCGTGTGTTCGTTCCTATTTCCAAGGCGGAAGCGGCAGTCAAGGTGACGAGCACGGAAGAATTCAGTCCGGTGAGGAGGGTTGCCAGTGGAAGCCGCAGCAAATAACAAGCCGACGGTGCTGGTTGTGGACGACGAAGAGACCGCCCTTCTGCTCCGCAAGCTGGTCCTGGAAAAGTCCGGCTTTCGCGTGCTGACGGTTTCCTCCGGCGCCAAAGCGCTGGAGCTGCTCGCTACCACCCCGGTTGACCTGGTGCTCTCCGACCTGCTGATGCCGAAAATGCTCGGCACCGAGCTCGCGCGCCGACTCAAGGAAGAGCGGCCGGAGCTGCCGGTCGTGATCATCTCGGGCGTCAACGAAATTCCTCAGGAAGCCTCGTTCGCCGACATGTTCATCAGCAAGCTCGAAGGTCCGGTAGCCCTGGCAGAGAAGCTGCACAAGGTACTGAATCAGAGCCGGGCAACAGCCAGCAGCAGCTAAAGGATTTGGCGTCCGGAATTGCTCAAGAATCTGTTGACTGATCCCACTATTGTTGGATATAAAACTCCTCCAAACGGGCCCCAATCTCCCCCTTTCTCGTAAAGTCGCAGATCCGTAGTCCACACTTCTGGTGTCAGAGGAGAGTCATGCTCAGGTCGTGGGGTCGTGCCCTTGGTGTGCTTGTCTGTTTTTCATTCGGCTTTTGCCATCAACACAGTCTCGCGACACCGGCCGCAACCGCGTCTACCGCAAAGCTTCCTATCACCTTCGAAATCAATCAGGGCCAGGTGGATGCGAAGGTGAAATTCTTCGCTCGCGGCGGGGGATACTCGCTGTTTCTTACCGGCGATGGATCCGTGCTGTCAGTTACCCGTACTGATGGCGACAAGCCCGCAGACCGGGAAGTGACCTTTCATGAAGCGCTGACGATCGATGCGCTAGGGATGAAACTCATAGGCGCGAACCCGGGAACTACGCTCACCGGTGTTGACCCCGTGGAGGCGAAGAGCAACTACCTGCTCGGCAACGACCGCTCCAAGTGGGTGCGCGGTGTAACGCATTACCAGCGGGTGAAGTATTCGGGCGTCTATCCAGGCGTCGATCTCGTCTTTTACGGCAACGACAGCCAACTCGAGCACGACTTCGTCGTCGCGCCGGGAGCTGATCCGGCGGCCATTCGCTTCCGCCTCGAAGGCGCGAAGAAAGTTCGACTCGACGACTCCGGTGCCCTGGTAGCCACGATGGAAGATGGCCAGGAGTTTCGCGTCCTGAAGCCAACGGTTTATCAGCAGCCTGCGGGTGGTCGCCACGAAATCGGGGGCGGATTTGTGCTTCAGGCCGCCAACGAAATTTCCTTCCGATTAGGTAAGTACGACCGTTCGCGGGAGTTGGTGATCGATCCAACCTTTACATTCGCAACGTTCTTTGGTGATGGTGGGCCAAAATCGATTGTCGTCGATCCCCAGGGGAATCCGGTCATTGCGGGTTTTGTTTATCTCCCCGACTTTCCAACAACCGTGGGCGCTTACCAAACGCATTGTGCGGGCGTGATCAACAGCCACGGCCAGTGCAACTTCGATCTTTTCGTGGCCAAGATGAACGCTACGGGTTCGGCCTTGCTTTGGTCCACCTACTTGGGAGGATCTGCCGGCGAGAATTCTCCCCGTTTAGTGCTCGACAACGCAAGTAACGTATATATTGCCGCCTACTCAGAATCATCCGACTACCCCACGACCGCCAATACTTATTCCAGCACTTGCCCGGCCGCAATGTGCAACGGCTCTTACCTGCTCGTCCTCTCAGAGCTGAGCGCTGATGGTTCTAGCTTGCTGGCAAGCACTTACGTGCCGGTACGGGTCCAAATTGATCCCTTGGGAATAGGTCGCGACGCGGACGGCAACATTCTTGTGGGAATCAACGCACCTTACGGGGGATTTCCGACTGCGAACGACATCGGCGGAGCTAGAGTCTTGAAGATGAACGCAGCCCTCTCGTCGTTGGTTTGGACGACAGTCATCCCACCACCGCCGTCGTACTTCGCGGCTTCCACTGGAACCGCGTTTGCCGTGGACCCAGCTGGCAATTCCTATATCGCCGGCACCGCCACGACCCCTACGCAGACCGCATCTTCGGCCGCGGCTTGCAGTAACCAGGCGCTGGATGTTTTTGTAGCGAAGATTTCCCCGTCCGGGGCGATCCTATGGAACTCCGCTTTCGCGTGCACAAAGAATTACGCCACGGAAATCTATCCTACTGCCCTCGGAACCGACGCCAACGGTAACGTGTATTTGACAGGGATAGTGAACGACGACACATTTCCCACGACGCCCAACGCTCTCTACCCGGTAGTCTCAAAGTGCGGTTCAAATGTTTATGGGTATGTGCCCCTGGTCGCGTTTGCTTCGAAACTCTCAGCCGATGGGACGCAACTGCTTTACTCCACCTACGTGAATTCGTGTTCAATGTACCCGCTGGGAATCGCCGCGGATCAATACGGTGCGGCCTATCTGGGCGGTCGCAATGCCGACCTGACGTCCATACCGTTAGTGAACTCCCTGCCCAAGGGAACCGTGGATATGGGCTCAGGAAACGACCACACCTTCCTCGCCAAGCTGAACTCGACCGGCTCCGCCTTTCTCATGTTCAGCGTCACCGGCAGCGTCGGCCCCGACACCTTTGGCGGAGTTTTTCTCGACAGCAATCAGAACCTATATGCTGATGCCGGGGCCGGAGTGGGTTTCCCCGTCACCCCAGGTGCCTACAACACCACAGTTGGCGGCGGCGTGATCATGAAGGTCGGATTGAGTTCGCTGGCGCTGAGCAGTGGACCAGGTGCGCTCACGTTCCCTGTGACTCACGTGGGCACTGTGAGCTCATCACAGGCGGTGAAGGTCTACAACGACGGCCCCAACACCGCGCACGTTGCCGCAGGGAATATTAAGTCCGGCAGCGGCGAATTCCTCGAGACCGACAACTGCGCCCAGATCGCCCCGGGCAGTTCCTGTACAGTCAACGTTAGCTTTGCGCCGACAACCGCCGGTCCGAAGAATGCCACACTGACCATCACGCCGGACATCAACGGTCCGTTCACCACGACACTGCAGGTCAGCAGCCCCGCGGTCACTGTTTCGCCGACATCACTCAATTTCTCTCAGCAGAGCGTGGGCACGACCAGCACCCCGCAAGGAATCACGCTGACCAGCGACGGCAATCAAAGTTTGAGTTTGCAAAAGTTCCAAATCACCGGCGACTTCAGCTACACCACTACGTGTCTCGCCACGCAGGCTCCAAGCACCAGTTGTGCGGTAAATATCAGCTTCGCTCCGACTGCGCCGGGGGCCAGAAACGGGACGTTTACCATCACTGACAACACGGGGGATAGCCCGCAGACGGTAGCTCTGGCGGGGAATGGTTCGGGTCCGCAGTTGAACGTGCCGAGCACCCCGCTGGACTTCAAAACGCAGCAATTGTTCCAGGCCAGCGGCGCGCTTTCGGTCAATCTGAGCAATAGCGGAAACGCGGCAGCGAATATCAGTTCGATTGCGGCCAGCGGTGACTTCCAGGTATCCCAGCAGAATTGCGGCAGCAGCCTGGCGGCGCCTGGGACTTGCGCGATCCAGGTGACGTTCACGCCGTCGTCGCTCGGCCAACGTTCCGGGACACTAACGATTACGGATTCCGCCCAAGGCTCGCCGCATACTGTCCAACTGAAGGGAAGTGGGGTGTCGACGACGACACCGTCGAGGCCAGCGAGAGCGTCGCGGCCTGCGGGAACGTCCTCCACCACTACGGTTCCGGCGGTGACGACTATCCCTGGGAAGCCATCACGTTTAAGAAGAACTACTGTACGACGGAAGCTGAGCACCGGGAGTAGGGCCACTGATACGACGGTCCTAACGAACCAATAAATAGCCATCAACAACCAGCTACCCTGGAGTGCCCCATTTCAAGCCCCCTGTTGGCTTGAGTGGGGTAGTTCGAGCGCGGCCACAGACGCGATTGTCCTACCGCTCAACCAACGACTAACGATAACTCGTAAGTAAACATGAGGAGCCTGTATTTCGCGAGCAGGAAACGAAGAGTGTCGGCTAGACTGCCACTCCCGCCATCTCTTCCAGAACTCGCCGCGCGGCTTCGGCGGGGTTGGGGTCTCCAGTGATGGGGCGGCCGACGACGATGTGGCTGGCTCCGGCGGCGAAGGCTTCAGCTGGGGTGACGACGCGAGCCTGGTCACCTACGGCGCTTCCGGCTGGACGGATACCGGGGGTGACGATGGCGAAACCGTCGCCGAGATTTCGGCGTATCGAACGGGCTTCCTGGGCCGACGCCACAATTCCGCCGATTCCAGCGTTCAGGGCAAGTCCGGCGAGACGCAGCACCTGATCGGCAACGGCTACCGGCAGCCCAAGTTCCTGCAGATCTTCGTCGTTTAACGATGTCAGGACGGTAACGGCGAGGATTAAAGGCTTACTTAAACTCTGAGAAGCGCCTTCCGTCGCGGCTTTCAGCATCTTGGTGCCGCCCGAGGCATGCACGGTGAGCATAGAAACGCCCAGTTCGGAGGCCGATTTGACGGCTCCGGCGACGGTGTTGGGGATGTCGTGGAATTTGAGGTCTAAGAAAACTTTGCGGCCGGAGGCCACCAGATCGCGAACGACTTGGGGCCCCTCGGCCGTAAAGAGTTGTTTTCCGACTTTATAAGTACTGGCTGAATCACCGATCTCCGCCACGATCTTCTGTGCTTCGGAGGCCCGGGAAACATCCAGCGCGATGATTAACCGATCCTTGAGAGCCATCCTAAACATCAGGATAACTCAGGTCCCTTCGGTGCGGGAGCGTCGAAATTTTGTCATCCGGATCGGATCATCCAGCCGGCTCACCTTTATTAAGGCATGCCAGCAAGATTTTGACTCTGGGTTACCGCAGCCAAAGTCGCCGGTTGGACTATTTCCAGGCTGACGGACTGAATACCGTAGCCGGGAATGCCTATCATCCGGGCTGCGCCGTAGGACAAGTCGATAATCCTGCTGCGCGGGACCGGACCCCGGTCGTTCACTCTGACTACGACGGACTGACCATTCCTGAGGTTCGTCACCTTTACCAGAGTGCCCAGCGGAAGCTGCCGATGGGCAGCCGTGAACTGAAACATATCGTACGGTTCACCGCTGGCGGTTGTTTTACCGTTGAACGCCTTGCCATACCAGGAAGCTGTTCCGACCTGGTAGACGTTAGCGCTGCGTGTATGGCGATGGCTTGCGGCCTTCGCCTTAACCGAATTGTTGTTACCGTTTCCTTTCTCGGGTCGAACGATCTCTACTTTTGAGGTCGCTGTGCCGGGGGTATTCGGCGGCTGTGCCGCCAGCAGGCCGGTTGTCATTGTTAGCCCAACCAGGATGTTGGCTAGTACTTGTCGCATCAAACACCTCGCGTCATCTAGGTTGACCCTCCCTGTTGCACCGATCATGTAAGTCTATGGATTGGCGGGAGTTGTTGTCAATCCACGGTCGTAATACGACCTTATTACTGCTTGACATGGCCAGATTCTTGTGGCTGGCCTGAGTAGCCCGTCCAAATAGACCAAAAGCGCCAGAAGGGTCGGGGGAGGGCCTTGCGGCAATACCCCTTCTGGCGCGCTTTTACTTGGATGGAGGGGGCGTTTCAGGGGTTGGACGGGCCTTAATCCGGTACTAAGGCCAGCAGGTCAGGTCCGGAAGGACAGGGCTCTGGTTGAGTAAAATACTCCACCCCTGTCCCAAAGACGGCTTGAATCGGACACTCCGAAGCCCCTCATCTTGGATTTACAATGCCGGGCATGCCCGCTCCGCCGGTGGTTTTGTCAATCGCAGGTTACGATCCTTCCTCCGGGGCGGGAGTGACGGCGGACGTGCAGACCATCCGGGCGCACGGGTGCTATCCGATTACCTGCGTAACCGCCTTGACCGTCCAGACGACCATGGGGGTAACGCGATTTCAGGCGGTCGACGCCGGGATAGTCGGGGAAACCTTGCAAGAGCTGTTAAAGGATTTCTCGATTGCCGCGGTTCGGATCGGAATGCTGGGGTCTGGTCAGGTGGCGCGGACGGTTGCCGACTTTTTGGCCTCGGCGAGGATCGGGCACGTGGTGCTGGACCCGATCGTGAAGTCGAGTTCGGGAGCGGACCTGATCGATAAAGCAGGGCAGAAGGTGATCCGGGAGCGGCTGTTGCCGGTGGCGGAGGTTATTACTCCGAACCTAGACGAGGTGGGCGCTCTGATCGGGTCGCGTGTGCACAGCGCAGCAGAGATCCATGCCGCTCCTCGAAAGCTCCATGCCATGGGAGCGCGAGCGGTGGTGATTACCGGCGGTCACCGCGACGAGGCCATCGACCTACTGAGCCTGGATGGGCGGGTGGAGGAGTTCTGGGCGGAGCGAATCCAGTCGACCTCGACGCACGGAACGGGGTGTGCGTTCGCGACCTCAATTGCGTGCGAGCTGGCGAAAGGGAAGCTGGTTCGGGAAGCGGTGCTGGCGGCAAAAAGGTTCGTTAGGCAGGCGATTGAGAAGGCTGAGGGGCTGGGCAAGGGGACGGGGCCGATGAAGTTGATTTGAAGTCAACCAACCACCCCACCTTTGCCAAAAGCGAGCGGGATGGGGGCACCCAGATCGCCTGAAGCGCTCAAAACTGAAGTTGATTTGACCATGGACATTAGTCCCCTTGACATCTGTGATTCGCGGAAGGTACGCTCCGTTTTCTCCCCGACTCCACGTGCTGTACAAATGAGATGAGAGCAAGTCTGCACCGAACGCACGCAGTTCTGTGCCTGATGTTGCTGTTGGTTAGCTCGAGTTTGGCCCTGGCTTCGGATTCCTACGCAAAGTCATCCGCAGATTCTTCTGTCCTCATTTCCAAGTCTCTCCGTTTCGAACCAAACCAGGGACAAGCAACGGGTTCGGCCGTCTTCGTGACGCGCGGGCAGGGCTACCAGGCCCATATTTCTCCTGACAATCTGCTGCTGGTTACCAAATCGGCCACCGGCCTGGACGAAGTGAAGGTGAAGCTCGAAGGGGCGAACCCAAACCCTGCGATCTACGGCGAACAGGAACTAGCCAGCCAGACGAACTACTTCCTCGGGAACGATTCGAAGCGCTGGCTCACGGGCGTGCCCAACTATGGGCGAGTCCGCCTGCAGGGTGTGTATCCGGGAATCGACCTGGTCTTCTATGGGAGTCGCCAGGATGAACTGGAACACGATTTCATTGTGGCTCCCGAGGGAGATCCGTCAAAGATTGCCTTGAAGGTCGAGGGCGGCTCGCGCCTGCTTATTAACGAATTGGGGGAGGCGGAGATTCTGCGCGGCACAGAGGGAGTGGTGCGCCTGCGGAAGCCAGTCGCGTACCAGGAGTTGGATGGAAGACGTGTGGGGGTAGAGTCCCGTTTCATGTTGCGGGGACAAAAGCGGCTTGGCTTTCAGCTGGGGAAGTACGATCACGCCCGGCCGCTGGTGATTGACCCGGTGCTGGTCTATTCCCGCTACATCGGCGGAACTTCGGATGAGACGGTTACGGACATAGCGGTGGACGCGGCGAGTAACGCCTTCGTCGTCGGATCAACCCCGTCTAGCGATTTTCCATTGCTCACGCCGGCCCAAAGCACGCTCAACGGCGGGAACGATCTGTTCATCACGAAGATAAACGCGTCAGGAACTATCGTTTGGTCGACCTACCTGGGAGGCTCCTCGGCGGAAAACGGCGCGAAGGCCGTTACAGATGAATCCGGCAACGTAATCCTGATGGGGGCCAGCAGTAGTCCGGATTTCCCCACTGGTGGATATGGGCCGCTGGGAAGCGGTGACTTCTTTGTGGCGAAGCTCAGCGCGGCGGGGGCGCTGGCTGGGGCATTCAAGATCGGCGGAAGCGGGACGGAATTCGGGTGGCTAGGAAATGGAATTCTCGGTGACCTGGCCGTCGCTTATGCCAATGGGTACTTCTACTTTGTGGGCGGAACGGCGTCGAGTGACTTTTTTGTCCTCAACGGCACAGCGCGTCCGGCTGATACCGCGACGCTCGGTGGAATCGTCGCCGGCAAGATCCAACTGCCGGACGGGGGAATCGGTCTTTCCTACGTTACCTATGTGGGTAAAAACCATGGCATCGTGACGGGGGCTGCCGCCGACAGTTCGGGCAACCTGTACATCACGGGCATCGTGGTGCCGACCACCGAGTTTTACACCACGGCCAACGCCTACCAGAAGACGAACAAGGGCTACGATGACGGGTTCGTCATTAAGCTCGATACCAACGGGAATATTGCGTACAGCACCCTCATCGGTGGTACCGGCGCCGACGATCCGACGGCGATTACAGTCGACAGCCTGGGCAACGCCTACGTTACAGGGCTAACTGGTTCTACGGATTGGCCGACCGTGAGCCCGTACCAAAGTTCGTGCAAGGGCATCCTGATCTGCGCCGACGCGTTTGTCGCAAAGCTCGACTCAACCGGGTCTTCGCTGCTCTATTCGACCTATCTTGGTGGGACAGGCAATCCGATCAGTTCGGCCAACCCAGGAGGCGCGGACGTCGGCATTGGGATCAAACTCGATCAGAACGGGAATATCTTTGTCGCCGGCAACACGAAGACCCCGGACTTCCCCGGAGTCAGCGGTGGCGTGCAGAAGAGTTGTGGGCCGGCTGCCGCGGGTGGGTGTTCGCAGGATGCTTTCGTGGCCGAGTTGAACCCGGCTGGTTCGTCATTGATGTATGCGAGTTACCTGGGCGGACCGGGCGATGATTTCGTGGCAGGCATGGCGCTTGACCCACGCGGGAACGTGTATCTCGCGGGTAATACCTCCGCTACCTTCCCTACGGCTGGAGTATCGAGCAGCTACAAAGGCGGTGATGATGGCTGGGTAGCGCGCATCTCGACGGGCACGACTGGGCCGCTGCTGGTGACCACGCCCAGTTCGCTGACGTACCAGGATGTGCCGTTCGGGACTCCGGCTACGGAAATCCAGGCAGTGAACATAACGTCGGTGGGAACTTCGCCGGTTTCGATCTCCAGCATTACTTCGTCGCCTGATTTTCCGATCACCAGCAATAGCTGCGGAGGCAATCTGGCGGTGGGCGCCAGTTGCGTGGTGAGCGTCAACTTCAATGCGACCAGCGCAGGAACGAAGAGCGCAGCGTTGACCATCGCGAGCAGTGGCAACGGCAGCCCGCAAACGGTGACGCTGGCAGGAAATTCTCTGGCGATTGGAGTATTGCAGCCGAACCCGGTTACCGTGGATTTCGGGTTTACGGCACCGAACACCACGGCCACGCAAATGGTCACGTTGAAGAACATCGCCGCGACCGCGCTTACGTTTTCGTCTATCAAGATCAGGACCGGAACGTTCTATAGCCAGACGAACGATTGTCCGGCGAGCCTGGTGGCGAACGCGACCTGCACCGTAACCATCACGTTCAAGCCGACGAGCACAGGCAAGAAGTTCGACACCCTGGTGGTCAATGGCAACTTCCAATATGGCTCATACGGGGTGTCATTGTCGGGAAGCGGCGGAACGCCGGCGGTGACGTATAGCTCAACCGCGCTCGACTTCGGCGGGTGGCCGACGACACTGGTGAGCGAGCCCATGCGCGTGAAGGTGACCAGCTCGGGTACCTCTCCGCTTCTGATTTCGGCGATACAACTGACCGGCTCGGCTTTCAACATGATCCACGACTGCGGGCAGTACGTGGGCGTGGGGTTCTACTGTACGATTACTGTCACTTACACGGCGTCGGGATTCAACACGCAGACGGGATCTATCCTCGTCAGCACGGGAGCGGGTTCGCAAACGATAACGCTTACCGGGCATCCCGGGAACCCGCAGTTATCGATCTCGCCCGCGGGTAGCTACAACTTCCCGGCCACGAACGTGGGCGCCACCAACGTTGCGCCTACGCTGACGATCAGCAATTCCGGGACCGCCGTCGCGAAAATCACTCTGGTGGGATTCCTGAATAGCCAGGACTTCACGGTCAGCACAAATTGCCCCGTATTCCTGGCCGCGAGCGGCGCCTGCTCCGCGACGGTAACGTTCGCGCCGCTGACAGGCGGAACTAAGAACGGAACGTTCATTGTCACCTACGCGTCTACCAATCCGGCGCCGACTTTCAGTTACACGGGAAACGCGAATTTCCCAGTGCCGACACTGACCTCGCTTTCGCAGAACAGCTCCGTAGTGGGTCGTGGCGACACATCGATCACGCTGACCGGCACTAACTTCCTGCCGGATACCGAGGTCAGGCTGAACATCAGCAACAAGCTAACGTCAACGTTAGTCAGCGCCACCCAAATTACAGCTTCGGTACCGGCATGGTTCCTGGCGAACGTGCAGGTCGGTCAAATCATCGCTCTGAACCCGACGCCGGGTGGTGGCGCATCGAGCGCGCTCAACTTCACGGTGTACGCAAATACGCCACCCGAAGGCAAGGTGGAGTCGGTGAGCGCCAGTTCGATTCCGCAGGTGAGCCCGATCAGTATCAATGGATGGGCTGGCGATAAAGATGATGGCTCTCCGGTGACCCAGGTGAAGGTGATCGCGACGCCAGCGAATTTGAGTGCTCTTAACGGGCTGTATTTCGTCGATTGCGGAGCGAACCGTGTGCGCCGCATCGACCAGGCAGGCCTGCTGCGCCCGTTTGCGGGAAGTGGGGCATACGCTTTCGCCGGGGATGGACAGAGCGCGCTGAGTGCCAGCTTTAGAATCGGCGGTTACGGAAACTCTTTGGGCGCGACCACCATCGGAGGTCTAGTGCGCGACAGTAGCGGCAACATCTATATTGCCGATGCCCAGAGCTATCGCGTGCGGAAAGTGGACACCAACGGAATCATCACTACGGTTGCGGGCAATGGGACAAGCGGGTTGGGTGGTGAGAACATCGCAGCCACGTCTTCGCCGTTGATGGGTGTGGCTCCGCTGCTGATTGATTCGGATGGAAATCTGCTGATCGCGGAAGCGTTCCGCGTTCGCAAGGTGAATCTGGCCACCGGCAAAATCACGACCATAGCGGGAAGCGGCTACAGTGGGTATGGCGACACGGGCGATGGCGGCCCCGCGACGAGCGCACAATTCAGCAGCATCGCCGGGATGGCTTTCGACTCGACGGGTACGCTATACATCGCTGATTTGCTGGCGCAACAC
>Ga0335069_10012015_pt1 | contig 12194 bp, 12 predicted proteins | sample Lox_Sample_11_FD_206714 | JGI IMG/M metagenome (GOLD analysis project Ga0335069, IMG submission 206714) | Soil microbial communities from Loxahatchee National Wildlife Refuge, Florida, United States - Lox_Sample_1.1 | ecosystem: Environmental > Terrestrial > Soil > Wetlands | place: USA...
TGTCGCCCGCGCGCAGGAGTTCACGACGTTCAAGGACGGGCAGACGGCGATGGCGATCCACGTCGTGCAGGGCGAGCGCGAGCGCGTGGCGGATTGCCGCTCGCTCGGACGCTTCGAGCTGCACGGAATACCGCCGATGGTGGCCGGCGCCGCGCGCATCCGCGTCACGTTCGAGGTCGACGCCGACGGCCTGCTCGAGGTCGGCGCGCGCGAACAGGCGACGGGTGTCGCGGCCGCGATCACGGTCAAGCCGTCGTACGGCCTGAGCGACGGCGAGATCGCGCGTATGCTCAAGGATTCGTTCGCATACGCTGCCGACGACATGCAGGCGCGCGCGCTCGCCGAGGCGCAGGTCGAGGCCGACCGCATCGCCGAGGCGACGCAGGCCGCGCTCGCCGCCGATGGCGATCTCGTGGACGAGCGCGAGCGCGCCGCGATCGACGCCGCGCTGGCGCGCGTTTCGCAGGCGCGGGGAGGCGGCGATCATCTCGCGCTGCGCGTGGCGGTCGAGGCGCTCAACCGGGCGACCGCGGAGCTTGCCGCACGGCGCATGGATCGCGGCGTGGCGCGCGCGCTTGCGGGCAAGCGCATCGACGCGCTTTCCGACTGATCGACGTCGATGCCACAGATCGTCGTACTGCCGCACGCCGAGATCTGCCCCGAGGGCAAGACGATCGAGGGGGTCAAAGGCAAGTCGCTTCTCGACAATCTCCTCGACAACGGCATCGAGGTCGAGCACGCGTGCGAGAAGTCGTGCGCATGCACGACCTGCCACGTCATCGTGCGCGAGGGCTTCGATTCGCTGGCGCCGTCGTCGGAGGACGAGGACGACCTTCTCGACCGGGCCTGGGGGCTGACGCCGAAGTCACGGCTGTCGTGCCAGGCGATCGTCGACGACCGCGAGCTCGTCGTCGAGATCCCGAAGTACACGATCAATCAGGTGAAGGAGGGACGATGACCCTCAAGTGGACCGACACGCAGGAGATCGCGATCGCCCTGGCCGACGCGCACCCGGACGTCGATCCGCGCTACGTGCGCTTCGTCGACCTGCACAACTGGGTCTTGGAGCTGCCCGACTTCGACGACGATCACAAGCGCGGCGGCGAGAAGGTCCTCGAGGCGATCCAGGCCGCCTGGATCGAAGAGGCGTAAAGTCAGCTGAAGAGATTCAGGGCGCCATCCAGGCCGCAGAAGTCGAGCGCGTGCGTCGCGCGCTCGCGCACCACGGGCTTGGCACGATAGGCGATCGACACGTCGGCCGCCGCGAACATCGGCAGGTCGTTGGCGCCGTCGCCGATCACGATCGCGAGCCCGCCGTAGCGCGTCTTGAGCTCGCGCACAGCGCGCGCCTTCACCTGCGCGTCCACGATATCGCCTCGGATGCGTCCGGTCAGTCGTCCGTCGACCACGTCCAGGGTGTTGGCGAACGCCACGTCGAGGCCCAGACGCGCTTTCAGCCGATCGGTGAAGAACGTGAACCCTCCCGACACGAGCGCCGTGACGGCGCCGGCCGCTTTGAAGCCGGCGAGCATGCGCTCGGCGCCCGGCGAGATGCGCAGGCGCTCGTCGTAGACGCTGTCGAGATCGGCGAGCGGCAGTCCCGCGAGCAGCGCAACGCGACGGGTGAGGCTCTGCGCGAAGTCGACCTCGCCGCGCATCGCGCTCGCGGTGATCGCGGCAACCTCGGGCTTGATGCCCTTGAGGTCGGCGATCTCGTCGATGCACTCGATGGTGATCAGCGTGGAGTCCATGTCCATCGCGACGACCCGGACGTCGGCGAGGCGGCGGCTCGCCGGCACGAAGGCCGCGTCGCATCCCGCGTCGCGGCCGGCCGCAAGGAGCGCGGCATCGTGCGCGGCTCCGGCGAGGCGGTAAGCGGCGGGGGTGCCCGTGCCGACGGGGACGATAGCGCGCGCGCCGGCGCGCGCGGCGAGCGCCGGCACGGCGCCGGGCGCGAACGACTGCGCCTGGACGACGAGATCGGTGGCGGGGGTCACGTGGGCAGGGGAGCGAGCGCTATGCTTAGCACGGATCGCTCTAGGACCGCTTGTCGCGTTCGACTATTATAGTGGGCTCGCCGTTTCCACGGCGCGACGGAAGGAGACGAAACCATGCAACTGCGAATCGGCGACGAAGCGCCGGACTTCACGGCGCAGACCACGGAAGGCACCATCCGCTTTCACGACTTCATCGGTGACAAGTGGGTGATCCTCTTCTCGCACCCGAAGGATTTCACGCCGGTCTGCACGACCGAGCTCGGATACCTCGCGAAGATCAAGCCGGAGTTCGACAAGCGCAACACGAAGATCCTCGGCCTGTCGATCGATCCGGTGGACGATCACAAGCGCTGGTCGAAGGACATCGAGGAGACGCAGGGCACCGCGCCCAACTACCCGATCATCGGCGACGCCGACCTCACCGTCGCCAAGCTTTACGACATGATCCACCCGAACGCGAGCGGCGCGCAGCCGCGCACGCCCGCGGACAACGCGACGATCCGCTCGGTGTTCATCGTCGGCCCGGACAAGAAGATCAAGCTGATCCTCACCTACCCGATGACCACCGGCCGCAACTTCGACGAAGTGCTGCGCGTGCTCGACTCGCTGCAGCTCACCGCGAAGCACAGGGTGGCCACGCCGGCGCAGTGGAAGCCCGGGGAGGACGTGATCATCGCGGGTTCGGTGTCGAACGACGAGGCGAAGCAGAAGTATCCCGAAGGCTGGAAGTCGCCGAAACCGTACCTGCGCATCGTGCCGCAGCCGAAGTAGGCGCCGGCGACAGCCTCCCGGGCGTCCGTGCTTGCTCGGGGTTCGCCGAGGGAGCCGGAGGCTTGGGGAACCGCCCAAGCGGCCGCGAAGCGCCTGGAGGTCCCTCGGCGCGAACGAAGCCGGCGACGATATACTGTCGCGTCGACCATGGCTTCGAGTACGTCGCAATCAACGCGCGCCGAGGCGCCTCGCGAAGGCGAGCTCCGCGAGCCCGCGCTCGAGCTCAGACAATTCGAGCGCCTGCTCGCGGACATCTCCGCCGGGTTCATCAACCTGCGCGAGACCGAGGTCGACGGCGCGATCACGGGGGCGCTGCGGCGGATCGTGCACGTCCTCGGCGTCGACCGTGCGACGCTCCTGCGGGTTGATCGTCATGGAATCCTGTACGTCACGCACTCGGCGGCGGTCGACGGTGTCCCCGCCGTTCCCGTGAACCTGGCGCCGTCGTATCCGTGGGCCACCGGCGAGATGCGCGCTCACCGTCACGTCTCGTTCGTGGAACTGGACGACCTGCCGCCGCAGGCCTCGGTCGACAGGGCGAGCTGGGCGCTCGGCGGCGTGCGCTCCAACCTCACGATGCCGATCGTCTTCGGCGGTGCGCTCGACGGCGTCCTCACGCTCGGCACGCTGCGCCGGTCCCGCTCGTGGCCGCACGACCTCGTGGAACGGGTTCGCGTGCTCGCCGAAGTCTTCGGCAGCGCGCTGGCGCACCAGCGCACGGAGCGCGAGCTCGGCGCTGCGCTGCGCTTCGAGCAGCTCATGTCGCGTTCGCTGGCGGAGCTGATGATGGCCGAGCGCACGCAGCTCGACGCAGTGATCGCGGACTCCCTGCACCGGGCCGCGGAAGTGCTCGGCGCCGAGCGCGCGACGTTATGGCAGCGCACGACGGACGGCACGGCGCTGCGCAAGACGCACCGCTGGCTGGCCGAGGGCATGCCGGCGCCGCCGGAAATCTCGGGAAGCGCGAACTTGCCATGGATGACGTCGCGCATCTTCGCGGGCCACGCCGTCTCGGCCGCGCTCGCCGACCTTCCTCCGGAGGCCGAGCCCGATATTCCGGTCCTCCGGACGCTCAAGGTGCGGTCGATCGTCGCCGTGCCGTTGACGATCGCAGGCGCCGTCGCGGGCGCGCTGTCGTTCGCGAGTGTCCGAGACGACCGCGGCTGGCCCGAATCGCTCGTGTCCCGCGTTCGGCTCTTCGGCGAAGTGCTCACGAGCGCGCTCGCGCGCGACCGCGCCAGGCAGCGCGAGGACGAAGCGCACGCCGAGGCCGCGCACGCGACGCGCGTCGGGACGATGGGTTTCGTCGCCGCATCGCTGGCGCACGAGCTGTCGCAGCCCGTCGCCGCCATCATGTCCAACGCCGAAACGGCGATGGCGCTCCTTCGCGAGCCGGACGTCGATCGCGAAGAGCTGCGGTCGACGCTGTCGGACATCCTCGCCGACGACCAGCGCGCCGGCAACCTCATCGGCCAGCTGCGCCGCTTTCTTCGCCGCAACGAGGTCGACCGCAGCGCCGTCGAGGTTCGCACGATGCTCGAGGAGGTCCTCGGGCTCGTCCGGGGCGAGGCGATCGCCAAGGGTGTGCGCGTTTCGCTCGAATCGACCGGCGAGTTGCCGCGCGTCCCTTGCAATCAAGCCCAGGTGCAGCAGGTGCTCCTCAACCTGCTGCTCAATGCGTTCGACGCCGTCGCCGGAAATTGCGCAGATCAGCGCTTGGTGGCGGTTGTCGCAATCCCGACGCCTCATGGCGTGGCTGTCGATGTCAGGGACAACGGCTCGGGCATGGACGAGTCGACCCGCACACGCGCGTTCGCGCCGTTCTTCACGACCAAGCCGAAGGGCATGGGTATCGGCCTTTCGATCAGCCGCTCGATTGCGGAGGCGCACGGCGGCACGCTATCGGCGCGCTCGCGACCCGGCGAGGGCAGCGTGTTCACGCTGGAGCTGCCCGCTGAGCGCGCCTGACGCGAAGCCGGTGTTCGTCGTCGACGACGACGACTCGGTTCGGCGCGCGCTTGCGCGCAGGCTGCGCGCCGCCGGCTATGCCGCCCAGGCGTTCGCCTCGGCGAAGGAGTTCCTGGAGCGGGCGCCGGCGGATGCCGTGGCGTGCGTGGTGACGGACCTGCGCATGCCGGGCATGAGCGGTCTCGACCTGCACGCGGCGCTCGCCGCCGCCGGGCGCGATTGGCCGACGGTATTCGTCTCCGGCCATGGCGACGTGGCCACGAGCGTGAACGCGATGCGCTCGGGCGCGGTCCACTTCCTGACCAAACCCGTGAGCGAGCGCGATCTCCTTGCGGCCGTCGCGGAGGCGTTGGCCATCAGCGCCCACCGCGCCCTCGAGCGAAGTGCCGCGGCGAGAGTGCGTGACTGCTACGCCGCACTCACGTCCCGCGAGCGCGAGGTGTTCGCGCTGGTGGTCGAGGGGCTCATGAACAAGGTGATCGCCGAGCGCATCGGCGCGGCCGAGAAGACGGTCAAGATCCACCGCGCCCGCGTCATGGCGAAGATGGGGGCCAGGTCGCTCGCCGACCTCGTCCGCATGGCGGCGCGGCTGCCGCCCCCGCCCGGCGTGTAGGACCAAGGTCCGATTTCCCGGATCGGCGGTCGCTTTCACACTCCCGCCACAAAAATGCCAAAGGATGCGGCCGGGCCCACCGACACGCTCCGTGCGCGCGAAAGTGGGGATCGATGGGGTCGCGATGGAGAGTCTTGCTGGTGGACGACGACGATTCGCTGCGGCGGGCGCTCGCTCGCACCCTGCGCCTCGCGGGCTACGACGTCGACGCCTATCGCAGCGCCGACGAGCTGACGCAGGCGAACCCGTGCTGCGCCGACGCGTGCCTGGTGCTGGACGTCAACCTGCCGGGAACCAGCGGGATCGACTTCCGGCGCGCGCTCGACGCCTCGGGCATGCATCCGCCGACCATCTTCATCACGGCCCTCGACCGGGAGGACAGCGCGGCGCTCGCCTCGTTGGCGCCGGTCGCGGTGCTGCACAAGCCTTTCCACAACGAAGAACTGCTGAGCGCGATCGATCGCGCTCGCCGAATCTGAAACGCATCCGTACGAGAGAGGAGTTGGTGCGATGTATGTGCTGAGATCACTTGTGGCTTTGCTGAGCGCCTTGGCTCTGGTTGCGCCCCCAGCCGCGGCGCAGCAGGTCTACGGCACCCCCGGGTCGCCCAGCGCGACCATGTCCCTGCCGGGGAACGAGCTGCCGCCGCCGCCGCCGGCGTTTGGTGGCGTGATCAAGGAAGAGGCCAAGGATTCGAAGCCGTGGTGGCCGCCGCAGATCGTGCCGCCCAAGGGCGCGCCGAACGTGCTGCTCATCATGACCGACGACCAGGGCTACGGCGTGTCGAGCACGTTCGGCGGCGTGATCCCGACGCCGGCCATGGACAAGCTCGCCAAGGCCGGGCTGCGCTACACGCAGTTTCACTCCACTGCGCTGTGCTCGCCCACGCGAGCTGCGATCATCACCGGGCGGAACCACCATTCAGTCGGCTTCGGCGTCATCGGCGAAATGGCGACCGGCTATCCGGGCTACGACTCGATCATCGGTACCGACAGCGCGACCATCGGCAGGATCCTGAGCGACAACGGCTACGCCACGTCGTGGTTCGGCAAGAATCACAACACGCCGTCCTTCCAGTACAGCGCGGCCGGTCCCTTCGACCAATGGCCCAGCGGGATGGGATTCCAATATTTCTACGGCTTCATGGGCGGCGAGTCCGACCAGTGGCAGCCGTATCTCTTTCGCGATCACACGCCGGTCTATCCGTGGGTCGGCAGGAAGGACTACAACCTCATCACCGACATGGCGGACGACGCTATCCGCTACATGAAGGAGCTGAACGCCTCCGCTCCCGAGAAGCCGTTCTTCGTCTATTACGTCCCCGGCGCGACGCACGATCCGCACCAGCCCACCAAAGAGTGGATCGACAAGATCAGCAGGATGCACCTGTTCGACCAGGGCTGGGAGAAGCTTCGCGAGCAGATCTTCGCCAACCAGAAGCGGCTTGGCGTGATCCCTCCGAACACCCAGCTCACGCCCTGGCCCGACGATCTGCCGAAGTGGGACTCGCTGTCGGCGGTAAAGAAGAAGATCCTCATCCGCGAGGCGGACGTATTCGCGGCCTACGCTGCCTACGCCGACCACGAGATCGGACGGGTGATCCAGGCCGTCGAGGACATGGGCAAGCTCGACAACACGCTGATCATCTACATCAGCGGCGACAACGGCACGAGTTCGGAAGGCACGATGATGGGCACGCCGAACTGGATGACTGCGGCCAACGGCATACTCGAGCTGCCCGAGGTCGAGTACCTCCGCTTCTACGAGTCGTGGGGCTCCGACCAGACTTACCCGCACATGGGGGTGCCGTGGGCATGGGCCTTCGACACGCCGTTCAAATGGACGAAGCAGGTCGCGTCGCATTTCGGAGGCACGCGGCAAGGCATGGTCGTCTCGTGGCCGGGCCACGTGGACGAGCCGGGCGGCATCCGCACCCAGTTCCACCACGTGATCGACATCGTTCCGACCATACTCGACGCGGCGGGCATCAAGGCGCCTGACGTCGTGGATGGCATCAAGCAGAAGCCGATCGAGGGCGTGAGCATGGCGTACACCTTCGCAAAGGCGAATGCGAATGCGAAGTCGAAGCGAGACACGCAGTATTTCGAGATGTTCGCGAACCGCGGGATCTACCACGACGGCTGGTACGCCTGCACCACGCCGCCCGAGCCGCCGTGGGCGCTCGGAACCAAGCCGCTTCCGCCGGTCAACGATTACAAGTGGGAGCTGTACAACATCGCCGACGACTATTCGCAGGCGAACGACCTCGCGGCGAAGAATCCCGACAAGCTGAAGGAGATGCAGGCGCTGTTCCTCGCAGAGGCCGCGAAGTACCAGGTTCTTCCTCTGGATAACTCGATCCTGCCGCGCCTGCTGACACCGCGGCCGAGCGCAACGGCCGGCAAGACGGTGTTCACGTACCAAGGCGAGAACGTGGGCATTCCGGTCGGCAACGCGCCGAGCCTCCTGAACAGGGACTACACGATCACCGCCGAGATCGCGATCCCCAAGGAAGGCGCCGAGGGTATGATTGCAACGATGGGCGGGCGCTTTGGCGGTTACGGACTCTACCTCCAGAAGGGCAAGCCCGTGTTCGTCTACAACCTGCTCAACTTGAAGCGCTATCGCTTCGAGGGTGGCGTCGGCGCCGACGACTGGCTGGGCAGGTCGCTCAAGCCGGGCAAGCACACGATTGTCTTCGACTTCAAGTATGACGGACCCGGGCTCGGAAAGAGCGGCACCGGCGTGCTCTCGGTCGACGGCAAGGTCGTTTCGAAGCAGACGATGGATCACACCATCCCGTTCATCATGGCGCTCGACGAGTCGCTCGACATCGGGATGGACACGCGCACACCGGTGGACGAGAGCTACAAACTGCCGTTCAAGTTCGGCGGGACGATCGACAAGGTCACGTACAGGCTCGGGCCGGAGCAGATGACGGCAGAGGACCGGGAGACGATGCAGCGGGCGGTCTCCGCAGCGCTCGACTCGCCGACGCGATAGCCGCGCCGTCGACATTTCAAACGCAAAGTTAAGGAGAACTCTCATGAAGACATCCAGATGGATCCTCGCCGCGGGGTCGGCCGCGGCCGCGTTCGCCCTCGTCGCCTACGCCCAGATGCCGATCGTCGACGCGGTCGCGGGCAAGGTCGTGCAGAAGTACCAGTCCTCCACCTGCGAACAGCTGTGGCAGAGCCGCGGCAAGCCGGCGGGGCCGGAAGAGCAGCGCGTCCTCAACTTCCTCAAGAACGACCAGGCGGCCAGGCAGGAGTTCTTCAACAAGATCGCCGGTCCGGTCATGAACAAGATGTTCGAATGCGGGATGATTCCGTGATGAAGCGCATTGTGGCCGCCGTGATCGCGGTCGCGCTGGCAGGCGCGGGCAGCGCGGTCGCGCAGGACGCGAAGCCCGCGGCGGCGCCCGCGAAGGCCGCGCCTGCGAAGTCGGCGAAGGCCGCGGCGAAGAAGCCCGCGGCGCCCGCGGTGAAGCTGGTCGTCGAGCCGCGCGCCATGGAATTGCTCAAGGCGACCGCGGACAAGCTCGCCGCCGCCAAGACGATGCAGTTCACCGCGGTGGCGGGCTTCGAGTTTCCGAGCCGGTACGGGCCGCCGCTCGTGTACACGTCGCGCTACGACGTCGCGATGCAGCGTCCCGACAAGCTGCGCATCCTCATGCCCGGCGACGGGCCGGCGTCCGAGTACTACTACGACGGCAAGACGGCCATGGCGTACGCGCCGGCGGCGAATCTGGTCGCCGTCAACACGGACGCGCCGCCCACGATCGACGCGATGCTCAAGAAGGCTTTCGAGAACGCGGCGATCTTCTTCCCGTTCACCGACCTCCTCGTGGCCGATCCGTACGCGGCGCTCACCGACGGCACGATCCTCGCCTTCTACATAGGTCCGTCGGGCGTGGTAGGAGGCGTGAAGACCGAGATGGTGGCGTGGGCGAACGACGACATCTTCCTGCAGATATGGATCGGCAGCGACGACAAGCTGCCGCGGCGCGTGCGCGCGGTGTATCACGACGACCCGCTGCGTCTTCGGCATGAGCTCGAGCTGTCGAACCATCGCCGCGGAAACGTTCACGTCGGCCAAGGCCCTGGCTGCGCCGCGCATGGCGTTCGCGAATCCCGCGAAGACCCTCACCGCCGGCATGAAGCCGATCACGGAACGCAAGTCCGCCAAGCCGGCGCCGGCGAAGGCGGCAACGAAGTCACAGTGAAAAGGGGCCTCACAATGAAGACTTTCGTAACAGGCGCGACGCTCGCGCTCGCTGCGCTCTATGCCGGCGCCGCGTTCGGCTGGGCCTCCGCGAACCGCATGGGCGGCAGCACGCAGCACAGCTACGGCCAGACGAGCCACGAGAACCGCTGGGGCGGCAGCAGCGAGCACGAGGCGGGCGAGGGCACCGAGCACACCAACGCCTACGGCGGCAGCACCGAGCACGCGGAAGGCGGCGGCACCGAGCACACGAACATGTACGGCGGCACGACGGCCGGCGAAGCGGGCTACGGCGCCGTGCACACGTATCCGGGCGGCGGCTCCGTGTACAAACCGCCGGGCTACCCCGCGGGTGCCGCTCCCGCTTACGCCTACCAGCCGCCGGTCGCGGTTCCTTACTATGCCTCCGGATGCTACGGGTGCGCGGCGGCGGCAGGCGCCGTCGTGGGCGTCGCGGCAGGCGCGGCCGTGGCCTCTGCCAACACCGCGGCGGCCACCTCGAACGCGTATGCCGCCGGGGTCGCCACGGGCAGCGCGAGCACGGCCGCCGCAACGACCACCGCCTACAACGCCGGCGTCGCGGCCGGCGCCGCCGGCGCGGCGCCGCCGCCGGGCAACTACGTCGTGGGTGTGAACTATGCGAGCGTCCCGTCCGGGTGCGCCACGCCCAACGTGCAGGGCACGACGTATTACCTGTGCGGCAACACGTGGTTCAAGCCGGCGTACGGCGCCAACGGGGTCTTCTACACCGTCGTGCCGGCGCCGTAGCGCCGATCCCGCTTCGCTCGCCGGGACGCTATACCGAAGCGGTATGCCGTCCCGGCCCGCCGGTTGGTAGAATCACGCCAACCCGCAGCGCGCCGCATGGCCGTTCGGTCGCGCAAACTCTCCCGTCACGAGGATTCGCATGGATATTCCGGCAATGGTGGAATCGGCACGACCCATCCTGATCGCGTTCGGCCTCAAGCTCCTGGGCGCGATCGTCGCCTACATCGTCGGACGCATGCTGATCGGCTTCGCGTCGAACCTCGTCGTCAAGGTGCTCGAGCGGCAGAAGGTCGAGCCCACGGTGATCCGCTACATCGGCTCGATCGTCACGGTCGCGCTGAACATCATCCTGGTGGTCGCGATCCTCGGCTATTTCGGCGTGGAGACGACCTCGTTCGCCGCGCTCGTGGCCGGTCTCGGCATCGCGGTCGGTGCGGCGTGGGGCGGGCTGCTGTCCAACTTCGCCGCGGGCGCGTTCATCCTGGTGCTTCGCCCGTTCAAGGTCGGCGACTACGTGGTGGCGGGCGAGGTCGAAGGCACGGTGCGGATGATCGGCCTCTTCAGCACGACGATCGACACGCCCGACAACGTGCAGACGCTCGTCGGCAACGCCAAGATCATGAACGGCACGATCAGGAACTTCAGCAGCAACCCCTACCGGCGCGTCGAGCTCCTGGCGCAGCTCGATCACAGCGTCGACCCGGCCGACGCTATCCGCAGGCTGCGCGAAGCCCTTCCGAAGATCCCGAACGTCGTCCCCGAGCCTAAGCCCGACGTCGAGATCCTGACCTTCAACGAGCGCGGCGCCGTGCTCGCGGTGCGGCCCTACTGCAACACCGCGCACTACTGGCAGGTGTACTTCGACACCAACCGCGTCATCCGCGAGACGTTCGCGGGCGCGGGCTACCCTGCGGCGGAGTCCCACGTGCACATGCGCCAGCTCGCGGCGTGAATCATGGGCTGCGCACCGATTCCAGGAGGGTTTCCAGGTTCTGGGGCTTCACGAGGATGACTCCGTAGCGCGGGCTGTCGATGTCGGCAATGAGCAGGAACGCAACGGCGATTACGAACGGCAGCACCAGGAACAGGCGCGTCGCGCGCCGGCTCTTCTTCGCGCCCAGCCCCACCAGCACGGTTGCGCACAGACCGATGGTTGCCATCAGCGCCCAGGCCGACGTGGGAATGCGGTTGCGCCAAGCCGCGAGAGTGTAGCCCTGCGTGTTGAGCACGTCGTTCATGCCGGAGACGGCGAGCGCGGTCACCGGCGACGGCTGCGCCAGGGCGGGCGCCTTGACGGCGGCCCACAGCTCGGCCTGCAGCTTCGCGGTCTTCGCATCGGATTGGCGTAGGGCCTCCTCGTCGCGCGACGAGTAGAACACGATGCGTTCCTCGAGGTACCGAGCGAGCAGCGCACGCACCTTTGCCGCGTCGGCCGGCGGGAGGAGGTCGGCACGCAGAATCTCCGTGCCGATCGCGTTTGCCTCCTCCTCCTCGTAGCTCTTGCGCAGGTCGTACCGTCCCACCGCCATGGAGAAGGTGAAGCCGATGATGAGCCCGAGCAGCGTGAGCGTGGCGCCCTGGATGATGTCGAACTCGCCCCGATTGTCCTCGGGGATCTCGTGGCTTCGCCCGAAGCGCTCGCCGAAGCGGGCGGCCACGGCGAACACGATGAAGGCAATCACGAAGAAGATCACAGGGCGGTTGACGAGGCTGTCCATCTGGCGGCTCCGGGGCGACTGCGCGGCGCGCGCATCATACCTCGTAGGACCAAGGTCCGATTTGCAGCCCGCGTCGGGTGGGGACATAGTTTGCGGTCAGCGGCCCGTATGCGGATTCGGGAGAGAGGCGAATCG
>Ga0335069_10012016_pt1 | contig 12193 bp, 7 predicted proteins | sample Lox_Sample_11_FD_206714 | JGI IMG/M metagenome (GOLD analysis project Ga0335069, IMG submission 206714) | Soil microbial communities from Loxahatchee National Wildlife Refuge, Florida, United States - Lox_Sample_1.1 | ecosystem: Environmental > Terrestrial > Soil > Wetlands | place: USA: Florida...
AGTGGGTGCAACGGCGCCACAGCCGCTTTAGCGGCTTACCCGCACGCGATAAACCGCTAAAGCGGTTGCCGGGCGTGGGCCCCTCCTCCACCCCGCTGAAGCGGGGTGTTAATGAAATTCGCGGAGCTACAGCGCCTTAGGGAGACGTGCGCGCTCTTCAGAAACTGGGATGCCCCCCACGGCGGCACGGACGAGACTATTCATTTGCCTGTCAAGGATACCATGGTAGCATGCGCGCCTTTAGCAAAGCGCGTATGGTGCACAAGCCGAGGACCCCGTCCCTATATTCCGATCGTGTCGTCTCTCCGTTGGCGGTGCCGCTCATGCTGGTGGCGCTTGGGGGCGCCTGCGGAAGCGCGGCCACGTTGACGGTGACGAACACCAACCCGAGCGGGTTGGGGTCGCTCCAGCAGGCCATCCTCGACGCCAACGCCACGAACGGACTGGATACCATTGTGTTTCAAATCCCGGGCAGCGGCGTGCATACGATCTCGCCGACCAACATTCTGCCCGCCATCACCGATTCGGTGAACATTGACGGCACGACGCAGCCGGGGTACGCGGGCACACCGCTCATCGAGATCAACGGCGTCAATGCGGGCAGCACCAGCGACGGCTTCCGCCTGCAGGCTGGCACCAATATGATTGTGGGGCTCGTCATCAACAACTTCGGCGGCGCCGGCATTCACATCCAGGCGCCCAGCGCCAGCAATGTCATTCAGGCCAATTTCATTGGCACAGATGCGACCGGTCTGTTGAGCCGGGGCAACGGCCTGACAACCCCCAGGCACAGCGGCGTTTGGCTGGACGGGTCTGGGGACAACCTGGTAGGCGGGATCTACTCCAGCAACGCCAACGTCATCTCCGGCAACGGCGACTCCGGGGTTTACCTCCTGAATTGCAGCGGCAACACTGTCCAGGGTAACCTGATCGGCACGACCCTGTCGGGGACGACCGCCATTGGCAACCGCACCAACGGCATCGGGCTCTACAACGCGGGCACGAACCAAATCGGCGGCACCTCCGCCGGGGCGGGCAATGTCACCTCGGGCAATGGCTGGAACGGCATCAATCTGTACGGCGCCAACAGCAGCGGGAACCAAATCCAGGGCAACTACGTCGGCACCACCCACAGCGGGACTACCGCCCTTCCCAATATCGCTGCGGGGATCAATCTCAACGCCGCACCGGCCAACCTCATCGGCGGGACAGACCCCGGCGCCGGCAATCTCGTCTCGGGTAACGGCCAAGGCGGCATCAGCCTGCTCGGCCCCGGGGCGAACGGGAACCTCATCCAGGGCAACCTCGTCGGCACGGACGCTTCGGGCCGGCTGCCGCTGGGCAATGCTTACTCCGGCGTCACCGTCCTGGTGGGCAACAGCAACCTGGTTGGCGGGACGTCCGCGGCGGCACGGAATATCATTTCGGCCAACAACCAGGCGGGGGTTTACCTGTCCACGAACTCGATGTGCAATCTCGTCCAGGGTAACTACATCGGGGTGGATGCGACCGGGGGGAGCGTGCTGGCCAATGCCATCAATGGCATCTCAATTGACAGCGCCAGCTCGAACACCATCGGCGGCGCCAGCCCCGGCGCCCGGAACATCATCTCAGGCAACAAGAACTATGGCATCGAAGTCTTCAATGCCACTGCGACCAGCAACACCTTCCAAGGCAATTTCATCGGCACGGACGTCACGGGGCTGACTGCGCTGGCGAACAAGTATTGGGGCATCTACATCCAGTCGCCCGGGAACACTGTGGGCGGCACGGGCAGCGGCGCCGGCAACCTCGTTTCCGGCAACGGCCAGGGAGGGGTGTTCCTGTCCGGCGCGCTGGCGACCAACAACATGGTGCAGGGCAACCTCATCGGCACCACGGCTTCGGGCACGGCTGCCCTGGGCAACGGCGGCGCCGGCGTCGGCATTACCAGCGCAGCCGGGAACCTGGTCGGCGGCACAGCGCCCGGAGCGGGCAATGTCCTTTCGGCCAACGGGGACGCAGGAGTATTTCTCTACTTGAGCGGCACGACAGGGAACCACGTTCAGGGCAACACCATTGGAGCGGACATCACGGGCAACAGCGCTCTGCCCAACGTGTACGAGGGGGTCTATGCCGAGCGCGGCTCGACCAACCTGATTGGCGGAACGGCGCCCGGGGCGGGCAATCTGATCTCAGGCAATGGCACCCGCGGCATCTGGTTCACCAACTCCTCCTGGAACGTGGTCCAGGGGAACCTGATCGGCACGAAGCGCGACGGCGCGACGGGGCTGGGCAACACGGACCATTCCGTGGAATGCGAGGTGGGCGCGTGCAATAACCTGATCGGCGGGGCCGGCAGCGCCGGCAACACCATTGCTTGGGCTCAGAGTGGTTTTGCCGGCGTGCGCATCCGGGATGGCAGCACCAATAACGCTATCCTGGGCAACTCTATCTTCTCGAACGGCGCGCTGGGGATAGATCTGGGCACCGCCGGCCCCAACCCGAATGTGTCATGCGGCACGGGCACGGGCGCCAACATGGCCGAGAATTACCCGGTACTCTCCCAGGCGGTGAGCGGCAGTGGCACCGGGATACGGGGAGTCCTTAACAGCCGCGCCAATGCCAGCTTCGTCCTGCAGTTCTTCGCTAACCCGGTCTGCGACTCCTCCGGGTACGGCGAAGGGCAGATTTACCTCGGGCAGAAGACGGTTGCCACCGGCACCCATTGCACCAACAGCTTCGTGGCCGACCTGCCGGTCGAGGTCCCGGTCGGATATGTCATTACGGCCACAGCCACCGACGTGGCCAACAACACCTCCGAGTTCTGCCAATGTGTTCCAGTGACGCCGGTGCCTGCACTAGGCATCACGGCGCTCTCCGGAAACCAGCAGGTCGCGCTGGCCTGGACGAATACCGCGACCGGCTTTGTGCTCAAGCAAACCCCCAGCCTCTCACCGCCGATCCAGTGGACGACGGTTACCAACGCTCCCGGCATTAGCAACGGCCACTTCATAGTAACCCTCGCCACGGTTACCGGCGGCCGCTTCTACGTCCTGAGTTTTGAATAACGTGACGGAGCTCGGAGTTCTCAGACCGCCTGCGCGCCGGGACTGCGCCCTGTGCGCCGGCGCGCTGTGGTTGCTCTTTGCCGGCGGCCTGCTACAGGCCTGTGGACAGGCTTCGATGCAGACGATCATTACCAACGGCCCGGCCACCAACCGGCTGAACGTGGTCATGCTCTCGGAGGGTTACACCAGCAACCAGCTTTCCCAGTTCCTGGGCGACGCGACCAACGCCATCAGCATCCTGCTCTCGCATCCGCCTTACCGGGAATACCAAAGCTACGTGAATGCGTTCGCTATCAAGGTGGCTTCCGCTCAGTCCGGCTCGACGCATCCGCTTTACGGCGTCACCAACAACACGTACTTCAAGAGCACCTATGACCCTTACGGGGACTACCTGATAACCATCCCAACCAACAGCACCGGCCAAGGCAAGGTGGACACGCTGCTCCAAACTTTCATGCCCCAATGCCAACTCCCCATCCTCGTAGTCAATGACGGCACGGACGGCGGCTCGGACGGGTTCTTCAAGACGGCGATTGTGTCACTGGGCGGCCTGTTGGCGGAGCAGGACTACGGCCAGCCAGGCATCCTGAGCCATGAGACGGGCCATGTGCTGGCGAACCTGGGGGACGAATACACGACTCCTAACCCCGGCTTTCCCGACACCGAGGAACCCAATACGACGCAGCAGACGAACCGGCTGCTGCTGAAATGGAGCACGTGGGTCTCTGCCGATACGCCGGTCCCGACACCGGACTCCGCCGGCGATGGCGTGGTCGGCCTGTTCCTGGGCGCCCATTACCACACCAATGGCTGGTATCGCCCGGAGCTCAATTGTGCCATGAACTCACTGGGCGTCCCTTTCTGCTCCGTGTGTAGCGAGGCGCTCGTGCTGGCGATCTACCAGCGGGTGCGGCCCGTTGATGCTTTTGCGCCTGCCAGTCAGAACCTGTCGGTGACCACCCCCCAGGCGCTGGCCTTCAACCTCACTCTTCTCCAGCCCGCGACGCATAGCCTGACCGTGCAATGGTTTACCAACGGCGTCCCTTGCGCCGGGGGCACCAATTCTTCCCTGATTCTGCTGCCGCAGAGCCTGCCGAACGGGAGCAACTGGGTTTCGGCTGTGGTGCATGATCCCACGCCTCTGGTGCGCCATGATCCGACAAACCTCCTGACCCAAGTTATTACGTGGGGCCTGAGCGTGAACGTGCCGCAGTTGCGCCTGGACTCGCCTTTATGGCTGGCGGGAGGCAAGCTCGCCTTCCGCGTGAGCGGCTATGCGCCGCAGGGCTTCTCGATCCGGGCCAGCACGAACCTGGCGAACTGGTCCCCGCTCAGCACGAACGCATTGGTGGCCGGGCAATACTGGTACACCAACAGCGGCACCGCCGGATTCAGCAGGCGATACTTTCGCGCGGTGACCCCGCCCTGACGCGGGGAGAACCCCACCGGCCTACCGCGAGGGGCGCCGCGCTGAATACGCGGGCGCTGTGGTGCGTCTGAACGGAAGAAGTGCCAGGAACCTATCTCCAGGGGAGGATGCGTCGCCAGACGCCTTTGGCCCGTCGCGGTCGAGGCAGCCGGGCCTTTACGCTGATCGAGTTGCTGATGGTGATCGCCATCATCGCGATCCTGGCCGCCTTGCTGCTGCCGGCGTTGGCAGGCGCGAAACGGCGGGCGCAGACGGCGCAATGCGCTTCCCAATTACGGCAGTGCGCCGTGGCCATGCAGGTCTATTTGCCGGACTTCAGCGAGCGATTCTTCTGGGGCGACCCGCGTTCGAGCCAGGTGGCCCTCGAGGGAATGGATTGGTTCGTCTGGGCCGGGCGCACCAACGGCAATGTCTATACCGGCCAGGCGGGCCTGTTCAATCGAATGGACCGGCCCCTTGACCACTACGGACTGACCGAGAAAGTGGCCCTGTGTCCCTTGGACACCGGGCGGAGCGACACGGGCCAGTACCGGCTCTGGGATTGGGTGGGGAACTCCTACCTGTTTAACTTCGGGGGCTTGCCGCCGTTCACGAACGGCGGACTCGACTCATTGCTGGCGCCGGACATAGCGCGGCCCGCACAGACCGTGCTGTTCGCGGACGGCACTATAGCTTTCCCTACCGATCCGCACGGCTGGCATGGAGCGCAACCCGCAGGCAACGTGCTGATGCTCGATGGCCATTGCCAATTCTTCACTGCCCTGCAGGCCACCAATCTGGTCTGGTAAGGTTGCGGCAGGCAAGCGCCGGCGGAAGGCATGTCTCCAAACAAAAGGGCGCGAACCGCAGCCCGCGCCCTCTCCGGTCCAGGTTGGTCTGTCTACCGCGTTCGGCGGAGACGGTAGCCGAGCCCCAGGAGCCCCAGCCCGCCCAGCAGTGAGAGCGCCACAGCCGAAGGTTCCGGCACAGTCTGACTCGCATCCATCTTCGCGGCAAAATCCATGGGCACGGTGTTCGTCAGCAACACCCAGCCCCCGTCGTTCTCCCAATAATCGGGGTAATCATGCCCCACAACCGGCGGGGAGTAGATGTCCACGCCGACGGAGTCGGTCGCCTCCATTCCCTCGAACTGAACGCTCCAGGTGATATCCGAGCTGGGAATGAGCAGCCCTCCCGCAGGGAAGTCCGAACCTTCAAAGAAGTTGAGGGTGCTGCGAGACGTCGGAGCCCCTACGTCGAACCAGCCGCTGTCGAAGAACGGCGTGCTCGCGGGGGTGGCGTAGCCGTTGAACGGCGCACCGGTGTTCTCGTAAAACCGCACCCGCGCCTGGACGTCGCCGGCGAAGCTGGTATTCGAAGGACTCGCGGTATTGGTGCCCCAGAATTCGAAGGAGAAATTGGTGAGATATCGCGCGGTGCCGTCGAGCAGAATCTCGTCACCAACCTCCTGTGTCCCGGGATCGAATCGGGTCAGCAGGTCGTTGACGGAATTATCGAAGATGGAATCTGCCTGCACAGACAGCGTCAACCCAATGCACAATGCACAGACCATTCCAGTTGCCCTAAGGCCTGTCATGTCACCTGTAAATCGTCTCATTCCGATCAGAGCTTACGAACGCACTGGTACTAATTTGGCGCTGATTGTATCGGCCCTGCTATAGGTGTCAACATATTTGTGCATAATTCGGCGCCTGGTTTCGAGCCGGTTAGATACCGCCGGACAGGGCTCAAATCAGGGGCTGCCTCCGGCTCCCGTGGCGTTCGAAGGTTCGAGGATCCAAAGGGGCTGCTCCCAGGCCGGCCGCCGGGGGCGCTGCCGGGACGGCAGCCGACTCGGATTGACGCCCGGCGCCCACGTGCGGTTAAATGGCACCGCAGCGTTAGAATGAAGAAAGCTCTCATCGCATTGGTGCTGTTGCTGGGCCTGCTGGGCTTCTGGTTCTATGGCCGGCCTGCATATCGGCAGTACCAGGAGAACCGCGCCGCAAGACAGGCGCGGAGCTTCATGGAAAAAAAGGACTACCGGAACGCTTCACTGAGCGCGCGCCAGGCCCTGCAGCGCAATGCGCATAACGTGGAAGCCTGCCGGGTGAGCGCCGAGCTGGCCGATCTGTCGCATTCGCCCAGCGCCCTGGATTGGCGTCGTCGCGTGGCGGAGGCCGAGCCGACCGTCCAAAACAGGCTCGTCCTCGCCTCGACTGCCATGTGGGTCCAGGGGCCGCCTTACACGCTTGCCAGGCAAACGCTGGAGGACCTGGGCGATTCAGCCAAAGGCGTAGCCGCGTACCAGGCGGCCTGGGGCAGACTGGAGCTCAATCTCAAGGACGTGACGGCAGCCAGCGCCCGCTTCGAACAGGCGAGCCGGCTGGAGCCGACGAATGCGCTCTACGACTTGAACCTGGCAGTGCTGCAGTTGGAATCCACCAACGCGGCTTTGGCCGCCGAGGCACGCGCGCGCCTTGATCGGTTGGCCGCCAGCCCGGAGCTTGGAGCCTTGGCGCTGCGCTGGCTCGTGGCCGCCAGCCTGGCCGCGCATGACCTCAGCGGGGCGGAGCGCTTTTCGGAGCGGCTGCTGGCCAAAGCGCAAGCGGCGCCCGCCGACCGCCTCCAGCACCTGTCCATTCTGCAGGAGTCCCACAGCCCCACCTTCACCAACTACCTGGCTGCCTTGCGCAATTCCGTGCTCACCAATGCCCTGGAGACGTATGGGCTTGCGGCGTGGATGAACACGCACGGAATGGTTGACGACGCGCTTGGCTGGCTCACGAACTGCCCAGTCAAGCTGCGCTCTGAGCAACCCGTGCCGCTGTCGATTGTGGACTGCTACCTGGCCAGGAAGGATTGGCCCGGGCTGGAGACCTTTCTCCTGGAGCAGAAATGGTCTGACCGAGAATGCCTGCGCTGGGCGTTCCTGTCCCGGGCCGCCTCCGAGCAGAAGCAAATGCTGGCCGCGGAGTCCCGCTGGCGCAGGGCCGTCCGCGACGCGGGCGACCGGCTGGGCGCACTGATGTCCCTGCTGAAGATGGCGACCGCCTGGGGGCGGGAGGATGCCCGGGACGAATTGCTTTGGCACATCGCCCAGCGGTTTCCCGGCGAACGCTGGGCCTTGCGCGAACTCGAAAATCGCTACGTGGCGTCCGGCAACACCTATCAGCTAAATAAGGTCTATTCGACCATGGCCAGCCTCGACTCGCGCAACTTCGTTGCGCAAAACAACTGGGCGGCGACGTGCCTGCTGCTGAAGCTCAACCTGCCCCGGGCGCACGCCTTGGCGAAGGAGACGTTTGCCCAGCACCCGACAGACGCCGTGGTGGCTTCCACGTACGCCTACTCGCTGTACTTGCAAGGGCGAACCAACGATTGTCTAACCGTCTTTCAAAAGCTGAAGCCCGAAGCCCTGGAAACCCCTGCCGTCGCCCTGTACTACGGCGTCCTGCTGTCCGCCGCAGGCGACACTAATGCCGCTTCCAAGTACCTGCAAATCGCGCAGAAGGCCGGCGGTTTGCCCGAGGAAAAGGCGCTGGTCGCCGCGGCCATCAAGCGCACTCGCTCGGGCACCTGAGACCCGGGTCCGCGCCCAAAGCCAGCGGCCGGCCCGGCGCGCACCATGCGTCCTGCCGGTTTAGGGCCCGATGCCGGCGCTCCGGCCTACTCGTCGCTCGCCCTGGGCCGAGACAGCCTCTTGGCCCCTGGAGGGTGGACAACCGCCCCAATCCGGTGTTCTATCTCGCCTGGAAATGGCTATGGACGAAACCCATTCACTTATCGAGCAGCGCAAGGCCAAGCTGGCCGCCCTGCGCGCCAAGGGCATTGACCCATTCCGGAATAAGTTCACGCCCACCGAGACGTGCAAACACGCCAGCGACAATTATGTCGAGGACCGCGAAGTAGCCGTGGCTGGCCGCATCACCGCCCACCGGGACATGGGCAAGAGCATGTTCATTGACGTGCGCGACGAAAGTGGCCGGCTCCAGGTTTATGCGCAAAAGAACATGCTGGGCGACGACCAGTTCGACATCTTCCGGCACTTGGATCTGGGCGATTTCATGGGCGCACGCGGGACACTCTTCAAGACGAAGACTGGTGAGATCTCCATCCGTCTGATGTCCTTCACGATCCTGGCCAAGGCGCTGCGCCCGCCCCCCGAGAAATGGCACGGGCTGGCCGATACGGAGATCCGCTACCGCCAGCGCTACCTGGACCTGATTGCCAACCCGGAAGTGAAGGACGTCTTCCTCAAACGCAGTCAGATCATCCGCGAGATACGCAACTTCCTCAACGAGCGCAGCTTCGTGGAGGTCGAGACGCCGATGATGCAGGCGATTCCGGGCGGCGCGGCGGCCCAGCCGTTCAAGACGTATCACAACGCGCTGGGCTGCGATTTTTACCTGCGCATCGCTCTGGAGCTCTCGCTCAAGCGCCTGCTGGTGGGCGGCATGGACCGGGTGTACGAGATCGGGCGCAACTTCCGCAACGAGGGCCTCTCGCGCAAGCACAACCCGGAGTTCACCATGCTGGAGGCTTACCAGGCCTACGGCGACTACGAGAGCATGATGGAATTGGTGCAATCCATGGTCTGCCAGGTTGCGCAGAAGGTGCTGGGCACACTCAAATTGCCTTACGAGCGGCCTAAGGATGTCCAGTTCCAAATCAACTGCGCGATTGCTGGTTTGACGCATGTGCGGAGAATGAGGTTCGAGGGGATGACGCATGCGGAGTTGAGACAGAGATGCCTCGCTGAGATCGACAGCGTAATCGATGAGCTTCGCGTGTGCTCTGAAAAAGCCTCATCAACGCTCCCTTCGGGCGCCGCGGCACAACAAGCGAGCGATGCGCTAAATCGCCTCAGAGAAACACTGTTCACGGAATCCCAACTGAAAAGGCAAACCGACCGTGAGGTTCAAATAACTATTATTCTATTCTCTCAGGAAGTTGCGCTGGCGCTGCGGCGTTTGCGTCCTCTTTGTTGGGAAAGCATTGACCTAACGCCTCCCTGGAAAAGAGTGCGTTACAAGGACGCGATTATAGAGGCCACGGGGAAGGATTGGTTTGACCAGAGCCCCCAGGAGAGGCTGGTCGAAGCCGAACACGCCTTTGGGATCGATGTTGCGGGTCGTCCTCGGAGAAAGCTTGAAGCGAATTCCAAGGGGATAGAACTCGCTATGGCATGGGCACGTTTCCGGGATGATTCAAAGGCTCTCGCGGATTTGAAGAAAGAAATGAGCCAAAGGCAAGAATACGTGCAGCACGGCGTTGCAGATTTTGAAGTCACTCAGGCTGTGTTCGAAGACTGGATTGAGCCAACCTTGATTCAACCTGCCTTTGTCACACACCTCCCGAAGGAATTGGTCCCGTTGGCCAAGCTCTCGCCCGAGGACCCCACCACGGTGGAGGTCTTCGAGTGCTGTATTAACGGGCAGGAAATCTCACCCGCCTACACTGAGCAGAATGATCCCATCGAGCAGCGCGAACGCCTTGAGCACCAGGCTGGGGGCGAGCAGCAAAAGCTGGACGAGGATTTCCTGGTGGCCCTCGAACACGGCATGCCGCCGGCCGGGGGAATGGGGATGGGCATTGACCGGCTGTGCATGATGCTGCTGGGCCAGGAGAGCATCCGTGACGTGATCCTGTTCCCGCAGTTGAAGCCGAAGTAGGGGGAACGGGAATTGCAAATTGCCGATTGTAGATTGAGAATTTCAAATAGCCTTGGATGATAACTGATTCGAACACCAACAAACCGGCGCCTGCCGCGCCCTCTGATTTCATCCGCGACATAGTCGCCAAGCACGTCACAGAGAAGAAATATCCGCAAATCCATACGCGCTTTCCGCCCGAGCCGAATGGATACCTGCACATCGGCCACGCCAAATCCATCTGCCTCAACTTCGGCATCGCCCGCGAGTTCGGCGGCGTCTGCAACCTGCGCATGGACGATACCAACCCGACAAAGGAGGACGTCGAGTATGTGGATTCCATCACCGAGGACGTGCGGTGGCTGATCAGCGCGTGGGCCGATGACCGGTTGGGCCTCAAGCCCAAGGGGAAGACGCCGGAGCCGCAGCCGGTCAACGGGAAGACGGATTTCTACCTGCCGGCGGAAGTGGGCGGGCGAGACCCCCGCCCTACCCTGGAACCCTTCTACGCCAGCGACTACTTCGACCAGACCTACGAATACGCCTTGCAGCTTATCAAAAAGGGCGTGGCCTACGTGGATGACCTCTCACCCGAGGACACCGACAAGTATCGCGGGGCGCCGGACCGGCCCGGCAAAGAAAGCCCGTTCCGCAATCGCTCGATCGAGGAGAACCTCGACCTGTTCACGCGCATGAAGAACGGCGAGTTCCCGGACGGCAGCCGCACCTTGCGCGCGAAGATTGACATGGCCTCGCCGAATATCTGGATGCGCGACCCGGTGCTCTACCGTATCCGCCACGCCGAGCACCACCACACTGGGCCCAAGTGGTGCATCTACCCCATGTACGACTTCGCCCACTGCCTCAGCGATTACATCGAGGGCATTACCCACTCGATCTGCACGCTGGAGTTCGAGGTGCACCGGCCGCTCTACGATTGGATCCTGGAGCAGCTCGCCCTGCCGCGCCCATTGCCGCACCAGTATGAGTTCGCCCGGCTCAGCGTCGGCTACACCATCATGAGCAAGCGCAAGCTGATGCAGTTGGTAACTGAGGGCCACGTGTCCGGCTGGGATGATCCGCGGATGCCGACCATCAGCGGCCTGCGCCGCCGTGGCGTCACCCCGCAGGCGCTGCGCGATTTCGCCTATAACATCGGGATTACCAAGTACAACGCGGTGACGGACGTGGCGGTGCTGGAGTACTCGATTCGCGAAGACCTGAACCGGAAGGCGCTGCGGCGGTTGGCGGTGCTGCGCCCCATCAAGCTCATTATAACGAACTACCCGGCCGGGCAGGTCGAGGAGCTGGATGCAGTCAACAATCCCGAGGACCCGGCTGCCGGCACGCGCAAGGTCCCCTTCAGCCGGGAGCTTTACATCGAGAGCGATGATTTCATGGAGACGCCCCCGCCCAAGTATTTCCGGCTGCGGCCCGGCGGCGAGGTGCGCCTCAAGTACGCCTACATCATCAAGTGCGACGAAGTGATTAAAGACGCTGCGGGCAAGGTGGTGGAACTGCGCTGCACCGCGGACCTGGGAAGCAAGACCGGCGGGCCGACGGCCAGCCGCAAGGTGAAGGGCACGATCCACTGGGTCAGCGCGGCGCAATCTATTGATGCCGAAGTGCGGCTCTACGACCGCCTGTTCACCGTGCCCGAGCCGGACGCCGGCGGCGACTTCAAGCAGCACCTTAATCCGCACTCGCTGGAGGTGGTGACGGCCAAGTGCGAGCCGAGCCTGAAAGAGGCGAAGCCGGACCTGCGCTACCAGTTCGAGCGCCTGGCTTACTTCGCGCTCGACAAGGACAGCCAGCCTGGCCGGCTGGTGTTCAACCGCACCATCACCCTGAAGGACACCTGGGCGAAGGCAGCGCAAAAGCGCTGAAGGCGGGCGCCGGAAAGCCTCCAGGCCGATGGTGCTTGCCGGGGCGCGGGCAATGGACGACTATCTACGCATGAACGTCAAATATTTTGCCTGCCTGGCCCTTGGCCTGTCATTCCTGTGCGCGGGACGCGGTCTGGCCGCGGATACGGGCGACCCCTCGACCGAGCTGAAGGCCTTAGTCGCCAAGATCCAAAC
>Ga0335069_10012017_pt1 | contig 12193 bp, 10 predicted proteins | sample Lox_Sample_11_FD_206714 | JGI IMG/M metagenome (GOLD analysis project Ga0335069, IMG submission 206714) | Soil microbial communities from Loxahatchee National Wildlife Refuge, Florida, United States - Lox_Sample_1.1 | ecosystem: Environmental > Terrestrial > Soil > Wetlands | place: USA...
TTCGCCGGGATACTTCATGATCAGCGCGCCGAGCGCGAACGCAAACGGTACCGTCATGCCGACATAGCCGAGGTAGAGCATCGGCGGGTGGATGACCATCTCGGCGTATTGCAACAGCGGGTTGAGCCCGTTGCCGTCGGGCGGGATGGTTCCGGTCACGATACCGAACGGGTTAGCGGCAAAGTTGTTCAGGACGAAGAAGAACACCTGCACGCCGGCGATGATGACCGAAGCATGCGCGACCAGCTTCGGGTCGACCTTGTAACGCAAACGAAGGACGAGGCCATAGGCTCCGAGCAGCAACGACCAGAAGAGCAGCGAGCCTTCCTGTCCGGACCAGAGGACGGCGAACTTGTACGGCGCTGAGAGCGCGATGTTCGAGTGGTGAAGGATGTAGGCGATGGAGAAGTCGTTGCGGAACGCGGCGACCACGAGCACGGTCGCGGCGACGAGCACGCATCCGAAGACGGCGATGCCGGCGCGACGAGCGGTCTCAGTAAGGATATCGGCCGTACGATCTTTGCGAACGAGCCCGACGATGCCAGCGACCAACGCGTAGGCGCTCAATGCGAGGCCGAGTAAGAGCGAATAACTGCCTAGATCTGACATGGGAAGTGGATCACCACCACGGATAGGAGCATTGTTTCAAAGTCCGCTCAGGCCCGCAACACGTGTCCCACTTTGGCACAGGTGTTTTTTCGGTACTCTAACGAAAAGTACTAGTACGAATTCGGCTAAAGATTCGCCCACTGTGGATTAAGGTCGAAGCGTGATGTTGACCCTGCGGGTCGGAGGAATTCGTGAAAACCATTCTAATCATTGAGGAAGAGGAAGTCATACGAGATCTGGTGCGGGCAATTCTGGAAGGTGCAGGCTACGGGATCCTTGAGGCCACGACCGGGGAAGCCGGATTCGACCTGGCGCGTTGCGGAGCGGCCGACGCCCTAGTAGTGGACTGCATGGGACGCGGGAGCGACGGGATCCGAACCCTGCGGCGCCTGCGCGGCGAACCGAGCACGGCGCACTTGCCGGTGATTGCGTTGTGCGGATTGGGTCAGGACGGAGCAGAAGTCGGGCTCTGGGCGAACGCGCTGGTGGTAAAGCCGTTCCGCCCGGCACAACTGTTGATGAAAGTGCAGATGACGCTGGCGGCGAAAGTCGCCGCGCATGCCGAGATGAATCCGTTGCAGCCGCTGGCTTCGGCGTGATTGGTTACTGATTTTGCCCGAGGCTCTTGCGCACCAGGGCGATCAGCTCGGGTGGGGGACAGGGCTTGGTGCGGAAGGTGATGTCGAGACCTTCGTAGTCGTCTTCCGCCTCGGCCATGCCGCTGATGACGATCACCGGGATCTCGGGCTTGAGTTCGCGCAGCGTGCGCACAAAGGGCGCGCCACTGGTGCCCGGCATGATGTGGTCGGTGACGATGGCTCCAATGGATCCGACGGAAGAACTGCGCAAGAGTGCCAGCGCGCTATCGGCGGTGGTGGCTACGTCGACAAGAATGCCTGATTCTCTGAGCACGGCTTCGCGCACGCGGAGCTGTATGGGGTCGTCATCGATCAGCAAAACACGACCGCCCCGTGTTGTTTCCTTGCCAGTGACCACAGGAGCCTGATGTTCCGATGCAAACGGCGTATTAGGCCGTGTGTCGCGGGCTCGTGACGATTTCCGCCTCGGCCTGCAACCAATCCTGCGCGTCGTATCCGTGAACGCGTCCACGCTGCTCGAACAACTGGTAGGCCCGGATGCGAACTGCTTCTAAGCTATAACCCTTGGACTGCGTCTGCGGAAGCGCGGTGCTCTCCTGGGCCGGGTTGGCAGCGGCTTTCTTGCTGCGCGGGGTCGAGGAAGTAGTACGTGCACGCTTTGGTGTAGCCATTACCGATTGCTCCTAACATTCAATAAAGATTACGGAAAACGCCAGCTTGCGGCGAGCCGAAGCCATTCGTTCTCTGTCATTAACTATACAAGCTTTCGGTGTGGATTTGACGGGAAACAGCCAGAAAAAATGCCTATCGAGAGTAGCAGTAGTTCTTATGCAACTTGATTCCTTAGGTTAGGCGATTCTCATGATGTAAAGCTTGTAAGTCGGGACTAACCTCAGTGAAAGTCGTGAGAGGAAGTACTCGCTTCGGTGATGTCGAGAGCGCACACGCGGTCGGCTTTCACCGACACCACGTTATCGATGTTCTGCAAAATTCCTTCGACCAGCAGGAAGCGCTCGCGGACCAGGACGATGCGGTTGCGCTCGAACAGGTCGGGAGTAATGATCGCGTTCGAGATTCCGGTTTCGTCTTCGAGACTCAGGAACACAAATCCATGTGCGGTGCCGGGACGCTGGCGAGCGATCACGCATCCGGCGGTTTTCACGCGCTTGCCGTTGGGGAGTTGCGACAGGACAACAGCGGGATGGATTCCCTGCTTTTGCAATTCAGCGCGGCGATAGGACATGGGGTGCCGGCCGACGGTGAGTCCGGTGCCGCGGAAGTCGGCAACCAGGCGTTGCTCGTGCGTCATGGGCTCGAGCGGAGACGATTCGTCGGCCTCGCGAATACGTTCGAGCAGCGGTCCGGGATGGCGGGCCACGCGCTCAACCTGCCAGAGAGCGTCGCGGCGGTGGAAGGAAAGTTTCGAGTTTCGAGTCACAAGTTTCGAGTCGCTGCTTTCGTTCGGTGAGCAGCTTGGCGAAGATTGCGCGTTCCCGCTTTGGCCAAGTGAGTTGAGCGCGCCAATGTCGGCGAGCATAACCAGCTCGTTACGTCGCAACGAAGGCACTCGCCGCGCGAGATCGGCAATCGATTCGAAGGGACACAGATCGCGTTGGGCAACGATTTCTTTGGCGACGTCTTCCCTTAGCCCTCGTACATAGTTCAGCCCCAGCCGCACAATAAAAGAATCAACACAGAGATGCCGAGACTCCTTTTTTCTATTTTGATTCTCTGCGTCTCTGTGTCTCTGTGTTGAATCGGGTTCTAAAGTGCAGAGGAATTGCGAAACGGAAATATCGATGGGTCGCAGTTTCAGTCCGTGGCGCTGGGCGTCTTTCACCAGCGTGGCGGGATGGTAGAAGCCCATCGGCTGATTGTTGAGCATGGCCGCGGTAAATGCCGCGAGATAGTGACACTTGAGGTAAGCGCTGGCGTAGGCGATCAACGCAAAGCTGGCGGCGTGCGACTCGGGAAATCCGTAGAGCGCGAACGACGTAATCGACTGGATGATCTGGTCCTGCGTAACGCCTTGGATGCCATTGCGCGCCATGCCGGCGCGCAGTTCGACCTCGATGTCGCGCATGCGAGCTTCGGATCGCTTGAAGCCGAAAGCGCGGCGCAACTCTTCGGCCTGGCCTCCGGTGAACCCGGCGGCGACCATCGCAATGCGAATGAGTTGCTCCTGGAAAAGCGGCACGCCGAGCGTGCGTTCAAGGATCGGCTCGAGCGAGGGGTGCGCATATTCGACCGCCTCACGGCCCTGTCGCCTCTTTATATATGGATTCACCATCTGTCCGACGATCGGTCCGGGGCGAATGAGCGCCACTTGCACCACGATGTCGTAGAAGCAAGTCGGGCGAAGGCGCGGCAGGCATGACATTTGCGCGCGGCTTTCCACTTGAAACATGCCCACCGTGTCGGCCTTCTGCAGCGCCGCGTAGACTTCCGGATCGTCGGCGGAAAGCTGCGCCAGATCGACTGGTTCGCCGTAGTGCTGCGGGATAAGGTCGAGGCAATCTTCGAGCACGGCCATCATGCCAAGCCCGAGCAGGTCGACCTTGATGATGCCCATGTCGGCGCAATCCTCCTTGTCCCACTGCACGACGACGCGGCCGGGCATGCTGGCGGGTTCGAGCGGGACGACGGAATCCAATTGGCCTTGGCAAATGACCATGCCGCCCGAGTGCTGGCCAAGGTGGCGCGGCAGGTCCTGCACGGCGACAGCTAGTTCGAAGAATTTGCGGATGCGCGGATGGCTCATGTCGAAACCGGCATCGCGGAACTGCTGCTCCAGCGTGTCGCGCGGACCCTTGTATTCCCACGAGCCGACGGCGGCAGCCAGGCGCGAGAGCGTTTCGGCATCGAAGCCGAGGACTTTGCCAATCTCGCGCGCGGCGAGGCGTCCGCGATAGGTGATGGCGTTGGCGGTCATGGCGGCGCCGAGTTTTCCGTAACGCTCGTAGACGTATTGAATGGCGCGTTCGCGCTGGCCGCCGCTGGGCAGGTCGAGATCGATGTCGGGCCACTCGCCGCGTTCTTCGGAGAGAAAGCGCTCGAAGAGCAGGTCCATCTTGATGGGGTCAATGGCCGTAATGCCGAGCACGTAGCAGACGACACTGTTCGCCGCCGATCCACGTCCCTGGACCAGGATGTCGTTGTCGCGGCAGAAGCGGATGATGTCCCAGACGATGATGAAATAGCCTGCCAGATCGAGCTTTTCAATCAGCGCCAGCTCACGTTCGATCTGGCGGCGAGCGCGCTGGCGCAGATCGAGCGGTGCGTAACGATAACGTTCGTCGGAGCCTTGGCTGGTCAGCTCGCGCAGGAAGGAATTCATGGTGTGCCCTTCGGGCACGGGATACTTGGGGAATTCGTAGCCGAGATCCTTCAGGCTGAATTCGATTCGATCTGACAGCGCGACCGTGTTTGCAATGGCTTCAGGAAGGTCGGCGAAGAGCGCGGCCATCTCGACCGGCGACTTGAGGTGGCGCTCGGAGTTGTGGGCGAGCAGGCGTCCAGCTTCGTCGAGGGTGGTGTGATGGCGGACGCAGGTAAGCACGTCGAGAATCTGGCGGCGCTCGGGTACGGCGTAGGCGACACCATTCGTGGCTAGTAACGCAAGGTTTAGTTCGCGCGCGATGGCGATTGCCGCCTGGTTGCGGGCTTCTTCTTCGCGATCGAAGTGGCGCTGCAGTTCGACATAGACATTGTCGCGACCGTAGATGTCGACGAGGGTGGCAACGGCATTGCGAGCGGCTTCGTATCCGCCTTCGTGGAGCGCCGTAGCGAGCGGCCCACGCTCATCTCCAGTGAGGCAGATCAGGCCGGCGGAATGTTCGCGCAAATCGTCTAAAGACGCGGCAATGATCGAGGGATCGCAATTCTTCGGCCCGCGCATCTTCATGCGGGTCACCAACTGGCAGAGGTTCTGATATCCCGCGCGCTCGCAAACGATAAGTGGACAGTTGACGGTGGGCAGTGAACCGGAAAGTGGGTAGTGGGTGATGGATAGTGGGCGGCCAACAGTGGGATTCGGTCCACTGTTCACTGTCCACTGTCCACTCATGGTAATTTCGGAACCGATATGCGCTTTCAGCTTCATCTTCTGCGCCGCGAGATGAAAGCGCGCCGATCCGTACACGCCATCGCGATCGAGCAGCGCCATGGCCTTCATGCCGAGCTTCGCGCAGACGTCGATCAGTTCTTCGGGAATCGACCCGCCCTCGAGGAAGGTGAACGCCGAGCGCGCATGGAATTCCACGTACATCAGTCGTACTCGCCCTCGATGAACCAGGTGCCTGCTAACACATCGCGATATAAACGAAGAAGTGGACAGTGAACAGTGGACGGTGGACCGCTGGTCGTTGCCGCTTCAACATGTATGCCATGGACCCAAAGTGTCCCGGTGGATACCGCTTTACGGTTCACTGTCCACCGTCCACCGTCCACTGCTACATCCCACTCCTCACGTTCCCAGGGTTCGTGGTTCCACCATTCACCCGAAGTGCGCCATGGGCCGGCGCACCACGTCACTTCGCCATAGACGGCACGCGACATTTGCTCGCCATTGGCAGGGGTGCGCGGGGGACCGATAGTGCCGGGACGATCGTTGATCATCTGCACACTCACCGGCTGCGGCGGACGAAAACGACGCAGCGCCGATGTGGGCTTCACCGCCGGCGTGTCACCATTGGTGCCATAATCGGGCACGGGCGGAGCGAAACGAAGCATGCGGAATGAATCGGGACGGTGTGTGTCGTGCAATTCCGGTGAGCCAACGTTGCCCTGCCCCGTAACTCCGGCCAGCCGCGCCAGTGTGATTTCAAGCTTCTGCGGCTCGGGCGTGAGCGGCAGGAACAATCCGCGCTGATCGAACTTCGGGCGTACCGGCTCGGCACGTAACCACAGCTTTAATACCGGTGCCGTCGGCGGATTGGCCTTGAGGTCGAGCTGCAACAACTTGAGAAAGGTTCGACTGTCGAGCATGGGAACGGGGAGCTTTAAGTTTCGAGTTACAAGTTTCGAGTTTCGAGTTCTCAAATCTCCCGAAAGAGGGGAGATATGGGGCACCACGGCGTCTTTTCTAATTTCGTTCGACGTTTCCACCGGCAGACCTTCGCGATCGACGGTTACATCGGGATCGAGTTGCAGGCGCAGGCTTAACTCATGGGTCGCCAGCGCGCGCGATTGCAGGCGCGCACACAACTGGTCGAGCATGCGCGAGAGCAGAAACGCGAGCGGTTCCAGCAGATCGACTGGATATTCGAGCTCGCACACTTCCTCGAATTCGAGCGCAGCCTCGTTCAGCACCAGTTCGCGCCGCGCGGTGCCCGAGGCAAAGCGGCGCCACTGCAATCCGGCTTGCCCGAGACGTTCGACGACGGCGATTTCCGGAACGGCCGCGAGTCCGCGCAGCGTGCGCACTCCCCAGCGATCGAGCGTATCGATCATTTCCAGTTCCCGCAGCCAAGTTGCGCGTTCTTCTTTTGCGACCTTGCCGTAGCGAGGCGCGAGCAAAACTTCCAGTGGCAACGGGCCTAGCCGCTGCCCTTCGTTGCCCGGAGGAATGATGGTGATCCCGGAATATCCGCGCGCCGCATGTACGGCCGTGTCGGGATTCGCCGCGACCGCGACATGGACCTCCAGTCCGGCATCGCTCGAACGGCGAGCGAGGTTGCGGGCGATGGTTGAGGGCATGCCGAAAAGCGGCTCCAGTCCGGCGATATCGGCGATCACCGTATCGGGCGCAGTATCTTCGATGCGCGGAGAAAACGCGCCCGCACAATCAAGCAACGCGGCATGGGCAGCGGCTTCCTGGTCGGGAGAGCGGCGACGCAGGTGCCAGCGCTTCGGCTCGCAGGCGTGACGCAGGCGTTCCTGCGCCTGCATGTCGGTCATGCCCGGTTCGATGTCCGCGGCGCGGGCACGGTCGTTCATGGCAATAACGGTGACCATCGGCGGCACGCCTTCGATCACCGCGAGCGCCTGCGAGCGCAGGTCAGGCTCGAGACGCGCGAGCGCCTCGGCGGGGAAGTCCGGGATGTAAGCGGCCATGAACATTGCAGTTTGAAGATTTCAGATTGAAGATTGCCCACTAGCCACTTTTCTTCCATAACGTTTGCGTTTGTAACGACCCCGTGGAACGCACCGGCTTGCGCTCCAGCCGAGTGCGGATGAGCTCCACGCGAACATCAAGTCCATCGAGAAGGTTTGTATGGGGACGGTGAACGGTGGGCGGCACACCGGAAAGTGGATGGTGGATAGTGGGTAGTGAATAGGCAAAATCTACCTGTCCATCAGTTTTCTTGCTTCCTGACCACTGGCCATTTCCCGACAGTTCTATCACCAGCGACGCGCACGTTTTCGCGCAGGAGTCCCGCGCGACAAGCAACAGGATGGTCGGCGTGTTCTCCACCACGCGGCGGAAGCGGAACCACGACGTCAGCGGGATCCGCCGTGCCTGCTCGGCGGAGATGTCCCCGAGATCGATCACGATCAGTCCGAAGCCTCCGCTCTGAAGCAGCAGGTCGGTAGCTTTGAGCGCCTGGTCGAGTTTTGTCCACTTAGAGGTGGGATTGTTAACGTCAGCGTTCCGAGTTCCAAAAACAGAGCTGCGAGTTTCGGGCCTCGAGTTTCGAGTATTCGCGGAGCTTCGCTCCGCCCGGACGGGCTTAGAAGCCCGTTCCCACATTTTGTGCTCTATCGGCCTCGCAACCTGTGATTTGCTACTCGAAACCTGCGATTCACCGTCCACCCCCCACTGTCCACTTCTTCGAGTCATCTCGAAGCACCCGCCAGTGATCGCGTGGCGCAGGCGCGTGTCGTAGTTCTGATGGATCGACCACGAGATGTTTTTCGCCGGGGGAGCAGCGCTGCTCATCGATGACGTTCGTGCGCGCGACTGTATAGATGCGGCGGCAACTTCCTGTCCACCGTCCACGGTGCACTGTCCACTCTTCCCACACCTCACCCACAACATCCTTCTCAGGTCGATCCCTGCGGCTTCGCCCGACAGCGGATCGAAGCTGTCGGTCACGTCGATCAGCGCGCAGACTTCCTGCCGCTGCGTGACGGAGGCCATCAGCGAGAGCATCACGCTGGTGCGCCCTGACGAGGCGGGTCCGAACAGTTCCGTTAATGCGCCGCGGGGCACGCCGCCGGTGAGCGCGTCGAGGCCATCGATGCCGAATGGCACCATCGCCGGCGCGGGCCGCACCTCAAGCGCCGATGCCGGACGCACGCTCGCCGAAAGTTCCCCCACGGCACGGGCGCGTTTGGCGGCCAACGATTCGACGCGATCGGGACCGGCGAGCGAAGGCAATTCGGCCGGCAAAGAAGAAAAGACAGCAACGGAGCTCATAGCAGGACCTCGGAAGAGGGCGACGGGTCGCGAAAAGAAGGCAGAGTTTCTGGCTGGGAACCCCGCCCGTATTTTCGCTTTTTGTTCGCCTTAAGGATTAGGATTCTGCGCCTGCCCCGAGCGGTTGTCAAGAGCAGGAAAATCCAATGTAGAAGCGGCTTTTTATGGATTGCACTGGTTAGAGGCAGGTCGCGCAGTCGAGGGCGCCTGCGCGCACACGGCTATGCTGTTTTATACTTCTCGGCGATTCGAGGCCGTGAATTGAAGCTGATCACCCGCATTTCGGCGCTCGCCCTGGTTCTCTGCTGCGCCAGCTATCTTTATGCCGGCCCGATGGAAGACGCGCGGCACATGCAGCAGGTTCACAACCGGCTGCTCACCGTCGGTGTGGGCAAGACGACCGAGATCTGGGTGTTCCTGCGCGACCGCGAAACGCTGAAGGGAACGATCGACTACCTGAACGACACGGAGGTAGGCATCCGTGACAGCTTCGGAGACCTGCGCCCGGTGCCGCTGATGGGCGTCGTCGAGTTCACCGCGTCGAACGAGAAGACGGGCGTGAAAACGGAGTCGGCGGGACGCTTCCGACGCGCCACGCACCTGTGGTGGCTACGCGTCACGGGCGCGTATTTCAGCGCCTGAGCACGCCGCGAGCCGCGCTGCGCTTTGTTATAATCGGGAAGCAATCGCACGGTGGCGCTATCGTCTAACGGTTAGGACGGAGCCCTCTCAAGGCTTAAATACGGGTTCGATTCCCGTTAGCGCTACCAAAACCTCTTTTTCTTCAGCTTCCAGTTCTGTCTCAGGAAACAGTGCGGCTACGACCCGATGTGTTGCACAACCGGGGGTGTCCGATTGCGGTGGTAACGGGCACTGCGTGTGCTGAGGCGGTCATAGAACCACGCTGCGACGAGAGCCAAGCAAGCAATCCAGATCGCAACCAGACCAAGCTGCTGGTGATAGGCAATGTGTGTACTGTCTACGTCTACGGCGAACGTGAAAGCCAAAACCCAGCACATGAGCGCGGCCTTGTCTGCGCCGTTCAGTCTGTAATCTTTGGTGAAGCGCAGGCAAACGAGAGCACTGAAAAACGCCGATACGGTCATAGAGATTGACCACCAGCGTGGCACCGCGATATTCGGATTGTTTACATGATGGCCCCTACTTATCATCAGCAGCCCATTGAGGACGCTATAACCGATCCATCCGGCGAAATGCTTGGCCCAGTAGCCTATCAGCAGGAAAATCAGAGCGAGTGCTCCCAGTGCGACTAACAATGCAGGAAATTTCGATTGTCTGGTAGATGGGAATATTCCCAGTGCTATCTGTGAACCAACAACCAGACTCCCCATCAGGATCATTCCAAGAAAAAGCCCGCCGACCAACGTGAACCCGTTCACTACATGTTGTTGCCGCTTCTTACCTTCACGAGAAGTCGGCTTTCCAAACAGCGCGTATAAACCGATGCCGATGAGGGCGCCAGCGGCCAACGCCAAGCCGATAATAGAGAAGATGTTTACTAGCTTAGGGGTCACGCATGGAATTATCTCGTAGACTGGTTTAGAGCACGACAAAACTTGCAGGTGACCTGCGCTGTTCTTGGTGCGCCTCCCCGCCTCACCCAATCCTCTCCACCCACTGCTTCCGCCACGCCGGAGCTTCAAACGGATCCGCAAAGTACTGCGTTTCCCGCGCGACCTTGTCGCCCCGAAACTCCATGATGCTTACCGTGTAGAACGGCTTGCTGTCGTAACTCAGGACCAATTCGGTGACCCATAGATCGCCGCCGCCGATGATTCGTTGGACCGCAAACTGCTTCTTGTTCGGCTGACTGGCGCGTTGACCCTGTATGTTGCGCCGGCCGCGAGTTCGCTCGCCCGACTGGGGATAGTCCAGCACCGCGTCCTCGTGATAGATGCGGTGCTCCGTCTCCAGATCGTTGGCATTGGAGGCCGACCAGTGCTCATCGAGGGCCGCGCGGATTTGTTGTTCTTCTGCGGTCATGGGCTTCTCCACGTTGCGCTTCGGCCAAAGCGATATCTCTACACCAACGGTTCCAGTTTCCCGAGGATGGTCGGCAGGTATTCCGAGACCGTCGGGTGAATGTGCATGGCGCGCTGGATCACCGTGTACGGCGCCTTTGCATACATCACGTCGAGCAGGACATGAATCACTTCGTCGCCTCCGACGCCGAGAATCGCGGCCCCCAGGATCTGTTCCGTCTCCGCATCGACGCTGATTTTCATGAGGCCTTGCGTCTCACCCTTTTCGTACGCCCGGCTCACTTTACTCATCGGATATTTCACCGCCAGTGCACGACGACTCGATTTCCGCACCTCCGCATCCGTCATCCCACATCGCCCCAGCGGCGGATCGATATACAGCGCGTAAGCCTGGATCCGGTCGGATACCCGGCGCTGGTCGGCGTTAAACAGATTGTCCGCGACGATCTCGTAGTCGTTGTAGGAAGTATGCGTGAACGCGCCGCGGCCGTTGCAGTCTCCCAGCGCCCAGATGCCGGGCACGTTGCTTTGCAGTTGATCGTCAACCACGATGTAGCCGCGGTGATCGGTCGCAACTCCGGCGCGATCCAGGCCCAGATCGCTGGTGTTGGGAACTCGCCCCACGGCCAGCAGCACGTGCGTGCCAACTACTTCCGGCGCACCTTCTTCGCAACTCACTCCGACGGCGACGCCACCATCGCATTTCGCCAGCGAGATACACTTCGCATTCAGCCGGATGTGTATCCCCTCGGCCTCCAGGATTTCGCGCACGGCCAGGGAAATGTCTTCGTCCTCCCGTCCAATCAGCTGTGGCCCCATTTCCACGACGGTGACTTCGCTCCCAAAGCGGCGATACATCTGGGCGAATTCCAACCCAACGTAGCTTCCACCGACGATCACCAGATGCTCGGGCAGGAAATCGATGTCCATCATCGATGAGTTGGTGAGAAAAGGAACGTCGTGAACCCCCGGCATGTCGGGAACCGAGGCCCGCCCGCCAACATTGATATAAATCCTGTCGGCTTCGAGAACTTCATCGTTAACCACGACCGTTTTCGCCGATTGAAAGCGCGCGTGGCCCTGGATGACCGTACAGTTTTTCGTTCCCCGCAGCCACTCCTCCACGCCCTCGCTTGATCTCGCGGAGGCCGCGTCCTTGCGGGCTTTCACTCGCTTCATGTCGACGCGCACATCGCCATCGGAGAAACCGTAATCCGCCCCTCGGCGAGCAACATGGATGGCATACGCGCTCGCCACCAGCGTCTTGGTCGGAATGCATCCGGTATTCACGCACGTGCCGCCAAATTTGTTGCGCTCGATGATAGCGACAGTTTTTCTGGCAGCGGCAAATCGCGCTGCCAGCGACGGGCCGGCCTGGCCGGTGCCGATAATGATTGCGTCAAAGTGTTTCATGACGTCCCAGCACCAGCATTGGATGTGGAGGGCCACAGGCGGAATCAATTTCTGTTTTGCCGGATCCCGCAAAATATTTTTATAATATGCCTTGACACGTATATTCTATTTGAAGTATATAAAGAAGCATGGAATCTGCCTTTGAAATCCTGGCTGAACCCAACCGCCGCGCGATCCTCAGCCTGCTGGTCTCCTCCGAGCAGTCGGTG
>Ga0335069_10012018_pt1 | contig 12193 bp, 8 predicted proteins | sample Lox_Sample_11_FD_206714 | JGI IMG/M metagenome (GOLD analysis project Ga0335069, IMG submission 206714) | Soil microbial communities from Loxahatchee National Wildlife Refuge, Florida, United States - Lox_Sample_1.1 | ecosystem: Environmental > Terrestrial > Soil > Wetlands | place: USA: Florida...
ATCGCGCGGAGGCGCGAGTCCGGGATCTCGTCCGCGATCAGCCGCCGTCCGGTTCGCGCATAGCGCCACCAGACGTTGTAGAGAATCGCCATCACGATGAACGTCGCGTCGTACGCGTAGACCGCCGTCTGCTCTCCGGGCTTCTGGAGGAACTCGGCGACGAGCTTCGTCGGGAACGGCAGGAAGGCGACGGTGAGCAGCAGCAGGATGTTGACGAACAGCAGCGTGCGGTCGACGCGCGCCATCGTCGAGACGCACCAGTGGTGGTTCATCCAGATGATCCCGATCGTGACGAAGCTCGTCACGTACGCGAGGTACGACGGCCAGAGGTGGAGGAGCTGCGTGCCGAGATCCGCGCCGTTCGAGACGTCGACGCTGAACTCGAGCACGAGCAGCGTCGCGGCGATGGCGAAGACGCCGTCGCTGAACGTCTCCATCCGCGTCGTGCTCGACTCGGCCACGCGCGCTAGGCGACCGCCGGCGCGAGCTCGCGGCCGATCAGCCGGACCGGCTCGAGGTCGGCGTGGAGCAGGTGCTGGAGCATGATCCGGTCGCAGCCGGCGTGCCCGTAGTCGGCGAGGCGCGCGGCGACCTCGTCGACGGAGCCGATCAGCGCGCGCTGCGAGTAGTCGTCGAGCCAGCGGTCGAAGTCGACGTCGCGCGGGACGCGGCCGTAGAGCTCGCGCGCGCGGTCGAGCGCGTCGGCGTGCGTCGCGCCGAGGATGCAGCCGGTCATCGTCGAGAGCCGCATCGTCTCCGGGTCGCGTCCGGCGCGCTCGCAGGCTGCGGCCACGCGGGAGCGCACCGCAGCGAAGTCCTCCGGCGAGAGGAACGGGCTGTTGTACTCGTCGGCGAAGCGCGCCGCGGGGTCGGCGGTGCCGCGGCGTCCGCCGCCGCCGACGATGATCGGCGGATGCGGCTGCTGGAGCGGCTTCGGCAGCCCCGGCGCGTCCTCGAGGGTGTAGTGGCGGCCGCTGAAGTCGACGCGGTCCTCCGTCCAGAGCCGGTGCACGATCTCGAGCTGCTCCGCGAACATCTGGACGCGGACGCCGGTCTCCGGGAAGGGGAACCCGAACGCGCGGTGCTCTCGCTCCATCCAGCCGGCGCCGAGCCCGAGCTCGATCCGGCCCCCCGAGACGTGGTCGGCAGTGGCCGCGGCGTTCGCGAGCAGCGCCGGCGCGCGGAACGTCGCGGGGGAGACGAGCGTCCCGAGCCGGAGCGTCGTCGTGCGGGCGGCGAGGGCGGCGAGCGTCGTCCACGCGTCGTGCGCGACCTTTCCAGCCTCGTCCGTCATGGAGATGTAGTGGTCGCTGCGGAACAGCGTCTCGACGCCGTGCTCCTCGCAGGCGCCGGCGAGCGCGCACCACTGCTCCCAGGTGACGCCCTCTTGCCCCTCGATCATCAGCGCGACCCGCACGACCCGATCCTACGTTCTCCCGGGACACCTCCCGGTGTCAGACACGATTCGGAGGCATCCCGCACAGCGGCGCGGGATCACGCGGCACGACCTGCCTCGGCGGGGCACGTCCCGGTGTCAGACACGGTTCGCGGAAGCGTGACGACTTCCCGGCGAGAGTGTCACGAGCCGGGGCGAGTCCGCCGGGCACGGGGGCCGGGTCAACAGGGGCCGCCGCTACGATCGGACGATGGCCGCGACCGCGCCGGAGACCTACCTCGACGACCTGAATCCGGCCCAGCGGGAGGCCGTCCTCACCACCGAGGGGCCGCTGCTCGTGATCGCCGGCGCGGGCTCCGGGAAGACGCGCGTCCTCACCCGCCGGATCGCGCACCTGCTCGCCGCCGTCGGCGCGAAGCCGCCGGAGATCCTCGCCATCACTTTCACGAACAAGGCCGCGACGGAGATGCGCGAGCGCGTCGCCGACCTCGTCGGCCCGCCCGTGCGCGGCGCCTGGGTGATGACCTTCCACGCCGCGTGCGGCCGCATCCTCCGCCGCGAGGCGCCGCGGCTCGGCTACAAGACGAACTTCACGATCTACGACCAGGCCGACCAGATCCGCCTCGTCAAGCAGTGTCTCGAGGAGCTCGACCGCGACCCGAAGCGCTTCACGCCGCGGGGCATCCACTCGCAGATCTCGAACGCGAAGAACCAGCTCGTCTCACCTGCAGAACACGCGACCCGGGTCGCGAGCTTCTACGACCAGACCGTCGCCGACGTCTACGGCCTCTACCAGCGCAGGCTGTTCGCCTCGAACGCGGTCGACTTCGACGACATGCTCTTCCTCACCGTCGACGTGCTCGAGCGCTTCCCCGAGGCGCGGGAGCGCTGGCAGAAGGCGTTCCGCTACGTCCTCGTCGACGAGTACCAGGACACGAACCACGCGCAGTACCGGCTGCTCCAGCTGCTCGCCGCCGAGCACGGAAACGTCTTCGCGGTGGGCGACCCCGACCAGTGTCTCGTCGCGGGAACGCGGATCACGATGGCCGACGGCACGAAGAAGCCGATCGAGGACGTCCGGGTCGGCGACAGCGTTCTCACGTGCTTCGGCAGCGGCGTCTTCGGAGCGGGTCGGGTCACCCGCACGCACGAGTCGACTGCGACGCACGTGGTCGTCATCACGACGGCATCGGGGCGTCGGGTCGTCTCCACGCCCGAGCACGTGCACTTCGCAGGCTTCAAGGTCGGGAAGACTCCGCAAACTCACATGACGTACCTCATGTGGAAGCGCGGTCACGGCTTCCGGATCGGAACGTCGAGGACGTACACGAACGGAAGGAACCGATCGCTTGCCGGTCCCGCGGTCCGGCTCAGCGGCGAGCACGCCGATGCGGCATGGGTGCTCGGGACGTTCGAGCGAGAGGTGGAGGCGCGCGCGACCGAGATGCTGCTCTCGCTCCGTTTCGGGCTCCCGACGATCCCGTTCGTGGCGCGCGCGGGCCGAACGAACGACGGCCGGAGCCTCCTCGGCGACCAGGCGCTCCTCGATCGCGTCTTCTCCGAGCTGGACACCGAGGCCGCCGGCCTGCGTCTCCTGGCCGACGAGGGCCTGAGCTTCGCGCACCCGCACTTCAGCGCCGCGACCACCACGAGCGGCGCGCGCGTCCGGCGTCGCCTCACGGTTGCGCTCTGCGGCGATCGTCGCGGCGCAGGTCCACGGCACCGGATCTCGCTGTTCGGCTACGACGACGAGGGTCGCGCCGCCCTCGAGCGCCTCGGGCTTCCACTGCGCCCGGCGTATCGCGGATCCGCGGGCTGGAGGTATGAGTCGTCGTTCGCCGACTTCGGCAAGCTCCACGAGGCTGTCGAGCAGATTCGGTCCGGATTGGACGTATCGGTTCGGTACACGGCGAGGCTCGCCGAACAGGACGATGCCGTCGGCAAGGAGCGCAACTCGCTGCCGTTCATGCCTGCGTCCGCGATCCGGCCCGGGATGGTGATGGTGGGAGAGGACGGCAGGTTCGATCTCGTCGAGCGCGTCGAGCGCGACGCGCTCGAGACAACCGTCTACGACCTCGACATCGAGCGCACGCACAACTTCGTCGCCGAAGGTCTCGTCACCCACAACTCGATCTACGCGTTCCGCGGCGCCGACATCCGCAACGTGCTCGAGTTCGAACGCGATTTCCCCGGCGCCCGCACGATCGCGCTCGAGCAGAACTACCGCTCGACGAACTCGATCCTCGAGGCCGCGAACGGCGTCATCCGCCACAACCGCGAGCGGAAGGAGAAGAACCTCTGGTCGGAGCTCGGCGAGGGCGAGCCCGTCCGCGTGATCGAGGTCGAGGACGAGCACGCCGAGGCGCGCTACGTCGCCGCGGAGATCGCGATGCTCGTCGAGCAGGGCTTCAACGGCCGCGAGATCGCCGTCTTCTACCGGACGAACGCGCAGAGCCGCGTGCTCGAGGACGTGCTCGTCCGCCAGGGGATCGCATACCAGGTGATCGGCGGCCCGCGCTTCTACGAGCGGGCCGAGGTGAAGGACCTGATCGCGTACCTCCAGGTGATCGACAACCCCTTCGACGCGGTCTCGCTGCTCCGCTGCGCGAACCGCCCGAGGCGCGGGATCGGCGACACGACGCTCGCGAAGCTGATGACGTTCGCCGACGACGCCGGGATGTCGCTCTGGGAGGCGATGGCCCGCACCGAGGCGGCGGGCGTCGGCACCGCGCCGGCGAAGGCCGTGGCGAGCTTCCGCACGACCGTCGAGTCGCTGATGTCGGCGGCGCAGGAGCTCGAGCTCCCGGAGCTGATCGAGCGCGTGCTCGAGCGCTCGGGCTACCTCGAGTCGCTCGAGGCGGAGCGCACGATCGAGGCCCAGGGCCGGATCGAGAACCTCCAGGAGCTCGTCGCGGTCGCGCGGGAATGGCAGGAGCAGACGCCGGAGCCGAGCCTCTCGTCGTTCCTCCAGGAGGTCTCGCTCTACTCCGACCAGGACGCCATCCGCGGCGAGGGCTCGCTCGTGACGCTGATGACGCTCCACAACGCGAAGGGGCTCGAGTTCCGCGCCGTCTACCTGATCGGGATGGAGGAGGGGATCTTCCCGCACTCGCGCTCGATCGAGGAGCAGGGGGTCGAGGAGGAGCGGCGGCTCTGCTACGTCGGCATGACGCGGGCGATGGAGAAGCTGACCCTGCTCCACGCCTCCTCCCGGATGCTCTACGGCGGCCGCTCGTACAACCTGCCGTCGCGCTTCCTCGACGAGGTGCCGGACGGGCACGTCGACCGGGAGCGGCTCCGGCCGGCCTCGTGGTCGGGCTACCGCGTGCCGGCGCAGAGTCAGGTCGCACCACGAGCCGATGTTCCCGCCCTGGCGACCGGCGACTCGGTGCGCCACGGGACGCTCGGAGAGGGCGTCGTCGTCCGGATCGAGGCGGGCGGCGTCGTCACCGTCCGCTTCGCCGACGACGGCTCCGAGCGGCGCTTGATACTCGACTACGCGCCGCTCGAGAAGCTCTAGCCGGAACCGCCGCAAACCGCCTTCGTAGTTCCCCGTAGCGGGATGCCGGTGGCCCCCTGATGGCATCGGGCCGGCCCTCGCCGACCATCCGACCCATACGCGGATACGGCGTCTCGAGACGGAGTCGGCGGCGTCGTATACGGGTTGAGTCGCTGTATCGGGTTGGTTGAAAGGAGCAGACCTTGAAGAAGTTCCGGTTCTCGATTCTGGCGTTGGCGGCGGTGATCCTCACGGCCGTCACCGCGACCGCCGCGCTGGCCGCAGCCCCGAAGAAGATCGTGTTCTCGGCGAAGTACTCGGGCAACGCGACCACGAAGGTCGACGGAAATACCGCCACGATCGCCGCGAACGGCAACGGCAGCGGCACGCTCATCGGCTCCGGCTCGATCTCGGGCAACGGAACCGGCGACACGAGCCAGCAGCCCTGTATCCCGTTCACCGGCACCGGCAAGATGACCGGCAGCGGCGGCACGATCACGTTCAAGGTCCTGACCGGCTCGAGCGGCTGCGGTGACGAAGGCGGTCACACCTTCACGATCACGTCCCATCTCGCCGTCCTGAGCGCGACGGGGAAGCTGGCCAAGGCGAAGGGCACCCTGAAGCTGACGGGCGTCTACAGCCATGACGACGGCAGCTTCTCGGTCAAGGTCAGCGGCACCTTGAGCAAGTAACGGAGGAGCGATGAAGAAGATCCTGATTCTCGGTGCCGCGATCGCCGTCGCCGCCTCGGTGACGCTCTCGGCGTCGGCTGCGAACCCCGTCCCGTTCCCCTCGGACAAGGTCGTGCAGCTGTTCGTCGCCGCACAGACCGTCACGACGGACGGCACGATGAGCAGCTGGTTCAAGCCGGGCGACACCGTCGTCTTCCGCGCGTACGCGGTCGATCCGGCCTCGAAGAAGGTCGTCGATCCGAAGCTCGTCAAGTACTTCTACGTGACGATCCCGAACCAGCCGAACGTGAAGCTGAAGTACGGCGCGACCGCGCCGGGCGCGTCGACCGGGCTGCCGTGGACGGGGACGTGGACGGTTCCGGCGACGTACCCGACCGGTGTCGTCGGCTTCAAGGTCCTCATCCAGGTCAAGCAGGCCGGCAAGCAGCTCAAGGGCCAGTTCGTCCAGATGCCGGTGCAGACGGCGCAGCTGAACGTCTCGCCCACCGCTCCGGCGCCGCTGACGCCCGCGGCCCCCGCAGGGCCGGCCGGCGCAGGCTCGGGCTCCGGACTCGCCGCGTCGCTCTACGTCGACACGGTCGCCGGATCCGGCCCCGTCGGCGTCGCGAAGCGGCCGGTCGGCTGCTCCCAGGCGAACGTGTTCAAGCGCGGCGAGCAGGTCGTCGTCCGCTCCTGGGGCACCGATCTCTCCACGAACGACGTCCTGTCCTCGGACAACGTGAACTCCGCTCACGTCTCGATCGCGGGCGTGCCCGATGTGACCCTGAACTGGGGCGCACACGGCGCCGCGGGCCAGCAGGTCTTCTTCTGGTCGGCCCCGTGGGTCATCCCGGCGACGTATCCGCTCGGTGAGACGACGCTGCACGTCGTGCTCAACCTCGAAAGTGGCAAGACGGCGACCTACGACTACACGATCAACGTCATCCCGTCGTAACGGATTGAGGAGTCGCACGATGAGAACGCATACGAAGCTGGTTGCGGCGGTCGCGGCGCTGGCGGGAGCCCTCCTCCTGCCGGCGCTCGCCGCCGCCGCACCCACCCCGCTGGTCATCCCGACGCTCTCGGGCGTCGCGGCGCTCCCCGGTCCGCTCGCGCCGGCGTCGACGGCCGCGTCGAGCATGACGACCTTGACGACGAAGCCCGACGACGCGGTCGCCGGCACGCCGTTCACGATCACCGGGAGCGGACTTCCCGCGAACAAGGCCGTCTCGATCGTCTGGAGCACGGCCAACGTGACGTGGGTCGTCGACGCCCGGCCCGACAGCGTCGACTACCTCGGCCGCTCCGCCTCGAAGATCCAGGTCGTGCTCGGCTCGGGGCAGACCGACGCGCAGGGCAACCTGACCGTGAAGCTGAAGGCGCCGCGCGACTTCGGCGGCGTCCACGACATCTACGCCGTCGCCAACGGCGTCCAGGTGGCGAAGGGCGGCTTCCTGCTCGCCCGCTCGGCGACGATCAGCCCGAAGCGTGGGCCGATCGGCACGATGATCACGGTCACCTACAACGGGCTCGGCTCGTCGCTCTACGAGGGCGGCGCGTCGCTCCTGTACGACAACCACTACGTCGGCGCGATGATGGCGAACTGGACGCGTGGCACGGCGGTGGCGCACATCCGCGCTTCCGGCCCCGTCGGCTCGCACACGATCGAGGTCGCCGACGCGATCAGCTTCAAGTACCTGAACATCCAGCAGTCGCCGATCCCGTGGGGCACCGGCGAGAGGTTCGCGTTCACGGTCACGAAGGACAACGGCCGGCCGAAGCCGCAGATCAACTGGCCGCAGCAGGTCGCTCCGACCCTCGACGCGAAGACGACGCTGCAGCTGACCGGGCTCGCGAGTTCGACGGCCGCGAGCGCCCAGCTCTCCTCGTCCACGGGAACGGTGGACTCGAAGGTCGACGTCACCGCGAGCGGCCTCACCGCGAACGCGCCGGTCGACATGGAGTGGTCGACGGTCGTCGGCAACCGCGTCAACTGCACCGGCACCTGCTGGTCGTTCGTCTCGGTCCCGCTGGGCAACACGACGGCGACGTCCACCGGGTCGCTCGCCTCGCGGATCACGGTTCCGGACGGCCTCGGCGGCTGGCACGTCGTGCAGCTGATCCAGGGTGGCAAGGTGATGGCGCAGGTTCCGTACTACGTGAAGCGGAGCGTCGTCGGCAAGGGCGTCTCGTCGCTGACGCTGCACGAGGGCCAGCGGTTCACCGTGCACCTCAAGGGTCTCGGCTGGACGCAGCTCGACAACACGATCGCGGTCGACTACGACAACAGCTATGTCGGCTACGGCTGCGGCTTCAACTCGAACGGCGACACGGTCATGAATCTCGTGGCGACCGGCGGCCCCGGCACGCACCTGATCGACATGTACCCGCTGCTCTACACGCAGCAGCCGTCGTACCCGAACACGCCGTACGGCATGGTCCCGATCCTGACGTACGCGCAGGACGTGCCCGGGCTCGCGCTCGGCTACCAACTGCCGGCCATGCGGCTGGCGATCACCGTCGTCAAGTAGCGGCTTCGCTCTCGGAGGAGGGGCGCCCCGCGCGTCCCTCCTCCACGAGCGGCGACGCCGGCACGCGCGCGAGCCGCGCGATCCTCACGGGCAGCCACCAGTTGTAGCGGTCGAGCACCGCCATCAGCGACGGCACGAGGACGCAGCGGACGATCGTCGCGTCGAGCAGTACGGCGAGCGCGAGGCCGACGCCGAACTCCTGGAGCCCGGCGATGCGGCCGGCGACGAACCCCGAGAACGCAGCGACCATGATCAGCGCGGCGGCCGTGATGATCCGGCCGGTCCGCTCGAGCCCGTGGGCGACGGCGCGGCGGTTGTCGTGGACGTGATCCCACGACTCGCGCATCCGCGAGACGAGGAAGACCTCGTAGTCCATCGACAGCCCGAACAGCACCGCGAAGAGGAAGATCGGGATCCACCCCTCGATCTGCGGCACGTGGTAGAGACCGAGCAGGCTCGCGCCGACACCCCAGCGGAAGACGACGACGAGGATCCCGTAGACGGCGGCGACCGTCAGGACGTTCAGCACGACGGCCTTCAGCGGCAATACGAGCGAGCGGAATGCGCGCAGGAGGACGAGATACGTCAGCGCGAGCACGCCGAGCACGAGCCACGGGAACGCGCCGTACGAGACGGAAAGGTAGTCGACGCCCTGCGGCGGCGCGCCGCCCGCGACGACGCGCACGCCGGCGGGGAAGCGCGCGGCGGGGACGAGCGTGTCGCGGATCCGGCGCACGAGCGCCTGGCTCCGCTCGTCGCCGTACTCGTGGCGGCCGACGGCGATGATGCGCGCATAGCGGCCGCCGGGGGCGACGTACGGCGACGCGCGGCCGAGCGCGACGACCGACACCTCCGGGTCATGGAAGAGCTCGTCCGCGAGCCGCTCGATCGCGGCGTGCACCGGTCGGCTGCGCGCCCGGCCGGGTGCGCCCGCGTCGACGACGACCTCCGTCGGCGTCAGCGCCCCGGCGCCGGCGCGCTCGCGCAGCAGCGTCAGCCCGCGGGCCGACTCGGGGAACTGCGGCAGCGCGGAGATCGACCCGGGCGTGACGCGGAGGAAGACCGCGGGCGCCGCCGCCGCGAGCATGATCGCCGTCCCGACGGCGAGGAAGGCGACCGGCCGGCGCATGATCGCGCGCGCGAGCCGCGCCCAGAAGCCGCTGTCGAGGTCGACCGTCCCGGGCAGCACCGGCAGATGGATCCCGATCCGCCGCAGGTACGCGGCGACGGGCGCGCGGCGGACCCCGCGTCTCCCCGCGAGCGAGAGCAACGCGGGCTGGAGCGTCGCCGCTGCGGCGATCGACGCGAGCGGGACGAGGAAGCCGCCGATCCCGATCGAGCGGATGAACGGCACCGGCACGAGCAGCAGCACTGCGAGCCCGATCGCGACCGTCGTGCCGGAGAAGACGACCGCGCGCCCCGCCGTCTGCATCGTCCGCACGACCGCATCGTCGGTCTCGCCGGCTCCGTCGAGCTCCTCGCGGAAGCGGGAGACGATCAGCAGGGAGTAGTCGACGGCGAGCCCGAGCCCGATCAGCTCGACGAGGTTCGTCACGTAGCTGACCATCGAGAAGTGCTGGGCGATCACGTAGAGGACCGTCAGCGTCAGCGTGATCGTGCACGCGGCGAAGACGAACGGTATCAGCACCGCCGCGCAGAGCCCGAGCACCGCGACGAGCACGAGCAGTGCGATCGGCAGCGCGATCGCCTCGCCGCGGCGGAGGTCGACGCGGAGCACCGGCTCGAGGTCGTGCTGGATCGCCGGCTGGCCCGTGACGTACGCCGGCGGGCCGCCGGTCGATCGGAGGTACCGCCGCAGCACGCTCGTGTACGTCTTCGCGTGCTGGAGGTCGAGCGTCGTGTCGATGTTCCCGAACAGGATCCCGCCGCCGGACTGGAGCGATCCCGCGCTCCCGGTCGGCACGAGCGCGGCGGCCGTGTCGAGCTCGTGCCGGAGTCGCCTCCGCACCGCGCGGTCGGAGGGGCGCGGCACGCGGAAGACGACGGTGAAGACGCCGTCGGGCCGCTCGTCGAACGCGCGCGCGAGGATGACCCGCGCCCGGTCGGAGTCCGTCCCCGGCACGGTGAACGTGTTCGAGAGGAGCGCGGGCAGCCGGATCGAGGCGACGACGCCGACGCCGAGGACGGCGAGCCAGCAGAGCAGGATCGGCACGCGGAAGCGGAGGACAGCACGGGTCCAGCGCTCTGGCACGCAGGGGAGGGTAGCCCGCAGGCCGGATCGGTAGTTCCCCTGGTACGGCCCCGGCGGCCGTCCGCGACAATGCCCGTATGAAGCGGCTCCTGCTCGGGCTCGTCCTCTGCGCCGCCGTCGTCGGCGTCCCGACCGGCGCCGCGGCGGCCGCCTCGCCGACGGTTCGGATGGCGATCGTCCACGTCGTCCAGGGCTGCCACGTCTGGGGCACCGACCTGTCGCAGCCGCTCGGGCCGACGCGGACGCTCGCGGTGAAGCGGGGGACGCGCGTGCAGATCCGGCTCAACTGCCCGATGTCCTTCGACTTCGCGCAGCTCTCCGGCCCGAAGCTCGCGCTCGGCGACCCGCGCTCCTATCCCGGCACGGTGCGGACGTTCGTGTTCGCGAAGAAGGGCGTGTACCGGATCCAGGCGACGAACGTCGAGAGCTCCGAGCAGATGGGGATGACGACGATCGGCGCGGACAACGTTCTCGTCCTGACCGTTCGCGTCTCCTAGATACGCTCCCCGGCGGCATGGCGTTCGAGGCCCGTCCCTGTCGCGACCGCGACGAGTTCCGCAGCGCGTTCGACGCGATCGGACAGTACTTCGGCGCTCCCGCGGACGAGGACCGGCTCGACCGCGTCCTCCAGGTCATCGACCTCGAGCGGCTGCACGCGGCGTTCGACGGCGGCGAGGTGATCGGCGGCGCCGGCGCGTTCTCGTTCGACCTGACGGTGCCCGGCGGCTCGCTGCCGTGTGCCGGCGTCACGCTCGTCGGCGTCTTTCCAACGCATCGCCGCCGCGGCGCGCTCCGCGCGATGATGGAGGCGCAACTCGCCGACGTGCACGAGCGCGGCGAGCCGCTCGCGGCGCTGTGGGCGTCGGAGGAGACGATCTACGGCCGCTTCGGCTACGGCCTCGCGTCGTGGAGCGGCGAGATGACGATCCCGCGCGTGTTCGGCGCGTTCGCGCAGCCGCTCGAGCGGCGCGGTCAGGTGCGGTTCGTCACACCGGAGGAGGGCGCGGAGCTGTTCCCGCCGGTGTGGGAGGCGCTGCGCCGCGAGCGGCCCGGCGTCATCTCGCGAACGGAGGCGTGGTGGCGGCTGCGGCAGCTGCGGATCCCGGACGAGGAGACGTCGAACCCGCGGCGCTTCGTCGCGCTCGACCTCGACGGCGCGACGCAGGCGTACGCGATCTACCGCACGAGCCTCTCGTTCGACGCGGGCGTGTCGACGGGCACGCTCGAGGTGCAGGAGGCGGTCGGTGCGACGGCGCAGGCGACCGCCGAGATCTGGCGCTACCTGCTGGACATCGACTGGATGGAGTCGATCGTCGTGCGGATCCTCCCGCTCGACCATCCGCTGCTCCTGCTGCTGGCGAACTCGCGGCGCACGCGCTTCCGGATCGGCGACGCGCTGTGGACGAGGCTCGTCGACGTCGGCGCCGCGCTGTCGGGCCGTGCGTACGCCGGCGACGGCCGGGTCGTGTTCGACGTGCGCGACGCCGTGTGCCCGTGGAACGAGGGCCGCTGGTCGCTGGAGGGCCGCGAGGCCGCGCGGACGGACGCGGAGCCGGACCTCGCCCTGGATGTCGCCGCTCTCGGCTCGGCGTACCTCGGCGCCGTCTCGTTCGGGGAACTGCGAGCCGCAGGCCGGGTGGACGAGTTGCGCGAGGGAGCCGTCGCCCGGGCGGACGCGCTGTTCGCGTGGCGCCCGCTGCCGTGGTGCCCCGAGATCTTCTGAGCGGCGCCCGCTACAATCGCCGCGACCCGGGGCGGTTAGCTCAGTTGGGAGAGCACCAGCTCGACAAGCTGGGGGTCACTGGTTCGAGCCCAGTACCGCCCACTGAACTCGGCGTTGCGCAAACCTCGGGCGTGACGACGCGGTAGGTCGGGAGGATCTCC
>Ga0335069_10012019_pt1 | contig 12191 bp, 5 predicted proteins | sample Lox_Sample_11_FD_206714 | JGI IMG/M metagenome (GOLD analysis project Ga0335069, IMG submission 206714) | Soil microbial communities from Loxahatchee National Wildlife Refuge, Florida, United States - Lox_Sample_1.1 | ecosystem: Environmental > Terrestrial > Soil > Wetlands | place: USA: Florida...
AGGTGAACGCCGCGAAGACCCAGGCGATCGCGCAGAACATCGGTGGCGCGAACCTGGATTCGGTCGTGACCTACATGGATACCCTGATGGCCGGACCCGCCGGCGATCTCGTCCGGTTCAATTCGGACTACTCCGCCAGCAACGAGCTGCGGTTTGAATGGAACACGTGGCGCGGCAATTACACGCTGCTCAAGCTCGGGCAGGGCGCCGACGTGGCCGAACTCCGTCCGTGGCACTTCAACCTCGTGACGAACTACATGTTCGACCACGGCACGCTCAAGGGGGTCGGCGTGGGTGCGGCCTACCGCTGGGCGGACAAGGTCGTCGTGGGCTATCCCGTGATTCCGAACACGACCAATCCGCTCCTCGCGACCTTCGACCTCACCAGGCCCTACTTTGGGCCCAAGGATGATGCGCTCGATCTCTGGGTCAGCTATCAGCGGAAGATCACCAACCGGATCAACTGGCGCATCCAGCTCAACGTGTACAACGTCGGCAAGAAGGACGGGCTGATCCCGATCTCGGTCGAACCCGACGGCCATACGTGGGCGGCGGTGAGACTCTCGCCGGTCCAGCAGTGGGCGCTCACGAACACGTTCTCGTTCTAGGCCGGACCACCGCAGCGCGGCTGGCAAGGCTGTGCTGCGGCTGACATCAGGACAAGATCCGCATCAATTGCGAGGGACCTGCCGGCAGCCGGCAGGTCCCTTTTTTTCGCCCAGTCTGACCGTTTTGGACAGTAGTATGCTACGATGCCCCGCGGGGCCGCCGGAGGATTCGCGATGAAACTGGAAAAGACCACGAGATCGGGTTGGCCGGGCACGGTCCGGATGCTGGCGGCGCTGGCGTTCCTCGGCGGGTGCCCGCGGCCCGCGGCGGCCGCGGGCGATCGCTGGGTCGCCATCTGGGAGGCTGCGCCGCAGCTCGTGGAGCCCGCGAACCTGCCGCCGGCGCCCGGCCTGACCGGTTCCACGCTCCGCCAGGTCATCCACGTGTCGCTCGGCGGCAGCCGGCTCCGGCTTTCCTTCTCCAACCGTTTCGGCGACGGGCCGCTGGCCCTCGATGCGGTCGATCTCGCGCGCTTCGCGGGGGGGAGCGCGATCGTCCCGGGGAGCGTCCGTCCCGTGACTTTCAGTGGTGCGCCGGCCATCACCATCGCCGCCGGAGCGTGCGTTTGGTCGGATCCCGTGGATTTCGAACTGGCGCCGCTGGGCGATCTCGCCGTCAGCATCCGGTTCGGCGCGGCGCCGGCGTCCGTCACCGGCCACCCCGGCTCCCGGTGCACGTCGTATCTGGTCGCTGGCGACGCCGTGGCGGCGGCGGACCTGCCCGCGGCGGCGCCGACCGCCCATTGGTACATCCTGGACGCCGCCGAGGCGGCGGCCGGGCCATCCGCGGCCGCGGTCGTCGCGCTCGGCGACTCGATCACGGACGGCCGGGGATCGATCACGGACGGCAACGGGCGCTGGCCCGACTACCTGGCCCGGCGCCTCCAGGCGGGCGTGGCCACGCGGGACGTCGCGGTGCTCAACGCGGGCATCGGCGGCAACTGCGTGCTCCGCGGGGGCCTCGGGCCCACCGCCCTGGCGCGGCTCGAGCACGACGTGCTGGCGCTGGCGGGCGCGCGGTGGCTGATCGTGTTCGAGGGGATCAACGACATCGGGACCGGACCGGCCGCCGGACCCGAGGCGGCCGGCAATGGCCGGAAGCTGATCGCCGGCTACGAGCAGATCATCGACCGGGCCCGCGCGCGCGGCCTCCGGGTCTACGGGGCGACCATCACGCCGTTCGGCGGGTTCACGCACTACGACACCCCCGACCGCGAGGCCGAGCGCCAGGCCGTCAACCGCTGGATTCGCACGAGCGGGCGGTTCGACGGCGTCGTCGATTTCGACGCGGTGGCGCGCGATCCGCAGGATCCCGCGCGCCTCCGCGCCGAGGCCGACTCCGGCGACCACCTGCACCTCGGCGACCGCGGCTACCGCATGCTGGCGGACGCCGTCGACCTCGGGCTGTTCGCCACCGGCAAGTAGGTCAGCCGGCCGCGGGCGCTCCGTCCGACTCCTGCTCCTCCTCCTGTTTTTTCGCGAGGACGGGCCGGAGATTGCTCAGGTCCTTCAGCAGGTTGAACCAGAAGGGTGCGCCCAGGCTGAGGAGGGCCGCGGTCGCGAGCGTGCCCAGACCGTGCCGCCAGTCCGGCGTCCAATAACTGGAGATCGGGGGATACGGATCCGGGATCAGGCTGAAGCGGAGGTTGTCGTTCACGAACGAGTAGAGCCGGTCGGCCGAGGCGCGCAGATCCGGCTGCGCCCCGGGCGTTGCGGCCGCCTGGCGCGAAAGCGCGTCGGCGCTCGCGAGGACCCGGCCGCGCAGATCGGCGTTGGCCGAAAGCTGCCCGAGCACCCGGAACGCATCGAGGTGAAGGCCGAAGGCGAGCGCGACCGAGAACGCGATCGTCCAGATCCGCGCGTGCATGGCGAAGCGCTGGGACACGCGGTCCATCACGGAGTCGAACCACTGGTCGACCTTGGCCGAGACCGTCTCGGCCGTCTGCGTCAGGCGCGCGATCACGGCGTCCCCGGCCGCAACGTCGTCGGCGAAGGCGGTGCGGATGGCGGGAGCCAGCGCGAGCAGGCGCCCGGCCTCCGGGCCGTCGAGCACGTCGAGCGAATCGCGGAGCGCCACGGCCCAGGCCGGGGCGGGCGCCCCGTCGGGCGGGGCGTCGGCCTGCCGGGCGAGGGAGTGGAGGATGGCGATGAGCTCGTCCTGGCGGATGCCGGTGGCGAGCCGCCAGCGGGTCATCCCCGCGGTTCCCAGCGTCGACATCGTCGAGTCGGAAACGAGCGCGTGGTGCAGGACCTTTTCGCTGACCGCCCGCGCGTGCGGGGCCAGGTCCGGGTCGGCGTGGGCGAGCAGGGTGGCGATGCCCCAGCGCAGGTTTGTTCCGCGCAGCGCGAGCAGGGCCGAGATCGCCTGGGTCAGCGTCGTGACGAGCAGGCTGGCGCCGGCGAGCAGGGCGACGAACGAGATGATGGTGTCCAGGTGATCGAGGCTCATGGGAGGGAGAACGGAGACCGGAGGCCGGCGGACGGAGACCGGAGCCAGGGAGCGGTGTCAGGTCGCCAGCGGGCCGAACGCGTGACGCAGGTCGATGACGGTGGGCACGCCGGGCGGGAAGAAGCCGATCGGCGCGTAGTGGTGGTCGATCCCGTGCGGTGGCAGGGCCTGCGGCGCGAGATTGCCCTGGCTGTCGGCCTGCTGCGGCCACTCGATGTTGCCCTTCGCGACCCGGGCCGGGATGAGCCAATAGTCGCCCGACCGGTAGTTGGCGCCCGGCTGGAACCGGATCTGGATGCCGTCCTCCAGGTCGAGCCAGACGCCCTCGACGATGAGCGCCGCGCCGTCGCCGTCCTGGATCTGGAGGCCGCCCTGGGCGGGGTCGCCCGCCTGCTGGTCCCAGCGGCGGAGCAGCGGATGGTTGGCCAGGGTCGCATCGACGGTGATCGACGCGGTCCCGGCGAGCGTTACGGTCAGCCCGGCGCGATCGACCGCCTGCACCTGGAGCAGGGGACGCGGACTGCCGGTCAGGGAGGAGACGTCATCGACGACTTCGACCCAGTCGTTGACCTCGAGGCTCAGGCGGCTGTCGCGACCCAGGTTGGCCAGCGTGACCGTGGTCTGGCCCCCGCCGGTGCCGAGCTTCAGGATGGGAAAGACCACGGAGCCGTTTTCGCGCGACCACTTGAAGGTCGGCGGCGTGGCGGCGCTGAAGAGCCCGCCCGTCTGGATCTCGACGCGGTAGAGCTGGTTCTCGGTCCCGCGGTAGGACGAGCGGGGCGAGATGACGCAGGGATCCGTCGCGGCCGGCGACGGGGGCACCTGGGCCTGGAGCAGGCCGCGGAAGGATGGCTGCCAGAGCGCGGTCCATAGCGGCCACGTGGCCGTGAAGAACTTGTTGGCCTGGGCCGGATCGGCCTGCGGCCAGCCCTGGTTCCCCGGCGGCGTGGTCGCGAGTTTGAGCTGCCAGACCACCTGCGCGCGCGAGGCCGTGTCGGGCCCGCCCAGCGCCACCTCGCGGATGGAATCCTGCTGGGCGCTGACGAGGTGGCGCTCCCAGACGTCGAGGTACACGAGGGCGTTGGTGGTCAACCCCACCGGTGGCGGATTGGGGAGGTTGGGCTGGTTCAGGTACGTCGCGGCCGGCGGGATCAGGCCGTTGGGATTCGCGGCCCGCGCCTCGAGTTCGCAGAGGATGCCGTCGACGTAGTAATGGCCCGCGCCGATCGTGAGGTCCTGCGGCGGCCCGGCGAGCGGCTGGAGCGCAAAGCCCGGCGCGGCGCCCCCCGGGATCAGGCGGGGTCCGCCGTGCGGGCCGATGAGGTCGCGCGCCAGATGGCGGAGGAAGTAGAGCAGGATCGCGCCCTGTTCGTTCCAATCAGCGTCCAGTTGCACCCGGCCCTGCTGCATCAGGACCCGGCAGAAATGGTTCGCCCGTTGGAAGGTGTCGCGGGTGAAGTCGCCTCGGTATTCGCCTTGCATGGAGTTCTCCTACGTTGCGTTGATGATGCCGGCGTCCATTCCGGCGGGAGTGACGGTTTCCAGGCGGGCGCGCAGGTTGGCGGCCCGCTGGGGCTGGAATAAGTCGTGGAAGGCACCCAGCTCCGACTCGTCGTCGGCGCCGGTGGTGATTTCGGGCGCACAGCCGCCGGCCAGCTGGCCGTAGGCGGGGGCGCCGTACCGGATGCTGTTGAAATCCGGCTCGACCCGGGAGGTCTCGGCGGCGAGTTCGACGTCGCGCACCGCCGCGGAGATCGCGCCGCGGGCAAAGCGGTCCGCGACCGCCTGCCGGACGAGATCGGGCTGGCACTCGAAGCGCCGCGGCGTGCGCGACCCGGGGGGCACGTAGCAGAAGCGCACGCAGCCGCCCTGCCGGCGCGCCGTGCACACGGGGTCATCGAAGATCGTGTTTTCCGCGAGGGCAATCTCGTGCGCGAGGATCCGCCCGAACACGGTGCAGCGGGCGATCGTCAGCCGGGCGTAGCCGGCGGCGTCGTCCGGCCCGCTGAGCGCGAACAACGCGCCGTCGGTCGCATCCCACAGGCTGTCGCTGAGGCAGAGCTCGACCGGGTCCGTGGCGGCCTCGTCCGCGACGATCCGGATGGCGCCGAGGATGCTGTGCTCGATCCGGATCTTCGCGGTCGAGTTGGAGATCTCGATGCTCGGCTCGGACGGCCGCGTCGGATCGCAGTTGCAGTCGAGGCCCCAGCCGGGGACGAGCGTGCAATGCCGGATGGTGACGTCGCAGAGGTCCCCGGGGGCGGGGGCGCCGTCCGCGGCGGCGGGATCGGGCCCGTTCACCTGCAGGCCGCGTCCCGTGATCAGCAGTCCGTCGAGCGTGAACCGGCTGTTCGGGCCGCCGCTGATGGCGAACGCGTCGGGCATCGGCGCGAGGTAGTCGAGCAGGCGGATGGTGGGCCGCCGCCCCTGGGATGCGCGGATCTGCAGGCTTTCGTAGGGATCGAGCCGGAGGATGAGCTTCTCGGTGTACGCGGCGCTGTCGGTGATCTCGATGACGCCGGCGATCGAGGGCCGGGCGGACGCCGGCGCGCCGTCCGGCGCGGTGGCCGCCGCCAGCGCCTGCTTGTCCGCGTTCCATTGCGCGAGGGCCGCGCTGATCGTCGGATAGTCCCCGCCGGAGCCGACGAAATAGATCCGCGCGTCCGCGGGCTGGGACAGCGTCCGGTCGTATTCCCCGCCGCCGAGGTTCGCGCTGAACCCGTAGGTGTACAGGACCGTCAGGCCCTGCTTCGGCAGCTGCCGCACCGGGAACACCATCCGGCCCCGCTCGGGGTCGACCGCGATCGTGCCGTTGGCCGCGTGGGCGCTCCAGCCGTCGAGGTCCGCCACGCGGATGGCGGAGGCGGGCACGGGCAGGCCGGCGCCCTTGACCGGCCAGTCCGGCGCCCAGATGCAGAGGCTGGCCGCGGGGCCGTAATAATCCGCCGGCCGTTCGGCGAACCGGATCCGGCGGATCGGGGCTGGCAGGTCGAGCTCGGACGGCATCCGGTCCGGATCGGGCTCCGCCGCCGGCCGGTTGAACAGCGGGGTGTCGTTGCCGAGAACGCTGAAGGTGAAACACTGCGGCCCCCGGTCCTCGCAGCAGTAGGCCGGGGCCCGGCTCGGCGGCGGCGGCGCCCCGGCCGCCACGCCCTGCCAGCCGACCGTGTACGGCTGCAGGCGCCAGACGAATTCGCCGATGCTCGGGATGTTGAACCGGCCCGTGCCCCGGTGGGAGTCGATCCGCCGGACGTCGACGGTGCGGGCGGTCCGGTCGAACGGCCCGTCGAGGCGGTCGAGCGCGCCGGCATCCCGGAGGTCGGCGGTCCCGCCGCGGGCGCTCCGCCAGCCGACTAGGAGCGGCGTGCCGGCGACCAGCGGCCGGCCCGGGTCGACCGCCGGATTGAGCCAGAGCAGCGCGGCCTCGGTCAGGCCGGCGCGGGCGGCGATCGCCGCCAGGGTGTCGCCGATCCGCACGCCGACGAGGCGGGGCCGGCCGAGCAGGGGCGTGTGCAGATTCTGGGTCCAGCCCAGGTGCCGGAAGCACTCGACCGGATGCGCGGGCCAGCCGGCCACGTCCCGGGCCAGCTCCGCGAGGAGGGCCAGCGTGCCCTTGCGCCGGCGGGCGTGGATCGTATTGGCGACATCGCGACGCGGAATCAGGATGCGCTCGCGCCGGCGGCCGCGGGGGTCGCCGACCGACGCGGGCTCCCCGGCGTCGTTGAGGACTTCGTAGCCGACCAGGTCGCCGATGTAGGGGACGACCCAGTCGTCGCAGGTCTCGATGAACCAGTTCTCGTAGAGGCCGGCGATGTCGGCCTCGACGAGGTCGACCTGCTCGGCGACGACCCGGAGCAGGGCCTGGAGGGGATACCCCTGGTCGGCGTCGCGCTGGCGATAGACCGCCGGCAGGAGGTCGTAGAGACGGTCCGGGTTGTTCATGGCGTCACCTGGTTCAGGATGAGCGTGTCGGGGAGCGCCGGGCTCAGGTAGACGATCTCGGCGGCCAGGATCGCATCCGCGGGCGGATCGGCGGGCGCGGGGTTGGGTCCGGCGAGGCTCGCCGGCACGAATGGATTCGAGCCCAGGCTGCCGGCGAGACCGGCGAGCTGCTGGGCGGTGATGTCCTCGGGCACGGAGTCGAGGACCTGGAGATCGACGTAATCGACGCCGTCGACCGCCTGCAGCGCCGCGATCACCTCGCTCGCGAACACGGGCTGCCCGAGGTCGCGGGCCGCGAAGCCGAAGGCGGCCAGCAGGGTCGCGCGGAGGGCCGTGGCGACCGGCTCCCAGCTGCGGTCCGGCAGGATCCGGACGCGCGCCGAGATGACGAGCAGGCGCAGCCGCCGCACGGCCACCACCAGCGGCTGGTACGGATCGCCGTTGACCGCGAGGGCCTGCACGAGGTTCGTGTAGAGATCCGACGTCGGATCGATCGGGATGTCCGCGGCCCCGGCGATGGTGACGTGGACCAGCTCGCGGTGGCCGTCGGACAGCCGCGCTGCGCTGGCTTTGCCGATGCCGGCGAAGGCGCGGGCGAAATCGGCGTAGTCCTCGACGGAGACGAGCCGGTCGAGCGCCATGACGGCGTAGGGCGCGTTCCGGCGGGCCTGGTCGCGGGTGTCGCGGTCGGCCCCGCCGCTGGCGCGCAGCGGGTTGATGACGGCCTTGACGTTGAGCGGCCGGGTCTGGAGCAGGCTGATCTGGCCGGCGTCGACGTTGCCCGGCTGCCCGATGCCGTTGCGGTAGACGGCGGACACGTTGCCCGTGCCGGTCGGCAGCCGCGCGCCCTGCGTCCCGTTGCCGAAGACGACGGTGGCAGTGTCGTCGTCCGCGATCTGGACGACATAGGCGTGGTCGCGCGGTCCGGCCGCGGCCAGCGTGTCGATTTCGCGCCACTTGATGCTGTTGACGGCGACCGCGAGGGTCGTCGCGATGCCGTCGGGACTCGAGTCCGGCACGAAGGTCAGCGGTTTCTGCTTGAGCGAGAACCGCGGGAACGCCTGGCTGCCGTCGCCGTTGCCGAGCACCTCGCTGCGGGTCTCGCCGTGGGTCGCCTTGACGACGTTGCCGTAGATCGAGACCGTGCCGCGGTCGTAGGTGTAGGCGAGCTTGTTGGCGAGGGTGAGCACCGTGTGGATCGCGCCGGCGCGGGTGCCGGCGGCGTGGGTGGCCTGGGCGACGGACAGGATCATGACCAACTCGCTGCCCGTGACGCCGGTGACGTCCGGGATGTCGGTGCGCTCGCCCGAGACGATGATCCAGCGGCCCGATTCGAGCCCCTGGTACACCTCGTCGAGTTCGATCGTGTCGCCCTCGATATCGGCGTCGAGCGGCTCCTCCGCGAGCGCCAGCGGCTCGGTCTGCGCGTAGACGACGGTGCCGGTCAGGCCCGCCGGGTTGTTCATGAAGGCGACTGCGTCCTGGGGCTGCATGTCGGCGAGCCAGGGCGGGTCGATGGTCAGCTGCGTGATCTTCGCGGTGAATCCCTGGTCGCTCGTGGTCTGCGAGATCGCCGCAGCGCCGGTCACCTGGTGGAAGGTCCGCCGGCGGGCGGGCGCCCCGCCGCCGAGATGAACCAGGCCCGAAGAACCGGGCCGGTCGATCATGATCCAGCTTCCCGCGACGATCTTGTCGCAGATGGAGTCGAGGAAGATGGTGTTCAGGGTGGGCAGCCGCCCCACACCGGGCCAGTCTTCCGCGATCGTCGGCGGGTTGGGGAAGGAGGTCGTCGTGGTGCCGCCGGAGGTCGTCGAGGTGGGCAGGCCCGGATAGGTGCCCGGGAAGAGGCCCGCCTTGAAACGGGCCGGTCCGACCAGGGGCGTGGTGGTGGCGGTCTGGATGTTGACCCAGGCCTGGTAGAGGATCGGCGCCGCCGACGGCAGGAAGGTGCCGATCATCCGCGGCCCCATGTCCGATTCCGCCGCGAACGCCCCGCCGACGGAGCGGGCGAGGCGCAGGGTGTTGGCCGGCTGGAGCGAGGGGGGCAGGGTGAGCGATGGCAGCAGCTGGAGCAGGCTCGACAGGGGCGCGCGTTCCCCCTTGCCGCCGATCACCGCCTGGCCCTGCGCTCCCGCCGTCTGCACCTGGCGGATCGCAGCGTTGAGGGTGTCGATCAACTGGCTGAGCCAGGGTTCGAGCCGGGTGAACTTGCGCGACACGGCGAGGTCGTGCAGCGCGGAGATCCGGGCGATCGCGCGTTGCGCCAGCGCGACGACGTCATCCGCGGTCAGGGTGGATCCGTCGGCCGGCTGGAGCTGCTCGAGGAGGCCCGGTGGCGTCGCCGGGGGCGGATTGCTGAGGACCGCGCCCGCGTCCACCGCGATCTTGGTGCCCCCGAACAGGCTCGCGGCGTCGGCGACGAACGGCGTGACGGCCTTGATGACGATCTTGGCGGGAGTGGTGACGATGTTCACGCCGACCGTCGGGGGCGGCTGGAGGATGATCTCGGTGCGGTTCTGCGCGGGCTGGGTTTCAACCGACTGGACGAGGCGGAAGCCCTGCTGCGGCGTCGTCGGATCGGTGCCGGGGCCGAGGACGAAGAGGAGCGGGTCGCCCGGGTTCAGGTTGGCCGCGGTGCCGGCGAAATAGACCGCGTCGCGGGATCCGACGTCGGTGCCGAAATCGACGCCGAGCGTGAACAGCTGCGGCTGGGTCAGACGCGGTCCGAGCAGGTTCCACGCCGAGCGGGCGTCGAGGTCGGCGGAGGTCTCGAACGGCTGCGGCTTCTGCCCGGGCCCGGGCACGCTCTGCGAGCGGCTGCCCGCGGGGATGAGCGTCTCGGTGGGTGCGGGCGGCGTCTTGGAGCGGTCCTCGTCGAGCGTGTAGGCGAGGAAGACGCTGGCGGCGACGCCGGGGCGCAGCCGGTACCCGATCAGGCGGGCGAGCTCGAGGATGGACCGCCGCTCCGTGGCGGTGCGGAGGTAGCCCTCGTTGGCGATGCGCTCCTGGTAGAAGGTCAGGACGTCGGCGACCAGGGCCCAGCTGTCGAGCAGCGCGATGGACGGGTCGGCCGGGTCGCGCGTGGTCAGCGCCGCCAGCGCCGGAAAGTCGGCGGACGAGAGCCGGTCGATCATCGCCTGCAAGAACGAGGCGTGGGTGCCGACGCGGTAGGCCAGGGCCGGCAGGCCGGGCCGGTTCGCAATGGGCTGCGGTCCCGTCAATGCGAGATCGCCGCAACCGCAGCCGCAGGAGCAGGTCGTGTTCATCGTCCGCCCTCCAGGTCGAGCATGAGAACGCCGTGTTCGGGATAGTTCGGATCGTTGTCCAGGCGCGCGATCTCGGTCGGCCCGAGCGGGAGAAAGCCGGTTGCGACCTCGTCGCCCACCGGGCCGTAGAGCCGTTGGAAGGCGGTGAGCGTGACGCCCGCCACGCCCGGCACCGCCTGGGCGGCGGCGACGATCCGGCTCCGGGCGATGCCGCCGCCGAAGGTGAGGTTGTCCGGATGGAAGAATCCGCGGCTGCCATCGGGGAGCACCCGGTTGCTGAACGCGTCCAGCAGCGCCGCCTCGACGTGGCCGCGCAGATACTGGGGCAGGACGCAGACCGCCAGCCCGATCCGCAGCGGCACATAGGTGGCGGCCTCGACCGCAAGGTCGTGGCCGAGCCGGCGGAACCGCGTGAGGTAGCCTTGGACGCGCCGGAGCAGCGTGTCGTCGGGCGCCTCCGATCCGAGCGGATCGACGGCCACGCTCGCCTCGTACCAGCTGCCCGTCCATCGCAGCTCGGCATTCGCCCGCTGGAGGCGCGGGTTGCGCCCGGCGATCGCGGCGTAGTCCGCCGCCGTGATCGCCCGCTCGATGACCTGGCGGAACGCGCCGGGCGCGAACAGCTTCACCTCGGCGACCGGCTCGGGCTCGGTGCCATTCCGGGCCGGCAGCGGATTGCGCACGGTGAAGGTCAGGCCTTCGACGGTGGTGGCCCGGAACGCGAGTTTGGTGATCCGGTCCGCGCCGACGTTGCCGGCCGCGCCGTTGCCGACGCGGTAGCAGGCGAGGAAATCCGTGCCGGCGTCCGGCCGGCGGCCGCACGCGCCGTCGCCAAACCGCAGGTGGGCGATCCGGTCATCGTCCATCTCGACCACGAACCGGTCGTCATCCGGCCCGCTTTCGAGCAGGTCGCGCAGCGGGAGCCAGGTGTCGACCAGGGCCGCGAGGTCGGCCGCGAGCGCGGCGAGCAGCGGGTCCGGGGGCGTGCCGGAGCCGTTCCAGGCCCGGAAGGCCGCCTGGGTGTCCGGCGAAAGCCGGCCGAACAGGAACTCCGCCACGGCATCGGCGCGCGCCTGGAGCGCGACGGCGAGCGCGGTGTCGTCCTGGAGATCGGCTGGACGGAAGAGCGCGGCGGTGCCGTCCGGCGCCGGCGGAATCGCGCGCAGCCGGATCGCGGGCGACGCCTGGCGGGGGTCCTGGGCGAGCGCCGCGGACGCGGGCCGGCCGGCCTGGAAGGGAGCGGCAAACGTGAGCGGCGAGCCCCGGAGCGCCGGGCGGAAGTCCGCCGCGAGCGTCGTCATCTCAATGACGCTGCCCTCGCAGGCGCAGCAGCCGGTCTCGCCGGTCTTTTCCACCAGCCCGAGGTCCTCGCAGGGCCGGAGCGTCCGGCCGTGATCCACGAGGATGACGTTGCCCCGGGCGAGGCTGACGTCGCCGATGACCCGGCAGTCGGGCGCCGGCAGCCGGACGGAAAGACAGAACGCGAACGGCAGGGCGTCGGCGGACGCCCACTCGATCTCGACGAGCGGCGTCGGGCGCCCGTCGGCGGTCATGATCAGGGTGTCCACCGTCGGGGTCACCCGGATCAGCCGCACGGCCCAGCGGTGGGCGGGATCGGCGTCCGCGGGATTGCCGGTGGCGGGACCCTTCACCTCCTCGAAGATCAGGACGTCGCCCGGCGCGAGCGCGAGCGTGCGGTCCGGGGCGGCGGCGGCGACGGGGTCCGGCGAAGCGCGGCCCTTCGCCGCGGCGCGGGTCCGGGCCGTCGGGGGGGCCGGCGGCGGGCCGGCCCAGGCGTCGAGCAGGACGGCCCTGGTGGTGCCGGCGGGCAGGCGGCACTGGCGGTCGCCCCAGGTGTAGAACCGGAGTTCGCTGTGGGCGGCGCGCAGGGTGATGGTCGCCTGCGGGTCGGCGACGAGGGGTTCG
>Ga0335069_10012020_pt1 | contig 12191 bp, 10 predicted proteins | sample Lox_Sample_11_FD_206714 | JGI IMG/M metagenome (GOLD analysis project Ga0335069, IMG submission 206714) | Soil microbial communities from Loxahatchee National Wildlife Refuge, Florida, United States - Lox_Sample_1.1 | ecosystem: Environmental > Terrestrial > Soil > Wetlands | place: USA...
TGGCGGCCTCTACGAGCCCGACCATCCGACCGCCGACGAGAAAGGATTTCGCCGCGATGTGCTCGATCTCGTCAGGGAGCTTGGCGTCACGATCGTCAAGTATCCCGGCGGGAACTTCAGCCACACGTATAGATGGGAAGACGGCGTCGGTCCTGTCGGGGAGCGGCCGAGGCGCCTCAACTACGCCTGGCAATCGACCGAACCGAACTCGTTCGGCACGAACGAGTTCATCGACTGGTGCCGCCTCGCCGGCGTCGAGCCGATGCTCGTCCTCAACCTCGCCACGCGCGGCCCGCAGGACGCCGCCGATCTCGTCGAATACTGCAATCTTCCAGGCGGCACGACGCTGTCGGAGCTCCGCCGGACGCATGGATGGGATAAACCGCATGGCGTCAAGTTCTGGTGCCTCGGCAACGAAATGGACGGTCCCTGGCACACGGGGCCCGACACCGCGGAGGAATATGGCCGCGTCGCGGCGCGAGCCGCCAAGATCATGCGGTGGGTCGACAGTTCGATCGAGCTCGCAGCCTCAGGGTCCTCGGGGCGCGACCTGCCGACGTTGGGTTCTTGGGACGAAACGGTGCTGAAGCACGCCTTCGATCACGTCGATCATATTGCGATTCACACCTACCTGAACAACTGGAAGGATGATGCGCCGGCCTTCCTCGCAAGCCCCGATTTCGTCGACGCCTTCATCGAGGAGGTGGTCGCCATCGCCGACGCCGCCGCCGCGAAACGCCGGTCCGAGAAGCGGATCATGCTGAGCTTCAACGAATGGAACGTCTGGTATCGCACGCGCCGTCCCTACCACACCCGGCTGCAGCCGGGTTGGCCAGTCGCACCGCCGATTTTGGAGGAAGTGTATTCAGTGGAAGATGCGCTGGTGGCCGGCGGCATCCTCATCTCGCTCGTCAATCACGCCGACCGCGTGCGTTCCGCCTGCCTCGCCCAACTCGTCAACGCGATCGCCCCGATCATGACCGAGACGGGCGGCCCAGCCTGGCGACAGACGATCTTCTATCCTTTCGCGCAGATGAGCCGATTGGCGCGGGGCGAAGTGTTGCGCGCCAAGGTCGAGTGCGAAACCTACTCGGCGGCGTACTACTCTCCGTATAACGCTATAGACGCTTTCTACCCTGTCCCGCACGCGGCCTATCTCAAACTCGCGGCCATCGCGAACGAAGGCGGCGGTCTAACTTTGTTCGCGCTCAATCGCGACGTGGAGCAAGAGCTGACCGTGTTGGTCAACGCACGCGGCTTTGGCCCGCTTGGAGTGGCTGAGGCGACAGTGCTGACCGACAGCAATCTCAAGGCCGCCAACAGCAAGGCGGCGCCCGATCGCGTGAAACCGGCAAAGCTGGCCGGCGTGGCCGTCGGGAATGAGACTGCAAGAATAGAGTTGCCGCCAGCATCCTGGAGCGTCGTCCATTTGACCGCGGCGTCGTGAGCAGCGGACCGTTCGAGTACACAAATTTGAGGCCGCCTGCGCGCCGGCCCGGCGATGAGCCGCGCCAAGCGCTGGCGCTCATCTGCGCGACCGACTCGAGTAAGACGAGGGCTGCTGCAATCGGATGCGCGATGGGACCCCCGATCTTCGCCTCTCGGGCCAACATAGCTCCGTCGAGAGTATAGTAGAACCTATCCTTAATGACCTTGCATCCTTCCTTCAAACCAATAGCGGGACTCATTTAGGTTGCTATGGTGCTCGCGCTTCGTTCCCTTGGCGCTCGCGATCGGTTCCGCTGGTTCCTCACATATCCAGGTCCTGGAGCGGCGAATTTTGCGGTCTTTCAGGCCGCGGACTGGGCCCAGCGCATCGTGGATGAGGTCGGCCGCGGCGGCGCCGGAAAACTCGGACAGGCGATGCCCGAATGAAGCCGCAATGGAGGCCAGCATGGTCTACTCCCTCGTTTTTTCTCTGATCTGCGGGCCAGTCGCGCTCGCCTTCGGATCCTTGCTCTTCGGCCCGATTGTCGCCGCACGGACGAGAAAAGAGGCGGTCGTTCTGATTTCCAGCCAGGACCGGCGTCGCCGTCATCGGAGGCGCCCGTAGAAGCGCCTGTGTCGCGTCCCGGGGGCCGCTCTGCCGCACGGCGGCGAACGAGCCTTGTCGGCAAAGAGATTGTCGGCCATAGTCCCTTGAGCCCGGTGCGGAGGCTCATCGAAGGTGCCAACAGCGTCGACTAGCCAGCCAATCGTCATCGTAATTGACGACGATCCGGGAATGAGAGAGTCCATCTCCGGTCTGATACGATCGGTCGGCTTTCGGGTGAGAACACTGGCTTCGGTCGATGAATTTCGTCAGTCCGAGAGCCCCCAGGGTCCATCATGCCTCGTGCTTGACGTTCGATTGCCTGGGCAAAGCGGGCTTGAACTTCAACGTGAGCTTGCTGCGAGCCGTACTCGACTTCCGATTGTCTTCATTACCGGCCATGGCGACATCCCCATGACCGTTCAGGCAATGAAAGGGGGAGCGATCGAGTTCCTGACCAAGCCCTTCCGGGACCAGGATCTCCTTGACGCAATCCAAATAGGCCTTGCGCGCGACCGGGCTCGGCTCGACGACGAAAAGTCGATGACTGGGTTGCGAGCGCGGTTCGAAACGTTGACCGCACGCGAGCGCGAGGTAATGGCATGGGTCGTCGCCGGTCGGTTGAACAAACAGATCGCGGGCGAGATGGGGATCAGCGAGATCACCGTGAAGGTCCACCGCGGTCAGGTAATGCGAAAGATGAAGGCGTCCTCGCTGCCCGATTTGGCAAGGATGGCGGACAAGCTCAAGCATGCGTCGGAAGGCTCGAGCCGGGAGTAGCGAGACTTCGCCGCTGAGCTAGCCCGCAGCCCCCGCGTTAAGTTTGGTCGCCAGCAGGAAGCGCGTCCCGGCTGGCGCGGAGCTTTGTCATGACTGCAGTATCCCGCAGCGCCGCCACGCGGCACGCGAGGACGGCTCATCTACTCGCGCGGTCGGACGCCTTGAGCCGACCACAACAGCGCGCGCTACCGCAGACCGACGAACGAACGAGCCCTTGGGCCTCGCCCAACGCCCCAAGGTCGAGTGGTGCGAAGGTGTACTATGGATTATACCTAGGTATAGTCGTCATACATCGGCTCTCGGATCGACTATGCTATCGATGCAAGTATATGAGGCTGGGCGCAATTGACCTGAGGGGCGCCGGCGCGCATTGTCTCTGATGCAGGCAAGAGAACTAAATTGCAGAAGAGATCTGTGATCGCTGTTGTAGACGACGACGAATCGGTCCGCGAGGCTGTCGCTGGCCTCATAAATTCGTTAGGCTATGTCGCCATCGCCTTCGAGCGCGCCGAGGATTTTCTTAATTCGGATCGAGGCAGGGTCGCCGCTTTGATCGCCGACGTCCAAATGCCGGGCATGACCGGACCGGAGCTGTATAGTCGGCTGGTAGCGTCGGGGAAGCCTATTCCAACCATCCTGATCACCGCATATCCCGACCAGCTCGTGCGCGCGCGCGCTTTGCAGAGTGGCGTCAAAGGCTATCTGGCCAAACCCTTCCGTGAAGAAGATTTGCTCGACTGCATCCAATCCGCGCTCGACTTCTGATCCCTTGCCGAGAAAGCCGTCCCAGCGGCGCTTTCAAAGACAGGCAATTTCACTGCTGTGGGCCGGTTCGTAGGTTCGCGTGAGGAGACGCTGGACGTATCTCGATCGAGCGGTCGACAACCAAGGAAATACGATCGACTTCCTGTTGACTGTCAATCCGCGCATTCTTACCGTCGACAGGAATCTGCCTGTCCCGAGGGCGGACGGCGCGGCAAACGATGGCGATGATCAGACCGGGGTCGATATCTCGATGGGCGAGACATCAGAGGCCAAGCCCTTACGCGGCTGCTCCCCTCAGAGGCTCGCCACCACCGCGAGGCGCTTGATCTCGCCGCTCTGAAACGCGCGCAGGAAGGCTTCGTAATCCTTTACGGACACGCAGCCGTTCGAGTCGCCGTTGGGCCCGAGCATGTAGGGGTGGGCGAGCAGCCCCGCACGCCCATAGATGCCGCCTTCTCCGCCGACGGGATTGAGGCGGATCGCCTGCACGCCATGGAAGAGCGACTCCCGCATCGTCAACTCGTAGACATGGGGGGGCGTCGGGCCCTTGGCGCGCTCGCTCACGTAGCGCGGATCGTCCAGCCGGCTGCCGAGACCCGAATGCGCCTCGATCCGCGATCCGTCCGGCATATACAAGGTGCGGGCGGAAATGTCGTAGACGGCGGTGTATCTGTCATAGCCGGACGGCGAGCCCGAGGACCCGAACAGCTTTTGGCTGAAGAACGCGAGCGGCGACGGGCCCGAGGAACGGCTGTTTCCGGTGCGCGACTCCAGCGGCGCGGAAGCGACCGCGGGTGGACGGGCGACTTGAGCAGGAGGCGTGACCGCAGGCGCGACAGTCCGCATGGCGGGCGTCGGCGCCGGGGGAGCGACCCCTGGCCGGGCAGGCTGGTTGAGGGCGCCCCAGAGCTTCTGGAAGATGTTCCCCTTGTCACCGGGGGTGCGCCCCACCTCTACGCCGGGCTGCGGAACCTGCCGCTCGGGCGCAGCGATCACCGGCGCGTTCAGTTCGGACGGCCTCGCGGGCGGCATCGGAAATGTGTCCCCGATCTCCGGCGCGTCCCGCTCGGGGGGCAACGGAATCACGTCGGGCAGCCGCGCTGCGGTTGCTGGCGGAACTGAATCGGCGCCCGCCGCGTTGGTAGGGGCAGGCTCGAGGCTCGCTATCAGAGACGCTTCCGGCGGCGCGGGCGTCTTGGGTTGAATCCAGCCGGGCTCGATAATCATCGGGCCAAAATCGGCGGCCGCCATCTGCGCGGAAGGGAAATCGGCCGCCGAAATTTTCGGCAAGGGCTGGACGGCGGTCGCTGGGGCGGGAGGCGCGATCACCGCGGGAGGAGGCGGCGCGACGAGTCGCGCCCGGAGCGCCAAAGCCGACACGCAGCCGACTGTAGCGACGGCGGCGGCGATGAGAACGAACTGAGGAAGGTTGCGTCGCGGACCTGGATCGTCCTCGAACGCGACGTGGTCGAATGTTGCGTCAATTCCCTGCATTCTAAGCCTGAACGTTACGCCTCACTAAGGTGAATCAAATTATGGACGAGGAGTTGAGGTTTGATTAACGCAGATTTATCCGGATGGCCAGACTCCGGGATGCGACGATCCACCGCGCCAGAAATATTCTCTTTCTCCGAAAACTGAGGTCACCGCGACTCTAGTGCGTCCTGCGGCGCAATCGCTTGTATCGGCGACCGCCCCGCCCTAGTTAGTGGAAACTGACTGCGAGCTCTCTCTTGCGAAAATCATGGTCCATGAGGCGCCCGGCGAGCGAGCCGGCCGATCCGCCGCAGCGTGGCCGCAGCGCCTTGCCTTCGCGCGACGAGGTGCTCGCTTTCGTGGGCGGCGCAGCTGCTCCAAACGGAGAAAAGCCGCCCGCCCGTGTGACCCGCCGCGACATCGCCCGCGCCTTCGGCGTCACGGGCGAGCAAAAGGCCGAGCTCAAGCTGCTTCTTAAGGATCTCCAGGCCGAGGGCGCGCTGTCGCGCGGCCGCAAGGCCCTTCATCCGCAAGGCCGGCTGCCCTCGCTAGTCGTCGCCGAGATCGCCGAGCGCGACCGCGACGGGGAACTCGTCGCCAAGCCGGTCGAATGGGACGACGACGGCCCGCCGCCGCGCATTCTTGTCCGCCGGCCGCGCGACAAGCGCAGCCGCACGCCTGCGCCTGGCCTCGGCGCTCGGGTGCTGATGCGGATCGACTTCGACCCCGACGCCTCCGGAAAAGCACCCGCCTATTCCGGGCGGGTGGTAAAAATCCTCGACAGGCTGAAGCCCCGGCTCTACGCGGTCTTCCGGCGGGAGAAGGACGGTTCGGCCCGGGGCTCCCCGGTCGAGAAGCGCGCCTCGGGCCGCGACTATTTCGTGCCCGCCAACATGACCGGCGATGCGGAGGACGGCGACCTTGTGGCGCTCGAGCCGCTGCGGCAAGGCCGGCTCAGCGTGCCCTCCGCGCGCGTTGCGGAAACCCTGGGCTCGGTAAAATCCGAAAAGGCGGTGAGCCTCATCGCCCTTGCCACACATCATATCCCTCATGTCTTCTCGGAGGCGGCCGAGAAGGAGGCGAAGGCCGCGAGGCCCATAAAACTCGCGCCGCCGCGCGAAGACTGGCGCTCGCTGCCGCTTGTCACCATCGACCCGCCCGACGCCAGGGACCATGACGACGCGGTCCATGCGGCGCCCGACGACGACCCCGCCAATGCAGGCGGCTTCCTCGTCACCGTCGCCATCGCCGACGTCGCGGCCTATGTCCGCCCCGGCTCGGCGCTCGACCGCGAGGCGCTGGAGCGCGGCAATTCGGTCTATTTCCCCGACCGCGTCGTGCCGATGCTGCCCGAGCGGATCTCGAACGACCTCTGCTCGCTGCGTCCGCTGGCCGACCGGCCGGCGCTCGCGATGCGGATGAGTCTCGACGCGAATGGTCGCAAGCGCTCGCATTCCTTCCACCGGATCATGATGCGCTCGGCCGCCAGGCTCGCTTACGAGCAGGCGCAGGCGGCCATCGACGGAAATGCGGACGAAACGACCGCGCCCCTCCTCGACTCCGTGCTGAAGCCCTTGTGGGCGGCGCATGCGGCGCTGAAAATAGAGCGCGAGCGGCGCGACCCGCTCGATCTCGACCTGCCTGAACGCAAGCTCGTCCTCGACCGCGAGGGACGGCTGAAGAGCGTGCGCTGGCCGGAGAGGCTGCAAGCGCATCAGCTTATCGAAGAGTTCATGATATTGGCCAATGTCGCCGCCGCCGAGACGCTGGAGGCAAGGCATTCGCCGCTGATCTACCGCGCCCACGACGCGCCGAGCGCGGAGAAGCTCGAAGACCTCGTTTCCTTCCTGGGGACGATCGGCGTGAAGCTCGCCAAGGGCGACCGAGTCCGCCCCGCCCATTTCAATGGCGCCCTGGCGCGGGTGAAGGGCGAGGCGGTCGAGGCGTTGGTCAACGAAGTCGTGCTGCGCGCTCAAGCGCAAGCCGAATACAGTCACGAAAACTATGGACATTTCGGCCTCAACCTGCGCCGGTACGCCCATTTCACCTCGCCCATCCGCCGCTACGCAGATCTCATCGTGCACCGCGCGCTGATCAGGGCGCTCGATCTTGGCGACGACGGCCAACAGGAGTTGCGCGGGGGCGAGCTTGCGCAGATCGCGGAGCATATTTCCGCCGCCGAGCGGCGCGCGATGGCGGCCGAGCGCGAGACGGTCGACCGGCTGGTTGCGGCCTATCTCGTCGACAAGGTCGGCGCGACTTTTCCGGCGCGCATCAGCGGCGTCACCAAGGTCGGCCTCTTCGTGAAGCTCAGCGAGACAGGCGCCGACGGCTTTGTTCCGGCGGCGACGCTCGGCGAGGATTATTTTCGCTTCGAAGAGGCGACCCGCTCGCTGGTCGGCGTCCGCACGCGCGAGGCTTTCCGGCTTGGAGACGCCGTCGAGGCTCGGCTCGTAGAGGCCGCGCCTTTTGCCGGCGCCCTGCGTTTTGAGATCGTCCGCGACGGGGCGGCCGCCCGGCCCGCAAGGCGCGCCCGCGCGCCGCGGTCCGATCCGCGCGCGAAAAAGGGGAAGCGCCGATGAACGACATGTCCGGCCTCCACAGGTTCCGCGCCCCCCGCCCGCAGCGGCCGCAACGGCCGGTGGTCGAGGCGATCAAACGCGGCCTGCTCGGCCGCTGCCCGGCCTGCGGACGCGGCGGCCTCTTCCACGCCTATCTGAAGCTCGAACGCACCTGCAAGATCTGCGGCGAGGACCTGAGCCACGCCCGCGCCGACGATGCGCCGGCCTATCTGACGATGCTCGTGGTTTGTCACGTCATGGCAGCCGGGGTGCTCTTCACGGAGGAAGAATGGCCGCAGTCGTCGCTGCTCGCTGCGGCGCTCTTCTGGCTTGCCGCCACCGTCATCGTCAGCCTGCTTATCCTGCCGCGCATGAAGGGCGCGGTCGTCGGCCATCAATGGGCGCTTTACATGCACGGCTTCGGCAAAGACTACGCGTGAGGCGTTATATAAGCTCGGCGTTGCGGTCCCAGAAGTTCGCGGGCCGAATTTTCGCCGCGAGTCCTGGCCATGACCCGGCTCGCGATCGCGACGCTTGTTTACATGATGGTTCAGTCGATGGTGTTCTTCGCCGGCGCCGTGCTCGTTCTGGCGACGCCGCTCGCCGACCGCGCTATGGAGCTCATGCCGTGGGTGGTCGTGTTTCGCTGATCGGAGCGGCTCCCATCGCCTGGATGATCGCCCCGATGCTTCGCGCCCGTTACTGGCGCCGTCGCCAAGGCGCCGAGGGGCGGGAGCCGGGCGGATTATGGGCCGGGTGAGCCGCGGCGAGAAATTTCACGGGCGGAAGTCGGCAGCCGCTCACCGCACGTGAGCGCGATCACCCGAGCGCTTCGCAGCGTTCTGGAAATTTTTGATCACGCGGTCGCGCTTGAGCTTCGAGATCTGGTCGATGAAGAGCACTCCGCCGAGACGGTCGATCTCGTGCGGGAGGGTCGTCGCGGGCGTGCCTTCGGCGAGCCTTATACGCAACTCATCGATTGGCCGATTGGAGTTCGGATCGCGACTGGTCTGGACGAATCCTTTGGCGCAAAATTGTTAGCGTGAGAAACGATCCAAGCATTGAAAAAAAGACAAAACTGACCTATTGGAATATTTCATTAGAACACGTCGATGTCGCATGTCGTAGTTAGGCGATAGTTCGTCCTTAAGCATCTTGTACGGATGTGAATGCAAAGGCCGGGAGGGTGGAATGAGTAACGCCGATGGCAATGCGAAAGAACAAGAACTAAAGAAAACGTGGTACGAGGTGTTTTGGGATAATCTCAAGAGCCCAACGTTTATTGGCTTACTTGTATTTGTAGGCGCTCTCTTTGGCGTCGGTCTGTTAATAAAATCTGTCCTCGAACGCTTGAGCGCCGGTTGGGGGCTGCCGATACTTGCTCTCTCAAGTGTGCTGCTTCTCTTGGGAGCGCTCCTCGTCTTCACCACCCTTATACACATGGTTGGCTTGTCGGACCCGAAGAGCGCGCTCGGCCTGCCAGAAGGGTCGGTCAGGGCCCTTCTCGCGTTGGCGCTGCTGGGTCTCTTTGCGATTATGGCGTCCTCCGTTCTTGTTGGAACACAGCAACGAGAAGTGAAAGGCGTGAAGCTCGACGAAATTAGTGTGGTGGAAAAGCTAAATCCCGACGCGCATGATATTTTCTGGAAACCAGAGCCCGAAATAGTCGGGCAACCTAGAACTTTTGTCGGTACAATTATTTCGACTAACCACATTGACGACTTCGCAAAGCAGATGCTGACACTAGTCGGGACATTGATGACAGCGGTAATTTCCTTTTACTTTGGTTCGTCGACTCTCTCTCAAACGGCTCAAGGTCAGAGCGGTTCTCAGCCTCAACCCACGGCTGTTTCTCCATTGACTGGGAAAAAGGCGGCCGCGCAGCAATACACGATCACGGGGACGGGCCTTGCGGACGTGACGAAAGTGGAGGCGCTTCCAGAAAATGGAGGGACGCCGGTTGTCGCTGACGCCACTGCGACGGATGCAGACGCCAAAGTCACCCTCTCGCTCGACAAAGGGCGGTGGACGCTGCACGTTGTCACGGCTTCGGGCGCACAGGCTGCTGTGCCCGGCGTAATCGATATTGCCGAGACGTAGTACAGTTCTTTCCTCGCCCAGTATGGAAGCTATTCTATAGCACGATCCTGCGAAGGTTTCGCGCGCGCTCACAAAACGTGCGCGCCATCACCCGAACGCTTCGCGGCCTTCTGGAATTTCTTGATCACGCGGTCCCGCTTGAGCTTTGAGATGTGGTCGATGAACAGGACCCCGTCGAGATGGTCGATCTCGTGCTGGAGGACCGTCGCGAGCATGCCTTCGGCGAGCGACTCCTTCAGCGCGCCGTCGCGGTCCAGGTAGCGGATTCGAACCGATGCAGGGCGCTCGACCTCGGCATAGTATTCCGGGATCGACAGGCAGCCTTCCTCGTAAGTCGAGCGATCGTCGGAAGACCAAAGAACCTCCGGATTGATGAAAACTTGCGGATTCGGCGGCTCCTCCTTCTTCGCCACATCGACGACAAGCAGCCGGATCGGCTCGGCGATCTGGATCGCAGCCAGTCCGACGCCAGGCGCGTCGTGCATCGTCTCAACCATGTCGTCCATTAGAGCCCTCAGCGGCGCGTCGACGCGCTCTATCTTCCGGCTGAGGAGGCGAAGCTTCGGGTCGGGCAGCGTAATGATGTGGCGAAGGGCCATGGAGCGCTCACGGGAAATCGATGCCGTAGATAGTCGGCTGGAACGGGGCGGTCAAATGTGTTCTTGCTATGTTCTATTCGAGGCCGCCGAGGGAGGCAGGCGACGATGGGCAGGACATTGGAGAGGCGGCCGGGCGCGCGCCCGGCTTAACTCTCCGGAACCGTGAACACAGCGCAGGGGGATGCGATGCCGCGGAGCGCGTGGATTCCGAGCGGGCTCAGGGGCGCCTTGGTTTCGGCGGCGACAGCGCCCGAGACCAGCACCGCCCTCTCGAGCGGCCGGCACAATCCCTCCAGCCGGCTGACAAGGTTGACGGCCGGCCCAATCGCAGTGAAATCCAGCCGGTCTGCAGCGCCGATATTGCCCCAAAGGATGTCGCCGAGATGCACTGCCGCTCCAAAGGGCAACGGCGGCAGACCCTCCCGTTCCCGAGCCGCGTCGAGATGCGCCATTCCGGCCCGGGCGGCGGAAACCGCGCTGAGCGCCGCGTCGCAGGCTGCGCCGGGCGAGCCTGCGGCGACAGGGAAGATCGCCAGCATGCCGTCGCCGAGGAACTTCAGCACCTCCCCCCCGAAGGCGTGCACCGCGCCGGCGATACGGTCGAACCAGGCGTCCAGAGCTGCGATCACAGCGGCCGGGGGCGTGGTCTCGGACAGGGCGGTGAAGCCGCGCAGATCGGCGCAGAGCAAAGCGGCCCGGATGGTCTCGCCGACGCCCCGCCGCAGCGGGCCGGCCAGCACCCGCGCTGCGGTGCGCCGGCCGAGATAGGCCTCGAGCGTGGCGGTCAGCGTCGCCCGGGCCATGAGCGCGGCGAGCGGCGCCGAGGCGAAACGCGCGGCCTCGCGAAGCCGGTCGGCTTCCGCAATCGTAAGCGGACGCGGCCCGACCCAGCTGAGCGCCGGCCCGTCCGGACGCGGTCCGACGATGTCTTCATGCGCCGGACCGCCCCCGAGGCCCGCCAGCCAGCCCCGGCCGTTGTCGCCGCTCAGGCCCGTGAGCCCCGTGCCGGCGAGGCCGGCGCCAGCGAATCCCAGGGCCTCGATCACCGTCCCGCTCTCCGGCCGCCAGAGCCACGTGCGGCGGGCGATGATCGGGTGCGGAGAGGAAAGAGTTAGCGCGCCGCCGGCGAGCGGCACGCCGTCGTCAATCAGGCGCGCGCCGAGATCGGAAAGGAACCGATCGGCGTCGGGCGCGGCGCCGGCTTCATCGACCAGCCAGGCGAGCGTCGAGGAAAGCCGGATCGGGTCGGCCCCGGGGGCGAGGGGTTTCATTGGCGCCAATCGCGCCCGCGGAAGTTAACTCTGGTCGGCGGATATGCTCTGATAAGGACGATCACATTTTGCCCTCGGACGGAGGCGACCGCCCCTCCTTGTCGAACGGCGGCGCTCTCGCGCGTCATATCAGCAATCCAGGAGGCTTTTCGATGAACGAAGCGCTTGTCGTCCGGCGGGAGACCGAGATCGCGGCTCCGCCCTCCACTGTCTTCGCCTTCCTGACCGATCCTGAGAAAATTTTGCGATGGATGGGCACGGAGGCGACCACCGAGACGAATCCGGGCGGGCTTTATCTCGTCAAGGGTATCGGCGGTCGCAGCGCGCGTGGCCAATTCCGCGAGGTGGTGCCCGTCCATCGTCTCGCCTACAGCTTCGGCTGGGAGGGCAGAGAGGACGTTCCGCCCGGATCGAGCCTGGTCGAGATCGACCTGATCCCGCGGAACGGTCACACGCTATTGCGCATGACCCACACCGGGCTGCCAAATGCCGAAGAATGCGCCGGCCACGCGAGGGGGTGGGCCCATTACCTCGGCAGGCTCGGCGTCGCCGCCGGCGGCGGCGATCCGGGCCCCGATCTAGGCCCGATCGATCATTCACCCACGCG
>Ga0335069_10012021_pt1 | contig 12191 bp, 8 predicted proteins | sample Lox_Sample_11_FD_206714 | JGI IMG/M metagenome (GOLD analysis project Ga0335069, IMG submission 206714) | Soil microbial communities from Loxahatchee National Wildlife Refuge, Florida, United States - Lox_Sample_1.1 | ecosystem: Environmental > Terrestrial > Soil > Wetlands | place: USA: Florida...
AGGATGACCAGCGCGATCGAGACGACGAGCGTGATTTCGACGTCCTGGATCGAGGCGCGAATGGTCGGGGTGCGATCGAGCATGATGCTCAGTTGGATCGCTTGCGGGATTGACGCCTGCAGTTGTGGCAGCTGGGCGCGCAGGCGCTCGACCGTTGCGATGATGTTCGCACCCGGTTGGCGGAAGATGATGACCAGCACCGCGGGCTTGCCATTGGCGAGGCCGGCGACGCGCACGTCCTCCACGGAGTCCTGCACGTCGCCGACGTCGGACAGCCGTACCGCCGCGCCATGCCGATAGGTGACGATCAGCGGCCGATACTCCTCGGCTCGTTTCAGTTGATCCGTCGTGCTGATTTCCCAAGCCGTCGTGGTGTTCGCGAGTTGCCCTTTGGGCCGATTGGCGTTGGCGGCGCCCAAGGCGGAGCGCACGTCGTCCAGGCCGATGCTGTAGTCGTTCAGCACCGTTGGGTTCAGATCGACGCGCACGGCGGGGAGCGAGCTGCCACCCACGAAGACTTGGCCGACGCCCTCCACCTGTGCGAGCTTCTGCTGGAGGATCGAAGCGGCGGCATCGTACATGCGGGCGATGTCGACGGTCTCGGAGGTGAGCGCGAGAATGAGGATCGGCGCGTCGGCGGGGTTGACCTTTCTGTATTGCGGATTGTTCGGCAGGTTCGACGGTAGCTGGCCGCGTGCCGCGTTGATCGCGGCTTGGACGTCGCGGGCGGCGGCGTCGATGTTCCGGCTGAGATCGAACTGCAACACGATCGTCGTCGACCCGAGATTGCTCGTCGACGTCATGTCCGTGACTCCGGCGATGCGCCCGAATTGACGTTCGAGCGGCATGGCGACGGCCGAGGCCATGGTCTCGGGGCTGGCGCCGGGCAGCGCCGCGCTGACCTGGATCGTGGGAAACTCCACCTGAGGAATCGGGGAGACGGGGAGGAATCGATAGGCGACGGCGCCCCCCAGGGCGAGAGCAAACGTCAGCAGCGACGTGGCGACCGGGCGCTTGATGAAAATGGTGGAGACGCTCACCGCTGCACCTGTGGAATCGCTGCGCCGAGCGGCTCGTCGCCGCGCCATCGGGCAAGGCGCTTGGCCAGCCGATCGAAGGCGAGATAGATGACCGGCGTGGTGTACAGAGTAAGGAGCTGACTGAGCAACAAGCCGCCGACGATCGTGATGCCCAATGGCCGGCGCAGCTCGGCGCCGGTGCCGGTTCCCAATGCCAGCGGCAAACCACCGAGCAGCGCGGCCATCGTCGTCATCATGATCGGCCGGAAGCGCAAGAGGCAGGCTTCGTAAATGGCTTCTTCCGGTGCCTTGCCGTCCTTGCGCTCCGCTTCGAGCGCGAAGTCGATCATCATGATGGCGTTCTTCTTCACGATGCCAATCAATAGGATGATGCCGATCAAGGCGACCACGCTCAGATCAGTGCGGCAGATCAGCAACGCCAGGATCGCGCCGACACCGGCGGAGGGCAGGGTGGAGAGAATCGTCAGCGGGTGGATGTAACTTTCATACAACACGCCGAGCACGATGTAGACGGTGACCAAGGCGGCCAGGATCAACAACGGCTCATTGGCGAGCGACGATTGGAAGACCTGCGCCGTCCCTTGAAAGCTGGCGCGGATACTGGCGGGCAGGCCGATCTCGTGCTCCGCATTGGTGATCGCCAGCACCGCGTCTCCCAAGGCGACACCCGGCGCCAGGTTGAACGACAACGTGACGGATGGGAACTGTCCTTGATGATTGACGGCCAGCGCGGTCGTCGTTGCTTCGAAGTGCGTGAAGGTGCTCAGCGGCACTTGGGCGCCGCTCGCCGACCGCACGTAGATGTCCTGCAAGGACTCCGGGCTCTGCTGGAAGCCCGGCTTCACTTCCAGTACGACGTGATACTGGTTCAGCTGCGTGAAGATGGTCGACACTTGCCGCTGCCCGAAGGCGTCGTAAAGCGTATCGTCGATCATTTGCGGCGTGATGCCGAGCCGCGAAGCGGTATCGCGGTCGATCACCAGCGAGGCTTGCAGGCCGCCATTCTGCTGGTCGCTGGCGACGTCGCGCAACTCGGGCAGCGTCTGCAGTTTCTCGAGCAGGCGTGGCGTCCAGGCGTGCAGTTCGTTGGGATCGGCGCACTCGACACTGTACTGGTACTGCGTGCGGCTGACGCGGTCTTCCACGGTCAGGTCCTGCACCGGCTGCATGAAGAGCGTGATGCCCTGCACCGCGGCCAACTGCGGCTGCAGGCGGCGGATGACATCGCTGGCACTGACGCCTCGCTCCTCGAGGGGCTTCAGGTTGATTTGGATGCGCCCGCTGTTGGTGGTGGTATTGATGCCGTCAACGCCGATGAACGAGGAGAGACTCAGCACGGCGGGATCCTGGAGGATGAGCTTCGCCAGATCCTGCTGGCGTTCGGCCATTGCAGTGAAGGAGACGGTCTGCGGCGCTTCGGACACGCCGAGGATGACGCCGGTGTCCTGCACGGGAAAGAACCCCTTCGGCACGACGATGTACAGAACGATCGTACCTACGAGCGTAGCGATTGCGACCCAGAGCGTGGCGATCTGGTGCTTGAGGACCCAGCGGAGGCCGTTCCCGTAGCGTGCGATCGTAGTGCTGAAGAAGTGTTCCATGGTGCGATCGAAGCGGCCCCGCTTGGGCTCGGGAATGTGGCGCAGCAGCTTGGCACACATCATGGGCGTCAACGTCAGTGAGACGACGGCCGAGACCAGAATGGTGACACTCAACGTCACCGCGAACTCTCGAAACAGGCGCCCGACGATGTCGCCCATGAACAGCAACGGGATCAGCACGGCGATGAGCGAGACCGTCAGTGAGACGATGGTGAAGCCGATCTGTTCCGAACCCTTGAGGGCCGCCTGCAGCGGTGATTCCCCTTCCTCAATGTAGCGGCTGATATTCTCGATCATGACGATGGCGTCGTCGACGACGAAGCCGGTCGAGATGGTCAAGGCCATCAGCGAGAGGTTGTCGAGGCTGTAGCCGAGCAGGTACATCACGCCGAACGTGCCGACGATCGACAGCGGCACGGCGATGCTGGGAATGATGGTCGCGGAGAGGTTGCGCAGGAAGAGGAAGAGGACCATCACCACCAGCGCCACGGTCAGCATGAGCTCGAACTTCACGTCGCTTACCGAAGCGCGAATCGTGATGGTGCGGTCCGTGAGCACCGTCACCTCGACTCCGGGCGGCAGCGAGCTCGTCAGCTGTGGTAGCAGCTTCTCGATGCGATCGACGACGCCGATGATGTTGGCGCCCGGCTGCCGTTGAATGTTCATGATCACCGCCGGCACGGTGTTCATCCATGCTGCCTGCTTGACGTTCTCGGCGTCATCCGTCGCATCGGCGACGTCGGAGATGCGCACCGGCGCCCCGTTGCGATACGCGATCACGAGCGGACGGTAGTCCGCGCTCGACAGCAGCTGATCGTTGGCGCCGATCGTGTAGGAGCGATCGCTGCCGTCGAACGTGCCCTTGGCCTGGTTGACGTTCGCTTGTGCGACGGCCGTGCGCACGTCTTCGAGACTCAATCCGTATGCGGCCAGGGCCGACGGGTTGGCTTGGATGCGCACGGCAGGCTTCTGTCCGCCGCTGATCGTGACCAAGCCGACGCCTGGCAGCTGCGCAATCTTCTGCGCCAGTCGCGTATCAGCCAAATCCTGGACCTTGGACAGTGGCAGGGTGTTCGATGTGAGCGCGAGCGTCAGCACGGGCGCGTCGGCAGGGTTCGTCTTGCTGTAGATCGGTGGGTTGGGGAGATCGCGGGGCAGGTACGTCGCCGCCGCGTTGATGGCCGCTTGCACCTCTTGCTCCGCGACGTCGATGTTCAAATCGAGTGCGAACTGCAGCGTGATCACCGAGCTGCCGAACGAGCTGGTAGACATCATTTGGTTGAGGCCCGGCATTTGCCCGAACTGGCGTTCGAGCGGTGCCGTCACCGACGACGCCATGACGTCGGGGCTGGCCCCCGGATAAAAGGTCAGAACCTGAATGGTCGGGTAGTCGACTTGGGGCAACGCCGAGACCGGCAGCTGGCGGTATGCGATTGCGCCCGCCAACAGGAGCGCGGCCATGAGCAGGGAAGTCGCGACCGGCCGCAGGATGAAGATGCGTGACGGATTCATGCGCTCGGCTTGTTGGCGGTATCGGCCTCCGGCATCCGAAATTGCACCTTGCTCCCGGCGCGCAACTTGTCCACGCCGTCGACCACCACCAGGTCTCCGGCGGACACGCCCGATTCGATCGAGGCGTCGTTGCCTGCCGCGGGGCCAATGGTGACCTGACGCACCTCCACCGTCTGGTCCGCTTTGACGATGTAGACGAAGGCGCCTTGCGGACCACGCTGCACCGCGGCAACGGGTACGATGACCGCTTCCTTCTTGATGTCGAGGAGCAAGCGTACGTTGACGAACTGATTGGGGAACAAGACGTTGTCCTTGTTTTCGAATACGGCTTTCAGACGAGTCGTGCCCGTGCTCTGATCGATTGTGTTGTCAATGGTCAGTAGCGATCCGGTGGCCAGCCGGGTATGGCCGGCGCGGTCATAGGCCTCGACGGGGAGTGTTTCTCCCGAATGCAACTGAGTCAGGACTGCTGGGAGATTGTCCTCCGGCAGCGTGAACAGCACCGCGATTGGCTGTACCTGAGTGATGACCAGCAATCCATTCTGGTCACTGGCGTGCACGATATTTCCCGCATCCACGAGCCGCAAGCCGATGCGGCCACTGATCGGTGCCGTGATCCGCGCGTACGTCAACTGCAATTTGGCGTTGTCGATGGCTCCCTGGTCCAGTCTCACGGTGCCTTCGTATTGGCCGACCGTCGCCGCCTGGTCGTCGACCTGCTGTTTGGCGATGAGGTCGCCCTTGAGCAGATCTCGATAGCGTTCGAGGTTGAGCTTCGCCTCTTTCAGTTGTGCGCTGTCGCGCGCCAACTGGCCTTCGGCCTGGGTGAGTTGCACCTGGAACGGACGCGGGTCAATTTCAGCGAGCAGATCCCCTTCGTTCACGTATTGGCCTTCCCGAAACGCGACCTTGATCAATTGGCCATCGACGCGGCTCTTTACAGTGACCGTGTTGAACGCGGTCACCGAGCCGAGGCCGGTCAAGTAGACGGGCATGTCTCCCTGGCGTGCGGTGGCAGCGACGACGGGCACCGGGGGCATGGAAGGTTTGGCGGCCGACTCGGCGCCCGCCGGCTGCCGTGGCGCCGGCTTTTGGATGAACCAGTAGCCGACGCAGGCGAGGATGGCGAGCAGCAACAGCCATCGCCAGCGGCGACGCCCTACGTGCGCCGCTTGTAGCGTCTCTTGGGTTGCCTGGCGCAAGGCCATTACGTTTGCTTCCGCCGTGCCCGGCGGCTGTTCGTTTGTCATCGCGGTCTCGTGTCAGTGGAGGTGGGCGTACGGGGCCCTATCTCACGGTCCAGGGGCATCGCCATTTTGCAGATGGTCCATGTTGGTGACGATCGTGCGCAGCGAGCTGCGTAAGGCCGCCAGTTGGGCCGGGCTGAGCCCCTTCACCACGGTGGCGCGCACGGTGGTTGCCAGCTCTTGCAGTTCCTTGCCGCGTACCGCACCTGCTGGCGCAAGGTGAACACGCGCGCGGCGGCGGTCGGCCGTGTCCCCTTTGACCCGGACGAGCTTGCGTTTCATCAGGGCGGAGACCACGCGTGATGCGGTTGGTTCGTCCATGCGCAGGTGCGCGGCAAGCTGCCCGAGGGAGAATCCTGGATGCTCGAAGATGGCGACCAGTACCCAGAACTGCTGCGTCGTCAGGTGATAGCGGCGGACACGACTGCCCACCGCCTGTTTGATGCGGCGCCGCACGGCGCCGATGAGTAGCCCAATGTGCTCCTCGCCGTCCATTTCTTTCCTAAGCAATAGTTGCTTTTGCAAGTATTATCGACGGGCACCCTGGAATCAAGAGGGGAGGCGATCGCCAGAGGTTGGCGACGATGGCGCATTCGCCCTCCGCGCATCCGGCGCGAACGCCGAAGGGCATTGCGGGCCGCCCACGTTTCGACCCCGGCCGGGATGACAGGTTGACATAACGGATTCATACTGTCAGTTTGACGTCCTCGAAAGAAAAGGAGGGTGGCATGAACTCGAATCCATCACTTGCGGGAAAGACTGCGGTGGTCACCGGTGCGTCGAGTGGCATCGGGCGCGCCATCGCGGAGAAGCTGGGAGCTGCCGGCGCACACGTGTACTTAGCGGGGCGCACGCGCACCGCCATGGATGAATCGAAGGCGCGTATCGAGGCGGCCGGCGGCCGCGCCGCCGTCGTACCGCTCGACGTGCGTGATCTGCGGCAGGTGCAGGATCTCGTCCAACGCGCGCTCACGGACAGCGGGCGTCTCGACATCATGGTCAACAACGCCGGGGTCTCGTTTCCGAGCCCGATCGCCGACGCCGACCCGGAAGAATGGCGCGCCATGGTGGAGACGAACATCTTGGCGCTGCTGGCGGGGTGCCAAGCCGCCATTCGCGCCATGCGGCAGTGCCGGGCTGAAGGCCACATTGTGAACATCTCCTCAATCGCGGCACAACGCAGCGACTCGGGGGTGTACGGTGCCACCAAACACGCCGTGAATTGCATCTCGAGCACGATGCGACGGGAGCTCGAGGAGGACAACATCCGTGTGGTCAACGTCATGCCAGGGGCGATCGCCACGAACTTCGCCCGCAACTTCGATCCGGCCTTTGTTGCCGGTTTCGTTCAGGCAACTGGTATCCAGATCGAGGTAAGACGCGGCGAACGCCTGCCTGACGAGGTCATGGAGAAGCTACAGCCGGTGATGAAGCAAGTTCTCGGTAACGCCGAGGACGTTGCCGATGCCGTGCTCTACGCGGTCACGCTTCCCATATCGGTCAACATCGCCGACATCGTCATACGCCCACCGAAGCAGCTTGCCTTGTAGGAGAGGCGCCTGCCGATTGGGAAACTGGGCATTCCACGCGTTTCCCATTTTCCGCAAAGCACGGCGGATGATCCAAGGTATGTCGTTGAGTTGATAATCGGTCCGGCGATTGCTGTCTCCTCCGCCAGCGATCAACCCGAAAGGGAAGGAGGACTGTATGATTGGGAGAGCACGGATGATCTGGAGAGGTACCGCAGCTATCGTCGGTGCGGGATTGGTCCTGGGCACCGCGGTCTCGGTAGCGCGTGCCGAGGACGGCCAGGCGATCTACCAGAAGAATTGCGTGTCGTGTCACGGCGCCGCAGGTAAAGGCGACGGACCGGCTGCCAAGGCGCTGAAACCGCCTCCCGGCGACTTCGCCACCAGCCTGGCAAGCATGGGGGATGCCGATGTTGCGAAGTTCATTGCCGACGGTGGCAAGGCGGCCGGCAAGAAGCATCCAGCATTCGGTGGGAAACTGAGCGACGATCAAGTCAAGGCGGTCGCTCAGTTCGTCAAGACATTGAAGTAACTCGCGTCGAGTTTGGGTGGAGGCCAAGCCCAGACTCAGTGGACTACTGGGAACGCAGAATCAGACGACCGGACGCTGCGTTCCCAGCGGCTTCTTGGACAGCAACCCGTCGGACTGGGCAGTCCCAGAGACACTCGGGGGCTCGTTGCACGCCCTAAAGCCTGCTGCGGCGCTTCGTCGGTGTTGGCGTCGGCTTCCGGGTGGGTGTGGGTGTCGGAGGGGCCGTTCGCGTCGCGGTGCGCGTGGGCGTGGAGGTTCGCGTTCGCGTTGGCGTTCGGGTGGCAGTTCGCGATGCCGTACGCGTCAACGTCGCCGTTCTCGTACTGGTCGATGGTGGAGTGCGCGTGGCGCTGGGTGATGGGACGTGTGTCGGTGCCGGTGTCACCGTCCACGTCGGGGTGGTTGTCGGCACCACAGTTGGCCGCACTGTTGCGGTGGTCGATGGCGTCGATGTTGCCGCGGCTGGCGTCCCCGAAGACGGTAGAACAACGAGCGTCATGGATGCCGCCAGGAATGTGGACGTGAATCCGGTTGCGCCGACCGATTGATCAGCGTCGCGAATGATGGCGGTGAGGTTATCGGACCCGTAACGATACACCTGGGCATTGGGTGCCGGGTTGAAATGTGCCAGAGCGACAGCGCTGGTTACCGCCACACTCCCTTTGTTGATGATCATGAGTGTCAGCGCGCCACTCGTACTGCTCTGTGCAGCGTAGATCGCCAGCTGTGCCTGATCCGTACTGCCGCTAGCGATACTGATGTCCCCGAAACGGCCGCGCATCCCGTCGTAGTTCAGGTACATACGGAAAGCGAACGCCCCGGGCTGATTCGTCGTCGGCGGGTCCCACAGGGTTGCAAGATCGAGCCCCTCGCGGCCGAAAATGCCGAGCACGTCAGCCTGAGCCAGAGCGCCGTTGATGTGGTCCAAGGCCCCCCAGTTATACTCACTCACTGCCAGCCTCGTTCCCGGATAGTTGGTGTTCACCCAATCATGCATGCGCGGCACAAGTCGGACGGGCTCGCCGATCCAACTCTCGTCGGTGTAGGTCGGATCCCACAAGGCACGCGTCGAACGTAGCCGAAGCGCTTGGGTCGACGCGCTGCCAGCCGGTGACAACGACACGCCGGAGGCCTGCGGATAGTAGTGAACGTCGACGTAGTCGAGGATGCGGACGGCGTGTTGCTGCTCGTAGGCTCGCATCTGCTGCAGATACCACTCGATGAAGGGAAGGTTGCCGTGCGCCAGGCGATCCTGCGGATCATTCCACCACGATCCGCCCGGCGCCCAGTCGAGCGCTGACCAGAAGTAGCCGGTCCATCCCCACGATGCCGGGCCGACCGTTTGCGCGCCCGGATCGGTTGCCTTGATGGCGGCCGCATACGCAGTTGTGCGGTCGCGCATCTCGTCGTAGGTGGTTGGTGCCGGATGCACGTCGCGGTGCGTGTCGTCCCACAAGTCGGGCTCGTTGTCGAGGTTGTAGAAACGCACGCCGCCACCAGCCGCGTCACCGTACTTGCCGATGAGGTGCACCATCCACGCCTGCACGAAGGCTGGCGTTATGGCGCTGCTGGTATCGAGCGGGTCGTTGCCTGTGATGACCGTGCCGTCGGAACGAACGCTGTTGCCACAGTCCGGCATCCACGGGTCGGTCGATTGCTGCGCTCCATATTTGCCGACGCTGAAGCCACACGTGCGCGTCCGATCCTTCGGGGTCCAGCCGAGGAGTGGTACGGTGAGGAGGGTCTGCGATTTTGTACGGAGGTTTTGTTCGATGAACTGGTCGCTGGACGAGCCGTCGGGTAGTGCCGCCGGGTTACTATTGTCGTTCGGGATGTTCTCGAAGTACCAATCGGACGCGTGGTTGTTGGTATCGGTCTGCCAGTTGTATCGGGTGGTCGCGTTGCCACCCCAGCGCCGCAGCGGCAGCTGCAGTTCGCCCGCGAGGTCTTCGTCGGCGAAGTTCATCCCATAGATGGAAGGGCTGATCGGGTGGCGGTTGGCGGCGGCATCCACACTGAGCAACGGACCAGCGCTGGGTGGTTGCGGCGTTGGCGTCGGTGCGCCCGAGGCGAGGATCGTGATATCGTCGAGATAGAAGGTGGACTGCGACCCGCCCGTATTGTTGAACCAAGTTACGGAGCTCACCCAGCGCGGGCTTCCGAGGTCTGCCAGTGGAATGTCCACCTGCGTCCAGGTGTCGGCGACCGGAATTACATCCTGGGTTAGAGACGCTCCCGTCGTGCTGTCCCCCACCTGGATCTGGATTGTCTGCCCTCCGCTGCTGCCGCCGTGCACATAGAACCGCAACGTGTCGTAGGCGGTGACGTCAAGTCGCTGCCAGTCGCCAAGTTGCAGACCGCTCCAGCTGCCGGTGTAGCTTACGGCGATGGATGCGCCGCCGTTGTGCACGGGAGACGCCCGATTGAAATCACGGGTGAGGCCGCCCCATGACCAATCTTGCCAGTCGCTGGCAAGCGCATCGTCATAGACGACGACCGCCGCACCGCTGGCCGAGGTGCTGGTGGCAGCGAGGACCGCAAGGCAAGTTACTAGAAGACTCAGTCGTGCGCATATCATGGCACAGCGTGCAGCGCGGCGCGTGCCACCGACTGGCCAACGGTGATTGAAACAAGGATCGCCTTCTCTCCGTCGTTGGCCCACGACAGTCGGCAGGCTTTTGCCGTTGTGGGCTGTTCCACGGTCGGCGGCTCGCACGCATCGGGTTGCGAGTGCGCCCAGTGTTGCACTAGCCTAGGCACCAAGGAGGGGTTGGTGATGAAGCCCACAACTGGGAACGGCAAGTCACGCACGCGTCGGCTTGCTACGCATCGCCCAACGCGCGCCCACGACGGCGGGTATGTTCTATTGCTGGTTGGCACGCGCAAGGGGGCGTGGCTTTTCCATAGCGATGCGTCGCGCAAACGCTGGCGCATCGATGGGCCCCATTTCCTCGGCCACATCGTACATCATGCCGTGCTCGATCGGCGCGATGGTGAAACCCTCCTCGTAGCTGCGAAAACCGGCCATCTTGGACCGACCGTCTTCCGTTCGACTGATATCGGTAAAACGTGGAAGGAGGCGTCGAAGCCGCCGGCGTTCCGCAAGGCGGCGGAAGGCGAGAAGGGGCGCGCGGTGGACCACGTCTTCTGGCTGACGCCGGGCCACGCGAGCGAGCCCAACACCTGGTACGCCGGCACCTCACCGGAAGGTCTGTTCCGCACCGAGGACGGTGGCAACACCTGGGAGCCGGTCGTCGGCTTCAACGATCACTCGATGTACCGGAAATGGACGGGTGACGAACAAGCCGGCACCCCCGACGGCCCGAAACTGCATTCGATCCTCGTTGACCCACGCGATCCCGCGCATCTCTACCTTGGCATGTCAGGCGGCGGCGGCGGCGTTTTCGAGAGCGTGGACAAGGGGGCCGATTGGAAGCCGCTCAACGCCGGCTGCCGTTGCGACTTTCTGCCTGATCCGTATCCGGAATTCGGCCAGGATCCCCATTGCGTGCAGCTCCATCCACTCGCGCCAGACGTGCTCTACCAACAGAACCACTGCGGCATCTATCGCATGGAGCGGCCGCAGGCGCGCTGGGAGCGTATTGGTGAGAACATGCCCAAGGCGGTCGGCGATATCGGCTTCCCGATCGTGCTCCATCCGCGTGACCCGAACACGGCATGGGTCTTCCCCATGGACGGCTCGACGGTGTGGCCGCGCGTGAGCGTGAACGGCAAGGCGGCGGCGTATGTGACCCGTAACGCCGGCAAGACCTGGAAGCGACTCGACGCTGGCCTGCCGCAGGAGCAGGCGTGGTTCACGGTGTTGCGCCAGGCGATGACCGCCGACGCGCACGATCCTGTCGGTCTGTACTTTGGCACGACAACCGGCGACCTGTGGGCGGGCACGAACGAAGGCGCGAAGTGGAGCTGTATTGCCCGCCACCTACCGCACATCTATTCCGTGGAGGCGGCCGAGATCAGCGGATGACCGTGTCCATCCCGACGCCGCTGCGCTCATACACCCAAAAACGAGCGCAGGTGGAGGGGGAGGGTTCGACCCTCGCCGAGCTGCTCTGTGACCTCGACCGCCGCTACCCAGGCATTCGCTTCCGCATGATCGATGAGCAAGATGCCATCCGTCGCCACATCCGTATCTTCGTGAACGGTGAGCAGGTGCGCGACTTGGGTCGGGCGCTGAACGCTTCGGATGAGGTGCAGATCCTGCAAGCGCTGAGCGGCGGGTGAGGTTCCATCGTCATCTGGATGCGACAGTTCTTCTACGACTGGGAACACGAAGGGCCGGCGTCGTTGTCGATCGACCGCATCGATGACGGACCGCGTGGGCAGCCGCACGGCAGGCTCGATCCTGCCTTCTTCGCCCGCCGCCTTGATGCGGTTGCGACGAACGTCGAGGCCAACGTCGATCTGTGGCTGTTTACAATCATCGCCTTGCGCGAACGCTTCTGCAACGTCTTCCCGGCGGAGCAGTTCGGTGGCACGCAAATGGGCGCGCAGAAACATCAGAGCGCCGGCGTGTGTTACTTCAAGATCGCTGACGACGAAGCGCTGGTCATTGAAGTGAGGCCGCCACGCGCCAAGTACTGGAGCATCGACGTGTGCAACTTCTGGCTCGAGTCGCTGGACTATGCCAATCATCAATCGAGCTTGAACGGACATCAAGCGCGTATCGATGCGGACGGCGTGTTCCGTACGGTCGTTGCCCACCAGGA
>Ga0335069_10012022_pt1 | contig 12190 bp, 14 predicted proteins | sample Lox_Sample_11_FD_206714 | JGI IMG/M metagenome (GOLD analysis project Ga0335069, IMG submission 206714) | Soil microbial communities from Loxahatchee National Wildlife Refuge, Florida, United States - Lox_Sample_1.1 | ecosystem: Environmental > Terrestrial > Soil > Wetlands | place: USA...
CTCTTTGCGAAATCCGGCACTACGACGCGAAAGCGGCCCTCCTTACCTACTGCGGCCCGTAACATTGACACAGTCTTCTCAGCGGCATCGATGTCTCCGCCTCCCGTATGCAGAAGAAAATCGATATTCGAGCCACGCGGAACGTTGTGCAACATCTCACCGATACCAAGAACGTCGTCACGGGTGATCCCTGCACCGGCCCCGGCGACATAGCAGAGCAAACGACTGTTTGCTTCCTTCTGCATTTCCTTAATCCGTGCCTGACGGAGGTATCGCTCCGCATTTTGGGCCTCGTACATCGGCGTCTTCATCGGTTTCGGTATCACAAGGGGAGAAGCCTCAGAGCTGGGGCAGTTCTCCTGCTTGGGAAATTCAGGTTTGTCAGCTTCGGCCACGGAAACGTCCTTCCATATCGTTAACCCAAATGATCTTCCCGTTCGTGACCAGATAGTGACAGCGCCGCTCTGCCGTTCGATAGTCCACGCTGGGGGAAACACTCAATTTCTTCCCGCTCTTGACAACCCAATGAGGCCGATGCGCCGGATCAAGCGTCACCATGATCCGGTGTCCCGTTTTGCACGGGCAATCAAACGCCAGCCATTTCGGATGCTCCGATGACCCGACGACTACGGCGCCCTGTGGGGGCAGTCGCTCGGGTATCTCATCAGCGGCCTCGACGATCGTCACGATTCGCCAGGCGCGGCCGGGTATCCACTCCCAGAAAGGAATTCGTCCTACTCTGGCCATGTTTGCTCCAAGAAGGGATCGGTGAGGCCAATTCCAAGCTTTCCAGATGAAATATCACAGTAATGCCGTGCGCGAGGTGCGTCAATGTTGGTTGAGATTTCGCGGTCGTGGCAGCGCAGGAGCACTTCACTTGGCCGAGGCTCGGGTCCATAGCCGATGAGGCGCTCCAATAGCTCGCTGACGGCCGTGGCGGCAACCAGCGTCGTGAATGTTACCACTGCCGGCTCAGTCCTGCCGAGCGCGGGCGCATATCCCTCGTCTTCCCGGCGGCGGCGCTCATCAGGCGTAAGAAGCTCGGCCCCCGCCCTTGCTACATCGATCCGGCCGCGGCAAACGAGACACGCTTGGCCGGGAATTAGGGTCGTGACACGGCCGTCGATGCCGCGCAAGATTCCGGCGGCATCACTGGTGACCAGGACTCCGCAATCAATGACCGGCGCAAGCATATAGGTGGAGAAACGAGATAGAACGAGCCTTCCGGCATTATCGTCGGTACATCCGAAGACAACATCGCAGGGGCAAAGCTGCAGGGCCGCCGGGCGCAGTGTGATCATACTCTTAACCAGGTGGCAATGCGTATCCGGCGCGATCCGCTGCAAATGGGCAGCAAGCGTATCTACCTTGGACTTACCTACGTCGCTCGCCGTGGAGCCGTAAACGCGCGTGACGTTGCTGCCGGAGAGTTCATCGGGGTCGAACAGCGTCACGTTCCGGACACCCAACCGTACGAGTTGCTCAGCAACGGCAGAGCCGGTGCCACCACAGCCCACCACGCCGACCCGCAGATCGCTCAGGGTCTGTTGCACGGCGCCGCCGAGGGCACGAACGTTTCGGTCAAAATCGGTGTGAAGGTCGCCGGCAGGAAGCAGAAATGATCGGTTCAGGCTAAATCTATCCCCCACCTGCCAGAGGCGTTCGATCGGCAGTTGAGGACCACTCTCGGCCTGGAGATAGCCGGAAAACGCTACGCCGTCGTTCCTCGGAGAAAAGATCAGCGTGCCGTAATATGGTGAGCCTGTCCGAAAGCGGAAGAGATCAGCGATCTGCCGATCCACTTCACAATCGTGCTCGCTTGGCCGCGGCGGAGATGCCACTCCCGGATGCGTATGCACCCAGATGGCAACCGCCCCCATTGCCTCCGCTTCGCCGAGAAATGGCACATATCCTTCCGACACGATAGACAGGTGGTCGCCTCCACGCCGCAGGTATGAGGATTCGGGAACCCATTGCATTTTCCGGCCGAGAAGCCGGACGTCATTCTGATCTGTGATGACCACACTCGCAATCAAGACACCCGCCGTCTCGATCGGAAGCCGTGCCACGGCAGTGATGTCGTCCGCGATGTGTTGCGGCAGGACGACAGTGACCATAGTTTGGCTCAGTTCCTCGCGCACCGCTCAAGCTCCCTGCGGATCAGCGCTAAAAAGCTCTCCAGCGAATCAACCCCGGAACGCCACTGGCCACCATTGAAGTGCCGGGACCAGCGTTGCCAGTCGCGGCCGAGATGGCGCTCGATCACTTCAGTCGCCTGAATTACCCCGCCGTCAGCGCGTCGGATGGCAGGGCAAAACCACCACATGTCCGGGGGCACATCAGGAAATCCCGGTTGCAGGCGAAGAAGCAGGTCCGAAGCCGCCAGATTGTAGCCAGAAGGCAGAACGTAGCCGGGAAACAGAACGCAGGTCATGTTCGCCTCGGAGGAAACCGAATACCGTATCCCACGTTCGGTGAGGCATGCGATATCCGCTTGGGGGAGAGTCATGCGGTCCTCCCCGGATTGATCTGCGCGGGAGCCGTGAAGAACCGTTTGCCGTCACGGATTTCCACTTTGTCATCGTCCGCGATCTTGCGGTCCGTGCCACCAGGCACAACCTCGAACAGATCGCGGTCAGGCCCGATCGGCGCGGGCGGGACGTGGCGGAGTTCCAGCCCCGTCATGATCGCCTTGTTCACCTTGTAATGCACCCGATCAATCTGGATATTGAATTCGTGGCCTTCGGGCGGTTTTGCCTGGGGCTTTTTATCATTTTCGTCGCTCATGAGAACCCTCCTTTCTGATGGTTCGGTATCATGATACCACATCACCACGCTGCTTGACAAGCTCGATGTCTTGGTGCATGATAGATATATGAAACCTGTCAAGGCAATGACGATTCGCCTCACTACCGAACAGGCCGAGGCGCTGGAGACCGTAGCCAGCGTTGAGGAGCTTCCGGTATCCGAGGTAATTCGGGCGGCGATAGAGGAGCACATCGACAGCCGAAGAAAAGATCCTGCCTTCCAGGACAGCTTGAAGGATCGGCTGGCGCGGGCGCGCAAGCTGCTACGGGACTAGATTTCACAGAAAGAGAGAACACCGAATGTCGAGGAAAGATCAGCACACGTTGTGGGTGCTCGGCGGAATTGTGCTGGGCGTATTTCTACTAGCGAGCCCGAGGTGCAATCGCGGCTGCAAGACCCTCGCGGAACATTTGATCACACACGGAATCGACGCTCTGGTCTAATATCCATTCTGGGAGCGTGCCGCGGCAATTTCCGCATCGAAGTATCGGCGGAGGTGTTTCCCTAGCGCCGTGCATCTATATTCGTCCACGGGGCATCGCAGGATTTGCACAACACAAAGCTAAGTGCTGTGAGCTCAGTTGATCACAGCGTGGAAGTCGAATTCAGTAGAGGGATCCGATTCGCTTCCCATGTGATCCGCTTGACGCTTGCCACAATGAGACGTCTGGGCGTTTCGGACGGAAATAAGTCTCCAAGAACCCGCTTCTTCCAGCGAGGACTTCAATATTTTTCGTGCGTCGCTTTTAGCTGATGGAATACTCCCAAAGCGAACGTAAAGATGGGCCTCATCTTGGGCGCGTCGCGCAATGATGCTCCAGACCCTTGACAAGTCCTTGATGAAACGTTCGTGACCGGTATGACAAAGTTGATTGTGGTTTCCGTAGTCGATTTCTTCACCCCCGCCGAGGAACCACATTCTCAACCACTGGTCTTGCACGTAGGTTCGCATTCCGTAATACGGCGGCGATGTTACAACGACAATAGGGCCTCCGAGTTTACCGAACGAGGTTGACTTACGGGCGTCGAGGCACTTTACGTTCCAAACAGGGCTGGGTGAGTCGGCATTCAGGTCCGTAATACGTTTGAGCTTTTTCCTAAGCACCTCGATCACCGAAGCATTGGGCGGAAATAGGTCACGGTCGCGCCAATACTTAATTGAGTAGTCAGGTTTGGAAGCAAACGTTCGCGGCATTTGATTGGAGAAGTAGCTCGGAGTCCCCTGTCTTTCCGGTAGGGGACCGTGTAGGCATCCGAGCGCGGCGGCCCGCAGAATCGCCGATTCGTTCGTCACTGCCTTTTCGTTAAGCAGCCCTTCACGCAGACTGCAAATCTCCAACAGCGTCCTGGTGGAGAACGCTCGCTTGAAAAATGGCTTGTCCGGCACGTCATTGTTTGTTCGGGCTACGAATTTCTCTGCGAGTGCGATAACACCTTCCAATTCAGCGCTGGCTAACTTTGCCTGCGCGATAGCCACGGCGATCGGAGAGGTATCGAGACCGTGAGAGCGCAAACCTAGCTTCCGGGCGGCATAAATCGTTGTCCCCCGCCCGCAGAAAGGGTCATACACTGTCGGGGAGTTCGCCTTGTGCTTCCGCAAGAGGTGCATGGGAAATTCGAGCGGAAACATCGTGTAGTACGGGCAGATCGCGTTGAACGCAAACTCCTTTTTGTATGCAAGCTGGTCGGCCATTATCTGCTCTCTTTGCTTAGTGCCAGCGGACTTCGGCGTTTCGTTTATCCGCACCCAATACTATGCTGACCGCCTTCCGATTGCCGCAAAACTCGTCAAGATAGGACTTGATGGCGATGGACGTTTCGGCTGCCTTCTGGTCGGTTGGCAGGTGATAAGCGAGCGATTTCGGCATCAGGACGATGCACTTTGCCCGCGCTCGTGAGATGGCGACATTGGTTCGCTCAAGCTGAAGCAGGAATTCCTCCTCACCTTCGATAATGTCCGTGTCGCCCACGCCGAACGAGACGATGATGGTGTCTCGTTCACCTCCCTGAAATCGCTCGACAGTATCGACGGATTCAAAAACGGTCTTCGGGTTCGCCTTCGGAAAAAGTTCCAACAGTTTGCGGACCACAAGCGCCTTTTGAGCTTTGTGCGGCGTTACGATGCCGATTCCTGACGCGAAGAATTCATCCTCGGAATAGGCCGTCTTGGCGGCGGCTTTGCCCTGGTTGAGTTCCTTTGCAATCACTTGCCGCGTCACATACGCGAGTCCGGCTACAAGCCCGGCTTCGATTTCGTTTGCCTGCGATTATGTGACATCTTCGTGAATGAGAGCGGTCACGCGTCGCTCGGGCTTCAAGAGTTCCTCATACGCGGTTGTGATCGGAAGGCCTGCCGGCATGGCTTTGGTGACCGTCTCGACTGCCTTCAATAACTGGAGGTCCCGTGTCGGAAATGCCGCCTGCAACTTTGGCGGATAGCCCAGCAACCGCGCATACTCGACAAGATCACTGTTGGACCGGTAATTGAGCAACAAGGGCGCAGGTTTGATGTCGAAACGTCGTATGAGGTATTCCTGAATGCTGCCAACCAGATGTTCGGCGCCCTCCGGCGGTTCGAGATGCTGGATGGGCGGCATCTGCATATGGTCGCCGACGATGATGGCCTGGCCGTTGTGCTTCATGGCGGCCAAAGGCCTCAATGCAAGCGTTACCGGGATTTGCGAACTTTCATCTAAAACCACGAGGTCGAAGATGCCACCGATCAAGGAGCCATTTGCGCCTGCAGCCTTCGTCACCTGGTGTATGAAGTGCGCGGTATGCGAGACGACAGTAATTCTGTCTTCATCTTGCAGGCTCGCAATGAGCTCGAGGTAGTCGGCATCGTCCTTATGCCGAATAGCGGATTTGAGGTTCAGGTGTTTCGCCTTCGTCTCTAAAGGCTTGGGATCTCGCGATTTTGAATAAAGCCAGTAGTAGTCACAAGCAGCGGATGGGTCAGCCTCAAGATTCTTTACAAGGCGTCCCGACAACTCTTCTGCCGTCCGGTAGTTTGGGCCGGCGATTAGAATCTTCTTTGCCTTCTTTTGGCGAATAAGTGAGTGCAGCAAGGCTACGAGCGTATCGGTTTTACCGGTTCCTGGTGGTCCCCAAACAATGGTCAGCTGATTCTTCGCACACGCTCTGACGGCGCTGACCTGGCTGGAATTAAGCTCGTGTTTGTTCGCCGTCTTGGCAAAACTGACAATGCCCTCGACGTCCTTGTTAGTCCTCAGCACCTTGGAAGCGAGCTTGTTCGCCTGCCAAAGCACCTCGGCAATGGGAGAGTCTGGATCGGCCCCCTTTGGGATCTTCTTCGCGGCGGACGCGCCCATGGCCGCCAGTGCTTCGGCCGCCGCAATAGCGCACTTCGGATTGCCAATTTCCTGGAGGATGGCGGTAACAACGTCGGAATCATCGAAAGCCGAGTCTTCGAGTAGGTAGATCGGCTCCTTCCCGATAGGGAGCACGCCCTGAGCCATGACGGCGTCGAATGTCGGCTCCACCCCATGCCACTTCGCGCTCAACGTCATGACGAGCCGTTTAGCTACTCTGTCGAATGTGTCAATCCGGGCAGCTATCACCCTGTGCATCGGCGTGAAGGACAGTTTGGGATCAAGTCCGAGCCCGAGCGAATTGCCGTTAGCCAGCGGAAATCCCGGCCAGCTGACGATTCCCACCGTGCAGCTGTCACCCTCCTCGATCTTTGCCTCGGACGAATCGTCGCTAACCACAAATTCGAACGAATTATTGCCGTGATCCTTTATCAAGCTCACCAGTAAAATCGCCTTGTAGGAAGCCTCAAGCGACTCCGCCCGCGCGATGAATGAACCCAGCGACTCCGTCTTGGCGACGGCTGCCGATACCTGCGACCAGCGGTCCCATACCTTCGAATCGTAGGCGACGTTCGCGAGGCCGGTGGGGATGCTCATCGAAAGCGCCGGGGCGTCGCCGCTGATGGCAGCCTTGAGATCGACCCGCAAGCGCGCGGTTATACTGGCAAGCGCCAAGGTATGAGCCTTCAGCACGTCACCGTATCGGGTGATGGCCTCCGTAATCGGCCTGGTCTTGCCGAATATACGGACTGTTCCTGTGGTGGACTTCCAAATCTCGAAAATGCGCTCGCGCGGAATCGCGTTGCCTAGGGGCTCCAGATAGTAGTTATCCACCTTGCGCGGGTGCAGGCGCTCGTGATGATAACTCTCGGCCGTGCCGAGGAGTGTGGTGGCGAAGAACTGTGGGAGGCGCACCGAGGCGCTGACGATATCCCGAATGAAAACAATATTCGGGCAAATGTGATCGGATTTCTCCAGCAGCTCGTCCGGCGGAAAGATCCATGCCAATGCGCGCTGGGAACGCTCCGGCAGGTCGAGAATGTTGAGCAAATGCCTGCCGAACGCGTTGCAGAGCTCCTCGTATTGGCGGACTTCCCAGAAGCAGATCTGGGTGTGCAGTGTCCCAAAGCCGTTCGCAGAAAACTCGGTTTGTGCTTCCTCGATCCAACCTGCGAGGCATTCAATGAACGACAGCACGGCGGCCCACTCGGCCACGGCCGTATCCTTGTTGACGACAAACGCATCTTCGCCCAGCGTTTTGATCGTCGAAGGCTCCTTGCCGTCTACTGCCGGAAATTTTGAGTCGAATGGCGCGAATAACGCCCCACGGACCGCGATGCCGGTCAGAAAGCCCGAGCCGGAATCGAAATTGACAATGATGTCGAACTCAGCCCCGAGGCGCTTTGCCAGTCCTCCAACTTTCGACACGCCATCAACCGTGACCTTACCGGTACTGATCGATTCCGCGCGATGTGATATCTGCGCGCGGTCTTTCTTGAGAAGCGAGTGTTTGCGCAGCACCGGCTCTTCCGCCTTGATACCGACCAAACCGGCTACTTTCTGATGGCCGCCGGCAAACAAAACGCTGCTCGCGCCCTTTGTCAATGTGGCCATTTTTGAGAGATGGTCGGAATGCTCCGCGGCCGGCGTGCAGTAGTGGGTCTTGTGAGCGTCGAAGTGCTTACGATCCTCATCGGAGAGCCAGACCCGGTTTCCCAGCCAGTCGCAGGAGCTGCATCGTGGGTTCACATGGTAGGGAACCGCATCCCAGCCCTTTGAATCTCCCAGCTGAACAACCCGGGGCAGATCCTCGCAAAAGAATTTCCGCACGCTCGGCATGTAAATCAGGAAGAGCACCAGGCCGTCTTCCAGATCCTGGCGCAGTGCCTTCAGGCGATTCGCATGGTCACCGCCTTCCTTCGTGCTCAGGATCTTGGTGAATGTAGGCATTTCGATATGCCGCCAGAGATAAATGCGGTCGGAGACGAAGAACCTGTCCAGAAACGCCTTGCCATTGGTGTACAGCCAATTAGCTACGAAAATCGCATAGAGGCAAACTTCCGCAGAATAACTGGCATTGGCTTCGGTGATGTTTTTCAGGTCGATGACGGACACCGCCAGACGCTTGTCATTGTCGGCCAGTTGACGGCGGGTTCCGTCAGGCAGAATTTCGAATTCGGTTTCCCGGCGAACATCCGCGAAGATCACGTCCGGGCGCAATCCGGACATTTTAGGGATAAATTTTTGGCTGCCTTTCGCAACGCCCATGTTCGTGAACGCGATCTCACGAAAGCCTTCCGGCTCTATCTGGGGCTGAAGAACTAACGTGGGCACCGTGATCTTGGAAAGCGCCCCGAGGAGATCACGGGCGCAGTTCCGTTACTCTTGGCGTACACGTTGTTTGGAAGTGAACTGCACAACACGTTGTATTGTTCATACTCGAACTCCCGTCCGGAGGCCGTAATGAGCTGAACGCCGGGCCGTGACTTTAGCGGGACTGGAACACCTGCTTTTTCCAACTCGCCGGGATTATTCGAAAAGAGCGACAGGTAGAGCTCACGTTCGCACAGCGTGCGAAGATACATCGACATCTTGCTCTTGGAAAACTCACGTCTTGGTAGCATCCGTTACCTTCCGTTCAACCATCCGGCATGTCCGCCAAGGTAAATCCTTCTGATCTGAATTGCTTACCAAGCCGGGAACTCATTGTCATTCGCATTAAGAATTACAATTCTACTCGCATTTGCCAGACGGCGAGATCTACACCGCATCGGAGGCGACGAAAAGCAGCAGCAGCGGTAGCTGCGGGCATCTCCATGTGCGCCCCTGAGGCCCGACATAGCCCAGCAACACCGTGCCATTGTTTGACCGGCACCGGCGATCGTGGACCCTCATTCGCCTCAATCGAGTGCCTCGTCGCAGACATTTCGGTAGCCGCAGGCGCGACAACGAGCCACGTGCTGATGATCGCGGTGCACCGTGCGGCAGTTTCGGGCTTCGCGCATTTCGTCAAGCGTGTGAAGAAGTCGCTTGCGGTCTGTCTGGTTATACCGGACGGGCCAAGCGCGATCGGCGTATTGAAGAATCCCGTGGGGCGGTGTCGCCCCGAAGGTGTCTTCGCCAAGCACGCAGTAGGCGGTCACCTGAGCAACCTCGCCCGCATGAGGACCGGAGCGGGAGCAGTTGCGTGATTTCAGCTCAACAGGAATCAGGCCATTCGCAGTTTCCACCAAATAGTCTGGCTTCCCGGTCAAGCCGCAACTCCGAGACACCAGGGGACGTTCGACACTGCGGCGCCGGTCGGTGTCCTGGTAGACAACGCGACCATCCGGAATCCCACTTTCCTCTATCTGTCGACAGGCGCGGGCCCACATGAGCAGGGCCGCAAGAAAGACCACACCGAGGACGGCAAATGCGATTGTCATTGGGTCCATAAGCGGGAAATTCCGAGGATAATCAGGATCAGAACGCAAACAACCATGATGATGATTGCAACCGCCTGATGCTGGTGGGCGGCGCGAAGGCGACGATTGTGGGTCTGGTGATGTCGGATTCCCGCCGCGCGCTCTTCCTTAAGGGAGGATGGATAGCCGTTACGACTCAGCTGCCACGCCTTCTTGCAGTAGCACCAGGTGCCAATCTCGGAAGCGGAAATGAACCGAGCCTCGCGGCGCATGGGAGTCCGTTAAGGCGTCTCCTCAACCGCGAGTGAGTAGTCCACCGGTTCACCAATCTTTGCGCGGAGAGCCCGCAACCAGCTTCTTGGATTTCGTCCGTGCATGACGCGGCCCAGAAAGCCGAGTTGCTCGGCCGCGTTCCCTCGATTCTGGCGGATGTCGTCCTTGGCAGCTCGGGCGTATGCGCGTACCCATTGATCGAGGTTCGCCGGCCGCGAGAAAACGTAAGTCGCGTGCCCTTGCTGCGGAACTTCCACTACGGTGGCGTGCTCCAACTCGAAGATGTACTCGTCTCGGAAGAGGAACAGCTTGCGGGTACGTTTGCGGAGTTGGTTGTAATAGAAAGAATCGTAGTCCGGCTTCCACGATATTTGGGCGATGTCGAAATCAGAGGGGATACGACATTCGTCACACATGCGGGTCAATTCAGCCCGTTCGAGTGGTTCACGCTCCAGCCGGAGGCGAATGTTCTGGATCGCATCGTAGAATTCGCCGAATCGATGGTACGTCTTGCGGGCAGTTGCCAGAACTTCCTGCGTATCGCTTGGGAGGATGATCCTGAGGCGACTCGGCAGGGCGGTCTCCCAGTCGACCAGGCACCACTCGCCGTTTCGAAACCGGTACTTTCCGCTCTTCACAAAGGTCGCCTCGACGCCGAACTTCGTACTGATCAGGTGCCTCCATTGGTTCCAGGTCGGGTCAAACGCAAGAGGAAGCGAGATCTGGTCCAGGATCACTTCCGCCTTTCGCCGGCTATCACGATAGACGGCGTGGCCGTCGAAGAACTCGACTTTCCTGAGGGGAGCACGGAATTGCCGCTGCCGGCGATCCGGGAGGAACGATAGGATCGTCTTGGCGAAAAACGTTTCTCGGTCTTGCGAGAGTTCACCGGCAACTAGCAGCGCTCCAAAGCCGCCGTAAGGGAAGAGTGCGGGTGCGTCTGGGTCGCGGAGCAACGCCTGATAGCAGGATCGGAGATCCGGACGCGCGAGGAGATTGAAAGCGCGCTCGACGGTGCGTGAGCGATCTTTGGACGCAGCATCCGTCTGAAGCTCGAGCAGTCGCACCTTGAGAGCAAGCCTGAGATCCACAGGTCCGGCCGAGGGAACGGTCCCCAACAAGTCAAAAAGAGTCTGCTCTTCGCAGCCAGGACGTCTTCGATTGCTGAAGTAAAAGTAGTCGCGAACGGCTGCGCTGGGAAGATGAATATGCCTGGCGCCGAGTCGGCTGCCAGTGACCGCCGCGCGCACGAAGTATTGGCCCCGCTTGTCAGGTTTTGGCTGCGTTACATAGCCGATCAGCGCGCTATAGATTTCCCTTGGGCGACGAGATGCACTTTGAAGAATGTGGAGCTCGCGATTGGGGTCAGTCGCTGTAGAATCGAACTCGATCTCGTCTGAAACGTGGACAAAACCTGCAAGGAAACGGGAGATCGTTAGAGAGGTCCCATCAGAAAACAGGCACCTAATCGCTGAACCTTCCGGCTGTAGATCTGCAACCCGTTGGGACACGATAGGCGCTGGTGATGGACCCGGGTCTGTGGCAACGGATGACACCGCGGACTGACCTCACATGATCCGCTCGGTCGGGAGCGGGAATATTCGAAAACCGTCAGGCAGGTCAAACGTGGCATGGCCGGTCGCCAGTAATAGCGATTCGGCCTCATCCAGGGCTGTCTGCAAATCCAGTGGCATGCGCACCGGCTCCTCTTGCGGATCCGGGCCCAGCCCGAGCCCAGGATCAGTGTATTCAGGTTCGCCATGGGCCGCGGCAATCAGCGCCGCGTCATCCAAAAGGGCACAGACGTCGTCATCATCCCGGCCCATGCTGGGAAACGCTCCGCAAGCCGGACAGACCGGCTGCGACTCGTTCAACTCGTCTAAATCAGTACCGCACTCCCAGCAACGCATAACTCATACTCCGGCCTCAGTGTAAACGGGAACCAAGGGTTTCCGCAAAAGTCTCGAAGTCCGGACGCAAGGCAACTAGTGCGGAGAGGCTGTGGTTTGTCGAGAAGCATTTTGTTTCCTGCACCTTACAGGCAGTCTGGAGGGGCGACGTCCATTGGTCCTCCGGCCGTTCAGCCAATGATGGCGAGGACGCCGGCAGAGAGACATTGCCGATTCCATTTATCCATCCCAAAACATTGAGGACCCTCTATGGCCCACCCGTTTCCGCTGTTCGAGCAGATCTGGACCTCACCCCGTGAGGTGTTGGTTACCCCGGAAATCACCTCAGCCCTCGAAGGAGGGGCAGCCGTAGCAATCGGAGTGTCTGGCGGCAAGGACTCGGCGGCTACCGCCCTAGCGACCATAGACTACCTCGAAGATGCAGGGCACCGCGGTCCCCGCGTACTGATTCACAGTGACCTCG
>Ga0335069_10012024_pt1 | contig 12190 bp, 9 predicted proteins | sample Lox_Sample_11_FD_206714 | JGI IMG/M metagenome (GOLD analysis project Ga0335069, IMG submission 206714) | Soil microbial communities from Loxahatchee National Wildlife Refuge, Florida, United States - Lox_Sample_1.1 | ecosystem: Environmental > Terrestrial > Soil > Wetlands | place: USA: Florida...
ACGATGGCGGTCGTGTAGGACGCCAGGGCGAGGACGACGATGGTCACGCCGGTCATCAACAGGGGATTCATTCGCGCGGCGTCACGGCGATCAGGAGATCGTGATGGTGCCGGCTCGACGGGCCGGCGCCTCGGGGTCCCCGGAGGCGGCGTAACCGAGTGTCACCCCGAAGAACGGGGCGTACCCCGCCGGGACCTTGAGCTCTTTCGCGTAGTGGTCGGCCCGCGTGCTGGTGCCGAGGATGCCGACGGTCCCGATCCAGCAGGATCCGATCCCCAGCGAGTGGGCCGCCAGCAGCAGGTTCTGCGTTGCCGCGGCGGCGTTGATGACGCCGAACCGGTCCTGCTTCTCCGTGGAGACGACGATGATGCACGGAGCGTTCCGGAAGATCCTGCCGTGGGACCTCTCCACGATCGCTTCGAGGGCCGGGTTCCCGCTCTGCTTGATCTCCCCGACGATCCATCCGTTCACCTTCTCGATCACGTCTCTGTCCCGGATGGCCGTGAAGTGCCAGTTCTGGCTGTTCATGGCGCTCGGCGCGTATGCGCCGCACGTCAGGATCATCTCCAGGTCCTCTTCCCGTACATGGCGGTCCTGGAATGCCCTGGTACTCCTGCGGCCGAGGATGGCGCGGATGACCCCGTTCATGGTTGCACCCCTGGTTGTCGGATGGGGCCAGTGTATCCGGGGCAGCGCGGATGGAACAGGCCTGGCGGTCCATTCAGGACCGGCGTTCCGACCCGGACCGCGCGCGCCACGCGCTCCACACCAGCCGGGCGGCGAGAGCCGCACCCCACACCAGCGGCATCCAGGCAAGCCAGGCGAGCGTCCAGAACAGGGCCACCTCGAGATCCTGGACGCCGAGGACCACGCTGCTCACCGCAAGGGCAACGGCGCAGGCGGAAGGCGCGATCCACCACGCACGGGCGGGCGGCATACGGAGCCTTTTCCGCCTGAAACGGATCCGTCGCAGGACTGCCGCGACGATGCTCCCCAGCAGGAGCGCGGTTCCGAGGATGGCGATCACGTCGAGATGGTCTGCCACGCGGTGGTCCTCCCGGTGGTATAGTACGGGAAACGGGGACAACGCCATGGTGAGAATCGATGCGGAGAGGTGCACGCGCTGCGGCTCGTGCGTGAAGGTGTGCCACGAGCACTGCATGACGCTGGCGGAGTCCGCGCCGGTGATCGACTACCGCGCGTGCAGCACGTGCTGCCAGTGCGTCGCCATCTGCCCGCAGCGGGCGCTCTCCTGGGAAGGGGTGCCGCCGGCCCCGTTCGAGCCGGGCCTCCTGCCGACGGTTGCGCAGCTCCAGGAGCTGCTTGCGCAGAGACGGACCGTGAGGTCCTTCTCCGCCGCGCCGGTGGACCGTGCCGTCATCGCGGAGATCGTGTCCTGGGGCGCGTCCGCCCCCACGCACAACTTCCACCTCCGCTGCGTCGCCGTGGATGACCCGCTGGTCATCGCCGCATTCGACCGGGCGGCCTTCCGATTCTCCGCGCGCGTCTATCGCCTGGTCTTCCGGCCGCGTCCCGTCCGCTGGCTGGCTTCCCTCTGTCCACCTGCGGTGAGGGAAGAGTTCTTCAAGGCACTCCCCAAGCTGCAGGCCGTGGTCAGGCGGGGGAGGGGATACGACAGCCTGCCGCCCGCGCTGGTGTGCGTGGTGGGAGACCGCAGGACCCCGCTCTCGCTGGAGAGCGCCCAGTATGCCTTGTACAACATGGCGCTCGTCTCGCAGGCCCGCGGGCTGGGCTGCCGCAACCTGGTGGGCAACCAGGCGATCTTCAATCGAAGCAGGGAGCTTCGTGCCATGCTCGGGTTGGGACGCGCCGAGAGCATCTTCGCGATCGCGGGCTTCGGCCATCCCGCGGTCCGGTTCCGCAACAAGGTAATGGGCAGGGCGATGAGCGTTCGCTGGGCCGGCATCGGGGAGGGCGGCCGAACGTAGTCGGGATGCCTCTATCCGCATTAGCTTCCTCACCATGCGGGACGGGCGCGACATCGCGGAGCTGAACGTTGCAGAGGGGCTTCACCCCCTGTACCTCGCCTCGCGGCCGGGGTACTACCACGCGGATGGATCCGGCCGCGAGTCATGCCGGCAGTTCGCGCGCGAGATGCGGGCGGACGGTGTCGGGCTTGCGGTCGTGTTGCTGACTCCCCCGGAGATCCGGGTATTCTTCGACCTGGACCTGTGCGCGCTGTACCGGTCCGAGGGAGTGCAGGCGATTCACTACCCGGTGGAAGACAGCCTGGTCCCCGAAGAGCTGGGGTCGTTCGACCGGCTGGTGCGCACGGTGCTGCGCCGCCTGCACACCAGCCGCGTGCTCGCGCATTGCAACGCGGGCCTCGGCAGGACGGGCCTGGTTGCCGCCGGCCTCCTCGTGCATGGCGGCAGCTCCGCATCCGGGGCGATCGCGCGCGTGCGGAAGGTCCGCCCCGGCGCGCTGGAAAACCGTATCCAGGAGGGATTCATCGCGGCGTACGCGCGCGCGTGTTCGCAACCGCGGGTCAGACGTTCCAGGTAAGCTCGCCGTCGCGGCTCGCATAGGAAACCGGCAGCGACCCCGCGATTTTCCTGAGCTCCTTCAGTGCGGCGTGGTCGGCGGGTAGCGGCTCCTGGAGGAGCAGAAGCGCCTTCTTCACGGGCATGATCATTACGCGGCGGGTCCATGCCGCCGCCGTGCCGGCTGCGGGCTCGCCTTGCGAAGGCGTGTACCAGTCCAGCGCCAGCTCGAATCCCCGCGTGCCCTCGTCCGCTGCCGGCGTGCTCACCGCGGGGTCGGTGGAAGATGGGATTCGCTGGATGCGGCAGAACTGGCCCGAGCTCTTCACCCGGTACCACTCGCCGGCCCTCAGCACCCTGCGGATCGGTGGTTCCTGCGGCATCCGGCTCAAGATACGGAGGCCCCGGAAGCCCGGCAACTTGACGAAAATCGCCTCCTTCTGTAACATCATCTGGCAGCTGCAGCGGCCTGGAAAACGCCCGGGTCGCTCTTTTTTCATCCACAGAGAGAGGTCATCCGGTGAATGCAACCAAGGAAGTCGAGCTTCTGGAGAACTCGCAGGTGAAGCTCACGGTCCGCGTCCCCACGGCGGACGTGGCCCAGGAATACGAAAGCATTGTCAAGGAATACTGCGACAAGGCACACCTGAAGGGTTTCCGGCCCGGCAAGGTTCCCCGGGATGTCATCATCCGCAAGCTGGGCCCGTCCCTCATCGATCAGACCCGCGCGGAAGTGCTGGAGAAGAGCCTCTCGGAAGTCTTCGAGAACGTGGAGAAGAAGCCCATCCCGTACGCCACCCCCGAGATCAAGTCGGAAAGCGCGCTGGAGCTGGGCAAGGACTTCTCCTTCGAGGTGGTCTACGATACGTATCCCGAGGTCGCCCTGGGGCCCTACGCGGGGCTGGAGATCGACCAGCCGGAGTGGGAGATCACGGACGAGGACCTCGGGCGGGAGCTCAAGGGCATCCAGGAGCAGAACGCGCTGTTCACGGACAAGGACCAGGGCGACGTGCAGGTCGGCAATATCGTCAACATCGACTATGTCGAGCTGGTCGCGGGAGCCGAGCGCCCCGGCACGAAGCGGGAGGCTTTCGTCTTCGAGGTGGGCACCGGCTACAACGTCTACAAGGTGGACGACGACCTGGTCGGCATGAAGAAGGGTGAGACCCGGACCATCACCAAGATCTATCCCGAGGACTTCGAGACCAAGCCCCTGGCCGGCAAGACGGTGAATCTGCGCGTCACCTTGAACAGTATCAAGGAAAAGAAGCTCCCGGACATCAACGACGAGCTTGCGCAGGACATCAGCGAGAAGTTCCAGACCCTGGATGACCTCAAGGCGGACATCCGCAAGAAGCTGGAAGACGCCGTCAAGGCGGCGCTGCGGTCCAGGACGGTGACGCGCGTGCTGGACACCGTGGTGGAGACCAGCACGTTCCCGCTGCCGTCCTCCATGGTGGACTACCAGCTGGAGGCCATGTGGCAGGAGTATGCCAGCCGCCTGGGGCTGGAGGAGAAGCAGCTCACCCAGCTGCTGGAGCAGCAGGGAAGAACCACGGAGGACATCCGCAAGGAATGGACGCCTTCCGCGGAGAAGCGCGCGCGGATGCAGCTGGTGCTGTCCGAGATCGCAAAGAAGGAAGGCATCGCAATCGAAGAGAGCGACCTCGACGCGGAGATCGCAAAGATGGCGGAGGAACGCAAGGTGACCGCCGCCGAGCTCAAGGAGAGCATCCAGAAGAGCAACCTGGACGCGTACATGCGCAGCAACCTCCGCATGGACAAGCTCTACGATTTCCTGTTGTCGAAAACGGTCATCCGCCATTCAGGGAGGCAGAAAGTATTGGACATTCTCCAGGGGAATTAGGTACCATTAGGAAAGAATGAAACCAGGGGCACCAGCAAAAATGACGGAGATGGACACCAATCTCGTTCCCATTGTCATCGAACAGACCGGCCGCGGCGAGCGTTCCTACGACATCTACTCGCGCCTGCTGAAGGACCGGATCGTGTTCGTGGACGGGGAGATCTACGACGTGAACTCCGATCTCGTCGTGGCGCAGCTCCTGTTCCTGGAGTCGCAGGATCCGGACAAGGACATCCACCTGTACGTCAACTCACCCGGCGGCTCGGTGACCGCGGGGCTGGCCATCTACGACACCATCCAGTACATCAAGCCCAACGTGCAGACCATCTGCCTGGGCCAGGCGGCCTCCATGGGGGCCCTGCTGCTGGCGTGCGGCACGCGCGGAAAGCGCGTGGCCCTGCCGTCCTCCCGCATCCTCGTGCACCAGCCGTGGGGCGGCGTGTCCGGGCAGGCGGTGGACATCAGCATCCAGGCGCGCGAGCTGGTGCGGATCAAGAAGCTCATCGTGTCGTACTTCGCCGAGCACACCGGCAAGCCCGCGGCGACCGTGGAGAAGGACCTCGAGAGGGACTACTACATGTCCGCGGAGGAGGCCCTGGAGTACGGGCTCATCGACAAGATCCTGAAGCGGGGGAAGAATGGCGAAAACCCCCAAAAGTGACGGCTTCAAGGTCTGCTCGTTCTGCGGGAAGAGCGCGGATGTCGCCCGCCGGCTGATCGCCGGCCCCGGCGTGTTCATCTGCGACGAATGCGTCAACGTCTGCAAGAAGATCCTGGATGAAGAGGAAGAAAACCTCTCCATAGAGTTCACGGAAGACATTCCCAAGCCGCGCGAGATCAAGGACTACCTGGACCAGTACGTCATCGCCCAGGAGCAGGCCAAGAAGGTCCTGTCCGTGGCCGTGTACAACCACTACAAGCGCATTGCGCTGGGCCACAAGGTCCAGAACGACGTGGAGCTGGAGAAGTCCAACGTCCTGCTCATCGGTCCGACGGGCACCGGGAAGACGCTGCTGGCCCGCACCCTGGCCCGCAAGCTCAAGGTGCCGTTCGCCATCGCGGATGCCACCACGCTCACCGAGGCCGGCTACGTGGGGGAGGACGTGGAGAACATCCTCCTGAAGCTGATCCAGAACGCCGGCAACAACATCTCCGCCGCCGAGCGCGGCATCGTCTACATCGACGAGATCGACAAGATCGCCCGCAAGAGCGGGGACAACCCCTCCATCACGCGGGACGTCTCGGGTGAAGGCGTGCAGCAGGCGCTCCTGAAGATCGTGGAGGGGACCGTGGCATCCGTGCCGCCGCAGGGCGGCAGGAAGCACCCCAACCAGGAGATGCTGCGCATCGACACCACGAACATCCTCTTCATCTGCGGCGGCGCGTTCGTCGGCCTGGACAGCATCGTGGAGCAGCGGACCATTGCGCACCCGATGGGCTTCGGCGCCAACCCCAAGGGGGCGGCGGAGAAGGACCTGGTGACGCTGTACTCGCAGCTGCAGCCGGATGACCTCATCCGCTACGGCCTGATCCCCGAGTTCGTGGGCCGCCTTCCCATCGTGGTGCCGCTGGAGGAGCTGGACTACGCCGCGCTGAGGCGCATCATCACCGAGCCGCACAACGCGGTGCTCAAGCAGTACCAGGCCTCGTTCAAGCTGGACGACGTGGAGCTGGAGTTCACCGAGCGCGCCATCGACTCCATCGCCCGCAGGGCCATAGAGCGCAAGACCGGGGCCCGCGGCCTGCGCGCCATCGTGGAAGCGCTCATGATGGACATCATGTTCGACATCCCCTCGCTGAAGGGAGCCAAGAAGGTCGTCATCACGGAGAGCGTGGTCACCAACAGCGAGCGTCCCGAGATCATCCTCTCCGGCCAGAAGAAGACGGCCTAGCCATGGAGGGCGAGGGCGAGCGAGTACAGGGATGTACGGCAGCGAGCCCATAGCCATGGAGGGCGAGCCGCGCCGAGTACAGGGATGTACGGAAGGCGCGGCATAGCGCGGGCGGCCGAGCCCGCTGCCGGTGTGAGATTGCTGACATGAGACTCCTGAACAAGAAACACGAGCTGTTCATGGTCCCGCTGAAGGACCTGGTGGTCTACCCGCGCATGGTGGTGCCCTTCTTCGTGGGCCGCAGGCGCTCGGTGCGAAGCGTGGAGGAGGCCGCCCGGCTGGGCCAGCCCCTGTTCCTCGTGGCGCAGAAGAAGACCGCGGTGGAGGAGCCCGGCGAGCAGGACGTGCACACCGTGGGCACCATTGCGCGCATCCTGCAGCTCACGCGCCTGCAGGACGGCAAGATCCGCCTGCTGGTGGAGGGGCTGGAACGGGCCGCGGTGGTGAAGTACCTGGAGACCCGCGAGGCGCTGCAGGCTATCGTGCGGGCGCTGCCGCCGGTGCCCGAGGTGACGCCCCAGGTTTCCGCGCTCATGCGCACGGTGCACTCCCAGTTCACGCAGTTCAACGAGCTGGCCAAGAAGGTGCCGGCGGAGGCCGTCACGTCCATAGAGTCCGCCGATTCGCCGGACGTCCTCGTGGACCTGGTGGCCGGCAACCTGCCGCTCAAGTTCGACCAGAAGGTGGAGCTGCTTTCCATCGAAGATACCGCCGCCCGCCTGGAGCGCTGCGCGGCCATCCTGGGCTCCGAGATCGAGCTCGCCAGCCTGGAGCAGGAGATCACCGGCAAGGTCCGCCGCCGCCTGGAGAAGACGCAGAAGGAATACTTCCTCAACGAGCAGCTCAAGGAGATCCAGAAGGAGCTGGGCGCCGAGGGAGAGGATCCCACGGGGGCCAAGGAGCTGGAGGAGAAGATCAAGGCCAAGGGCCTTCCCTCCGAGGTGGCGGAGAAGTGCCAGAAGGAGCTCAAGCGGCTGGGCCGCATGCAGCCGCTGTCCCCCGAGTCCGCCCTGCTTCGCACCTACCTGGAGTGGATCGCCGACCTCCCGTGGAAGGAAACCTCCGCGGACAACCACGATATCGAGCGCGCCCGCATCATCCTGGACGAGGACCACTACGACCTGAAGAAGGTCAAGGAACGCATCCTGGACTTCATTGCCGTGCGGCAGCTGAAGAGCCGGGTGAAGGGCCCCATCCTGTGCTTCATCGGGCCCCCGGGAACCGGCAAGACGTCGCTGGGGCGCTCCGTTGCACGGTCCCTGGGCCGCGCGTTCGTGCGCGTCTCCCTGGGCGGCGTGCGGGACGAGGCGGAGATCCGCGGCCACCGCAAGACGTACGTCGGCGCGCTGCCGGGCAAGATCATCCAGTCCATGCGCAAGGCGGGCACGCGCAACCCCGTCTTCCTCCTGGACGAGATCGACAAGATGAGCTCCGACTGGCGCGGGGATCCCGCCTCCGCCCTCCTCGAGGTGCTGGACCCGGAGCAGAACCACACGTTCATGGACCACTACCTCGAGGTCCCCTATGACCTGTCGGACGTGATGTTCATCACCACGGCCAACTCGTCCCACAACATCCCGTACCCGCTGCGGGATCGCATGGAGATCATCGAGATTTCGGGCTACACGGAGTTCGAAAAAGAGAACATCGCGGAGAAGTTCCTCGTGCCCAAGCAGGTCCAGGAGAACGGGCTGGAGTGGGCACAGATCGTCTTCCAGAAGTCCGCCATCCGCCGGCTCATCCGGGGCTACACGCTGGAGGCCGGGGTGCGGAACCTCGAGCGGGAGGTCGCCAACATTCTCCGCAAGATCGCGCGGGAAGCGGTGAAGACGGGAGCGGCGCCGACGGAATCCACTCCCGCGGCCGAGGCCGCGGCGATGACGGCAGCCCCGGCCCCGGCGGGTGATTCCCCCGTGGGTGCCGCCGGCTCCTCCCCGGACCCGGCCCCCGCGCCGGTGGCCGCCGTCCAGGCCACCGACACGGAACGGCCGCTGCCTTCCGCCGAGTTCAAGGTCGTGGTCACCGGCCGGTCCGTGGAAAAGTACCTGGGAAAGGACAAGTTCCTCCAGAACGAGTTCTCCCAGGATGTGAAGCCCGGGCTCGCCTACGGCCTGGCGTGGACCGAGCTGGGCGGCCAGCTCCTGCCCGTGGAAGTGGCCATCGTGGCGGGCAAGGGAGAGCTCACCCTGACCGGCAGCCTCGGTGACGTGATGAAGGAAAGCGCCCATGCGGCCCTCACGTTCCTTAGAGCGCACCACGCGGCTCTCGGCGTGGACCCCCTGTTCACCAAGGACCGCGACATCCACGTCCACGTCCCGGAAGGGGCAATCCCGAAGGATGGCCCGTCCGCGGGGATCACGCTGGCCGCGGCGCTCCTGTCCGCGGTAGCCGGCATCTCGGTGGCGCCGGGCTTCGCCATGACCGGAGAGATCACTCTCACCGGCCGCATCCTCCCCATCGGCGGCGTCAAGGAGAAAGTCCTTGCCGCGCACCGGTACAAGATGACGCACGTCCTGCTGCCGCGCCGGAACGAAAAGGACCTCGAGGAGATTCCTCCCGAGGTGATGGGCCAGCTCCAGTTCCACTTCGCGGACTCGGTCATGGATGGGCTGTCGGTGCTGTTCCCCGGGCGGGCCTTCCAGGGCGCGCAGGACCAGCCGCGCCTGGCGCCGCAGGTCGCCCTCACGGAACCGGTGCCACCGGCCGCTTCGTCGGAAGAGGATGATTCGACCGAGGGGGTGGTGGACGCCATCCGCAGGGTACCGGACGCCCCGGGCTCCGAGCCGCCCATGGATCAACCCGCCCACTGAAAGGAGGCGCGGCCGTGAGATTCGCACGGCGGATGTCCACGGTTCACCGGTCGTTCATACGCGAGATCCTGAAAGCGGCCGTGGACCCCCAGATCATCTCCTTTGCGGGCGGCCTGCCCAACCCGCGGTTCTTCCCGGTGCGCGAGATCGAGGAAGCCACCCGCGCGGTGCTGGCGGCGCACGGCGCGGAGGCGCTGCAGTACGCCACCACGGAAGGATTCCCGCCGCTGCGGGAGAAGATCGCGGAGCGCTACGCCGCCCGCGGCACCCGCGTGAAGCCCGAGGACGTGCTGGTGCTCAACGGTTCCCAGCAGGGCCTCGATCTCATCGCCAAGATCTTCCTGGACGCGGGAGACCGGGTGCTCGTGGAAAGTCCGTCGTACCTCGCGGCGCTGCAGTGCTTCGGGTTTTTCGAGCCGCGGTTCGTGCCGGTTGCCCTGGACCCGAGCGGGGTGTGCACGCGGGAGCTCGCCGCGGCGTTGACGCAGCCCGGCCCGGCCGGCGCGGCGCCGAAGCTCTTCTACGCCATACCGAACTTCCAGAATCCCAGTGGCATCAGCTACAGCCGCGAGCGGCGCCAGGAGGCGGCGCGCCTGGTGGCGGCCTCCGAGACGGTGCTCCTGGAGGACGACCCCTACGGCGAGATCCGGTTCCTGGGCGAGGAGCTGCCGGCGCTCCGCACGTTTCTCACGGACGCGGGGGCAGGGGAGCAGGCGGTGCTGCTGGGCACGTTCTCCAAGACCGTGTCCCCCGGCATGCGCCTGGGGTGGATGGTGGCACCGCCCGCCATCATGGAGAAGCTGGTCACCGCCAAGCAGGCCGCCGACCTGCACTCCAACGAGCTCACGCAGCGCATCGTGCACCGCTACCTGAGCGATTGCGACGTGGCGGGCCACGTGCAGCGCATCCGGCAGGCCTACCGCCGGCAGCGCGACCTCATGGTGTCCGCGGTGAAGTCCCGGTTTCCCGCCGAGGTGAGCTGTACCGAGCCGGAAGGCGGAATGTTCCTGTGGGTCACGCTGCCCCGGGGCATGTCCGCCATGACGTTCTTCGAAAAGGCGCTGGAGCAGAAGGTCACGTTCGTGCCGGGCGCGGCGTTCTTCGCCCCCGAGGGGGAGGACGACGGCCGGGAACGGACCCTTCGGCTCAACTTCTCCAACTGCGACGAGTCCCAGATCGAGGAGGGAATGCGCCGCCTCGCGGCGGTCTACTCGCGGTTGAGCTGAACCCCCGGGCCGGGCCATGGCCCGGCTCCGCTTCACGCGCGCGCCGGGGCGGCGGGACGCGGCCGGCACCCTTCCCGCGCACCCTTGCGCAAACGGGGCGCCGTCTTTACCATTGCAGCTGGAAGAACATGCGGGGAGGCGGTTTCTGACGGTCAGGAGCATCCGGTCCAAGCTTCTTTTTTCCTTTGTCGCCGTCATCCTCCTCCCGCTGCTGACCCTCGGGGTGCTGGGGCCGTTTCTCTCCGCGCGGACGCTGGAGAGCGAGGCCACCGGCCACACCTGGCAGCTCATCCACCAGGTCACCCGCAACATCGAGTTCTACGTGCGCCAGACGGAGAGCATCATCTCCGTGGTGGACGCCAACCCGGACGTGAAGGCGTTCCTGGAGCAGGACTCCTCGGGGCGGAAGTTCTCCTCCTCCGCGCGGGAGGCGGCGCTGCAGCTGCTGCAGTCCCTCTCGGACGCACACCCCGAGATCGCCGGCATCCTGGTGGTGAGCGCGGACGACCGGCCGCTCAGCAACGAGATCCAGCCCATCACCCGTGACCCGCTCACCGCGGAAAGCTGGTACCGCCAGGCCGTGGACAACCCGCACGTGGTCCAGCTCCTGCCCCGGCCCATCGGCCGCAACCTCCGCAGCGCCCACGAGTACAGCGCGGACGAGGTGGTGTCCATCGTGAAGGCGGTCATGGATCCCGCGGGCCGGGACGTGCGGGGCGTGGTGCTCATCGACCTGCGGCTGCAGGTCATGAAGGCCATCTTCGACGACCTCACCGTCGGGCTGGGCGGCTTCCTCTACATCGTCGCCCCCGGCGGGGCCATCGTGTACACGCCGGTGAACTCCATCGTCTACCGCGTGCGGGACGAGTGGCTGCAGGGCACCCGCGCCATCAGCGTGCGCCGCATCCACGGGGAGGACTACCAGATCGTCTCCCAGGCCTCGGACTACACGCAGTGGAAGACCGTCGGCGTCTTTCCCCTGAACGAGATCATGCAGCAGGTGAGCTCGCTGCGGACCTACTCGCTCATCATCGCCGGGATCACGGTGCTCATCGCGCTGATGGTGGCGGTGTTCTTCACGTCCGGCATCGCGCGGCCGGTGATCGAGCTGCGCTCGCTCATGAAGGAGGCCGAGGAAGGCAACCTCGGCGTGCGATTCGAGGGGCGCCGCGACGACGAGATCGGGGACCTGGGCAAGAGCTTCAACACCATGATCGAGGAGGTGCAGAAGCTCATCGAGATGGTCTACCACGAGCAGCAGAGCAAGCGGGAGGCGGAGCTCAAGATCCTGCAGGAGCAGATCAAGCCGCACTTCCTGTACAACACGCTGGATACCATCCAGTGGATGGCCCAGGAGCACGATGCCCAGGATATCGTGAAGGTGGTCGGCGCCCTCACCTCGCTCTTCCGGATCGGCCTCTCGCGCGGCCGGGAGATGATCCACCTGAGCGAGGAGCTGGAGCACGTCACCAGCTACCTCATCATCCAGAAGGCGCGCTACGAGGACAAGTTCGACTTCTCCCTGTGCGCGGACGACACGGTGCTGCCCTGCATGGTGCTGAAGCTCACGCTGCAGCCGCTGGTGGAGAACGCGATCTACCACGGCGTGAAGGAACGGCGCGGGCACGGCACCGTCCGCGTGGAGGCCGCGCGCCGGGACGGGATGCTGGTGATGCGCGTGCGGGACGACGGGGTGGGGATGACCGAGGAAAAGCTCCGCGAAGTAAGGGCGCTGCTCACCGCGTCCCACCCTCACGGCGAGGGCCCCTCCGGCTACGGGATTCACAACGTGCACGAGCGCATCCAGCTCACCTTCGGGGGAAGCTACGGCCTGCGCTTCGAGAGCGCGCCGGGCGCGGGAACCACGGTGGAAGTGCTGCATCCCCTGCTC
>Ga0335069_10012025_pt1 | contig 12190 bp, 10 predicted proteins | sample Lox_Sample_11_FD_206714 | JGI IMG/M metagenome (GOLD analysis project Ga0335069, IMG submission 206714) | Soil microbial communities from Loxahatchee National Wildlife Refuge, Florida, United States - Lox_Sample_1.1 | ecosystem: Environmental > Terrestrial > Soil > Wetlands | place: USA...
TTTACTCTCGAAATAGTGGTAAATAAGGCCTGGGGTTATACCGGCTTCTTTTGCAATGTCTTTATTGGTTGCACCGGCAAAGCCTTTTTCAGCAAATACCCTGAGTGCTGCTTCCATGATCTGTTCGCGACGATTTTCAACGGTTTTTTCTGTCCTAGCCATATTAAGTATTCCTTAATTAATCAGTTAATTAATTATACAAATAAAGTCTAATTTGTCAAGTAGCAATATATATGCTAGTGCCGATTGCCCTATTAGTTTACTTTATCTATTGCGTTCGGATGATGAAGCGGAAGCGGCAATCTTCCCCGAACCACATAGGGAAGTTGGTGCCCCAAACGTTGTTATATAAATTGAAGTGCATCCCGTGCTGCAGGTTGGGCAGGTCGTTGTTGAAGTCCAGCAGCGACGGCCGGCCAGGTGCGACCAAAGGGGCATCCAAAGAGATGACCTGGAAGCGATTTTCCCCGTCAATAGCCGTGACACCGCCATCACCCACGGCGTGCAGGTGGCGGTTGCCGTTCGGCACCACGTCCAGCGGTGAAACGGACTCGCCCAGCTTGTCCATGCGCCACCCGGTTTCATTGGATAGGCGCGGCATGAACGACAGCCACAGCGCTTCCGGCAGGCGGCAGGCAGGCTTGTCGAACCATTGCACCACCAGCGAGATGGCGCCAGGCCGGGAGAAATCCCATTCCATGCTGAAATGCCGCGGGCAGCCGTAATCTTGCGTGGCTATCGGATCGAAAGTGCGCAGGATGGTGAAACGCTCGCCGCTGCGGAAGCATTCCAGGCTGCCTGGCCCCCACCAGCGCGACTCGGCGTGGGCGGTCTCCAGGCCGGGCTTAAGGTAATCTTCCTGCGCCCAAATCACGGTCTTCAACGATTTGCGGATGTACTGCCGCCAGAAGCGGCGGTAATCGGCGGTGGAAAAGCTCTGGTAACCCAGCAGGCCAATGGGATGGTCGACGAAGGACCAGGCGTGCCCGTCACCGCGCTCGGTCAGCTCCACCAGGCAGCCCAGGGCAGGCTGGAACCCCACCCGGTAATGCGCCAACTCGAAATGAACCTGGTTGAGGGTTACCTTCTCCCAGCCATCCGGGTTGGGGCGCGCCGGGGCGAGCTTCGTCAGCCGGTGACGGGCTTCCTCTGCCAGCGGCGGGTTGCCCAGGGCGTCGAGCGCCTGGTCGAGGTAGACACGCTGCTCCTTCCAGGATTCTTCCATCTTCAAAAAATTGGGCTGGTCGCGCACCGTCTGAAAGCGCTTGTTGCTGTAATGGACGCGGTCGGCCAAATGGATCTTGATATCCAGCCCCCAGGTGTGCTCCGGCACCATCATCAGCTTGCGCGTGAAGGCATTGACGTGGCGGTCACCGGCGGCCAGTCTGCCCTGTGCCAGCCATTCATCGCGCTGGCGCAGCAGCTCGCGGAAGCGGCTGACCTTAACCGGGTCGGTGCCCACGCCATGGATCCAGGTGTCGCCAATCTCCTGGGCGATGACCGGCAGCGTATCTTCGATGGGAAACAGGGCACGGGCGAAATCATCCAGGGTCGAGGCAACCACTTCGGCGGCAGGGAATTCCTCGCGGGCCACGGTAAAAGCATTCAACGCCTGCGGGGCGGTCTGCGGACCCAGGTTGTCGTCCGTGTGGGCAAAGTCCAATGCCTCGGGTATCTCTTTGACAGTGGCCACCTTGCCATACGCGCCCTGCACCATGACGGTGATCTCGGCGCCGCCGGGGTCACGCCAGCGGAAAACAGGTGGCACGCGCGGCACAGCACTGGCCGGGTTGACCCCGATGTGCAGGAAGCGTACACCGGCCGCGGCCAGCAGGGGCACGATGCCGCGTGTGTGCCCGGGCACATCGGTCATCTTGGCGGCGATGGTCTGATGACCAAAACGCTGGTCCAGCGATTTGGAAAGCGAAAGACCGAACTCGAAGAGCGCTTTATCCATCAGCTCGGAATGGGTGGTGAAGGGCAAGGCGTGCCAGGTGATGTCGCCCGCCTGGATGGCGGCTTCCATCTGCTTGCGCTCCTCAGTGGTTGCCTGTTCCAGGTATTCATAGATCAGCCAGGAGCCGGTGGTCCAGATGAACCGCTCACTGCCGCCGGCCTGGCGCAGCTCCTGCGCCGTTTGGATGGCCTTGGGGATGAGCTCGGTGAAATAGCGCCGGGTGACACGCTCGGCAAAATCGGTGAAACCGATGTCCAGGTGGGTTTTGAAGATAAGATGAACTTTGGTGGTCTTCATTATAAAAATTACGATGATAACTGCTCAGCTATCTTTACCTGCCCCAAGGCAGCCACAGATAAGAGGAATAATACCGCGTAAAGGAAGAAAATGACCAAATATCCCAGCCCGGGCTGCACAGCGTCGAAATAATCGGCCAGGGGGCCGCCGATGCCAGCGCCCACGATGCCCGCCCCGGCGCCTGCCAGGTTGGAGATACCCAGGAATTTACCGGCTTCGGCCGGCGGCACCAGACTGGTTCCCAACGCCCAGTTGGTGGCCATGAAAGTCCCCGTGCCCAGACCGATGACGCAGCCGCTGACCAGCACCATGCCGATGTAGCCCGCCTGCGGCAGGTTCAAAAGGCCGGAGGAGGCCACGAACCCGGAGAGCACCAGCAGGAAAGCCCCGGCCGAGGCGATGTAACCCGAGGCGCTGACCAGGCGTTTCTTCCCCACCCGGTCGGCCAGCCGCCCGCCGAACAGCGCCGACGGGATCAGGAACAGCGCCACCAGCGCCAGCAGGATGGAGGTCATGGTGGCGGCATTCTGGATCTTGAGCACGTCCTTCAGGAAATACATGGCGAAGCGCTGGATGGCGCCCACCGCCGCCAAAAACATGAGGCGGTTGATCACCCACCAGATGAACGATTTCTGCTGCCCGGCCTCCTTGCCGATGCCCAGGCTGGCGCCGAAATAGACGCCGATGAAGATGGCGCCGGCCATGCCGATCATCCCGGCCAGCCCCACCAGCAGAATGCGCGCCGCCACGTTCGATCCACTCGTCAGGCTCCCACTGAGGTTCACCAGCCACACAGCCAGCTGGGTGATCGTCACGAACAGAGCGGTCAGCCCGATCATGCGCAGGTAGGGCTCCCAATTGATCTTCTCGGGTCTGGCGGTTTGCGGCTCTTCGTGAGCGCTGAAGACGGTCACGACCATGGTCACCACCAGGACGACGGAAACGATGGCGGCCGTCAGCAGCATGTACCCTTTGTTGACCAATGGGCTGATGCCCAGCACCATCAATGAGGGCAGCAGCTCGAACACGGACTTGATGCCGGAGGAAAAGCCGCGCTGTTTTTCGGGGATCAGGTCCGGTATCAGACCCTGCAGCGGCCCCTGGGCAATGTTGGCGGAGAATTGCGAGCAGATGTTGGCCACCTGCAGCACGGCGAACCCCAGCACCACGCCGAACAAAACCCTGGCGTTCGGGTCGCTCAGCTTGCCAAACTGCGGCGACAGCCCAATCAACAGGATGGCGAGCGCGTTGAGCAGTGCCCCAGTCATGATGAACGGCCGGCGCCTGCCCCAGCGGCTAGTGCTGCGGTCGCTCAACATGCCGGCGATCGGCTGCACCAGCATGGCCACCGCCAGACCGGCGATGTTGACACTGGCCAGGTAGGTATTCTTCTGCGCATCCGGCACGAACAGGAGCACCAGGTAAGGCAGCAGGATGGGAGTCAAAACGCCGGAGGCAAAGCTCTGCCCCAGCCAGTACAGGTTGATGCCGACGTGCTCATGCCAGCGATAGGTGCGTTCCATGGACTTATTCCTCTAGGCAAGAGCGCCAGGGCGCAGTTTGCGGATGTAATCCAACGATGCCAGGGCTTCTTCCACCTTCAGCTCGAAGATAATCGGGCCATTCCAATGAGCAGCTTCCAGGCGGTCCAGCAGGCGCGCCACGTCCAGGTCGCCCGTACCGAGCGGCGAATGATCTTTGCCATAGCCGATCTTGCGCTCCGGGCCTTGCCAGGGGCCATCGTGCAGGTGGATCTCGCCCAGGCGCGGCAGGACCTTTTCGAGCACGTCGAACAGCTCAACCGGGCCGGAGAAGCCGACCAGCACGTGCCCTGTGTCCAGGCACATGGAGGTGTCCATCTCTTCCGCCAGCTCAAGGGTCAGCTCGAAGGGAAATTCGACCGTCTCGATCGCCAGCTTGCGACCGGGGATGCCTATCTCTTTAAGAATGGTTTGGATGGTCTCACGCGCACCGGCCTGGAACATGCGCAAGATCAACGCTTTGCCGGCATCCGGCAGGCACATCTGGTAGAACTCGGCTGCCAGGGCACCCGTGGCGTGCAGCACGTAGCTCTCGATCTCCAACGGCAGGGTGGCCTTCACTACGTCGATGACGGCTTGAGCCGATCCATGCCGCACGGGGGTAAGCGGCGTGGAGGGTTCCACCGACCAGAGCGGCAGGTGCAGGGTATAGCTGACACTGGCCTCTTTCTTGAGCACTGCCAGCGCTTCGATGGCCTTGGGCTGGTAACTTTGCGGCAGGAACATACCCAGGTCGCCCCCCAATTCGATGGGATCGAAACCCCGCTCGTGCAGACGACGGACGAGCCCGGCATGGTCGAAATCCACCAGTGAGGCCATAATCTGCTCCGGCGGCTTGCCGGGTGGGATGAGTTCGTTGAGCTGCATCGCCATAATTCCGAAGCGCATAGGTTCCTCCTTGCGATATTAAGTTATTGGGAGTTGACGGCAGTAGAGCCGGCTTAAAACGGCCGCTCGATCCACCATTCCAGCGGGTCGTTCACCCGCCCCTGGTCGTCGAAGTGGATGCCTTCGCCGCGCAGCAATTGTTCCTGGATGGCGTTGCCAAAGCCGTCGCCGAAGCTGCTGCACTTGCCCTGCGAGTTGATCACCCGCTGCCAGGGCACAGCCTCGATCTCACGCGTGTCCCTGAGGGCGGCCATGGCATAGCCCACCATGCGGGCGCTGCACCCGCCGACGATGCGGGCAATTTGTCCGTAGGAGACCACTTTGCCGGCGGGCACCTGGCGGACGAAAGCATAGATGCGCTGATAGAGTGGGGATGATTCTGTCTCGACCATAGAAAACCTCCCGGTCAGGCGTGCTTCATCCATTGAATTATAATCTTGGTTTGTAATTATCTATAGAATCCAGATCACGCGCTCGTGGTGGCTCAATTCTTCGTAAAGGGCATCCATCTGCTCGCGGCTGTCGGCAATGAACTTGATCGAGACCGACAGGTATTTCCCCCCGCTGCTGGGCTTTGTGTTGACCACTGCCACGTCCCGGGACTGGACGTGGCGGCGTACGATTTCAATCACAAAATTCTCAAAGTCATCGGTGTTGTGACCGATGACCTTGAGGGGAAAATCACAGGGAAACTGAAGGACGGGTTTGCTTTCTTCCATGTCTCAATTCTACTCTGAATCCAGCACTCGCCGCTGTCCTTCCAGCTTTTGGATCACTGCGGTATGTGCCACTTCCTTTATCTAAGCTGGCTTGATTATAGGGCATTCCTTTTTCGATTGAAACAATTGGCGCCATGTTGCATCACCTTTGTATTGGTCGGCTCCAGGAGGGAAGAACCTGTTGGGGCACGGCGACGCCGTGCCCCAACAACGGGCGCCATTCAAGGTATAATGACGAAAAATCAATGGAGTCGATCATGGAAGAACGTCCTGTCATGCTGATCACCGGCGATAGCCGCGGGGTCGGCAAACAGTTGGTCAGTTATTATTCTGGCAAAGGATATGAGGTCGTTGGCGTCAGCCGCACAGCCGAGACGGAGACATTGCCGCACTACCATCATTTCCCGCTGGATATCGGCGACGAAGCGGCCGTGGTGGCTTTCTTCGGACAATTGCGCCAGCAATTCGGCCGGGTGGATGTGCTTATCAACAATGCCGGCACGTTCACCAAGGGTTACGCCATGCTGCTCGACGGCGCGTCGGTGCAGAAGAGCTTTGCCACCAACTTCCTCGGCGCCTATTTGTTCAGCCGCGAGGCCTCGAAAATGATGAAAGCCCGCTCGTGTGGGCGTATTGTTAACATTTCCTCCATCGCCGTGCCACTGCACGCCATCGGCAGCTCGGTCTACTCGGCCATGAAGGCCGCCGTGGAGCAGTTCTCGGTCGTCTATGCCAAGGAAACGTACGGCTTCGGCATCACGGTGAACACCTTGGGCTTTTCGGTGGTGGATGCGGACAGCATGCGCAATGAGCTGAGCGAAAAGGTCATCCAGGCTACCCTGGACTTGACCGTCACCCATCGCATGGTGGCGGTGGACGACATCACCAACGCACTCGATTTCTTTATTTCTGAGAAGAGCGGTGGGGTGAGTGGACAGTTGATCTACCTGGGAGGATCGTAATGTCGTTAGCGGTGGTGACCATCCCGAACGGGCGCTGGAAGGAGAATTGCTACCTGGTAGTGGATGGCAGCGCACATGCCCTGGTGGTCGACCCGGGCAGCGACGCGGAGCAGATCATCACCGCCATCGATAAAGTGGGACTCAAGGTGCTGGCAGTGTTGAACACCCACGGGCATTATGACCACATGGGGGCAGTGGCAGCGCTGCAGGCACGCTTCAGCGTCCCTTTCTACCTGCACTCGGCGGATGAGAAGATTCTCAAAAGCGCCAACCTTTACATGAAATTCTTCGACGGTAGTGACCCGGTGGCCATCCCGCGCGTGGATCGTTACCTCGACCGGGAGGAGCTGCCCATCACTATCGGTGATTTTGAAATTCAGGTGCGCTTCACACCCGGCCACACGCCCGGCAGCGTCTGCCTGGGCATCCAGGAAGCGCTCTTCACCGGCGATACGCTGCTCAAGGGCAAGGTGGGCCGGGTGGACCTGCCCGGCGGCGATAAAGAGACCCTGCGCCAGTCGCTTGCCGGGCTGGGCAAGATCAACCCTGAGATGCGCATCTATCCCGGCCATGGCGCCCCCACCACCATCGGCGAAGAATTGCAAACCAACCAACAATGGCATGAATTGATAGCCGCTTGATCAGTGGAAACGACGAGATTACAATGCCAATCCGTATTCGAGACATTGCTTATCATTTGCCGGAACAAATCATCACCAACGAGCAGTTCGGTACCCAATACCCGGAATGGGACATGAAGCACGTGGCCGAGCGCAGCGGCGTCTTGCAGCGCCACGTGGCCGCCGAGAATGAAACCGCCCTGGACCTGGCATATAGCGCCTGCCAAAAGCTGCTGGCGGCGCACCCTGACTTGAAAGAGAAAATCGATGGCATCGTCTTCTGCACCCAATCTCCTGATTACATCATGCCGCCGAACTCCTACCTGCTGCACCAGAAGCTGGCTTTACCGGATAACGTGCTGGCTTTCGATTTCAACCTGGCGTGCTCGGGTTTCATCTATGGCCTGGCGCTGAGCCGTGGCCTGGCGGCCACCGGCATGGCATCCAATATTTTGTTGGTCACGGCCGATACCTATTCCAAATACATCAACCCTGGCGACCGTTCTGTGCGCACATTGTTCGGCGACGGCGCGGCGGTCACCTGGCTGGCTGCCGGCGAAACCTCCGGCGTGGTCGATATCGAGTTGGGCTCTTCGGGCAAAGGGCACAAGGCTTTCATCATCCCGGCCGGCGGGCTGCGCCTGCCGCGTTCGGCAGAGACTGCCATCCCCGAGACGGACGACAATGGCAACGTGCATTCCCAAAACGACATCTACATGGATGGCATGGGCATCCTGACCTTCGTCAACTCGAAAGTGCCCAAACAAATCCGCGCTCTCCTCGAGCGCAACCAGCTCACCTTGGATGCTGTTGACCTGTTCGTCTTCCACCAGGCCAGCAAAGTGACGCTGGATTCACTGGCGCGCATCTTGAAAATCAAGCCTGAGAAAGAGTACCGCAATTTGGCAACGGTGGGGAACACCGTGTCCGCATCCATTCCCATCGCGCTCAAGGACGCGCAGGACAACGGCAAACTAAAATCCGATGATGTCGTGCTGGTATCCGGCTTCGGTGTGGGGCTTTCCTGGGGCAGCGCCATCCTGAAATTCTAACGAATTCGTAATTTATTCATCTCTTGACTCGTCCGCCCTTTGGGGATATAACCGTGGGCTTGAGAGAACGAAATGAAAGACACATCTGATAGTGATCATCTTGTGAGCATATCGACCGCTCGCACCGGAAAGTTGGTGGCCGGGTAAATTTCCTTTCGCCGTCATAAACGACGATGAATGCTTGCCCCCGCCGCCTATCGGTACGGGGGTTTATTTATGCTCAATTGTGGAGGCAAGCATGTTCAAAATCCTGTTCTGCTTTACACAACCTGCTGCCCGCCTGGCATTCCGCCGGGCGACTTCCAAGTTTACCAATCGCCCCCGCGATGGGGTCCCATTAAGTACATCTCGATGATTTTGTATTCGCAGGCTGCTCACTGTGATGCGGTGAGGTGCCATGCCCGTCGTTATTCGAAACGATACAAAATTTAGAGGTGCATGATGGGCTTCTTGAGCACAATTCTGAATACTTCTCCCAGGAACTTACTGGAGCTTTCCCGCAACGGCGGGATCCATTTTTCAAAAAAATTAGTCGATTGCGCACATGCAGATGCTTCAACTGTGTTGCTGCAATTGCAAACAACCGAAAAGGGCCTGGAGCAAAAAGAAGTCGAAGACAGGCTCGAAAAATTTGGCAAAAACGAAGTGGCGCGTGAGAGGCGCATTTCGTGGTTCGAGCGTCTTTTCGACAATATCAAAAATCCCCTGGTCATTTTACTGGCTGTTCTGGGTGTGATCTCATACCTGACCGGCGATATCCCCGGATCCATGGTGATTGCGGTGATGATCATCCTGGGTATCGTGCTGCGCTATTTCCAGGAGATGCGTGCCGACAACGCCGCGGCAGAACTTAAAGCCATGGTCAGCACCACCTGCACTGTCATTCGTGAGGGACAGCAATCGGAAATTACCTTGCAGGACCTTGTACCGGGCGATATCGTCAAGCTCTCGGCAGGTGACATGGTGCCGGGGGATTTACGCCTGTTGTTTGCCAAAGACTTGTTCATCAACCAATCCACTTTGACCGGCGAAAGCATGCCGGTTGAGAAGTATGCTGCACCGGTGTCGATGGGACAGGATAACCCATTGGAGATGAATAATATCTGTTTCCTGGGTTCCAACGTGGAGAGTGGTACCGGAATTGCAGTGGTTATCCACACCGGCAAGGATACCTACTTTGGTTCGTTGGCCGGCAGCATCGTCGGGCAGCGCGTGCTCACCAGCTTTGACAAGGGCATCAACAGCTTCACCTGGCTGATGCTCGGCTTCATGGCGCTTATGGTGCCGGCGGTGTTTCTCATCAATGGCTTCAGCAAGGGCGACTGGTTGGAGGCGTTTTTGTTTGCGCTAGCCGTGGCAGTCGGCCTGACGCCGGAAATGCTGCCGATGATTGTGACGGTCAACCTTTCCAAGGGCGCCATTTCCATGTCTCGTCAAAAAGTGATTGTCAAACGGCTGAACTCCATCCAGAACTTCGGCGCCATGGACGTGTTGTGCACCGACAAAACCGGCACCATCACGGAAGGCAAGATCGTCCTCGAAAAATACACCGACGTCCAGGGCAATCCCAGCGACCGGGTGCTTCAATATGCTTACATTAATAGTTATTTCGAGACGGGGTTGAAGAACTTGATGGATGTCGCTATCCTCAACCACCGCAACCTTTTGGAAGAGCTCAAGCTGGCCGAGCGTTATTTCAAGATCGATGAGATCCCGTTCGATTTCACCCGCAAACGCATGTCGGTAATCGTGGAAGACAGGGAAGGCGCCAACCTGCTGATCTGCAAGGGCGCGGTTGAAGAAATCATGCCCATTTGCACCCACGTTGAAGTCAAGGGTGAGGTGTTGGAGCGCCTGCCTGAACACGATGCCCACCGGGCCGAGCGTGTGAAACGAATGAACGAAGAAGGCTTCCGGGTAATCGCCCTGGCATACAAATATATTGCCGAGGGTCCCGACACGCCCACCTATTCCGTGAAGGATGAGTCGGATATGGTCCTGTTGGGCTTTCTGGCCTTCCTTGACCCGCCCAAGCAGACTGCCCCGGAGGCACTGCAGGAGCTTCATCATCTCAATGTAGACATCAAGATTCTCACCGGTGACAATGATATTGTCACCCGGAAGATTTGTAGTCAGGTGGGCTTGCCGGTTGAATCCATCTTATTGGGTCCAGAGGTCGAGAAGATGACGGATGCCGAATTGACTGTGGCGGCCGAGAAGATCACGGTTTTTGCCAAGCTCTCGCCGGCGCACAAGCAGCGTATCATCCGTGTTCTGCAGGCCGAAGGTCATGTGGTGGGCTTCATGGGTGATGGCATCAACGACGCGCCTGCGCTGCGCGCAGCCGATGTAGGCATTTCGGTCAACAGCGCCGTCGATATTGCCAAGGAGTCCTCCGATATCATTTTGCTGGAAAGCAACCTGCTGGTGCTCAATGACGGCGTGATTGAAGGCCGGCGCGTCTTCGGCAACATTACCAAGTACATCCGCATGGCAGCCAGTTCCAATTTCGGCAACATGTTCAGCGTAGTGGGCGGCTCGGCGTTCCTGCCATTCCTTCCCATGTTGCCATTGCAGGTGCTTACCAATAACCTGTTGTATGACTTTTCGCAGACTGCCATCCCAACAGACAATGTGGATGAAGAATGGCTGTCCCGGCCACGCAAATGGACGATTGGTGCGTTGCGCCGTTTCATTATTTTTATCGGCCCGATCAGCTCGATCTTTGATTACGCTACGTATTTCATCATGCTGTACGTGTTCAACTGCTGGAATAACCCGGCCCTGTTCCACACTGGCTGGTTTGTGGAGAGCTTGTTCACCCAAACCTTGATTATTCATGTCATTCGTACCAACCGCATCCCGTTTGTTCAAAGCCGGGCCAGCCGCTCGCTGATGTTGGCCTCGCTGGCAATTGTGGCTGTGGGCGCCTACCTGACGGTTTCACCGTTGGCTCCTATGCTGGGCTTTGTGTCCCTGCCGTTACTGTACTGGCCGTTTCTGGTAGGAATGTTGCTGCTGTACGTGGTGTTGACCCAGATAGTCAAAACCTGGTTCTACCGGAAATATGTTGATTGAGTAAAATGTGGCGGGCGCAAAACCCGCCACATTTTTTCGTTGTAAATATGGTAGTCCTTTTTACCCCTTGTGATAGAATGTTTTAGATGATATCTCCTGAACTACCTGTACCTGCCGAGCCGGTTGTTCCGACCGCACCATCTCGTCCTGACTGGAAAGAGTTGGCGATCTATTTGCTGGGGGGATTCGGGCTTTATATGATCGTCTCTTTGGTGATAGCGCTGGTATTTCGTAAGATGACCATTTGGGCGACCTTTTCACTTTATGTGGCTAACGGGCTATGTCTTGGCGGTAGCGTCTACACGTTCGCCGTGCGGCGTCATAAAACGGATTGGAAGACGATTGGCTTTTGGCCGGTGAACTGGCACTGGAGCTGGGTTTTGATCGCGGCTGCTCTGGCGATCAGCATATTGCCCGTGCGTGGTTTGTTGGCTGGTTTAGCGAATGTTTTGACCGGAAATAATACTGCTTCCCTCCAGGCACGCGACCAGTTGATTCTCGTCAGTAATCAATTTTCGACTCTTAATTTTGTGCTGACATTCCTGGGGGCAGGTGTGATTGGCCCCATCTCTGAAGAGCTCTATTTTCGTGGTTTGTTGCATCGTTGGTTTATCGGATGGACCAAACCCTGGCAGCGCACGCTCATCAGCTCATTTCTGTTTGGGTTGGGGCACTTCGATTCTTTTCCTGTGGCCGTCTCGGCATTTGTCTTGGGGGCGCTGAATGCCGTAGTCTACGAACGGAATAAAACGCTGTGGATCCCCATCATGATCCACATGGTCACCAACATGATGTCGATCGTGGTGTTATATTTGTTGTTGGCGTTGAAGATTCCCCTGAATCTACAAATGTAAAAGCTCCAGGCGCCTGGAGCTTTTACTTAAGATCATGTCTATTCACAAAGGCGTTAATTGGGGAATCAGGCAGTTTTAGGCTCTTCCCAATAACCGCTGATTGCCATGGCGCGCGGGCCGGTGTTCAAGCCCAGCACCGGCGAAGTGATGTTGGTCAATATTTCGACGGGTTTGTAATCCTCGACGATCCGGTCGATCACTTTCTTGGCTTCGTCGTAGACG
>Ga0335069_10012026_pt1 | contig 12189 bp, 9 predicted proteins | sample Lox_Sample_11_FD_206714 | JGI IMG/M metagenome (GOLD analysis project Ga0335069, IMG submission 206714) | Soil microbial communities from Loxahatchee National Wildlife Refuge, Florida, United States - Lox_Sample_1.1 | ecosystem: Environmental > Terrestrial > Soil > Wetlands | place: USA: Florida...
GAGACTACCGACCTGCCGACCCGCTACATCAAAGAGGTGGTCACCGACGATCGCGGCCGCTACCTCATCCCCGATTTGCCCAAGGCCACCTACACTATCTGGGCGCGCGGCTACGGATTGGTTGATTCGCCCAAGGTTCGGACCCAGCCCGGCAAGATCGTCGATCTGAAACCCTCGATGGCGCCGGACGCGAAGACCGCGGCGCAGATCTATCCGGGGAATTATTGGTACGCCCTGATGAAGGTGCCCGCGAAGAGCGAATTTCCCGGGACCGGCCCCGGCGGCAACGGCATCTCGCCAAACGTCAAGACGCAAGGCCAGTGGCTCCACCTGGTGAAGACGGATAGCTGCGAATCCTGCCACCAGCTTGGAAATCATTACACGCGCACCATTCCCGCGATGTTCGCCAACCTCGATTCGCCGGCTCAGGCCTGGATGCGCCGTATCCAGTCCGGGCAGGCCGGCAACGCCATGGTCGGCGGCTTCAACCAGTTGGGTCCGCAGCGCGCCTCCGCCGAGTTCGCCGACTGGACCACCCGCATCGCGCACGGCGAACTCCCCGCCGCCGCTCCGCCGCGTCCCCAGGGAATCGAGCGCAACGTCGTCATCACCCAGTGGGACTGGGCCGATCCCAAGGCCTACCTGCACGACGAAATCTCCACCGACAAGCGCAACCCCAACGTGAATGCCAACGGCCTGATTTACGGATCGCCGGAAGAAAGCCGCGACTATCTTCCGGTGCTCGATCCGGTGCGCAATTCCATCAGCCAGGTGAAGGTGCCCTACCGCGATTCCGATACGCCCGGCCAGCCGAAACCGCTCCAATCCTCGCCCATCTGGGGCGACGAAGCCATCTGGGACAGTCACACCACCGTCCACAACCCGATGTTCGACCAGCAGGGGCGTCTCTGGTACACCAGCCGCATCCGCGCCGCCAGCAATCCGGGCTTTTGCAAATCCGGCTCCAGCCTGATCTCGGCCAAACTCACTCCCGTCGAACGCTCCGGCCGGCAGTTGGCCGTGTACGATCCGAAGACCGGCAAAACCGAGATGATCGACACCTGCTTCGCCACCCACCACCTGCTGTTCGCCGAGGACGCGGACAACACGCTCTGGACGAGCAGCGGCGGAGGCGGCGGGGTGGTCGGCTGGCTGAATACGAAAACCTGGGACCGCACCCACGACGCCGCCAAATCACAGGGCTGGACCGCCCTGGTGCTCGACACCAACGGCAACGGCAAGCGCGACGCCTATCTGGACACCGAACAACGCGTGTTGACCGCGCCCAGCGGCGAAAGCCTGGGCACATCCAATGCCCTGAACGGGCCGGCCGATCAATCGAGAGACACGCGGCTCAACGCGGCGTTCTACGGTCTGGCGATCGGCACCGACGGCATGATCTGGGGCAGCGTGCTCGGTTTCCCGGGCGGCATCGTCCGGCTGAATCCCGGATCGAATCCGCCGGAAACCACCCTCGCGGAATATTACGAAGTCCCGTTCAACAATCCGAAGGCGCAGGTTTGGGGCTACTCGCCGCGCGGCATGGATACCGACCGCAACAACGTGGTTTGGGTCGCCCTGGGAAGTGGGCACCTGGCCAGCTTCGATCGCCGCAAGTGTACCGGCCCATTGAATGGCCCGAAAGCCACTGGCCAGCACTGCCCCGAAGGGTGGACGCTCTATCCCACGCCGGGACCGAATTTCCAGAACGTGACCGACTCCGGCAGTGCCGACTCGCACTACTACGATTGGGTCGATCAGTTCGACACCCTGGGACTCGGCAAGAACACGCCCATCGTGACCGGCAACAGCTCCGATTCTCTGATCGCACTGGTCAACGGGAAATTCGTGGTTCTCCGCGTGCCCTATCCGCTCGGCTTCTTCGCGAAAGGAATGGATGGCCGCATCGACAACGCCCACACCGGCTGGAAAGGCAAAGGCGTCTGGACCACGTGGGGCACGCGCACGCCGTTCCACAGCGAAACCGGCAGGGGCACCACCAGTAAGGTCGTCCATTTCCAGATGCGGCCGGATCCGCTGGCGAATTAGGTATTCTACTGAATGGCCTGTGGCAGGTCCCCGAAGTCGTAATACTTGTGCGTCAGCTTGCCGCCCGTGAGTGTCACCACCCGGACGCCGGATTTGGCTCCTTCCAGCGGCATTCCCACCGGACCCGTCGTCACCATGTCGAGATCGCCGTCGTGGCCCTCGGCGCAGTTGTGATAGTGCCCCGCGAACACCTCCCGCACGCCGTACTCGTGCAGCAGTTTCACGTAGCGCCGGCGCGTCTCGATCGGAATGTTGAAGTATTGATCCGGCTCCTCGGCTTCCTTGATGAAGAACGGGATGTGCTGGAACACGATCAGGCGCTTCCCGCCCTCCTGTTTCGCCTTGGCCAGTTCCGCGCGGAACCACGCCTCCATCTTCGCCGCCTCTTGCGGCACCTGGGTCGCGCCCTTTTCCAGGTTGGAGTTCAACACGAAACCCACGATGTCGCCGATGCGGAATGTGTAGTAGTCTGGGCCGAATAGCTCGCGATACCGCGCCAGCGATTCCGGTGTCGGCTCGTTGCCCACGTCGTGATTCCCCGGCAGGCTGAACAACCGGATCTTCGGATCGAGTTTGGCCGCGATGCGATGATACTCCGCCGCCTGCGCCGCGTCGCCGCCCTTGTTGATCAGGTCGCCGGTGACCACCACGAACGCCGGCTTCAGCCGGTTGGCGGTCGCGATGGCGAACTCGAAATTCGCGGTCTCGTGGGTGAACTCCTGGTCCTTGGCAAACATCCCGAACTGCGGATCGGACATCTGAATAAAGGATTGAGCGGCCAGCGCGCCCGCGCACGCGGCAAGAAGTAGGACACTCCGGATCGTCATGGTTTCAGGTTATACGACTTCCCCAGCGGCCCGGCGGAGGCCCAGTGCTTGCGCGCCCGCACCAGCTCCGCCACCTGCCGGATATGCCCCAGGTCGTGCATCGCCCACTCATGCAGCATCTGCTCCAGCGTGATCGGCCCCACTGCTTTGTGCACCGCGCGGCGGCTGCCCGCGCCCGGCTCCAGCCCGCGCAGGAACTCGATGTTGGTCTCGCGCTGCTCTTCGAAGTGATCGAACTCGTCCTCCGGATCCGCTTTGGCGTAGCGCTCCAGGTGGAGCTGTGCCTCGTCGGGTTCGAATTCCGGATTCTCCTCCGCCATGAAGCGGTCCAGCCGCTCCCGATAGCAGTACCCTTCGCTGTGGCTCAGGTGCGCCAGCACCTCGCCGACACTGAAACGGTCCGGCGCGGGCTTCCATCGCACATCTTCTTCATCCAGCTCCGCCATCAGGCCGCGCAGGATCGTCGGCGTGGCTTCCAGCAGGTCGAGGCACGGCAATCCGTTGTCGCTCATTTGCTTCATCCTACAATGTTCTCGCCGCCATCCACCTGCAGCGTGTTGCCGGTCAGCCAGTAGGTCGCCGGATGGCACAGCACCGCGATGCACCGCGCCACGTCCTCCGGCGTGGTGAGCCGCCTGTTCGGATTCCGCATCCGCGCGATCTCGATCAGCTTCTCGTGCCCCGGAATCAATCGCAGCGCGGGCGTGTCCGTCACGCCGGCCATGATGGCGTTGGCCGTGATGCCCGCCGGCGCCAGCTCCAGCGCGAGCTGCCGGATGTGCGCTTCCAGGATTGCCTTGGCCGCGCTCACCGGGCCGTAGTTGGGAATCGCCTTCCCGCCGCCGGAGCTGGTCATCGCGAAAATTCGCGCGCCCTTGTCGAACAACCCGGCCCACAGGCACTCCTGCACCCAATACACCAGCGAGTGCCCCATGATCTCCGCGGTCGATTCGATCTGCTTCTTGTTGGCCACGACCTCCGCCCCCGCCAGGGGCTTGAGGGCGCCCCACGCGATCGAGTGCAGCAGCACGCGCAGCGTGCCCGGCGGATTCGCCAGCCGCTGCCGGATCTGCTCGACGCAGGCCTTGCGCTGATCCTCGTCGGCCGCGTTGAAGTTGAAGAACTCGCACTCGCGGCCCAGGGCACGGATGCGGTCCTGCACGTCCTCGACGTGCGGCAGCGCGGCGCGCCGGTCCATATGCACGCCGAAAATGTTCATGCCGGCGCGCGCCAGTTCGATGGCGGTTGCCTCGCCGAAGCCGCTCGAAGCGCCCAGAATCAGGGCCCAGGGTTGCTTGCTCATGCGGTTTGTGTCACCTCGATTTCTCTGGTCTCGTCGCCGGTGCGGCGGATGCGGATCTCCGTGCGCGCGCCCGGCAGCAGCTGCGGAAAGCGCTCGCCCCATTCGATCAGCACCAGGGCGTCGCGCTCGAACAGCTCCTCCAGGCCAAGCGTCGAGACATCGCGTGCATCTTCCAGCCGGTACAGGTCGACGTGGTACACGCTGCCATACTCGTGAATCAGCGTGAAGGTGGGGCTGGAGACCTCGTCCGCTTCGGCCGCCCCCCGTCCGCGCACGATACCCTTGGCCAGCGTGGTCTTGCCCGCGCCCAGGTTGCCGATCAGCAGCACGACTCCTCGCCGCGGCAATTCGCCCGCCAGCCGTTCCCCGAGTGTAATCGTCTCGTCCTCAGAGGCGGTGCGGTAGATCGACACACTCCTCCATCGCCTGGGGCAGGAATCGCAGGACGTCGGTGGCGATCAGGCACTTTTCTCCGAGTGAGCGCACGCCGATCTCGGCCGCCAGGCCGTGCAGGTATACTGCGGCTGCCACGGCCTTGTCGGGGCGATCCGGAAACTGCGCCAGCAGCCCCGCGATCATGCCTGTCAGAATGTCGCCGCTGCCTCCGGTGCCGAGCGCGGGCGTGCCGGTCGGGTTGATCCAAACGCGTCCATCGGGGAAGGCCAGCACCGTGCGCTGGCCCTTCAACACCAGCGTGACCCCGTGCGCCGTGGCGTAGTCGCGCGCAACACCGAGCCGATCCGCCTGCACTTCGGCGGTGGATTTTCCGGTGAGCCGCGCCATCTCGCCGGGATGCGGCGTAAGCACCCGCGTTCCGCCTCCCGATACCGGTCCCAGGGCATCCGCGTCCAGCACCATCGGCATCGCACTGTTCTCGGCGATCGACGAAACCAGCGCCGGAATCTGCGGATGCCGCCCCAGCCCCGGACCCATCCCGATCACCGTCTTGCCTTCCAGAACCGCACCCAGGTTGGCATTGAGCGCGATCGCGCCGGATTCCGTCTCGCGCAGCGGCTCGGTCATCAGCTCCGGCGCGTGGCCGGCGATCTCGGGAATGGCGCTCTCGGCCGAGGCCACCGTCACCAGCCCCGCGCCCGCGCGCAGGGCGGCGAGGCCGGCCATCGCCGCGGCTCCGGTTTTCCCGCGCGATCCGGCGATCACGAGCACGTGTCCGAAGGTGCCTTTGTGGCCCGATCGCGGACGCGGCGCCAGCAGGTCCGCGAACATGGCGGGCTCGACGACCTCGAGCTTGACGTGATCGTACAGCTCCGCCCGGCTGCCGATAGCGCCCACCACCAGTTCGCCCACCTGGTCGCAGCCCGGCGGAATCACTTGCGCCACCTTCGGTGCCGTGATCGTGACCGTGGCATCGGCGCGCGCAATCTCGCCCGCCGCGATGCCGGCATCGCTGGGCATGCCGGAGGGGATATCGACCGCCACTACCTTCGCCAGCGGAAAGCCGGTGTTGATTTCGCGGATGGCTTCCAGCATTCGCCCCGTGGCCGGTCCCGTGATGCCGGTGCCCAGGAGCGCGTCGATCACCAGGGTCGCGTTGCGCGCTTCCGCGGGGATTTCGCGATGGACCGGACAGCCGCAGGCCAGGAGCATACGGTAGTTCGCTGCTGCATCGCCCTTGAGCTCTTCGGGATTTGCAAAGAGGATTACCATGGGGCAGGTCGGAAACCTGCCCCACAAACACAACTGGCGCGCCACCACCAATCCATCGCCGCCGTTGTTTCCCTTGCCGCACAGCACCACAATCCTCTGTTCGCTCAAGGGCGCAAATCGCTTTTCCAGAAACTCCACCACGCGATGCCCGGCATTTTCCATCAGAACAATGCCTGGAATCCCAGCCTCCATTGTCAGCCGGTCTACTTCGCGCATCTCCGCCGCCGTGAGCACCTTCATATGCGCCGAGCCACCACCATCGTCATATCGTCCTGCAATTCGCCGGAGCCGGTCCACTCCGTCACCGCCTCCATGGTGTGCGCGATCAGCTCCGCCGAGTCCGCCTTGGCGTATTTGACCGCCAGTTCCTTCAGCCGCTCTTCGCCGAACATCTCGCCGTAGACGTTCTCCGGTTCGGTGATCCCATCGGTATAGGCCAGCACCAGGTCGCCCGGCTCCAGGCTGACGGATTTCTCCTCGTAGCGCGCGATCGGAAATGCTCCCACCACGGTCCCGGTGGACTCCAGCATCTGAATGCCCGACCCGTGCACCAGGATCGGCGCCAGGTGACCGGCGTTGGTGTAGGTCAGCGTGTGGGTGGCCTCGTCGTACAGAGCGAAGTAAAAGGTCGCGTATTTCTCCGGCGACGTGGTGGCGTAGAGCTGGCGGTTGAGGGTCGCTACCATCGACGCCACGGAGAAGGGCCGTGCGTCGTGTCCGTTCAGCGCGCTCAACTGCGTGCGCATGGTGGATTGAATCGACGCCATCAGCAGCGCCGCCGAGATTCCCTTGCCGGCGACGTCGCCGATGGCGAACGCCACCTCTCCGCCGGGCAGCGGCATGAAGTCATAGTAATCCCCGGAGACCATGCGAGCCGGGTTGCACACACCCTTCAGCTCGAGCGTCTTGATGGCCGGAGCATTCTTGGGGAATAGCTGGTTCTGTACCTCGCGCGCGATGGTCAGCTCCGATTCCAGGCGCTCCTTTTCCTTGGCCACCACAATCAGCCTGCCCAGGTTCTGAGTCATGGTGTTGAACGAATTGCTGAGCTCGGCGAGCTGGTCCGTACCCTTCACCGGAATCCGGTAGCTGAAATCGGCCTCGCGCACATGGCGCGTGCCTTCATACAGCTCGTGAACCGCGCCCGTGATGGTCCGGGTCAGCTTGATGCCGGCCCACAACGAGATGATCTCCACGATCAAGAACAGGCCGACCAGCGCGATCAGCAGGCTCATGGCCAGTTCGCTCCAGTTTCCGGTCTGGCCGAATACGATGCCCAGCACCGCCGAATAGCGCGTGTCTACCACCATCAGGTACGGCTTGGCCGGGGTGTTCGGCGCTTCGAAGGAAGCCACGTACACCGGATAGGGCCAGCGCACGTGCAGGTCGAAAGTGCTCACCGCCGGGGGCAGCAGCGATTCGTGCGCGGGTGTCGGGAAGTCGAGGAAGTTGACCTCTCCCAAGCCGGGCACGAGGCTCGTCATCAACTCGTGGGTGACCGGCGCCATGATCGTCACCTCGTTGACGCCCTGTTCCGCGTGCGCCCAGGCGAACAGGTGCTTGTCCGCACCGCGTTCCTTGGTGACCAACCCGATCGTGTTCTTCCAGGGTTCGGGCGGCGACTCCAGGACGGAGTTTGCCGGGTAGCGGAACGGGTTCTCGCCCGTGGAGAGGATTTCAAATCCGGGAAAGCGGTCCTTCAGAATCTCCTCATAGCGCGCCAGCGCCGTCTGTGCGTCGCGGGAAGGCACACGGGACATGGCAAACGCCGGGATATTCAAGGTCCGCATGCGGTTCTTCAGTTCCGTGTTGACCAGGTAGACGGCTGTCTGTCCGACGACCGCGTAGGATGTTCCCAACAACAGAGCCAGCATCAGCACGACGGGAACCACGGCGATGAAGAGATAGGCGACGATCAGGCGGTTGCGCAGCCGCCAGATCATGTTGCGCGTCACGCTCCGCAGGAGGCGGAAGAACGAGACCAGGCCGAAAAAGAACGCTGCCAGGGCAACCCAAAGCTGAAGCGCCGGCAGCTTTCCGGTGAAGTACAGAACGGCGAAGAGCACGATCAGGACGAGAAACACCTTCTCGACACGGCCAAGCCCGCGCCATCCGATTCCTTCAGCCGGTTTCATCGCTATGATTCCAGACTAGCTTAACCTAATGTGGGATAGGCTTCAGCCGGTCTGCCGGCTGCGCTAAGCTGTAATCAAATGCGCATACTGGTTGTCGAGGACGAAAAACGCATTGCCGACTTCCTGTGCCGGGGACTGGAAGGCGCCGGATACGCGGTGGATGCCGCCGCCACCGGAAACGAGGCGGTCGCTCACATTCACGCCACCGACTACGACCTGGTCATTCTGGATCGCATGCTGCCGGACATGGACGGGCTCCAGGTGCTCGAGAAGATCCGCAACCGCAAGCTGGGACCGCCGGTGCTGATTCTCAGCGCCCGCGGCGCGCTGGATGACCGGGTCAAGGGTCTGGAGACCGGCGCCGACGATTACCTGGTGAAGCCGTTCGCCTTTGTCGAGCTGCTGGCGCGCGTCCGGGCCCTCCTGCGCCGCGGACAGCCGGCGCCGGAGCGCCTCCAGGTGGCCGACCTCACGCTCGATTGTATCCGCCGCAAAGTCACGCGCGGGCCGGAAACCATCGAGCTCGCGCCCAAGGAATTCGGCATCCTCGAATACATGATGCGCAACAAGGGACGCCCGCTCAGCCGCACCATGATCGTCGAGCATGTCTGGGATATGGACTACGACGGCCTCACCAACATCGTTGACGTCTATATCCGGCACCTGCGCAGCAAAATCGACGACCGTTTCCAGCAAAAGCTGATCCAGACCGTGCGCGGCATCGGCTACATGATCGAGGCTCCTGAGAAGCCCGCCGCTCAGCCCGCGCCCGAAGCCACTCAGGTTTGATATGAGCCGGAAGCGCGATTTCGCCCGCCTCTCCCGAGGCCTGCGCTTCCGCCTGACCACCAGCTACGCAGTGCTCTTCACGCTGATCTTCTTCCTGGTCGCGTGGTTTCTCTGGGCGCGGCTGGAAGCCAGCCTGGACAAGCAGGTGATTGCAAAGGTGGATGGCGACTGGGGCGCCATGAAGGGCTACATGCGCATCGAGCCCTGCCCGGACCTGGATAACAAGCTCACCACCGCCTGGTATTACGATCAGGAGGACCCCGACGAAACCACCATCGTTTTCGACCTGCGCAAGATCTACATGGTGGCCGACCAGAACGGCAACCCGATCCACGATTGCGCCAGCCAGGATGTGGCCGTCTCCACCGCCTACGACGATATCGGCGTCGAAAAGCCCGAGGTCATTCAGAAACAGGTGCGCGAAATGCTGGCCGCCTCGCCGAAGCAGAAGTTCTACCTGGACCGCAAGACTTCCAAGGGCGAGCCGGTCAAAATCCGCTATGGCATCGTCTATGCGGAGGGCCACCGGGCACCGTACTACGTCGCCATAGGCACCCTCTACAGCGACAAAATCACCGTCCTGCACGAGTTCACGTGGATCTACATGGGCGTGATTCCGGGCGCGCTGATTCTCGGGTCTCTGCTTGGATTTTTTATGGCCGGACGCGCCTTGGAGCCGGTGCTGGCCGTAGCTCAAGCCGCGCAGCGGATTTCGAGTTCGAACCTGAGCTTGCGTATTCCCACGCGCCAAGCCGGAGACGAGCTGGATTACCTCATCCTCACGTTCAACCGCATGATCGAGCGCCTGGAAGCTTCGTTCCAGCAGATGCGCCAGTTCTCCACCGACGTTTCGCACGAGCTGCGCACCCCCATCACCGCCATCCGCGGGCAGCTCGAAGTGGCGCTGTTCACCGCCAAGACCACCGACCAGTATCGCGAGGCCATGTTCAACGCCCTGCAGGATATCGACCGCCTGTCGCAGATCGTGCGCGCGCTCCTGCTGCTCTCGCAGGCGGAAAGCGGCCAGTTGGTTCTGCAAAAGACACGGCTGAACCTGTGCGAGGTGGTGGACGACCTGGTGGAGCAGTTCCAGATTCCGGCCGAGGCCGCCGGCCTGAAGCTCACCTCGGAGCTGCCGCCCGAGTGTCCCGCCGAAGTGGACCGCGTGCAGATCGAGCGCATGTTGACCAACCTGCTTTCTAACGCGATCAAGTTCACGCCGGAAGGCGGGCGGGTGCGCACCATTCTGCGCTGTCTCCCGGAGGCGATCGAGCTGGTGGTGGAGGATACAGGACGGGGCATCCCCACCGAGCACCTCTCGCACATCTTCGACCGCTTCTATCGCGTGGCGGGCGACGGCGCCGCGCCCGGTCCCGAGCAGGGGCTCGGGCTCGGGCTGAGCTTCGTGGCCTGGATCGTGAAAGCCCACGGTGGGAAGGTCGAGGTGGACAGCACACCGGGCAAAGGCACGCGCTTTGTCATCACTCTGCCGAACGAGGCCGCCAGCAGCGACGCGCTCGACCGTGGCGCGGACGATCGTTTCCTGTCGTCCGCGCGGCTGGACGGCTGAGCCCGATACCTGAGTTGGCCCAGCGCACGCTGCCGCCCGGCGTTAGCTCGGCATCGGGACGGTTTTCGGCTGCATTCCGGCCTTGGCCAGTACCCAATACAACACGAAACCCACCACGAAGCTGTAGACCACGGCCGGCTGGGTGTACGGCATCACGTCGGCCGGTAGCGGCAGGAACGGCAGAATCCCGACCACGAACCCGACCGCCCACGCGATGTAGCCGGCGAGGTTCACGCCTTCGCGCGGACCCGGCCACTTGCGCCCGGAGAGCAGATAGTCCGCCACCATCGCGCCGATGATCGGACCGAACGACGCGCCCACGATGGTGAAGAATGAGATCAGGTTGGCGGCCACGCCTGTGACCGCGAGAATCGTGCCCACGGCCGCCCCGGCCATGGTGGAGGCCACGCGCGGCACGCCTGGGATCATGGTCGAAAAACTGTTGCCGGCGATAAACGCGCAGAAGCAGGTGGGCGGAATGGAAGCGATAGCGAACAGGAACAGCATGGCCGAGGCCACGAACCCGCCGATGGCCTGCACCACGTCGCCGAAATCCCAGCTCGGCGTGAGAGCGGAGCCGTGCGCTCCCGCGACCGCGAGCAGCGGCAAGCCGCCGGCCACCAGCACCGCCAGGGCGATGCCGATCAGGCCGCCCCAGCGCACGTCGTTCTCGTTGCGCGAGTTCATGCCGAAATCCGCGCCGGCCGCGCCGGCGGTGGCGAAGAAGCCGATAACGATGGCCAGGGCTCCGGTAAACGCCCCAAACGAGTTTTCCTGGCCCGCCGGCACGTGGTAGTTTCCGATGCCGCCGGCAGTCTGGAAGAAGACCACGATCAGCATTAGCAGCGGAATCGCGTTCAATAGCAGCGACACCTTGGCGACATATTGAATGCCCTTGGCGCCCACGAAGGCCATGATGCCGCCCCAGAGCAGGCCGGCGATGATGAAGGGCACGGTTCCGGGCGCCGACGGCATCCCGATGGCTTTCAGAATGAAGTCGGCCGAGAAGAATGTGGCCACCGCGAACCAGCCGATTTGCAGCAGGCCCATCAGCAGGCCCGGCATAATGTACCCGCCGGCCGTTCCGAAGGTGGAGGCGCCCACCACGTAGAGCGGATATCCCGTGGACATGCCCAGCATTGCCGGCACGCGGTAATAAAGCAGATAACAGAGCAGCCCGGCCACCGCCAGGGCAACCAGGCACAAGGCGATGCCGGCGTGTTGCAGCGTGCCTCCCGCCATCTGCTGGTAGAACGCAATCCACAGAAAGATCCCGGCATAGCTGGGCGCGGTATTGACATACCACGGAGCCCGGTTCCCGGCAGGATTGGGCTTGGCTTTGGCAAGGTAGTCTGGCAACATGGCGGCTCCTTAGGAGTGTTCAATGCTGATCTGAAGCGGCCAGTATACTACACGGCACAGTTTACCTCCGCGGATCTTCGCAAACTGATACAATCCTGAATTCACACCTGCTGTGCTTCATCGGGTCTTCAAAGCCTTCCATTACCGCGACTTCCGATTGATGTGGATCGGCGCCTGCACCTCCAGCATCGGCACCTGGATGCAGAACCTGGCGCAGAGCTGGCTGGTGCTGAGCCTCTCCAACTCCCCGTTCCTGTTGGGCCTGGACGCGTTCCTCGGCGGAATCCCCATCTTCCTCTTCTCGCTGGTCGGCGGCGTGATCGCCGACCGCATGGACCGCCGGAAAGTCCTCCTCGGGTCGCAATATGTGCAGATGAGTTGCGCCTTCCTGCTGACCCTGCTGATCTCGCTTCACGTGGTGCGCGTCTGGCATATCCTCTGCATGTCCTTTGTCACAGGCCTTGCGCAGGCCTTCGGCGGACCGGC
>Ga0335069_10012028_pt1 | contig 12189 bp, 9 predicted proteins | sample Lox_Sample_11_FD_206714 | JGI IMG/M metagenome (GOLD analysis project Ga0335069, IMG submission 206714) | Soil microbial communities from Loxahatchee National Wildlife Refuge, Florida, United States - Lox_Sample_1.1 | ecosystem: Environmental > Terrestrial > Soil > Wetlands | place: USA: Florida...
ACACCGTCGTCGCACACGATCGGCCGTCCGAACTTCTTCTCGATGAGTACGCACTTCGATTTCGGCCCGAGCGTTAGACGTACGGCATCAGCAAGGACTGACGCTCCTCTCAGGATGCTCTGGCGCGCGTCGGCGTGAAATTGGAATTGTTTGGCAGGCATAAATACTCCTTCGTTTCAGGAATCGTGTTTTTGACTGCAAACAACCTTCCACTCGAGTCAGTTGGCACCAGCCCCATTCGCCCGGCGAATGATCTCCACTGAACACTTCGCGTGCGTTGCGACGGCTTCGGAAACGCTGCCCAGTAGGAAACGGCTCACTCCCCTTCGTCCATGCGATCCACAGACAATCAGATCCGCGCCCCATTCTTCTGCTTCCTGGAGTATTAACTCCTTCGCTGTCGCTGACGGAACTGCCACCGTACCGGACTCATCCAGCAGCGCATCGGCTAGAACCTTCTCCGCCGCCATCTCCGCCTGTTCAGCCCTCCACATGGCCTCGCCTCTAAGGTCCTCCATCGCCCGATGATTGAAATACGGCATGCGCAGCAGGGGTATCGACAATTCCGCCACGCTGAGCACCCGAACCGTGGTCCCCGGCGGCCAAGGCCGTTCGGCAACCGATCGAGCAGCAGCCTGCGAACACTCCGAACCATCGGTCGCCAACAGAATCTTCATCGCACGATGGCGCGGTTCTTCCGTCTGCGTGCCGCGCACAATTTCGACCGAACAAGGCGCAAACCGGGCCACAGCGGCCGCAACGCTGCCTAGCAGAAATCTTGTAAGCCCCGTGCCGCCTCGAGAGCCAACCACCACGAAGTCCGCGCCGCTTTTCCGCGCATGATCCACGATCACCGCCTTCGGATCCCCACACAGAACGGTCGTACTGGCCTCGAACCCGCTTGCGCGCACCCGTTCCGCAATCGATCGAGCCGCGTCCCCCGCCGCCTCTCGCAGACCTTCCATAAGCGACGGGACGTCCCACACCTCGGAAGGGGAAACCACACTGATCACTTCAAATGCAGTGTTGCGAGGCCAGGGACGCTTCGACACTTCGATGGCCGCTGAATCATTCACTTCCGGCGGGTCCACAGCCAAGAGAATCTTCATGGCGCACCTTCTTCCAGCCTTGTACTAGCAACAAGCAGGCCAAAATGCGGACCCTAGTGACCGAATCGTACGGCCGGTAGGATTGGCACAGTGCATGCATCCAATTCGCAAGGAGGACAATCACATGCCCGCAACCAAACTCAAGGAGTTCCTGGACGCTAACAAAGTCAAATACTCGGTTCTCACCCATTCGGTCGCCTATACCGCGCAAGAGATCGCCTCTTTGGTTCACATCAAAGGTCAAGAACTCGCGAAGACCGTAATGGTGAAGATAGACGGCAAGATGGCGATGGCGGTCCTTCCCGCCTCGCGCCATGTGGATCTCGCCCTACTCAAGGCTTCCGCGAGAGCAAAAGACGTGCAGCTCGCTACGGAAACCGAGTTCCGATCCTTCTTTCCTGGCTGCGAATCCGGCGCCATGCCGCCGTTCGGAAATCTCTATGACATTCCTGTATTTGTCGATCAAACGTTAAGCGAAGACAAACAGATCGCCTTCAACGCCGGTACGCATCACGAATTGATCCGGCTCTCGTATGAGGACTTCGCGCGCCTGGTCCGGCCGAAGCTCATCGCGTTCGCGGCTCCAGTCGCTGCCTAGTCCGATCCCGGCGGAACTTCAAGCCGCAGAAACGGTCATCGCCAGCTTCGCGCTGTCATTTAGGAACTTTACGACCTCATCATCGCTGACTGGCAGAAAATTCCAGTACCATTCACCGACTGCATAGAATCGGTCGGGAGCGGCTAGGCAAACACATTCGTCTGCCTTCCCGCCGAGCTTCTTCAATGCCGCGACGGACCCGATCGGAACCGCAATTACCACCCTCTTGGCCGCTCGTTTCCTCGCGAAAGCCACAGCGGCGAGCATTGTGGATCCCGTCGCCAGCCCATCGTCCACCAGAACGGCAGTCCGCTCTTTCAATTCCAGCGGGGGACGGCCGCCGTGATAAAGGGCCTCCTGCCGATTGAGTTCGTTGCGCTGGCTGGCGGCAACCTCGACAATCTCTGCGTCGGTCAACCCCAGCACGCGGATAAACTCCTGATCCAGCACCTGGATCCCGTCACCTGCGATTGCGCCGATCGCCAGTTCCGGCTCAGAGGGAAGAGCCAACTTCCGAACCACAATCACGTCCAGAGGCACCCCCAGCGCCAGTGCGACTTCGGCGGCAACGGGGATGCCGCCGCGCGTGAGGCCTAGCACCATGACATCCGGCTTCGTCTTGTAGTGCGACAGCGCCTCCGCTAAGAATCGGCCAGCTTCGCTACGGTTTCGATAGGGAAGATCAAGTTTCATGCTTCGCCTAACGCACCAGCCTCACGGTGCTCGCTTGTGGACCTTGCTCGCCATCCTCCTCGGCGTACGCGACCGCGCTACCACGCTTTATGGACCGAAAAGAACCGTTCAGCACGCTATTCTTGTGAAAGTAGATTCTCCGGCCATCTCCGGTTTCCAGAAAGCCGTAACCCTTGCTTGGGAATAACTCCGCAACCCGGGCTTGAGGCGTTTCATGAAACTTAACTTCCCGCCGTTGCCGGCGCGCGTAATCCTGCAGCTTCCGGCGAGCCAATTGAAATGCAGTTCGAACAGCTACATCGACGTTCTTGGCAAGATTGGTTGGCTCAAACCGTTTTGATGTCCTGGATTCACTCTCGGGAACCGAGCGATACAAGCTCGGATCGTTCTTGATCACAAGCTCTCCGCCCGGCACACCCACGTCGATCCGGACATGATATAGACCGCCATAGCGGCGGCGATGTTCCGGCGCGTCAACGATAACGCGGCAGCTCATGATCGGCGAATAATACCGTTCGAGTTTCGCTGCCTCTTTACGGATCTGTGCTTCGATCCGATCGACATGTTCAATGTTCCGAAAAGTAATTTGGATTGGCAAAGTCATAACGCTTTAGCCTCCTGAAGGAGATTTTGAATTCTCTGGCGATTGGAACGTGGAACTATCCCACAACCTTCGGAGCGGAGCGGCTTAGTTTGTGGCCGGCAAGCCGCTCAACCGCAGCCACATTGTCCTCAAGCTTGTTGGCGGCGCGCTCCTCGTCTTCGATCTGTAGCGAGGTCAGCACATGGTGCGACAAGGACTTCGCATGCGCATGGCATTTCTTCACCACGTCCATGACTTCATCCCAGTCCCCTTCGATACAGGTCCCGAGCGGCGTCAGGCTGTACGGTAACCCGCTCGCATCCACGATCTGCAGTACCTCGGCCAAATCCTTACTCAGATGAGTGCCCCGGCCGAGCGGATTGATAGTTAGTTCGACTAACATAGCTCCTCCTGCGCCCGGAGATCTTGCACGTCCCGTACCAGCAGAAAGCTAGTACCGCATCCAAAGTTCGCCCGAGCAGCGGGCTATCACGCACCCGAACTGCGTGACTTAACGCCGAACTTGACGCAGGCTCTCATGAATCGGCTTTGGTGTTACAACTGCCAGTCAAAACGGGTATGGCGTCTCTTGCCGAGCGCGTTCCCCTCCCCGCGGTAACGATACCGAGCGCCCTGCCCGAATATTTCGACCGCATCGCGCGGATCGACTCGGAATTCGTGGTTTTTGACGACGGATACAGAGGCTGGAGTTATAGCTACGCCGACATGGCGCGAATGGCTGGATCGTTTGTCGCGCGGCTCCGCGCCGAGGGCATTCGCAAAGGCGAAAGGGTGATGATCTGGTCGGAGAATCGCCCCGCCTGGGTCGCCGCCCTCTGGGGATGCCTCCTGGAAGGCGTCGTGGTTGTGCCGGTGGACCAACGGTCCTCCGTCGAATTATTCCATCGGATCGAAGCGAAGGTCCGGCCTCGCGTCATTCTATTAGGCGATCACGTGCCTGGGTTGCCGGAGGATGACAACGTCCCCATATGGCGCTTGTCCGAGATGGAGCACGCCGACTCGCAAGCTCTTCCCGCTGGACTGGTAACACCGGCAAAGGACGACATTGCCGAGATTGTCTTCACCTCCGGAACCACAGCCGAACCGAAAGGCGTGATCATCACGCATCGGAACCTCGCAGCGAGTCTGCAACCCGTCGAAGATCGTTTCGCTCCCTATCGAAAATTCATCGATCCGTTCGCTCCCGTGCGCATCATGAACCTGCTGCCGATGAGTCATCTGTTCGGCCAGGCGATGGGTCTATTTCTTCCGCCGCTCATCGAAGCATCTATCGTCTTCACCTCCAGCCTCAGCGCTCAGGAAATTGTGCGCCAGATCTCTGCGCGCCGCGTTTGCGCGCTCGTAGCCGTGCCGAAGATTCTCGAGGTCCTCCGCGACTTCGTCATGCGGCGCTTTCCCGAAGCTGCCGGTCCGGCGCACGCATCAGAGCCCTGGCCCATCCGCTGTTGGCGCTTCCGTGCGATTCACCGGATGTTCGGCTGGAGATTCTGCTGCTTCTTTATTGGAGGCGCTCCGCTGCCCCCGGATCTGGAACAGTTCTGGACCCGCCTCGGATATCTTACGGTGCAGGGCTACGGTTTAACCGAAACTTCACCCATCATCAGCTTTAGCGACCCGCTCGACATCCGTCACGGCACAACCGGGAAGCCCATGGCTGGCGTGGAAGTCAAGTTCGCGGAAGATGGCGAAGTCCTGGTGCGTGGCGACAACGTCACCAGCGGCTACTATCAGTCGCCTGAACAAACCGCAGCCGCGTTCCAGGATGGCTGGTTCCGTACTGGCGACATCGGCTCGCTCGACGCTGAAGGGCATCTGATCATTCGAGGACGCAAGAAGGAGATGATCGTCACACCGGACGGCCTGAAAGTATTTCCGGAAGATATTGAAGCCGTCCTCAATCAGATTCCAGGCGTTCGCGATTCAGCCGTGATCGGGAAGGACCACGTTCACGCCGTTCTGGTCTTGCGCGAAGGCGCCACAGCCGAACAGGTCGTCCGCGCCGCAAACGACCGGTTGGAGTCAGCCCAGAGAATTCGTGCTTTTTCGATCTGGACCGATGGCGAGTTACCTCGAACGTCCACGACTCGCAAGCTGCGTCACGCCGAGATCGCAGATCGCGTGAGGAAAGGCGGCGACAGGCCTGCTGGTCGCCAGGCGCAATTGAGCGACATCATTCGAAAGTTTGCACCGGACCGCGTCATCCGGCCGGAAACCACCCTCGACGAATTGGGCCTCAGCTCCTTGGACCGCGTCGAACTGATGTTGGACCTGGAGGAGCAACTCGACACTAGCATCGATGAAAGCGCGTTCGCCTCGGTGAGCAAAGTCGCCGACCTGGCCAAGCCAATGACGCCGGTCGAACCGACACCGTTCCCCCGGTACAACCGAACCGCGATCGCCCGCGCGGTTCGCCGCGTCGCCCTGGGCGCGATTTTGCTGCCGCTCACCAGACTTTTCGCGCGTACGAAAGTCTCAGGCCTGGAACATCTCAGCAACCTTCGCGGCCCGGTAATATTCGCGGCAAATCATCAGAGCTACATGGACGTGTCGGTCATCCTGGCCACGTTGCCCCGAGCATGGCGCTATCGTATCGCTCCCGCCATGTGGAAGGAGTACTTCGATGCACACTTTCATCCACAGCGGCATCCCTGGCGGGAGCGGTGGATTAACAGCCTCGTCTATTTTCTCGTCACGCTTCTCTACAACGCCTTCCCGATACCGCAAACCGAAGCCGGAACTCGAGAGTCCATTCGCTACGCTGGCGAACTCGTCGAAGGAGGTTGGTCGATTCTGATCTTCCCCGAAGGAGAACGCAATCAAACAGGCGTTGTCGGCCGCTTCCTGCCGGGCGTCGGTTTGATGGCTTCGCGTCTCAAATTGCCTGTCGTTCCGATTCGTCTTCGAGGGTTAGATGTCATCTGGCCTCGCACGGCGAAAGGTCCTCGACGCGGCGAAGCCGAGCTCAGCATCGGCGCGCCGTTAACACTTGAAGGCGAATCCTATCATGCTTTGGCGGAAAAACTGGCCGAAGTCATCCGATCGCTTTAAGTCCACATCGCGTAAGTACAAGAAAGTACTATACTCCATCAAATTCTTCCCCTCCTCCAATTCCGAAGTGGGGCGGACCTCCAGGTCTGCGCGGGACGTCCACGTCCCGCTTCCCGAACGATCACGAAAAGCTAATATTCGTTGCAACTCCGTTGCTCAGTGGGCAGGTCCACAGGCCTGCGGCCGACGCCCTCGTCGGGCCTGCCGAGTTTCATCCTCCGCTGCAGTCTCGTACACTCCAACGCACCAAACCACCACACAATCCATTGGGTGAGAATCCACAGGCCATCTGCGCGAAGGCACACATACCGCCCGCACAGACTGCCCTCGATGATTCTTGCGATTGCATTTCGTTCCCGACTCGAGGCTTTGGTGGATCGCGTGCCCTTCGCCAGGTAGGCCTTCTTCCCAAAAGGAGATTCTATGAAAGTTGCATCTTTCATTTGTGTTGCGTTCGTCTGTTCGTGGGCCGCTCTGGCCCAGGATACGACCGTCCCGGACGAACGATGGCCGCGCCAGTTCGATAGCGGCGGTAATCACTTCATCATCTATCAGCCGCAAGTGGATCGCTGGAAGAACGATCGACTGGAAGCCCGGTCCGCAGTCATGGTCACACAGCCAGGCCAAGCCACGCCGGCCTACGGGATTGTGTCGCTGTCCGCGCGAACGGCCGTCGACAAGGAAAGCCGAACGGTCGCCCTTGAAGATGTCAACGTCGTCGGCGCCACGTTTCCAGCAGCGCCATCCCGCCAGGCGTATCTCGCCGATTTGATTCGCAAGAGTCTTCCAGATTGGCCTCAAATGATATCGCTCGATCGTTTGCTCGCCGACATAGCGATCACGCGCGCGGTAAGCAATGGAGATAACATCCAACTCAAGAATGAGCCACCGCGAATTATCGTCGTCACAGAGCCCTCGGTTCTGATTCTTATCGATGGTGAACCCGTCTTCCGGACGGTCGAAGGCACATCCTACCGGCGTGTGATCAACACTCCCGCGCTCCTGCTATTTGAGCCGCTCTCCAACCGCTTTTATCTGGACGGGGATCGATGGTGGATGACCGCAGCTTCACTGAACGGCCCGTGGAGCATCGCTACAGCGCCGCCCGCTGATCTGGCACGGGTCAAAGCAGAACTGTTGGAAGGAGAGCAGCAGGATCCGCACGCCCACATCGCAGACCTCGCGCAAGCTCCTCCCACCAAGGTGTTGGTCAGCACCAGCCCGGCGGAGTTACTCGTGCTCCAAGGCCAAGCTCAATATCTGCCGATTCCGACGACCGAGCTGGTTTACGTGACGAACACGGACCGCGACATTTTCATGGACGTGAGATCGCAAATGTTCTACGTGCTCTTGTCGGGCCGCTGGTTTCAGGCGAAGAGCTTGCAGGGCCCGTGGAGTTTCGTGCCGGGCGCCAAGCTCCCCCGTGATTTTTCGATGATCCCACCGGACAGTCCCAAGGGCTACGTTCTCGCGTCGATCCCTGGGACCGAGCAGGCTCGCGAGGCCGTAATCGCGAACCAAATCCCACAAACTGCCGCGGTGCGGCGAAGCGAACCCAAGCTGAACGTCCGATATGACGGCGATCCAGAGTTCAGACCCATCGAAGGCACGCCGATGCAGTACGCGGTGAATGCCGATACAGACGTTATTCTTGCCGAAAGCAGGTATTGGGCTTGTCGCAATGCCATTTGGTTCGTCTCCGACGCTCCGCAAGGCCCCTGGGAGGTGACGGACTACATACCCGCGGAGATTTACACCATCCCACCGACTTCGCCGGTTTACCGTGTCCGATACGTCTATGTCTACGGCTGTACGCCCGATTTTGTCTATTTCGGCTATACGCCCGGTTACTTGGGCGCCTTTGTCTCTGACGGTGTCGTCGTCTTCGGCACTGGTTGGTGGTATCCCGGATGGTACGGCGACTGGTGGTATGGATGGCCGTGGACCTGGGGATTCGGCTTCCGGTTCAGCTATTGGGGCGGAGGCTGGTTCTGGCGTCCGATAGCGCCGTACTGGTGGTATCACCACACCCACGCCACAGCTCGTTTCTATTACGATCACTGGAACACGCACTGGCGTCCCGGAGATCGGGAATGGATTCACAACAACGTCAACGTCTACAATCGCTGGCCGCAGAATTCCGTTCGCAGCCGCTCCTACCCGACAAACCCGGTGTCACCCGTTCGACCGCCAGTTCAAGCGCAGCCTCGTCGCGATCTCTACGCCGGCCGCGACGGACAGATCTACCAACATCGCACCGATGGTTGGTATCAACAGAACCGCTCAGGCGTTTGGAACAAAGTGACGCCGAACCCGCAACTGGAGCAACAACGCCAGTCGCGATCGCTCGGCCAGGAGCGGCACGATGAATTCAAGAATCGTGGCCAAGTACCTGGAATCCCGCACACTGTCGCTCCAAGGCTGCCGTCACGACCTGTAGCACCAGCGCATCCGCCCGTACCAGCAAGGCATCGCTGATCTGAGGTGGCGTAAGCCTCCGGCTTGCGCAGGCGCGATGCGAAGCGCGCCGGGATCGGACCGGGCAATGCGCCCCTGGTCTTTGGCGTGCTGAAAAAAGATGATGGAGGTTTGCAATGCCAATCGGTGATGTTTGTATCCGCGATGTCGTCGTGGTCTTCGCCAATACCACTGTGCGCGAGGCCGCGCGGCTGATGGCCGAAAACCACGTCGGCAGTCTGGTAGTAGTGCGGAAGATACCTGCCGGCCGCGCCGTTCCCGTCGGAATCGTGACCGATCGGGACATCGTCCGCAACGTGGTTGCAGAAGCACTCGATCCGGATGTCTTTACACTCGGTGATCTTGGCGCGCGCGAGCTGGTGACCGTTCGCGAGGACCTGGGGATCTTTGAATGCGTGCAGCACATGCGCGTCAATGCCATCCGCCGCGTGCCGGTGGTCGACCGCGACGGCGCCCTGGTCGGTCTCATCTCGCTCGACGATTTGATCCAACTCCTCGCCGAAGAGATGGAAGAAATAGGCAAGTTGATTTCTCGCGAACAGATGCGAGAAGCGGAGATCGCGCGGTAGGTGTCCATGGTCACAACGATGGTCGATACAAAAGCCTTGCCGGCCGAGGCCCTCTTCCGCCGTTGTGATCCAGCGGACTTGCATTTCAAAACGACCGCAGACTTGGAAGATCTACCGGAGTTCGTAGGGCAGGACCGGGCGCTTGAAGCAGTCCAGTTCGGCGTCGGGATCCGCCGGCAAGGATTTAATCTGTTCCTGCTCGGTCCGGCTGGTACGGGTAAGTACGCGAGCGTCCACTCATTCTTGGAAAAGCGGGCTGCGCAGGAGCCCGCCCCCGACGACTGGTGCTATATCAACAATTTCGATAGTCCTGACCGTCCCCGTGCGCTCAGGCTCCCTCCCGGCCGTGGCGTTCCACTGAGCGGGGACATGCGCCAGTTGATCGAGAACCTCCGATCTGCCATACCATCCGCTTTCGAAACCGAGACCTACCGGTCGCGCAAGCAAGTCATCGAGCAAGAGGTGAAAGAACGCAAAGAGAAAGCGCTCGAAGGGATTCAGCAACAGGCCGGCGAACAGAGCATCGGCTTCCTTCCAACACCCACTGGTTTCATTCTCGTTCCGATGCGCAACGGTCAGGTAATCAACCCCGACGATTTCCAGAAACTGCCCGCCGGCGAGCACGAGCAGATTGAAAATCAAATCGCCGAGTTGCAAAAGAAGCTGCAGCTCATTCTCCGCGAAGTGCCCAAATGGGAACAGGAAGGCCGCGATAAGATACGGGCGCTCAATGATGAAGTGGCGGCGTATGCCGTTGGCCATCTGATCGACGACCTACGCCAAAAATATGCGGACCTGACGGAGGTCGTCAGTTTCCTGGATCGTGTTCAAGAAGATGTCATCGACAACGTGGACGAATTCCTGACGCCCGCTGAGAGCCCCATGCCCGCATTCATGGGTATGTTTCTGCCTCACGCGCCGAAAGGTCCGGCCTTCTTCCGGCGCTATCAGGTGAATGTCATCGTCGACCATAGCGGCAACCATGGCGCGCCTATCGCCTACGAGGATCATCCAACTCATCAAAACCTCGTCGGCGAAATCGATTACATCGCGCAGATGGGCGCACTGTCTACTGACTTCAACCTCATCCGGCCCGGCGCCCTGCACCGGTCCAACGGCGGTTACCTGATTCTCGATGCGTATAAGTTGCTGGTCCAGCCTTACGCCTGGGAAGCGCTGAAACGCGCTTTGCTTTCCGCGCAGGTCCGTACCGAGTCTCTCGGGCAGATGATGGGGCTCGCCAGCACAGTGACATTAGATCCGGAGCCGATCCCTTTAAGTGTGAAGGTCATTCTTATTGGAGAACGGCGGTTGTATTACTTGCTCTCATCGCTCGATACCGAGTTTGGCGAGCTGTTTAAAGTGGCAGCCGATTTCGAAGACCGCATCGATCGCAGCTCTGAGTCGCATCTCCTCTACGCACGAATGATTGGGACCATCGCGCGCCAGGACGATCTGCTCCCGTTCGATCGCGGCGCGGTCGCGCGGGTCATCGAGCAGAGCTCTCGTCTGGCAGGAGATTCGCGCAAGATCCTGGCCCATCGCAGAACGCTTGCGGATCTGCTTCGCGAAGCGGACTTTTGGGCCCGTAGTTCCGCCCGTTCGGAAGTCACGGCGAGGGACGTCCAGCAAGCCATTGACGCCCAGATTCATCGGGCCGATCGCGTGCGTGAACGCCTCCTCGAAGAATATCTTCACGGCACCATCCTTCTCGACACCGAGGGAGAATGTGTCGGCCAGGTGAACGGGCTTTCGGTGGTTCAACTAGCCGACTTCGCCTTCGGACATGCCAGCCGGATCACCGCAAGCATCCGGCTCGGCAAAGGGGAAGTCATCGATATTGAGCGGGAGGTGGAACTCAGCGGCCCCATTCACTCGAAAGGCGTTCTGATTCTCTCCGGATTCCTCGGTTCGCGCTATGCGCCCGATCATCCTCTCTCGCTATCCGCCAGCCTCGTCTTTGAGCAATCCTATGGCGCCGTGGAAGGCGACAGCGCCTCGTCCGCCGAGCTCTACGCCTTGCTATCGGCCCTCTCCGGTTTGCCGATCCGGCAGTCCCTCGCAGTAACCGGGTCCGTCAATCAGCACGGCCAGGTCCAGGCCATTGGCGGCGTCAATGAAAAGATCGAAGGCTTCTTTGATCTTTGCAAGAGCCGGGGACAGTTGGATGGACAAGGCGTCCTGATTCCCGCCTCCAACATTCGGCATTTGATGCTTCGCCAGGATGTCGTCGAGGCCGTGCGAATGGGAAGGTTCTCGATATACGCGGTTCAAACGATTGATGAGGGTATCGAGGTTCTAACCGGCATGCCCGCCGGAGAGCGCAACGCCTCCGGCCAGTTCCCGGAAGGGTCCGTTAATCAAAGAATCGAAGCACGCCTGGTCGAATTGGCCGCAAAGCGGCGGGCGATTCAGACTGAGACACAGCCGTGAGCGAACCCCATAGCAGTTCTTCAATCCGCAGAATCCTTGTCGCGCTCGACGCGTCTCCGCAAAGCCTTGCGGCTCTCGAGGCCGCAACCGAGCTCGCCGCCCGAATGGAAGCCGAACTTGCTGGTCTATTCGTCGAGGACGTAGAACTCTTGCGAATCGCGGAATCCGGCGCCGCGAGGGAAATTGCGTATCCTTCGGCGACTGAGGCTCCGCTGAATCGATCCCTCATGGAGCGCAAGTGGAAAGCCCAGTCGGAACAGATTCAGAACGCGCTGGCGGCCGCTGCGCATCGCGCCAAGATTCGCTGGTCGTTTCGAACTGTCCGAGGTCACGTTACCGCCGCTGTGCGCGCTGCGGCGAGCCCGGACGATATCGTCGCCGTCGGCAGGATCGGTTGGTCTCTGGGCGGACCGTTGCGAATCGGGTCCACGGCTCGCGACTTGGCGGCGAGCAGCATTCCACTTCTGCTGATCTCCCGTCACGCCGCGCGCGGTAGCCAACGCCTGCTGGTGTACTATGACGGCTCTTCCGCATCCACTAACGCTTTACTCATAGCCACCAAGCTCGCAAAAGCCGGAGCAAAAGGCATAACGGTTCTTGTGCCCACCACCGCTTCAGACGAGGCGCTCGCCGAAATTCCTAGTTTGTTCCACGGCC